>Ga0134124_10001428_pt1 | contig 19232 bp, 21 predicted proteins | sample KB304_FD_96880 | JGI IMG/M metagenome (GOLD analysis project Ga0134124, IMG submission 96880) | Terrestrial soil microbial communities without Nitrogen fertilizer from Kellogg Biological Station, Michigan, USA - KB3-0-4 | ecosystem: Environmental > Terrestrial > Soil > Unclassified ...
CAGCAGGTCGCCGGGAATGTCGAGGTCGCGCGAGGGATCGAGGATGCGCGCGTTGGCCAGCAGGATAGGGCGGCGGTCAGAGAGCATGTCGCGACGCCTTACGCATCGGGCAGGTTCCTCGACAATGCCTCGAGCACCGCCATGCGGATGGCGACGCCCATCTCGACCTGCTCGCGGATCAGCGACTGCACGCCGTCGGCGACGAGCGAGTCGATCTCGACGCCGCGATTCATTGGGCCCGGGTGCATCACCATCGCGTCGGGCTTGGCGTAAGCGAGCTTCTTGGCGTCGAGACCGTAGTAGTGGAAGTACTCCGACACCGAGGGCACGTAAGAGCCGTTCATGCGCTCGCGCTGCAGCCGCAGCATCATCACGATGTCGGCGTCGGCGAGGCCCTCGCGCATGTCGCGGGCGACTTCGACGCCGAAGCGCTCGATGCCGACCGGCAGCAGCGTCGAGGGGGCGACCACGCGCACGCGCGCGCCCATCTGCGCCAGCAGGATGATGTTGGAGCGGGCGACGCGCGAATGCAGGATGTCGCCGCAGATGGCGACCAGCAGGCCTTCGATGCGGCCCTTGGCGCGGCGGATGGTGAGCGCATCGAGCAGCGCCTGGGTCGGGTGTTCGTGCGCGCCGTCGCCGGCATTGATGACCGAGCAGCCGTCGAGCTTGCTGGCGAGCAGCGCCACCGCGCCGGAAGACTGGTGCCGCACCACCAGGATGTCGGGGTGCATGGCGTTGAGCGTGATCGCGGTATCGATCAGCGTCTCGCCCTTGCGCATGGAGGACGAGGAGGCCGACATGTTCATGACGTCAGCGCCCAGCCTTTTTCCAGCAAGCTCGAACGAGGCCTGCGTGCGGGTGGAGACTTCGAAGAACAGGTTGATCTGGGTGCGGCCGCGCAGCGAGGCGCGTTTCTTCTCGACCTGACGGTTGAGGGCGACGAATTCCTCGCCGAGATCGAGCAGGCCGGTGATGTCGTCGCGCGAAAGCCCTTCGATCCCCAACAGATGCCGCTGGCTGAGGACGAAAGTGGAGTTCGATGCGATTGTCATTAAAGCGAGTCCTATAGGCGTATCCCCCCGGGGCGGCAAGGGCATCGGCCCGCGATCCACAGGACGCTCAAAGCCGTGGATGGGCATGGTTTTGCAGCGGTTAAGAGCCTGCGCGCACGGGCCGCGAACTGGGCAAAAGCGGGGCACGGCTCACCTCCGCCACAACTCATCGTGAATGCGCTCAGTGCATGGCTCGGAACGTACCGTGCTGTTCCCGGGTTGGCCTTACACAGCAGGCTCGGGGTCTAACCGGGCACAACACGGACCATACTGGAGGCGATCATCATGAACACCATTCTCAAGTACGCCGGCGCCGCGACCTTGACGGCGGCTCTCGCTCTGGCGGCGGTGACGCCGGGTCAGGCGCGCGACGGCCGCAATGCGGCGGCAGCGATCGGCTTTGGCGCAGGCGCCATCATCGGCGCGGCTGCGGCCAGCAGCTATAACAGCGGCTATTACGGCGGCGGCTATGGCTACGCCGACGGCTACTCCTACGGCCCGGGCTACGCCTATGAGCCGACCCCCGTCTATGCGGCTCCGGCCTATGAGGACGACTACGCCTACGCGCCGGCCCCGCGCTATCGCAGCCGCACCGGCGGCGCTAACTACGGCGGCTGTTCGCAGTCGCCCGGGTCGCAGAACTACACCCCGTGCTAACGGCAGTTTCTAAGCGACGACCGAGGGCGGGCTTTGCGAAGCCCGCCCTTCGTTTATGCGCGGTCGGCTTGCAGGCGCAGAAGCCGGTCGAGCGCGCCCTGCAAAATGAAGGCGGCGGCGTGCTGATCGATGATCGCCGCACGCTTCTTGCGGCTGACATCGGCGGCGATGAGATCGCGCTCGATCGCGGCGGTCGACAGCCGCTCGTCCCACAAGGCAATCGGCAATTCACTGAGCTTGGCGAAGTTGCGGGCGAAGGCGCGCGTCGCCTGCGCGCGCGGGCCCTCGCTGCCGTCCATGTTGACCGGCAGGCCGAGCACGAAACCGATCGCGCGGCGCTCGCTGGCGAGCGCCAGCACGGCGGCGGCATCGGCCGTGAACTTGGTGCGCGCCACCGTCGTGACGCCGGTGGCAAGCCGCCGATCGGGATCGCTCGCGGCGACGCCGATGGTCTTGGTGCCGAGATCGAGGCCGATGAGCGCGCCGCGCGGCGGAAAATGCGCGGCCGCCTCGACCAGCGGCAAAATGAGCGCGGTCATGGCACTGTGCCGGCGGGCAATGCAGTCGCATGCTTTGCGATGGCGCCCGCGGTGGTGAGCCAGACGCGCTCGTCGGCTTGCTCCGCGATATGGCGCAGGGCGCGCGCCAAATGCTTGAAGCGATGCGGCCAGCCGACAAGGTACGGATGCAGCGCAATGCCCATCACCAGCGGGCGCCTGGCGCATTCGGCCTGCATCACGTCGAAGGCATCGACGATCATATCGGCGAACTCGGCGCCTTCGCGCTTGCGCGCGACGATCTGCGGGATGTCATTGAGCTCCTGCGGGTAGGGCACCGAGAGAATGCGGCCTTGCCGCGTCTTCATCCACACCGGCTGATCGTCGTGACACCAGTCAAGCAGATACGTGTAGCCCGCCTCCTGCAGTAGGTCGGGCGTCAGCGGCGACTGCGAGATCCAGGGGCCGAGCCAGCCGCGCGGATGCGTGCCGGCGTGGCGTTCGATGCTCGCGGTGGTCTCGGCGATCAGCGCGCGCTCTTCGGGTTCCGACAATGTGCCTTGCCGTTCGGAATTGGTGCGGCCGTGGCCGACGATCTCGGCGCCGTTGAAAGCAGCCACCGCCTGCGGCGCGTGCTCGTACATCGCTGAATTCACCAGCAGCGACACCGGCAGCTTCAGTTCCGCGAACAGCTCCGCCATGCGGAAGACACCGACCCGGTTGCCGTAGTCGCGCCAAGCGTAATTGAGCACGTCGGGCTGCGGCCCGCCGGGGGCAAGCTCGGCGCCGAGGCCCTCGCCGAAGGAGAACCATTCGAGATTGACCGCGACATAGACCGCCAAGCGTTTGCCGCCCGGCCAGTCGTAGACGGGGCGGGCGTCGATCGGCGAATAGGGGTAGCGGTCGTGGCTGCGCGGGCTCATGAACGAGCAAGGTTCCTTATGTGCCCGGCGAAGGCAAGCTTGCGGACATAAGAATGCCGCGCACCGCCCCGCGGGGTAAGCTCATGGCGCTTCGCAATTGGAGAGTACCATGTGGCCGGACCGACGTTTGCTGGGCCTGTTCGGGGTCGCACACCCAATCGTGCAGGCGCCGATGGCGGGCGCGATGGATGTGAACCTGGCGGTCGCGGCTGCGCAGGGCGGTGCGCTCGCCTCGCTGCCGGCCGGCATGCTCAATGCGCAGCAGTTGCGCGACCAGGTGGCGGCCTTCCGCGCGGCGGCCGGCGACAAGCCGCTCAACTTGAATTTCTTCGCTCACAAGCCGCCGGTGCCCAGCAATGCGCGCGAGCACGCCTGGCGCGAGAGGCTCAAGCCGTATTACGTCGAGATGGGTATCGACTCGAACGCGCCGGTGCCGGTGACTAACCGCGCGCCGTTCGACGACGCGCTCTGCGGCGCGGTCGAAGATGTGAAGCCCACCGTGGTGAGCTTCCACTACGGCCTGCCGGACGAAGGCCTGGTGGCGCGTGTGAAGGCCGCCGGCTGCAAGGTGATGAGCACCGCGACCACGGTGAAAGAAGCGCGCTGGCTCGTCGAGCGCGGTTGCGACGCCATCATCGCGCAGGGCGTCGAGGCGGGCGGGCATCGCGGCATGTTTCTGACCGACAATCTCGCGACGCAGCTCGGCACCTTCGCGCTGGTGCCGCAACTCGTCGATGCGGTGAGTGTACCGGTGATCGCAGCCGGCGGTATCGGCGATGCACGCGGCATCGCGGCGGCGCTCGCGCTCGGCGCGGCTGGCGTGCAGATCGGCACCGCCTATCTGCATTGTCCGGAGGCGAAGATTACCGCGCCGCATCGCGCGGCGCTCAAGAGCGCGAGCGATGAGTCGACCGCCGTCACCAATGTGATGACCGGGCGGCCGGCGCGCGGCATCGTCAACCGCGTCATGCGCGAATTGGGGCCAGTGCGGGACGATGTGCCGGAGTTCCCGCTGGCCGGTGGCGCACTGGCGCCGCTACACGCCAAGGGGCAGGCGCAAGGCTCTGGCGATTTCTCGCCGATGTGGGCGGGGCAGGCGGCCGCGCTGGGGCACGAATTATCGGCGCAAGCGTTGACCGAGCAGCTTGCGACGGAGACGCAGGCCTTGCTGCGGCGCCTGGCGGGGCAGTAAACACCCGGCGCGGCCACGCGCGACGGAGAAGTGCCCATGCACACGCATTCGGTAGAGCCCTGGAGCCACGGCCACGTCTTCCTCGGCGCCAAGCACGACAAGAACGAACGCCGCACATGGGCGGTGGTGGCGCTGACCGCCGTGATGATGGTCGCCGAGATCGTCGGCGGCACTTTGTTCGGCTCGATGGCAGTGGTGGCCGACGGCTGGCACATGTCGACGCATGCCGGCGCGCTGACCATCGCCGCGCTCGCCTATCGTTTCGCGCGCAAGCACGCGCGCAACCCGCGCTTCTCCTTCGGCACCGGCAAGCTCGGCGAACTCGCGGCTTTCACCAGTGCCATCATCCTGGCGCTCATCGCCATTGCCATCGGCTATGAGGCGGTGTGGCGATTCTTTCAGCCGGTTACGATCGACTTCGAAGCGGCGACCTGGCTGGCCGTCGTCGGCTTGCTGGTCAATCTCGCCAGCGCCTGGCTGCTGTTCGACAAGGACCATCATCACGGCCACGCGCATGGTCGCGCGCATTCGCACGACCACGATCATGACCACCACGGCCACCACCATCATCAGGCGCACGACTCCAACATCCGCGCTGCTTACGTCCACGTGCTGGCCGACGCGCTCACGTCTGTGCTGGCGATCGTCGCACTGCTGGCCGGCTGGCTTTACGGCTGGGTGTTTATGGATCCTTTGATGGCGGTGGTCGGCGTCTGCGTCATCCTGAGCTGGTCGATCGGGCTGGTGCGCACCGCGGGTATGGTGCTGCTCGACATGGTGCCGGACCGCCACCTTGCTGGCCACATCCGCAAGCGGCTCGAGGTCGACGGCGACCGCGTCAGCGACCTGCACATCTGGCGGCTCGGCCCCGGCCACGCCGGCGTCATCGCCGCGGTGGTGTCGGATCACCCGCAGCGGCCGGCTGTCTATAAGGAGAGGCTGGCCGATATCGAGGGCCTGTCCCACGTCACGGTGGAAGTGCACGCCTGCGAGGATCGCCGCGACGCGGCCTAACGCGCATTGCAGGGGCAAACGGGCCTCTGCTATAGCGGCGCCATCGTCCGAGGCCCCTGAATGTCCGTCGATTCCGCCACCGTCCGCCGTATCGCGCATCTCGCCCGCATTGCCGTGGCGGATGGTGAGGTCGAGCATTTGAAGGGCGAGCTCAACGCCATGCTCGCCTTCGTCGAGCAGCTCTCGGAGGTCGACGTCGCGGGCGTCGAGCCGATGACCTCGGTGACGCCGATGGCGATGAAGAAGCGCGCCGACATCGTCAATGACGGCGACAATGTCGAGGCGGTGCTGAAAAACGCGCCGGAGCGCGCGGATGATTTTTATCTCGTACCTAAAGTGGTCGAATAATGTGCATCGCCTGCGAATTGCGCGCCATGTTTGCGACGATGGACAACATCCCGCCGTCGACCGGCACGGCGTCGCACGAGCCGGCGGACGATGCCGCGCGCTTTGCCTGCGATGCGCCCGCCGATGAGGCGCCGAAGACCGTAGCAGCCAAGGACGAGCGCAAGCCGTGAGTGAACTGACCGCGCTCACTTTGGCCGAGGCGCGCGACGGCCTCGCCAAGAAAAGCTTCTCGGCCGTAGAGCTTGCCGACGCGCATGTCGCGGCAATGGAAAAGGCGCGCGCACTCAACGCCTATGTGCTGGAGACGCCGGAGCGCGCCGCCGCCATGGCGAAAGCCTCCGACGCGCGCATCGCCGCCGGCAAAGCAGGTCCGCTCGAAGGCATCCCGATCGCGGTGAAGGATCTGTTCGCCACCGAAGGCGTGCGCACGACTGCCTGTTCGCACATCCTCGATAACTTCGTGCCGACTTACGAGTCGACGGTGACCTCGCAGCTCTGGCGCGACGGCGCGGTGCTGCTTGGCAAGACCAACAACGACGAGTTCGCCATGGGCTCGTCGAACGAGACCTCGCATTTCGGCCCGGTGACGTCGCCGTGGCGGCGCAAGGGCTCGAACGTGAAGCTGGTGCCGGGCGGCTCGTCGGGCGGTTCGGCCGCGGCGGTGGCGGCGCAGCTTTGCCTCGGCGCGACCGGCACCGATACCGGCGGCTCCATCCGCCAGCCGGCGGCCTTTACCGGCACGGTCGGCATCAAACCGACTTACGGACGCTGCTCGCGCTGGGGCATCGTGGCGTTTGCCTCGTCGCTCGATCAGGCCGGGCCCTTTGCCAAGACCGTGCGCGACACCGCCATCCTGCTGCGCTCGATGGCCGGTCCCGACGCCAAGGATACGACCTGCGCCGACATTCCGGTGCCGGATTACGAATCCGCGGTCGGCAAATCGGTGAAAGGGCTGCGCATCGGCATTCCGAAGGAATATCGGCTCGACGGCATGCCGGCCGAAATCGACAAGGTCTGGGAGCAGGGCAAGGCGTGGCTGAAAGAGGCGGGCGCGGAGCTAATCGACGTTTCGCTGCCGCACACCAAATACGCGCTGCCTGCCTATTACATCGTGGCGCCGGCGGAGTGCTCGTCCAACCTCGCGCGCTATGACGGCGTGCGTTACGGGCTGCGCGTGCCGGGCAAAGACATCCGCGACATGTATGAGGGCACGCGCGCGGAAGGTTTCGGCGCCGAAGTGCGCCGGCGCGTGATGATCGGCACCTATGTGCTGTCGGCGGGATACTACGACGCCTATTACTTGCGCGCGCAGCAGGTGCGCACGCTGATCAAGCGCGATTTCGAGGACGCATTCAAAGCCGGCGTGCATGCCATGCTGACGCCGGCGACGCCGTCGGCGGCCTTCGGCATCGGCGAGAAGGGCGGCGCCGATCCGGTCGAGATGTATTTAAACGACGTGTTCACGGTGACGGTGAATATGGCGGGACTGCCGGGCATCGCCGTGCCGGCGGGCTTGGACAGTCAGGGACTGCCGCTCGGCTTGCAGCTCATCGGCCGGCCGTTCGACGAAGAGACGCTGTTCTCGGCAGCCAGCGTGATCGAGCAGGCGGCCGGACGCTTCACGCCGCAGGCCTGGTGGTAATTTAGCGCTGCGTCGTCGTGATCGGCGGCAGATCCTTGTCGCCCTCGACGGTTTTCTTGCCGCCCAGGTCGCCGCCGCTGAGAATGAAGACGACCGCCGCTAGTGCGACGATGCCGCCGACGATCAAGCCGAAGAAGCCTTTTTCATTGTCGTTATTCATGACGCTATCCCAACGTCTGCCGTCTGCTGCCGTTCCGGGGGATGTGGGCGCAGACTTTGGCGACGGCTATGCAGAAAGGAGGCCATTTCGTGCGGCTCTAACCGCCCGCGCAGTGTCGCAAAGCATTCTTTTCCCCGAATGTGTCTGAAAAACCTCAAGAAATAGCTTGGCCCGGGCCAGACGGTATGGTCATACTTTGGCCGGGCTGGTGGGGAGGCCCCAAATCGTGGACCAGAGCGGAACACGCGAGAGGGTGCGCGCGCTCTACGACGCTTATGGGCGGCGCGACTTCGATCACATCGCGAGCTTCATTCACCCGGATATCGATTGGGTGATCTTCGCGCCCATCTCGATCTTTCCGTTCGCCGGACACCGGCACGGACGCCCAGCCGTATTGGAGGCGATGAGCGGTATTGCCACCGACTTTTCGCTCGAGAGCTACAAGCCGGAAATCATGATCGTCGAAGGCGATCGCGCTGCGGTCGTCTCCGACGTGAGCTTTAAACAGCGCAAGACCGATCGCCTGCTGCGGTTTCGGGTCGCCAACTTCCTGCGCCTGCAGGACGGCCTGCTCATCGAATTCCGCGAATTCATAAACAGCTTTGACGTGGTCGAGCAGGCGCTTGGGCGCGAGATCGATATCCAGTAAGCCGGCCGGGATCGCGGCGGCGCCGATGCTATCCGCGCGGTCGACGATGTTAACCCCCCAGCATCGCTTCAGTGCTAAGTAACGGACATCGTACCCGTGCGTGATTAGGCTCAGGCGTGAAACACCGGCGCCCGAACGTTTCGTATCGCGTGATCGCGCGTCTCGCCGCGCTGCTCGCGCTTGCCGGCTGTGCCAGCCTGCACAACGAGCCCATCAATAAGCCGGTCGCCGACGTCAACGCCGCGGCCGCGATCGGCCGCAGCGATCTGGCCTATGCCGACGATCTGCTGGTCGGTCTGTCGTTCTCCGGCGGCGGCACGCGCGCGGCGGCCTATTCTTACGGCGTGCTGCGCGAGCTCGATCGCACCCGCATTCGCGATCAAGGCAAAGAGGTGTCGCTGCTCGATCACCTCGATTTTATTTCAGGTGTATCGGGCGGCTCGGTGACCGCCGCCTATTTCGGCCTGAAGAAGCGCGCGGCCTTTGAGGATTATCGCGAGAATTTCCTGCTGCGCGATGCCGAGGAGTCGCTCACCACCGACGTCAACCTCATCTCGATCTCGCGCGCCATGGCTGGCGGCATCAACGATTCCACGCAATTTCCGCGCTGGCTCGACGACAATCTGTTCCACGGCGCCACGCTTGGGGAATTTCGTGAGACGCGGCGGCCGCGGATCTGGATCAACGCTTCCGACATCTACAACCGCACCCCCTTCGTGTTCGGCGCGACCGCCTTCCGCGCCATCTGCAGCGATCTCAACAACTATCCGATCGCCAACGCGGTGGCGGCGTCGGCCGCGGTGCCGGTCGTGTTTGCGCCGGTGGTCATCAAGACTTTTCCGCAGCAGTGCAATTCAAAGTTGCCGGAGTGGATCGAGCATGCGCGGCGCAATCCGAATGCGGCGCCGCTGCTCAAGGCCTTCGCCGATGGCATCGCGCGCTACCACGACGGCCAGGTCCCCTACATCAAGCTGCTCGACGGCGGGCTCGTCGACAATTTCGGCATATCCGGCTTTACCATCGCGCGGCTGTCGTCGGAAACGCCCTATGGTCCTCTGACGCCGACACAGGCGGTAAAGCTGCGCAGACTGCTGTTTCTGGTCGTCGATGCGGGACGCGGCCCCGGCGGCAATTGGGTGAATGCGGTGGAAGGACCGCGCGGCGCCGATCTGGTGATGGCGGCGGCCGACACCGCGGTCGATGCCGGTGTGCGGGTTGGCTACACCGTGTTGGAGACGACCCAATACGAATGGCAGGCCGCGCTGGTGCGCTGGCGCTGCGGGCTTTCCGCGGCGCAACGGCGCAGCTATGGCGCGCCCACCAACTGGAATTGCCGGGATTTGAAGTTCTTCATCGGCCGGGTCAATTTCGACCAACTCGATGCGAAGCGTTCGCAGAGGCTCGGTAGCGTGCCGACGCGCTTCAAGCTGCCGGCGGAGGACGTCGATCTGCTGATCGATGCCGGCGCCGACAGTTTACGCGCGAATATGGCCTTCAAGGCCTTCCTCGCCAGCGTGAAGTGACCGCCGTCGAGGTCAGCCCGGCTCCATGCCGCGCTTCTTGAACGCCTCGCGCGCCGGCGCGGAGGTGAGGAACTTCACCAGATCCTTGGCCGCCGCGGCTTGCTTGGCGTCGGCGATGATGGCGCTGGAGAAGATCGTGGTCTGCTGCACTTCCGCCGGCAGCGGGCCGACCATATCGACGCCCGGGAAGGTGCCGATCTCGCTCACCTGCTGGAAGCCGATCTCGACCTCGCGCTTGGCGATGAGGTCGCCGACGAAGACGCCGGACGGTGTCTGCTTGAGCTTCGGCTTCACCTGATCGGCGACGCCGAGCTTGTCGAACAGCTTGATCATGTAGACGCCGCTCGGGCCGGTCGAATAGCCGATCGATTTGGCGTCGAGCAGCACCTTCTTGAGCTTGTCGACGCTGGTGATGTCCGGCTTGGGCGCGCCCTTGGGCACGCCGAGCGCGACGCCCGATTTGGCGAGGTCGACGCGGCTGCCTGCGGCCGCCTTGCCGAGTTTGATCTGCTCGTCGATCGAGGGCGACGACATGATGATCATGTCGAAAGCCTCGCCGTCGGCGAGCCGCTTGGTGGCGATCAGCGTGCCGGTGAAAGCGGTATTGACCTTATGCCCGCTCGCCTTCTCGAACTGCGGGACGAGTTCCTTGTAGGCGTCCTCGGTCGCCTGGGTGGAGAGAACCTTGATCTCGGCGGCGTTGGCCATGCTGGAGAATAGCAGCAGTCCGGCTGCCGCGGCAGCGACGCGAGTGGTCATCGAAAGCCTCCCTGATGGATATTTTTGTCGTTAGCGGTCAGTCTAGTCATGCCCGCCGTCCCGCGATAGATAGTCGCCGCATGAACGCGCAAGCCAAATCACCCAAGCTGATCAAGGGGTCGACCGGCGACTGGGAAGTCGTCATCGGCATGGAAGTGCACGCCCAGGTCACCTCGCAGTCGAAGCTGTTCTCCGGCGCCTCGACCGAGTTCGGCGGTGCCCCGAACAGCCACGTCTCCCTGGTCGATGCCGCCATGCCGGGCATGCTGCCGGTGATCAACGAGCAATGCGTCAAACAGGCGATCCGCACCGGGCTCGGCCTGAAGGCGCAGATCAATTTGAAGTCGGTGTTCGACCGGAAGAACTATTTCTACCCCGACCTGCCGCAGGGCTATCAGATCAGCCAGTACAAGCAGCCGATCGTGGGTGAGGGGGTGGTCGCCGTCGATCTGCCGGACGGCGAGAGCGTCAACATCGGTATCGAGCGGCTGCATCTCGAACAGGACGCGGGGAAAAGCCTGCACGACCGGCATCCGACGCTGTCTTATGTCGATCTCAACCGCTCGGGCGTGGCGCTGATGGAGATCGTGTCGAAACCCGATTTGCGCTCGTCGGAGGAGGCCAAGGCCTACGTCAGCAAGCTGCGCTCGATCCTGCGGTATCTGGGAACTTGTGACGGCAACATGCAGGAAGGCTCGCTGCGCGCCGACGTGAACGTCTCGGTGCGCCGGCCGGGCGAGGGGCTCGGCACGCGCTGCGAGATCAAGAATATGAACTCGATCAGCTTCATCGGCGATGCGATCGAGCACGAAGCGCGCCGGCAGATCGAGATCATCGAGGACGGCGGCACCATCGATCAGGAGACGCGGCTCTACGATCCCGGCCGGCGCGAGACGCGTTCGATGCGCTCCAAGGAGGAGGCGCACGACTACCGTTACTTCCCCGATCCCGATCTGTTGCCGCTGGAGTTCGATCAGGCCTATGTCGACGAGCTGAAGGCGCACCTTCCGGAACTTCCGGACGAGAAGAAGGCGCGCTTCATGCGCGACTTCGCTCTGTCGGCGTACGATGCAGGCCTGCTGGTGGCCGAACGCGAGATGGCGGAGTTCTTCGAGGCTGTCGCCAAGGGGCGCGACGCCAAGTCGGCGGCGAATTGGGTGCTCAACGAGCTGCCCGGCCGGCTGAACAAGGAAGGCAAGGGCATCAACGAGACGCCGGTTACCGCCGCGCAGCTCGGCAGCATGCTCGATTTGATCGCGGACGGTACGATTTCCGGCAAGATTGCCAAGGACTTATTCGAAATCCTCTGGACCGAAGGCGGCGATCCGCGCTCAATCGTCGATGCGCGCGGCATGAAGCAGGTGACCGACCTCGGCGCGATCGAAAAGTCGATCGACGAGATCATGACCAAGCATCCGGACAAGGTGACCGACGCCAAATCGAACCCGAAGGCAATCGGCTGGTTCGTCGGTCAGGTGATGAAGGCGTCCGGCGGCAAGGCGAGCCCGCAAGCGGTCAACGACCTCCTGAAAAAGAAACTCGGTCTCTGATCTCGCAGTGCGTCACGTCGCAACGAGCGACGGTTGACGCGTCGCCAATTTCAAACTCGCGCTCCGGCATGACACATGACGACACCAAGTCGTGTCGGTGAACGCGCGTGCCATGCCGAATCGATTCGGGCGATTCGCTCGTTTTTGATCGATTCCGGCGTTCGGCATGTGCTCCGCAAGCCCACCTGTGCAAAAAATTTTTGCGGTGTGGTTACCGTGCGCAAGGACGCATGCGACGAAAAAATTTCAGCGCGCGCAGAGCAAATTTTTGCAAACGCCGCGCGCGCGAAGCGACAATGCTCATGCATTAAATGCTTATTCTATCGATGTTTTTGTAATTCGATCGAAATGCAGGCGCGATGTCGCCGATGAATGTCGTGTCGTCGACGCGCGCGTTGTGCACACGCCGTTTGCCTTGCGCATCGGCGCTTTCGTGCGTCGAATACACACATCGTTAAGCGGAGTCAGTGTTTTTTTCATTGCTCTGTAGTAAACGGAGTGCAGTGCGTGTCGATCCCCGACCGTACTAAATGCGACACCCGCCATTCTAAATGGCTAGGAGGGCAGCAATGGCTAAACGTAGGAAGAAGGCAGCGAAGACCGCGAAGAAAAAGGGCCGGAAGAAGAGGCTCTAGTCTTCTCTTCACTGCTTGATCTTTGACTTAGCTGTCGAGGGTCATACGTCTACGGGCCGGTGCGCGCGGTGTAACGAGCGCAACGCGGTTACCCTGCAGCGCTCCGGACCCGGTGACGACAGAGGGCGTCGGCGAGATTTAAAATCTCGCCGACGCCCTCGGTGTTTTTGGAACGCATGATCCCGAAAAAGCCTGTCCTCGGACTTGATCCGAGGATGGAAACCGGTTTTCGGACTAGATCATGCGAAAAAAAGCGCCGTCAGCCGGCGGGCAGCTGCACGCGGGCGATTAAGCCGGTGCCGGTGTCCTGAAACGACAGCCGGGCTTTCACCTGGTCGGCGAGCGAGCGCATCAGGCGGAAACCGAGCCCGCCGCCCTGCTCGAAGTCGAAGTCTTCCGGCAGGCCCACACCGTCGTCGCTGACTTCGATGACGATGTTGCCGTTGCCGCCGTCGCAGGTGACGGCGATGACACCGGCGACGCCGGCCGGGTGCGAATATTTCACTGCATTGGTGATCAACTCGACCAGGATGAAGCCAAGCGGCAGTGCGCGCTCGGAGGCAATCACGCAGTTGCCGGTCGCTTGGTACGAAAGCTGTGCCTTGGCTGCGACGGTCAGTGAGCAGATCACTGCGTCCGACAATTCGCGCAGATAATCGCCGATGTCGATCGAGCGGCCGTCGTCGGCGTGGGCAAGCAGGCGGTGCAGGCGGGAGACGGTATCGATGCGGGTCCCGATCTCCTCGAGCATGACGAGGATCTCGTCGAGGGCCGGCGGCTTCTTCGCCGCACCCATGCGCCGGCTGTGCATCCGCACCAGCCCGGCAATCATCGCAAGATTATTAGAGATGCGATGATTGGCCTCGGCCACCGCATCGTCGGTGATCGGCGGGGGCGTAAAGGCGGTTTTGACCAGTTCAACTGGCATGTCAGGCAACCACAATGAAAAATGAAGTTTGAGTATGAAAATCAACCGTCTGCCTGCGCCGATCCGAAGGCAAGGAAATCTTAGTTCGCGTGTTGCGCATCATCCGCCTGCGCGGCACTGGCAGCATAAGGCGCAAGATGAGCAAGGAACTAAAAAGGGGGTATTGACGTTTAATGAGTAAGAACGTATTTTAGTAGCGAGTACATCACTGTTGGTCTGGTCCAAAACGGGGGTTTGCCGTGGGCGTGCTCAACAGAGGTGAGCGGCTGCAGCTTATGCTGACGGATAGCGAGTTGGCTGCCGTGGACGACTGGCGTTTCAAAAAGCGGATGCCGAGCCGGGCTGCGGCCGTGCGCGAGTTGCTCAAGCGCGGGCTGGCGGCGGAAGGCTTCGATACGGCCAATCCGCACACCAAATCGAAGGAATACGGCGTCGTCGGCGGGTCCGGGGGACCCGACGGGAAGACGTCGTCGCGGCCCGGAAAAACGAGCTAAATCGCCGCGAGAGCGCGTGTCAGGGCGCTGGAGCCGTCCGTTACGACGAGACGGGCTAGCCCGCCGCCGCTTTCAGGCGCTTATTGCAGGCGCTCCAGTATTGCGGCCACTTCTGGCCCTTTTCGACTTTGCCGGCGGCCTTGGCGGCTTTCCATTCCGCGCCGCATTTCTTCTGCCGTTCGCGCATCGCCGCCATGCCGGCGCTCGGCGCCTTTTTCGCTTTGGCGTCCGTCTGCGCAGGCGCTTGCGCCCAGGCCTGCCGCGCAACACCCGGCATGGCGATCAATCCTGCCGCAAGAACCGCAACTAACACTGCCTTTGACATGAAAACCCCCTTCGCCTCTTGGCGGACCGCCCGGCATTCGAACGCGGGCCCGCAACCCGGACAGCTAGAATAACCATCTAAAGTTGTAGTCGTAAAGTGTGCGATCTCAACGAAGGTGGCGCGGAACCTCGGGTCGGGCGCGGTTGCGCGCCGCCGGTGCGCGGCCTAGGTAGCGTGGAACCGGCGATAGGAGAGCGGCATGGCGCGTAAGGCTAAGGGCAAGACGGCGACGAAGACGGCGGTCAAAGGCAAGGGCAAGGCGACTAAGGCCCCGAAGCCGATCGACCTTTACTACTGGGCGACGCCGAACGGCTTCAAGATCTCCATCATGCTCGAAGAGTGCAAGCTGCCCTATACGTTCAAGCCGGTGAACATCTCCAAGGGCGAGCAGTTCAATCCCGACTTCCTCAAGATCGCTCCGAACAACCGCATGCCGGCGATCGTCGATCCGGCAGGTCCCGGCGGGCGGCCGATCTCGATCTTCGAGTCAGGCGCGATCCTGCAATATCTCGGACGCAAGACCGGCAAGTTTTATCCGGCCGACGAGCGCGCGCGCGTCGAGGTCGATCAGTGGCTGTTCTGGCAGATGGGCGGGCTCGGGCCGATGGCCGGGCAGCTCAACCATTTCAAGCACTACGCGCGCGAGACTCTGACTTACGCGATCAAGCGATACGAAGACGAGGTGAACCGTCTCTACGGCGTGATGAACGGCCGATTGAAGGATCGCGACTTCCTCGCCGGCAAGTATTCGATCGCCGACATGGCTTGTGTCGGTTGGGTCAATTTGTGGGAGCGGCAGGGCCAAGACATCAACGCGTTTCCGCATTTGAAGCGATGGCTCGAAACGGTGAAGGCACGGCCGGCGGTGCAGCGAGGCATGGCGCTCGGCAAGGAGCTGCGTCAGGGCATCGATATGAAAGACCCGAAGGTGCAGTCGGTGCTGTTCGGACAACGCGCGCGTCAGGCGTGACGCGTGCGTTCACCCGACGCTGATCACTCCGGATAATTGAAGGTTTCGCGTGCGCGATCCCGACGCCGTCGCGAGATCACTTCTCTAATCAGATAGCCCACGCCACAACCACCGATGAACGCAATCGCCAAGAGAAAAGCTGAGCTCATCCAATCCATCCAGTCGGTCGGATGGTAAGCTTTTACAGGTCCCTCGTGTCAAGAATTTGACGTTTGGGCCTGCAACAAAAGCGCGCATTACCCAGATGAATTTGTGTGCGTGCGACGTGGTTGAATGTCGCGCATCTGACAATCATGATGCGTGACGCATCACCCGCTTGTCTTTCGGCAACGATCGTCGGGAGTCTGGACCACCGTGACGCAAAATCTGCGTCACGGTCGGCTATGACGGAAGCCTTCGATATTCACGGACACGGCCGCAGGAGAGGCTCGCGCGGTGGTTAGCCGAGCTTGAATCGACGCGGTTAGCGCTTCCTCACCACGGGTGGCAAAACGCGTGTTTGTGGCCGTAAATCAGGGTTTTTCAGCATTGCCGGCATCGGAGGCGGGCGGGTTCTTCATCTTCGATTCATCGCGTCACTTAAACTGTCATTCAAATTTTCTCCCCAAGATCGCGAAGCACTCCGGAGCATTCCGGAGCGAACAAACAGGGACGCGATTGACGGGCTGGGGCGCCCGTTCAAACGAAAGGGGAGCCACCAATGGCCAACATGATCATCGCGACGGCCTCGTCCGTCGATGAACCGAAAGACGCCGGCGACTGCTTTGCGCTCGGCATGAGCTACTCCGTCGGCACCGATGTCGGCGTCGATCTCGTGCAGGCGCACAAGTGGTTCAACATCGCCGCCATGCGCGGCCACCAGGACGGTTCGCGGTTGCGCCGTGAGATCGCCGAGCAGATGAGCGACAGCGAGATCGGCAACGCGCAGCGCGCGGCGCGCGACTGGCTGAAAGCGCATCCGGCGCCGGTGGCACCGGTGATCGCGATCCGCGCCGCCGCTTAACGTCAGCTCTTGGCAAGGCCGGCGAGCGCATCGCGCAAGCTCGCGACCACGCTCGCCCAGTCGTCAACCGACGGCTGACGCAACAGTCGCGCTTGCGGATACCACGGGCTGTGGTCTCCGGTGAGCGTCCAGCGCCAATCGGGCGCAAAGGGCAGCAGCACCCAGAGCGGGCGGCCGAGGCTTCCCGCCAGATGTGCGACCGAGGTGTCGACACTGATGGTAAGATCGGTGAGCGCGACGACCGCCGCGCTATCGGACATGTCGGCCAACCTGTCGCCGACATCGCGCACGTTCTGATGCCGCGCCAGCACGGCAGCGTCGCCATCACGCAAGTCCCGCTGAACGCTGACGAACGATACGCCCTCCACGGCGAACAGCGGCTCCAATAATTTCAGATCCATCGACCGGTTGCGGTCATTGGCATGTGCCGGCTGACCGGCCCAGGCAAGCGCGACGCGTTTTCCCGGCAGCGCCTCGATCACCGGCCGCCATTTGGCGAGCGCGTCGTTGCCTGCGTGCAGATAGGGAATGTCGGCCGGCACGTTCCCCGCATCCGTTTTCATGGCAAGCGGCAAGCTACCGAGCGGGCAGTGCACGTCGTAGGGCGGCAGCGGCTCGCCGCGCGCGTGGCAGGAGACGATACCGGGCAGGCCGGACAGCAGCGTTTTCAACGTCGGTGGGGCTTCCAGGATCACGCGGGCACCGCCGCGGGCCAGCAGTGGCGCGTAACGGGCGAATTGAATGGTGTCGCCAAGACCCTGTTCGGCATGCAGCAGGATGCGCTTGTTGCCGAGCGGATAGTCGCCGAGCCAGAGCGGTCCGCGATAGCCGCGCCGCGTGTCGGTCATGCCGGTGCGCGTCCAGCGATATTCGTAATGCTCGAAGCCGCGGCGCAGGTCGCCGTCGGTGAGCAGCGCCATCGCCAGATTGAAATGCGCGTCGGCATTATTTTTCTGCAGCGTGAGCAGCTTGCCGAAGCTCGCCGCGGCCTCGGCGTTGCGGTTGAGCGCGCGCAACGCATTGCCGCGATTGTTGAGCGCGCCGGCATGTTCGGGCAGCGCCGCCAGGGTGCGATCGAAGGCGGCGAGCGCTTCGGCGGGCCGGCCGAGCTGCAGCAGCGCGTTGCCGCGATTGTAGTGAATCTGCGGATGCGCCGGCGCGACTTTGAACGCCGCGTCGAAATCGGCGAGCGCCTCGGCATGGCGGCCGAGCGCGGCGCGCGCCACGCCGCGGTTGAGCAAGGCCTCGCCGTGCCCCGGCGCGCGCTGCAGCACGCGCTCGCAACAGTCGAGCGCCTCCTGCGGACGGTTGAGCGTAAGCAGGGCCGAGCCGCGATTGGCGAGCGCCTGCAGATCGTTCGGATCGAGCGCCAGCGCTTTGTCGAGGCAGTCGAGCGCATCGGCGTCGCGCTTGAGCGCGTGAAAGACGTTGGCGAGATTGACCAGGGCGTCGCCGGCGCGCGGGTTGATCTTCACCGCCGCCGAGATCAGCCGCAGCGCTTCGCCCATCTGTCCGGTCTGCGCCTTGAGGGCGCCGAGCAGATTCAGCGCATCGAAGGTGTTCGGATTGGCCTTGAGCACACGCGCGTAAATTTTTTCCGCCTCGCGCAGCCGGTTCTGCCGGTGCAGCGCGACGGCCTCCTGAATGGCTTGGGCGATATCGAAGGGCGGCGGCACGGGCGGCGAAATCGCACGCGCCGTCAGCGCCGTCAATGCGCGGGGTTATCGCTCTTACGCGCCTTGCGCACGCGGCGCGCCGGCGGCTCGCTGGGGCCGGTGTAGAAATTGTTCGGCGCGCAGAAGCCGCCAATGCCGGAAACCGTGGCGCGGCATTGATCCAGCGTGACAAAGCCGCAGTTGGTGGCGCCGCCCATGTCGCCGTCGTAGACGGCGCACCACTTATAGGGATCCGCCTGAGCGGGCGTCAGCGCGACGGGCAGGACGGAAAGCGCAATGGCAGCAATGAGGAATGGGCGCATGGTGGTCTCCTGGCTGACCGGTTGATGAGACTAACCCCGCGCGTCATCCAAACGTTCACGCGGGCGGACTTTTAAGGCTTCTGCAGCCACAAATCGTACATGCCGGAGAAGGTGTCCGGTTGCTCCAGCTCGAGCGCGTGCCAGCGGTCGAGATCGCCGAGCGACCAGCCGCGGGCGGCGAACAAGGCCTGATGCTGCGCTTGCGCGACGCGGTTGAAGGTGAAGCCGATGAACTTGAGCCCGAACGCGGCGATGCGCGCCTTGAGTTCCGGGATGGTAGTGCGGCTCTCCTGCACGTGGAACAGCATGTCGCGGCAGTCGCTGGTGCTGAAGAAGTCGTTGAAGCGCGTCAGGCCGCGCATCGGCGTCTCGAGCAGGTCCTGGCGGAAGCGGCGGATATCGGCGGTTGAGGTTGAGTAGCGGTGGTCGGCAATGAAGCGGCGCGCCTCGACCACGTCGCCGCGGCCGCGTTCGCTGTAGAGGCATACGTGCATGAAGCCGCCGGGCTGCAGCAGCGTGAGCAGGATGCGCCAGCCTTCGTATGGATCGGCCATGTGATGCAGCACGCCGCTCGCATCGATCACGTCGAAGCTGCGGCCGAGAGCGCCAAGCTTGAGGATATCGCCTTGGGCAAAGTCGATACGCTCGGCGACCGCGCGCGGCGCCATGCGCTTGGCAAAGCAGAGACTGCTGAGGCTGAGATCGACCGCGAGAAAACGCGTGCCGATGAGGCGGCGCGTCAGCCAAATGGCGAAGCGCCCGGTGCCGCAGCCGGCCACCAGCCCCTCGATGCCATCGGTTTTACCGAGCGGCGCGAAGGCGGCCGTGGGCATCATCTCGCGCAGATGCTGCTCGATCGATACCGGCGTGACACCGCCATCGAGCTTGACCCAACGCGGGTAGGGGCTTTCTTCGTACTGCTGGCGCACG
>Ga0134124_10001429_pt1 | contig 19229 bp, 12 predicted proteins | sample KB304_FD_96880 | JGI IMG/M metagenome (GOLD analysis project Ga0134124, IMG submission 96880) | Terrestrial soil microbial communities without Nitrogen fertilizer from Kellogg Biological Station, Michigan, USA - KB3-0-4 | ecosystem: Environmental > Terrestrial > Soil > Unclassified ...
CGGCAACAGCTGGAGCCAGATCAACACGGGTATTCCAGGCACTGCGATTTTTACCCTAGCCATTGATCCCTCCAGTCCTGCAACTGTTTTCGCAGGTGCTTGGAATGGTGAGGTATATAAGAGCATTGATAGTGGGAATAACTGGATTCCAACCAATACCGGCCTGTCAAGTATTTATGTCAACGCAATTGCAATCGATCCTGCCACTCCGACTATCATCTATGCAGGAACAAATGGTCGAGGAATATACAAGAGTACAAATGGCGGGAGTAGCTGGGGTCAGATCAATACCGGTCTGAACAGCAACTTCATCTTTTCACTTGCCGTCGATCCAAACACCCCGACCACCATTTATGCGGGAACTTATTATGGCGGTGTTTTCAAAAGCACGAACGGAGGCAACAGCTGGAGTCGAAGCAGCACCGGCCAGACAAACTCTACGGTCTTTTCACTTGCCATCGATCCAGCCTCCCCGGCGGCCATTTATGCGGGAACCTGGGAGGAAGGTGTATCGAAGAGTGTTGATAGCGGAAATACCTGGATCCAGATCAATACCGGTCTGACGAACACCAACCTCCTTGCGCTCGCCGTCGACCCAGGCACACCGGCCACCATCTATGCAGGAGTTGATGATCATAGCGGAGTTTACAAGAGTATGGACGGTGGAAAAAGTTGGAGCCAGACCAATACTGGCTTGACGGATACCTCGGTCCATGTTCTTGCCATCGATCCAATTACGCCGGCCATCATCTATGCGGGGACTAATAGAGGGATCAACAAGAGCACGGATGGCGGGGAAAGCTGGAACCAGATCAATAACGGTTTGGCTGATGTTTTCATCGTCAATTCACTCGCTATCGATCCAACAAATCCTGCCATGATCTACGCAGGAATTGACACCGGAATATACAAGAGCACGAATGGCGGCAGCAGTTGGAGCAAAGCCGACTTCGGTCTGACGAGCTCTTACGTATTTGCGCTTGTCATCGACCCCAAAACACCGACCACAATCTATGCGGGAACTTATGAAAATGGAATTTACAAGAGCACGAACGGGGGGGAGAGCTGGAGCCAGATAAATACAGGGCTGACTTCTTCCAATGCCCGCATCACAATCCGTGCGCTCGCTATCGATCCGAACAACACGGATACTATACTTGCTGGTTCCGATTGGGAAGGGGTGTTCAAGAGCACTAACGGTGGGGGGAGTTGGAGCCAGATCAACACAGGTTTGACCAGTCCCTATGTCTATGCACTTGCCATCGATCCTACAAAGTCCTCCACTATCTACGCGGGGACTACTACTGGTGGCGTTTACAAGAGCACGGACAGTGGGGAGAGTTGGGGCCAGATCAACGCAGGTATGTTGTCCGTCAAGGTAAATTCGCTTGCTATCGATCCACGTAGTCCGGCCATTATTTATGCGGGGACTGGTGGCGGAGGGGTTTTCAAGACAGCTACCTATACCATCTCAGGCAAAGTTACCCGAAACGGAAGCGGCATTCCCGGCGTCACTTTTAGCGGCGCTTCCTGCTCAGCTACCGACAACTCTGGAGCGTATGTCTGTAACGTCTCGCCAGGATGGAGCGGCACGATTACCCCGGCGCTTGCCGGTTACGTCTTTACGCCGCCTTCGCGCAGCTATACCGGAGTAGCTGCCAACGAGGCTGCTCAGGACTTTACTGCTGCGCCACAGCAAAGGGCTCTCACCGTTACCCGCACCGGTGCCGGCAGCGGTAGTGTCAACATCATCTTCCCTTCTTCCTCTACCATGACAGCTGCGACTCAGATCTGGACGTTTACCCAAGGCACAATTGTCATGCTCATTTCGTCCGCCAACGCAGACTCCGCTTTTGCGGGCTGGACCGGCTGCGACGGCGTGAGCGGCAACAGGTGCATTGTCAATTTGTCGGTGGACAAGAGCGTCACTGCTGCTTTCGACTCTGTCTCAATGAGTGTTGCTGGCGCCGCATCTAGCGGCGGATCATCCCCTGCTGCAGCCGATGGCACGTCTGTACCCTCTGCTGAACAAGCTGCGGCGGTTGCCGCCGCTAACTCGGCTAGTTCAATCAGTAGTAGCATCACAAGCACCGCTCAGGCAAGACCGGTCTTGTCCGATGCCCTGCGTGCCCTGAACATCGCCGTCGGCAGTGTAGCCCCGACAGCCACGGACTATGCCAGATTCGACGTGGCTCCTCTCGACAGCAGCGGACGGCCGAAGGGGGATAATGTAATCGACACCTACGATGTCATAGGGATTCTCAGGATGATCGTAGGGCTGCTTTAGACCAATTAACAGAAAGACGGAGCGATCAGATAATGAAAATAAGAATGAAACTCTTCCTGACGATAATAACGCTGACCCTTGCCGCCTGCGGCGGCGGAGGGGGTGGTGGGGGAGGCAGTGTGCCAGCGCCTGTACCGGCAGCCACTGCAAAGACAACAGCGGTTCTAAAAATCGGCACAGAGGGGAATTTGGGCGCGGGTGTTTCCCTCTATGGAGTCGGCGTCGTTGTCACCCTTCCAACCGGAGTTACGGTGGCAACAGGCAGCAGCGGCAGTGTTGCGTCTTCGGTGGCGGTCGTCTCGGGAGTGGCAGCAGGAGGGAGCATGGCGCCCCCGGTCTACACCCTTGCCACCGCAACCGCGAAGGCGACTCTCAAGCTTATTGTTGCTGCCGCAGGAACAGGCTTCGGCACCGGGGAATTCGTAACCGTAACCTGCAACCTGCCGGTGGGGAACACTCTTCAGGAGAGCGACTTTCCGGTTTCCATCCTGAGCAATCTCGAACCGGCCAACCAGCTTCTTGTTCCGGTCAGCGGACTTACAGCGACGATTTCTGCCACTCTGAACTGATTCCTACGGGTGCAACATTCGTAAGCTCTTCCGGGTGGTATATTTTACCCGTCTAAAAGCGAAATCTACCAGTATTGCGGACAAAAGATTAGCGCCTCAAAAGGATGGCTGACTGATGAGCCTCATGAAACTATACACATTCATCGTACTTTTAACCGCAGGAAACGCCTTTGCCGGAGAGCTTGATACTCACTACCTCCAGCAGTTCGGTGAAGTGGTGACCGACTCTTCCAAAGCAGTAATGAAAAGCGCCCGGACACAGACCGTACACAAATGCGGAATGCCTCTACGGAGTGATCTCAAAAGAGATTGGAAGAGACTGGAAGAGAGCACTCAAAAAACACTGGCAAAGTATCTCGAAAAACCGGTGTTGACCGGGGAAACAGTCGTCCAGTCGAACGGCGGACACTTCCGCATCCATTATGCCACCAGCGGAGCGAATGCATCACCTTCCGCAGACACAAACAACAACCTCATTCCTGACTGGGTCGAAACCGTAGGTGATGTATTCGAAGCAGTATATAATCGTGAGATCAGAGAACTTGGATACAAGGAACCTCCCGGGTTTCCTTATCATGTCTACCTTATGAATATGCCATATTTTGGGTATACCGAGTCGGAAAGCATTACAGGTCAATCAGCCACAAGCTACATAGCAATCGAGAATGACTTTGCAGAACAGGTTTTTCAAAACAGCATTCCCGGCAACGACTCTGCCAAAGTCAAATCATTGAAAGCCCTACAGATTACTGCTGCCCATGAATTCCACCATGCTATCCAGTTCGGTTATAACATGTACTTCCAGGCCTGGTATGGAGAAGCAACTGCGACCTGGATGGAAGATGAAGTTTATGATTCCGTAAATCAGCTTTACGACTATTCATCCGACTATCTCACCTCAACAACCCCAACAAGCCTGGACTCCGGAGACGGCTACAGCCGGTGGATATTCAACAGATACCTCTACGAACAGTTCTACACCACAACTGGCATCATAAAAGATATCTGGGAGGCTTTGGCAATTGAGCCTGCCCCTTCCTATGCGGATATCCCGATGATTCCTTTCATTGACAAGGTATTGAAAACCCATGGTGGAACAATTGCATCAAGCTTTTTTGGCTTTGCCAAGCAGACCTATCTGCGTAACTGGATCAGCCACAAAGACGAAATAACTCCTGCCAACATTCACCCGGTAGGAACAACGCCTGTCACCGCAGACACCTCGTATAACGTAAGCAGTTCCCCATTACCGCCTTACTCCTTCGCGTATTACAGGATTACCCGCTCAAACAGCAATACTACGCCCCTTTCTATCGGCTACAACAAACCGCCAGGGCATACTGCCATTGCATTCAAGAGTTCAAGCCCGACAGAATACCCGCTTGACACAAACAACAACATTACCGTCCCCGCTTTTACGCAAGGGGATGACGTATTTTTACTGGTAACCAATAATGGCTACGGGACATCGACGGTGACCCCAACGCCGCACTACGGAACCATCCCGCCCCCACCGGACGCAACCAATCTCGTCAGTGGCGCTTGCGGCACTGCCAACGGCACTACAGTCACCACCCCCCCTAAAAGCAACCTCTGCATGACCGGCACAGCATCTGCCGTAACCGGTAGCGGTCCTTGGAGCTGGACCTGCGCTGGAAGCAATGGCGGGACAACTGCAAGCTGCTCCGCAAACCGGGGATTGGTAGTAGTCAACGGTACATGCGGTACTTCCAACGGAACAACGATTTTATCCGCTCCTGCTGCCAACCTGTGTAATGCCGGTACGACTTCAACAGTAAGCGGCAGCGGCCCCTGGAGCTGGACTTGTGCCGGTAGCGGCGGCGGAACGACGGCAAGCTGCACGGCATCCCTACCGAATGCCGGAATAGCTGTCCCTGTTCCGGGAAAGACCAGGCCGGATCTGTCCGATGCCCTGCGCACTTTGAATATTGCAACGGGAAGCATCATCCCTACAGCTGCAGACTATACCCAGCTTGATGTTGCCCCTCTCGACAGCAGCGGCAGGCCGATGGGAAACAAGATACTGGATACCTACGATGTCATAGGGATTCTCAGGATGGTAGTCGGGCTGCTGTAGACCAATTAAAAGAGAAGCGGAGAAAGCTGTTCTGGGCAATCTTGAGCCGGCCAACCAGCTCCTTGCCCCAGTGACAGGGCTGTCTCCGACTATTGCGGTTTCCCTTCAGTAATTGCCAGCTGCCACATGCCACTCATTGGGTATGCGGCAGCTTTCAAATCTGCACCGTTCCACTCCAATCGCCCATCCCTCCTACAGTGTCACGAAAATCTACGGCGTATGCTGTATACTAAATAACTGTTGACAGCCCCACCCTAAATCAGTATTTTTAGCCGCAATAAAAACTGGTTTTATTTTTAATGTATACGGTGGGATTGCCAACCAATGTCCGAATACAATATCGGCTCGAAAATCAAAAAACTCCGTCTGGCCAAGAAGCTCACCCTGCAGGCTGTTGCCAGGGAGACAGGCTTTTCTCCTGCCCTCATTTCCCAGATAGAAAACAATAATGTTTCGCCTCCCATAGCGACTCTTTCCAAGATCGCCAAGTTCTTTGACGTGAAGATCGGAATCTTCTTCAACGAAGAGGAAGAAGAGCTCCGCTTTGAAGTTGTCCGCAAAAACGAGCGCAAACTGATCCCCCGGGTCATATCCCGTGCCGGCACAAGCCAGGGGTACTCCTACGAATCCCTTTCCTTCCGGAAGCAGAACAAGAAGATGGAGCCCTTTCTCCTTTCAGTGACCGAGAAGGTTTCCGAAGAGAACACCTACAGTCATGACGGCGAAGAGTTCCTCTATGTGATGAAAGGCGTTGCCGAACTTCTTCTGGAAGACGAGCGGATACTCCTGGAAGAAGAGGATTGCGTCTACTTCGATTCATCTCTCCGTCACCGACTCCTCTCAAAGGATGGAGAAGAGGTCAGGGTCCTTGCTGTAGTCACCCGCTGACAGATTAAATCACCTTGAAATAGATAGTAAAAGCAACAAATCCAATTCATGGAAGGATGAAGAGATGTCCAAAGCAGCTATCAAGCCAATACTGAAGAACCCTTTTGATCCACCCGAGAAGGTAGAATTCACGATTCCGGGGGAGATCTCCCGGACAACCGGCGGCTATGAAGAGGCGATGAAGGAGGGTTACGACCTTATCCAGCGCCCGATCAAGTCGGTGAAGATCGAGCAGATCGAGAAACAGCACTTCAAGAAGCGGATGACCGTCTGGGAGCGTCTGGCAGTTCTGTCCGGCGAGTCTCCGAACGTTCTCTACCAGAACTGGGGGAAGAATCTCGACGGCGCCTCTCTGGTTACGGCGATACTGAATATCGGCGGGCGTGACGTCGCCGTTTATGGTCACGATTTTACCGTCCGCGCCGGCTCCATCGATGCCACCAACGGCAACAAGCTGGCAAGGCTCTTTAATCTGGCGGCGGCCAAGGGTATCCCGGTCATTGGCATGAACGACTCAGCCGGTGCTTTCGTGCCTGCCGGGGTCGGCGGTCTTGACGGTTATGCCGAGGCGTTTACCGCCCTGCGCAAAATGAGCGGCGTTGTCCCCTCCATCATGTGCATGTTCGGCTTCAATGCCGGCGGCGGCAGCTATCTCCCTCGTCAGGGGAGTTTCGTGATCCAGCCGAATGATACCTTCTTTGGTCTGACCGGTCCGGGCGTTGTCAAGTCTGTCCTCGGCGAAGATGTGACCCCGGAAGAGCTTGGCGGACCGAAGGTTCACGGCAAAACGGGTGTTGCCGACCTGACCGTAACCGATGAGGTCGCAGCGCTCCGCACGGCCGTTCGTCTCCTCTCCTATGTGCCCGACAACAACAGTGTTGCCGCGCCATTCCAGGAGACCAGCGACCCGCTCGACCGGAAAACCTGGGAGATCAACACCCTGCTCAAGAAGGCGTTCAATTCGCCGACCGGCTTCAACACGCCGTTCGACGTCTCGATCATTATCCAGCAGATCTGTGACCACGGCGATTATTTCGAGCTGCAGCCGGAGCGCGCCAAAGAGGTCGTCACTGCCTTCGGCCGTCTCGGCGGCAATGTTGTCGGTTTCGTGGCCAATAACTCGGCGGTTTCTTCAGGCCAGATCGACTGCGACTCTGCTGTCAAGATCGCCCGTTTTGTCCGCTTCTGCAATATCTACAATATACCGATCATATTCATGGAGGACACCACCGGCTTCCTCCCGGGCCGCGAGCAGGAAGCACGCGGCATCGTTCAGGCAGGCCGTTCGATGCTCGATTCCATTGTCGATGTCCGTACCCCGCGCATCCTGCTGATCCTCCGTAATGCATACGGCGGAGCCTACGCATCCTACAACAACTATCCGACCGGCGCAGACCTGGTCCTGGCGCTGCCAACCACACGTCTGGCCGTAATGGGTCCTGCCGGCAAGGAGTTCGTCTACAAGGACGACGTCCGCAAGATACGCTCTGCTGCTGCCGAAATGGTCAAGAAGGGTACTCAGGAGAGGACCGGTAGCGGCATGGACTTAGCTTCAGCGAAGAAGGATGCCGAGAAGGAAGCTGCCGAGTGGCTCAAGGTCCAGGAGGCTGCTCTCAATATGCGCTACGAGAAAGAGCTCATGAATCCCAAAGAGGGTCTTGCCCTCGGTTCGATCTCTTCCATTGTCATGCCTACCGACCTCCGTCAGGTGCTCGGAGAGAACATGAACTTCCTTCTCCGTCACTACAAGCCCGGTCCGATGGGCGGTCCGCAGAGGGAGTTCCACTAGGAACAAAAAAAGACAAAATACTATGAATTTAATACTACGAATTCGATTTCGGGCGTAGAGCAAGGCGGCAAGGAGAGAGCCGACGCAGGCGTAGCAGCGCTACGCCGAGGAGAGCTTCGACGCAGTCAACGAAGCTATACGTTCGAAGGCGAATTCGAAACGAATTGGAGATAGAGACCAATGAACGACCTCTACATGAACAACCCCCTGATTCACCGTGACCGCAGACTGGGAATGTCGGACTCCGAGTGGGTTCGCTCCTTCGCCTGCGAAGACCTTAAGCCGCTTATCGTCTGCCGCGGTCCGATACGGAAAGAGGCTATGGATGTATTCGAAGAAATGGGGATGGCCCATTTCGGCATCCTCCTTTCCGAAAAGGACTCGATCGTCTATGCAAATGCACTTGCTCCCGAGCTGCGTCAATTGACAAATTCAAACCGTGTCCATCGCGTTCCCGACTATACAGGAGCAAGCAAGGAGGAGCGTGTAGAACGGATCGGGCAGATCATCCAGATCGCACATGATAACGGCTATGACTCGATCTTTGCCGGGTACGGTTTCATGGCTGAGGACGAAGAGTTTGTTGCTTCGATTGAAAAGGCGGGACTCAAATTCATAGGTCCGAATTCACGCACTCAGGCTGATGCCGGGAAGAAGGACGAAGCAAAGCGCACTGCCCTTCAGGTCGGTGTAAGCGTAACCCCGGGCATCAACAACGTGACTGCCCGTACCCTTGTAAAGAAGCACGGGACGCGCGAAAAACTCCTCGGGCTCGCTAAGGAGCACGGGATTGCAGTCAGCGCCAAGGTTCTTGACGACAAGAAACTCTCGCTCGAAGATCTGGCAGATCAGATTCTTTATGCGTCCTACGAGAAGGGGCTTGATCTCTACACTATCGAAGAGCTCTCGGCCCAGGTCGAGACAGAAGTTATCGCGATGTTCAAGGAGTATCCGGCGAGCCGTATCCGTCTGAAAGCGATTGGCGGCGGCGGCGGCAAGGGGCAGAGGATTCTCGGCGCTTCACTGCTTTCATTGAAGAACCCGACCGAAAAGCAGATCAAGGAAGCTGCTGCAGATGCCCCGACTCTTGTTCGTGAAATTTTGAACGAGGTGAAGGCAAATGGCGTCGGCGACAACAAGAACGTGCTGATCGAGCTCAACATAGAGCAGACACGCCACAATGAGATTCAGCTGCTCGGTAATGGCGAGTGGTGCGTTTCACTCGGTGGTCGTGACTGCTCACTCCAGATGCACGAGCAGAAGCTGCTGGAGATCTCGGTGACCCAGGAGAGCCTTACACTCGCCATCGAAAAGGCGAAGAAGGCCGGCAAAAAAGCCGAAGTGAAGGCGCTCGAGAGCGATCTAAAGGTTCTCAAGCGAATGGAAGAAGATTCCACCAAATTCGGCGTTGCGGTCGGTCTTGACTCGGCATCGACTTTTGAGTGCATTGTTGACCGCGACCGCTACTTCTTTATGGAAGTGAATACCAGGATTCAGGTCGAGCACCGCGTCTCCGAGCTCTGCTACTCCCTCAAATTCACCAATCCCAAGGACAAGAAGGACTTCTTCATCGTCGAATCGCTGGTCGAGGCGATGGCTCTCCTCGCGCGCCACAAGAAGAGCCTTCCGAAGCCCGAGAGAATTCCGCGCTTCGGAGCAGCTGCCGAAGCCCGTCTGAATGCCACCGACTGTTCACTTTCGCCGCATGCCGGCGGCATGATCCGTTTCTGGTCCAAGCCGATTGAGGGTGAAATCCGCGACGACCAGGGTATCAGCCTGGTAAACCCCGATACCGGGATGTTCATGCGCTACAAGGTTGCCGGAGCGTACGACTCCAACATCGCCCTGCTCCTGACCAAGGGAGAGGACAGGCTTGACAGTTACAAACACCTGTCAAAGGTGCTCGGCAAGACCACGTTGCGCGGTGTTGATCTGGCAACGAACCTCGAATTCCACTACGGTCTTGTCAACTGGTTCCTAGGTCAGAATGTCATGGCCAAACCGACAACCCGCTTTGTTGTCCCCTATCTGACACTCATGGGGCTTCTCAAGGAAGAGGCATCTAAAATCGACACGGTTTACGGCTTCATCCAGATGAAGAAAGCCTATGCTAAGAAGATGGCAGAGCAGTTCCCGGATGACCCGAAACCGGGCAAGGAGATGTCGGCAATACTTGACCGCAAGGGAACGCTGGTTACCCGCCCTATGGACAGGCTTCTTGAGGATCCGCACTTGCTTTCCGGGTGGCTTTCCATCAACAGGAACAATTTTTCGCTGGTGAAGGGCAAGATAGTCCTGCATGACAACCCGTTTGTAATCCTTGCTGATACCTACGAGTACCTTAATATGTCCTTCGATCCTAAAGCTCCCGCTGCGGAGGTCATCTGGAGTCATGACAACGAACTTCTCAAGACGGGGCTTCGCTTCTATACGACCCTTTCCGAAAAGTTCAAACTCGGGATGCACGAATTCGACAGGCTTTCCGAGGTACTCGCCAAAGATAAGCCGCAAGGAGGATACAGCGCTGAAGAGTGGGCTCTGATACAGTCCTCTCACTTCGGATTCGAGGCAGGGCTGGAGCTCTTCAATATGCTCTTCCTGCTTGCCGGGAATGTGAAATTCTGGGATTTCAAGGTTGAGGAAGACCTGGAAGTTACCATTCCTGAATACCTCAACGATTCGGAGCTCCAGGTGCGAATGAAGAAGCTTCTGGTGCCGCCTCCGGCGACAAAGGCCGACGAGGTCGTCTCCATATGTGGCGGAATGTATTATGGCCAGGAGGCCCCGGGGCTTCCGGCATTCGTCAGCGAAGGGATGCACTTCGAGAAAGGACAGGCGCTCTACATCATCGAGGTCATGAAGATGTTCAATACGGTCCGGGCTACTTTCTCCGGAACAATCGACAAGATAATCATGCAGGGAGCTGACGGCTCCATAGTTCAGAAGGGACAGCCGCTCTTCAAGGTTACTCCGGACGAGAAATTTGTCGAGGTCGATCCTCAAGAACTTGAAAAAGAGAAGAGGGAGAAGACTACCGAGTATCTTAAGGCCGTTTTATAATAATTTTAGGGCTCCAGCCGTGACAGACTGATGTTTTCCGACTGACCCTGCCCGAAAAGGCGGGGTCAATCTATGTTGGAGTTATACTCAAAAAACCATTGAACAGGAGGATACTGTGCGAAAAGGAAAATTAATAGTTATCGAAGGGATCAGCGGTTCGGGACAGCAGGTTAAAGCCGGGTTGGTGGCCATCCACAAGGAACTGGTCGATCTGGGTTATAACGTTGTCGAGTGTGCCAATCCGGATTCAGGCCGTGCCCAGGAACTCGGAATCGCGAATCTTCTCAACTGGCCGTTCGGTGAAGATTCCCGTGCAGATTTCTTTTTCGAAGGGGCTGTCCGTTCGGAGATATTCCAGAAGATAGTCCGGCCTGCACTGGATGATGACAAGATCGTTCTCTGCAAGCAGTCCAGCATCTCTTCCCTGGCAAATGCCTGGGTCAGTGGCGAAACCCGCCATTTTGACGTGCTCCGTCATTTGGAAAAGATTTCGCGAGGGTTTCTTTTCGGAGACGAGATTTTCCCGGATCTCACCCTTTTCTTCGATGTCCCGGCAGAAGAGGCTTTTGAACGCATAGAGGATATCCTCCAGATCCATCATGAAGGTGGCATCGAGTATTACAAGAATATGAGAAAGTTCTATATCAGGGAGCTGCACCGCTGGAACGGCAAGTGTATAGATGCATCTGCAGGCAGACCTCAGGAAGAGATCGTTGCAGAGGCGCTGGCGATAGTGAAGGCTGTGCTCTGAAAAGCAGCAGATTTAATGTGAGGGCAAGGAGAGAGGGATGACGATTATTGGCGACAAGAAAAAGCTCTGGCACGAAAAGATGGTGGCAAAGAATGTTGCAAAAGCCCCGGAACGCAAGAAAGAGTTTCTGACCAGTTCGAATATCGAGATGGAGCGATGCTTTACTCCTGAGTTCGAATATCCAGGATACGAGAGTGAACTTGGCTTTCCAGGCGATTACCCCTTCACCCGTGGAGTCCAGCCGACCATGTATCGGGGCCGCTTCTGGACCATGAGGCAGTATGCCGGTTTCGGTACCGCAAAAGAGTCGAACGAGCGCTACAAATATCTCCTTCAGGCGGGGCAGACCGGACTCTCAGTTGCTTTCGACCTTCCCACCCAGATGGGATACGATTCCGACCACGGCATGAGTCAGGGAGAGGTCGGCAAAGTCGGTGTAGCAATCGACTCGCTTGCAGATATGGAAGTCCTCTTCGACGGGATACCTCTGGACCAGGTTTCTACCTCCATGACGATCAACTCAACCGCGGCGATACTGCTCTGCATGTACATTGCCGTTGCCGAAAAACAGGGGGTCTCTGCCGACAAGATTTCCGGCACGATCCAGAATGACATCCTGAAGGAGTATATGGCTCGCGGTACATACATTTACCCGCCCAAGGAGTCGATGCGGATCATCACCGACATATTTGCCTACTGCAAGGATCATGTACCCAAGTGGAACACGATCTCCATTTCCGGATATCATATCCGCGAAGCCGGTTCCAGTGCGGTTCAGGAGGTTGCATTTACGCTTGCGGACGGGATTGCCTACGTCGATGCTGCAATCAAGGCCGGACTGGATGTCGATGAGTTCGCGCCGCGGCTTGCGTTCTTCTTCAATGCACACAACAACCTTTTCGAAGAGGTCGCGAAATTCCGCGCTGCCCGCAGGATGTGGTCAAGAATCATGAAGGAGCGGTTCAAGGCAAAAGATCCCAAATCCCAGATGCTTCGCTTCCATACCCAGACTGCAGGTTGTACGCTGACCGCTCAGCAGCCGGACAACAACATCATGAGGGTTACGATGCAGGCGCTGGCAGCGGTTCTGGGCGGAACGCAGTCACTTCATACCAATTCGCGCGACGAAGCGCTGGCACTCCCAACAGAGGATTCCGTCCGGATTGCCCTGCGCACCCAGCAGGTGATTGCGTACGAATCGGGCGTTGCCGATTCCATCGACCCTCTGGCAGGATCCTTCCTGGTGGAGTCGCTGACCGATCAGATTGAAAAGGCTGCAACGGATTACATCGAGAAGATCGACAAGCTCGGTGGTGCGGTTGAAGCGATCTCGCGTGGTTTCCAGCAGAAGGAGATCCAGGATTCCGCCTATGCTTATCAGAAAGGGATCGAGACGAGTGACCTGATCATTGTCGGGGTGAACAAGTTCACCGTGAAGAACGAGCCTATGCCGGAGCTGCTGAAGGTAAAGGAAGAGGTGGAGATTTCACAGAAAAAGTCACTGGGTGCGATGAAGGCCGGACGGGATGATGCAGCAGTGAAGGCATCTCTTGCCCGGCTGGAAAAGGCTGCCAGAGGGACCGGTAATCTCATGCCCCCCATTCTGGAAGCAGTCAAGACCTATGCGACCCTCGGCGAGATTGCTGATGTCTTCCGGGGAGTATTCGGAAAACATCAGGAGACGGTAGTTCTGTAAAAGGAGTTAAAAGTGTTGCACAAAATTAACCATATCGGCATCGCAGTGCAATCGATCGATGCTGTAATCCCTTTCTACCGTGACCAGCTTGGCATGAAGTTCATGGGGAAAGAAGATGTCCCGGAGCAGAAGGTGCGTGTGGCGATGCTTTGTGTCGGAGAATCAAAGATCGAGCTGCTGGAGCCGTTATCGTCCGACAGCCCGGTGGCAAAGTTTCTGGAGAAGAACGGCCAGGGCATCCACCATGTCGCGTATGAAGTCGAAGATATAAACGCGGCCATAGCGAAGCTTGTCTCGGAAGGATGCCGTATGATCGACGAGAGTCCTCGACATGGAGCTCACGGAACACTCATCGCTTTCATTCATCCAAAGAGCAGTCACGGGGTGCTTACGGAATTATGTCAGGCAGGTCATTAGTTTTGTAACGCCGTTTGAAAATTTTCTTGACATGGGTTTGAAAATTCATATTATAGGGCAAGCTTTTTAAAGTGGCCTCTGTTCCCATGCATTATTCAAGGGTCTATAACGGTCGATACTTTTTGTCTCAAATTTAGAAGCTTGACAAATTTTTGATTAATAATATATTTTACTGCAAAATCTATTAAAGGGTGTCAATGCTTAGAATAGCAGCAGGTGACAATCTGAAGATTTAAATAAAGCCTTGGTTAGTCTGCCCCTTTTGGGCGGACTTTCAGGGCTTTTTTCGATTTTTGACGATTTTCCTGGAGTTAAAATCTATCTGAAAGGTGGTGATGAGAGCGTAGTCGATCCATTTAACAGATTCTTTTATTCAAGGATGTTTACATCAACCATAAGAGGAGGAAGGACAAATGAAGAAAAGTTTGATCGTATTAGGCGCGACAGCTATGGTAGCTGCAGCAGCAGTTCCGGCACTCGCATTTGAAAACGAGTTCCACGGTATGTACAGGGCTTTCGGGTATGTCAGCAACGTCTACAGTGGCGGCGGCACTTTCAACGAAAATAAAAGATCAGCCAGTCAGAACAGTAATTACATCGAACAGCGTGCCCGCATACAGTACATCGCCAAGGCGAACGATGACCTGAAGCTCGTTACACATTTCGAACTTGATTCTCTTTTTGGCGGCAAAAACGATGCCAAATACAGATTTTCAACCGATAGTGGTGTATTAGATGCTGACGGCATCTCGATTGAAACAAAAAACGTCTATCTCGACTTCAATGTTGCAGCCCCTCTTAACGTAAAGCTCGGTATCCAGCCATTCAGTGACAACTATCAGGGCGTTTTCGGCAATTTTGACGGCGCCGGCGTTGTTGCGACCGGTAAATTCGGCATCCTGACGCCATCCTTGGGCTGGTTCAGGACTAACCAGGACAACGTAGCAGCAGCGGCAGGAACGACGAATGGCGGCAACATAGCTTATCCTATCGGCAAAAAATCAACGGATTTCACGACAGTTGATATCAAGGCTGCGCTCAACAAGGACGTCACGGTTGGCGGCAGCTATTACCTCGTAACCAAGGACTCTGTAACCGGTGTCCTCGATGCCAACGGAGCAGCTCCTGCCGGTTCAGGATTGCCTGCTGCACGTCTTATTCACACCCTCGGTCTGAATGCTGCAGCTAAAGCCGGTCCTGCTGCAATTAACGCATTCGCTGCATATCAGTTCGGCGAGTTCAATGCTACAAGAGACCTTTCTGCCTATTCGGCTGGCGTTGTTGCCAAGGTTAAGGCCGGCCCGGGTAACGTGAATTTCTCCACCCTCTACCTTTCCGGCGAAAAGAATACTGCCGGTACTGACAACTACAAAGGGTGGCAGCAGATTGCTTCCAGTGGCACAACCAGCTACTTCAGCGCATCAAACATGTGGCTCCTCATTCGTAACGGTGCAACAATCAATACCTCAACGGCTATCGGCACCAATGACCTGACAAAGGGCGGCCGCGGTCTTCTTGGCGTGTTTGCCGGCTATGATGGCACAGCAGGAAAAGTTTTCTATGCTGCAAACGCAGGTTATGCCCAGGTTGCTGAGAAGCGCGGAACCGAGAAGGGAGATATCGGTACAGAGCTCAACGCAACTGTCGGTTACAAGCTGTATGACAGCCTCTCTATCAGCCTTAACGGCGCTTATGCCATGCTTGGCGATGGTGCTAAAAATGCAGTTGCGGACGGCGGTCTCGGCTTCTATGCCGGTCCTGCCAAAACTACTGCAGTTGACCCATACGCAACTTTCGTAAGAGTTGACTACACCTTCTAGTATTTCTGACTGTCGATGTACCCAAAGGGCGGGCCGCAAGGTCCGCCCTTTTTGTTTGACAGGCGAGCTTCCGCGGCTGTAAAAGATTAGTAGTAAATTAGATTCAGGAAGGAGCTCTTGTGAAAAGATTCTGGGCCGTATTTGCTCTGCTGAGCTTGTTGTTTCCGGTAACTGTTGCCCAGGCTGCAAAACTTAAGATCGCTGTCACTGAATTCAAGGTGACTGGCTCGTCAAGCCGGGACGACCTGAAAAGTACACTTCAGTCGCTGCTTGCTTCACGGCTGGAGAGTGATTCTGTGCAGGTCGTCGAATCTGGCGAAACACCTGATCTGACGGTCGCAGGGACATATATCACCCTGGGGAAGGTGTTCAGCCTTGACGCAAGAATTGCCGACAGTTCCGGGAAGGTTCTCGGAAGAGTCTTCGAGCAGGGGGAATCGAATGACGAAATAATTCCGGCAATCACAAAACTTTCGCAAAAAATTGATGCAGTGATTGCTAAGAGTGGGAATCTGGCAAATGTTCCTGTTGTACAACCTTCCCCTGTTGCGTTGGCACCACCCACTCCCCCTGAAACTGTCCGTAAAAAATCGATGATCTCAGAGCAAAGTGCAACCGATATTATCAAGCCGGAGGCTGCAACGGCCAAAGTTCTTGAGAGCGGCATGATAGGTCAGCGCCTCGAAGGTGTAATAATCGGTGTGGCGGAGGCGACTAGCGGAAATTCCGGTGAGCGGAAGCTCGTAACCGCTTTAAGCAGTGAGATCAGGCTTTACAGTCAGGGTAAGGAGTTGAAGCTGCTCAACTCCTTGAAGGACTTTGGTCAAAACGAGAGGATTGTCGCGATCGATACTGCGGATCTTGACGGTGATGGTATTTATGAGCTTTATGTTACGATCTTCCATGGGGAGGAACTTTCATCCAGGGTTTATCTCATCGAAAACGATGGCTTCAGAAGAATCGCAGCGTCGCTCCCTTATTTTTTCAGAGCAATGAGTCTTAAAGGCGGAACAAAGAAGGTTTACGCCCAGGAGATGGGGCGTGAAGATGATTATTATGGCGATTTGTATGAAGTAGTAAAAAACGGTGATACGTTCAAATATGAGAATCAGCTAAAGCTCCCGAGGTTTGCCAACATCTTCAATTGCAACCAGATTTCAGATCAGAAAGGAGAATCACTCTTCATTGTCATTCATCCTGATAACTATTTGATTGTTTACGATAGCAAGGGGGAGATTCTCTGGAAGGGGAGTGACAAATACGGGGGATCGGAAAACTTTTTTTTAAGGGATAACTCCCAGAATGAGAGAGTTACCGGAAGCAAGCTCAGAAAGAGTTTCCTGGAGCAGCGAATAACTGTTACAAGGTCAGGTGATATCATAATCCCGAAAAACGAAGGCTTCTTTGTTTTAGGTGACAGCCGTTCGTTCACAAAGAACTCGATATACGCGTTCAGATGGAACGGCGCTTCGCTTGACGAGCTATGGCATACAAAGCTCAGCCAGAACTATCTCTCCGACTATCTGTACGATGAAGGCATGAAGGAGCTTCTGCTTGCCGAGGTCGTCAAGAAGGAGGGTATGATCGATAAGGGTGCGAGTGCAATATCAATAAAGCGGGTCGAGTAGACCTTCCGGAGTTGGGACAGGCTATGTTAAGGTCTTACGACTTGTCTCATTGGCAGGGTTTGACAACAGATCCCTGCGAATTATACTGAAAATAACAGCGAGAAGAAACTAATCCAGATGACAAATGAAAATCATGCTCCGGTTAAAACTGCTCAAGAGCCGGTCACACTGTTGCTGGTAGGAGGCGGAATTCGCTTTCCGGCATTCATCGGTGCTCTTCAGGCTATTGATGAGATAGGACTGAATGTCACAAAGGTGGTGGCATCTTCGACCGCTTCGATCATATCGGCAATGTACGCCTTCGGAAGTTCCCCCTCCGAGATTATGGACAGGACGCTCGAACTTGATACCAAACAGTTCAAGGATGTGAGCCTCAAGTCCATGGTGAAACGTTACGGACTATGCTGCGGCGAACGTCTTGAAGAGTGGGTAGACGAGCAGCTCTCTTCAGCACTCTTTTCCGAACGTATGAGAATTCCTCTCGAGATAGTCGCTACTGATATGCTGCATTACCGTCCAGTGACCTTTTCGGCAGAGCGTTTTCCCGAACTCAGGGTCTCTGTTGCGGCAGCTGCTTCATCTTTGGTCCCGGGAGTATTCGGATACAAAAGTCTTTCATATTCGGGTAAAAAGTATGCTCTGGTAGACGGCTCACTGATGTCGGGTGTTGTCGAGGGGCGGATGGACCGGAATAAGAAGGTGCTGGTCCTGAAGGTGATGTCCAAAAGGACTCTCAAGAGAAATGGTAGCGGAAGACTTTCAATCTGCAGATACTTCCATGAGATGCTGACCTTTTCCTTGCACGCACAGGAGAAGGAGTTCCTCAAGGGCGGAAAATGGAAGGATACCATCGTCATCTACTGTGCAGAGGTTTCTCCCTCGACGTTCTCTCTTTCACTTAACGACAGGAAATTCCTTTACGCACAGGGATATGAGCAGACCAGGAAGTATCTCGACTACAAGTGGGGAATTTAAGGTATATCAGGAGGGATAATGAAGCTTACTACCCTGTTTCTTGCGGGGACTCTTTATATGCTTTCCGCATGCGCCATGTTCACTGCCTGGCGCGCCATTCCCCCTCCCGGCGGCTGTGAAGAGTGCCATAAAATCCCGATTTCAGCAAACTGGCAGGTTACATACAGGCCGGCCGATCTGTCCAGTGATCTGCACGGGGCGTCGTTCCAGACTCCGGAGAGCCTGATGCCCCGGACAGAAAGACCGGCATCCATTCAGGAAAAGCAGAAAGTCGAGGAGTTATCCTGTTTTGAGTGCCACAATTCACCCGACGCTGCACACAAGAGTATGAAAGGAAAGTTCCACCATTAGTGGGACACCAGGAGCCATATGGTAAAGCAGGGGAGAAAAGCGAAAATAGTTTCGACGCTGGGACCTTCCAGTTCAACGGTCGAGCAGATTACAAGGCTTGTTGACGCAGGTGTCGACATCTTCAGGCTTAATTTTTCTCACGGCTCGAATGATGATAAAGCCAGGGTGATAGGTATGATCAGAACGGTTGCGGAGCGCAGGAAAAAGGCGCTCGGCATACTAGCGGATCTGCAGGGGCCCAAGATCAGGACCGGGAGGATGGAGAGCGGAGCTCTTCCGCTGCGTAAAGGCGACAGCATCGCCATAACCACGGATGAGGTGCTCGGCCGTAAAGGGCTCATATCGACAATCTACCAATCGCTCCCGACCGATGTCAAGCCGGGTTCGAGGATACTTCTTGACGACGGGCTGATCGAGTTCAAGGTGCACTCTGTGAGCGGGAATACCGTACACTGCACGGTGGTTGAAGGGGGGATACTCAAGGATCTGAAAGGGATAAACCTTCCCGGGGTGAACGTTTCCAGTCCTTCCCTCACGGAAAAGGACCGCAAGGACCTGGCATTCTGCCTTGAGAAGCGGGTGGATTACATCGCCCTCTCGTTCGTCCGGAAGGCAGAGGATGTCGAGGAGCTCAAACGGATAATTAGTGATCACGGCCTCTCCATACCTGTTGTTGCAAAGATAGAGAAACCGGAAGCGATCCGTAATTTCGACGCCATTCTGAAGGCGACCGATGCCGTCATGGTCGCCCGGGGAGACCTCGGTGTCGAGATCAATGCCGAAAAGGTGCCGCTGATCCAGAAAAAGATCATCCGGGCCTGCAACGAAGCAGGAAAGCCGGTTATCACGGCGACCCAGATGCTGGAGTCGATGATCCTCCATCCCCGTCCGACCCGGGCC
>Ga0134124_10001430_pt1 | contig 19226 bp, 15 predicted proteins | sample KB304_FD_96880 | JGI IMG/M metagenome (GOLD analysis project Ga0134124, IMG submission 96880) | Terrestrial soil microbial communities without Nitrogen fertilizer from Kellogg Biological Station, Michigan, USA - KB3-0-4 | ecosystem: Environmental > Terrestrial > Soil > Unclassified ...
CGCTATCGTTGCCCGCCACGCCCAGCCATTGAAGGCAGACCCCCGTAGTAGGGTCGGACGGTTCGCCGGGGCCTCCCGAGTCGGAGGGGTACGTCCGTCCCTCCGCCGCAGGCGCCGCATCCGCTCCCACTCACGACGCCTCATGACAGCGCCCCTCGTCGAACCGGACGGGTATAGGATAGTAAGCTCTTGGAAGGAGTCAAGAGCTATTTGATGATAATCCTCTCAGCCGTCATTGCGACGCCGAGCGCAGCGAGGCGGAAGCAACCAGGGCCCCAAAGTCCGCCCTGGATTGCTTCGTCGGCCCTTCGGGCCTCCTCGCACTGACGGCCCGCGCGCGGCGATGGGCCCCCGGGTTTCGCTTCGCTCAACCCGGGGTACACGCTATAGGCTCGCAATGCCCCCTCGCCTGCGCCGCTCCTTCTTCGACCGATCCGTGCACGCGGTTGCGCCCGAACTGATCGGCGCGACGCTCACCGTCGGCGGCTGTGGCGGCGTCATCGTCGAGGTCGAGGCCTATCACCACACCGACCCGGCAGCGCACAGCTACCGCGGACCGACCGAACGCAACGCGGTGATGTTCGGACCGCCCGGTTTTGCCTACGTCTACCGCTCCTACGGCATCCACTGGTGCCTCAACGTCGTCTGCGAGGAAAAAGGCTCGGCGAGCGCGGTGCTGATCCGCGCCATCGAACCGACGCAAGGGCTGGCAGCGATGCGGCGGCGGCGTGGCGTCGGTGACGCACGCGCGCTCTGTTCGGGCCCGGGTAAATTGTGCGAGGCGATGGGCGTCTCCATCAAGCACAACGGCCTGGCGCTCGACCGCGCTCCGTTTGAATTGCGCGCGCGTGAGGAGACGCCGGAGATCGCGGTGGGCGTGCGGATCGGGATTACCAAGGCCGTCGACGCGCCGTGGCGCTATGGGCTGAAGGGATCGAAGTTCTTGAGCAAGCCGTTCAAGTGACGCGAAATCCCGCATCGAACCCAAGATCGCGCTTGGCCTTCTCGCTCGACACCGCGCCGTCATCCTCGGCGATGTTGTAGATGCCGTGCACGCCGCACGTCACCGCCAACAGCGCCGCTTGCGCCGCGGCGTCGACATGCAACGACGGCGCGCCGCGTTTCTCGCGCTCGAACCAAGTGCCGGGGCCGTAGAGCAAGCCGTAACGCAGCACGATGCCCTCCGGCATCTCCAACGTGGCCTCTTCCAACACCGCGACGCCTTCCACCGTGCGCCGGCGCGCGCCGGTAGAGGCGAGATCGAGCGGGTCGTTTTCGACGCGCGTGCCGTCGCCCGACGCATAGACGAAGGCGATGCTCTGCGCGATCAATCGGCGAACGCCGGCGGCCTTGGCGGCGTCTACCAAATTGCGCGTGCCGTCGATGCGCAGCCGCGCATTACGTTCGAGCCCGGCTTCGTAGCCCGGCGTACCCGGCCCCGCCGGCAGATCGGTCAACTGATGCATGACGAGATCTGGCGCGGCGGCGGCGACCGCGCGAGCGAGCGCCGCAGCGTCGAACACGTCGACCACGACCGGGTCGGCGCCGAGCTTGGCAATGGCAGCGGCCTTGTCGGCCACGCGCGTTGTTCCGACAACGTCATGACCGGCTGCGCGCAGCAGCGGCGTCAGCCGGCGGCCGATCACGCCGCCCGCACCGGCGAGAAAAATCTTCATGTCACTTTCCTTAATACGCGACGACAAACTCACATCCTGCCGCGGTCGCGACCTGGCGCGTGATCGTGCCGGACGTCAACTCGAACTCGAGCATCACCGCGGCGTCGTGGCAGCACAGATAGGCGTGGCGGCCATCGGCGGCAAAGCCGAAGCCCATCGGCGCCTTCGGCGTGGGAAACCCCGCGATCTGATCGAGCGTCGCCGCGTCGTAGATCGCCGCGTAATTATCGACATGCGAGGAGACGCAGACGAAACGTCCGTCCGGCGAGACGCGTACGCGACGAAGCTGGTTCGCTTCGCCCGGCGCGCCGACGATATCGAGCGTGCGAAAATGTTGAAGTTTGAAGGTATCGAACACGTGCACGACACCCTTCCGGTGCGCGCAGACGAATAGCGTCTCGCCGTCGGGCGTGACCGCAATCCCTTCGGCGCCGTGCGGAACGGGAAGCGTGCCCGCGACGCGATGCGTATTGGTGTCCAGCACCGCCACCGTCTCCGTCGTCTTGAAGGATGCGAACAGCTTGCTGTTGGCATGGCTGACGGCGATCCAGTGCGGCGCTCCGCCGACATCGATGCGCTCGACTTTGCCGGCTGGCGGATCGATGGCGAGCACGGCATTACCCAGCTCCGCGGTCGACCACAACGTGCCACGCGCGTCCATCATCACCGAATGCGGCGCCAAAGGCGCGCCGATGTCGATGGTGCGGGTCAGCGATTTGGTGGCGAGGTCGATAACCGCGATGCGGCGGTCGGGGTCCGTGTTCTTCCCGAAAATGCCGCCACCATAGACCGAGGCGTAGACCGTGTTGCCATCGGGCGCGCGCACCAATTCGTGCGTCGAGCCGGGCATGTCTATGTCGCTGACGTGCGCGAGCGACGCGGCGTCGAAGAACTGGATTTTGTTCGCGCTCTTGGCGGTCAGGATCAGCGTCGCCCCGCCCGGGCGGTTGTTGGGGTCGATGATCATGCGGCCTCGTGTCCCGGATGCGGCGCAGCGTGCAACGGTGCGCCGCTGATCCGGGACCCATGTGTAATTATCTGGGTCCCGGTTCTGCAGCGCATCATCAAGAGATGCTGCGCTGCGCCCGGGCGGTTGTTGGGGTGGATGAGCATGCCCTACCCTATCTCGTCATCCTGAGGTGCGAGCGCATAGCGCGAGCCTCGAAGGATGACAGCCCCGGGCCGTCGCCCTTCGAGGGCCGCCTTCGGCGGCCACCTCAGGGTGACGGATCTTCTACTCCGCGCCCTTCAGCCGCTCCAGCGCCTCGGCGATCTTGGTTTTACGGGCGGCCGCTTCCTCGCGCTTTTCTTTTTCTTCTTCGACCACGTCTTCGGCCGCGCGTTCCATGAACTTCGGATTGTTGAGCTTGGCGTCGCAGCGCGCGATGTCGGCCTCGGCCTTCTGCATCTCCTTGGCGAGCCGCGCGCGCTCGGCGGCAAGATCGATGACGCCTTTGAGCGGCAGCGCCGCCACCTCGCCGCGCACCAGAAGCTGCACGGAGCCGGCGGGCGCTGCTGTGGCGGAGGAAATCTCCGACACGCGCGCCAGCCGCTTGATGAACTCGCCCCAGCGCTCGGCGCGAGCCTTGCTCTCGGCGCTGCCGACCAGCACCAGCGGGATAGCGGCGGCGATGTTCATCTCCGCGCGCACCGAGCGGACCGCGGTGATGAGCTCGATCACCCAGCCGATCTCGGCCTCCGCTTTGTCGTCGGCAAACTCGAGCGCGGGCCACTGCGCCAGCACCAGCAGGCCGTCGCGCTTGGGGCCCGTCTCAGCGGTGACGCGCCACAGCTCTTCGGTGACAAAGGGCATGAACGGGTGCAGCAGTTTCAGAATTTCATCGAGCGCCCAGGCGGCGGTGGCGCGCGTCTCGTCCTTGGCCGGACCATCCGCGCCGGTGAGCAGCGGCTTCGAGAGTTCGACGTACCAGTCGCAGTAGACGTTCCACACGAAACGATAGGCCGAGGCCGCCGCGTCGTTGAAGCGATAGTCGGCGATCGCCTGCGTGACGTCGGCGATGGCCTTGGCGGTCTCGTGCGCGATCCAGCGGTTGAGCGTCTCTTTCGCGGTCTTGGGATCGAGGCCTGCGACGCGGCCGGCGCCGTTGAACTCGACGAAGCGCGCGGCGTTCCAAAGCTTGGTGGCGAAGTTGCGGTTGTTCTCGACGTCCTGCGGGCCGAGGCGGATGTCGTGTCCCTGCGCTGCGCCGCGCGCCAGCGTAAAACGCAGCGCATCGGCGCCGTACTGATCGATGACGCCGAGCGGATCGACCACGTTGCCCTTCGACTTCGACATCTTGGCGCCGGAGGCGTCGCGCACCAGCCGGTGGATGTAGACGTCGTGGAACGGGATATCCTTCATAAAGTGAAGGCCCATCATCATCATACGGGCGACCCAGAAGAAGATGATGTCGAAGCCGGTGACCAGCGCGTCGGTCGGGTAATAGCGTTTGAGTTCGGGGGTCGCGTCCGGCCAGCCGAGCGTCGAGAACGGCCACAGCGCCGAGGAGAACCAGGTGTCGAGCACGTCCTCGTCGAGCTTGAGCGGTGTCGCCTTGCCGTAATGCTTGTCGGCCTCGGCCTGCGCTTCGCTTTCGTTCAACGCGACGAAGACTTTGCCATCCGGCCCGTACCAGGCCGGAATCTGATGCCCCCACCAGAGCTGGCGCGAGATGCACCACGGCTGGATGTTGTCCATCCAGTTGAAATACGTGTTCTCCCAGTTCTGCGGCACGAATTTGGTCTTGCCCTCGCGCACGGCGGCGATGGCCGGCTTCGCCAGCTCCTTGGCGTTCACGTACCACTGGTCGGTGAGATAGGGCTCGATCACGACATTCGAGCGGTCGCCGTGCGGCACGACGTGCGTGTTCGGATCGATTTTCTCGACCAGCCCCATCGCCTCCAGACGCGGCACGATGGCCTTACGCGCGGCGAAACGGTCCTGCCCGTGCAGCTTGAGCGTCTCATCGAGTTCGGCTGACGGCGCGAGGCCGGCGAGAAAATCAGCATTGCCCTGCAGAGTGAGCTTGGCCTCGATGGTGAAGATGTTGATCTGCGGCAGATCGTGCCGCTTGCCGACATCGAAATCGCCGAAGTCGTGCGCCGGCGTGATCTTCACCGCGCCCGAGCCCTTCTCCGGATCGGAAATCTCGTCGCCGACGATCGGGATCTTGCGCCCGACCAGCGGCAGGATGGCGTTGGTGCCGATCAGCGCCTTGTAGCGCTCGTCCTCCGGGTTCACCGCGACCGCGGTGTCGCCCAGCATCGTCTCCGGCCGCGTGGTGGCGACGACGATGTAGGTCGACTTGTCCTCCGGGTTGAACGTCTTGCCCTCGAGCGGATAGCGCAGATACCAGAGGTGGCTCTTGGTCTCGACCTGCACCACTTCGAGATCGGAGATGGCGGTGAGCAGCTTGGGGTCCCAGTTGACCAGCCGCTTGTCTTTATAGATGAGGCCTTCGCGATAGAGCTCGACGAAGACCTTGAGCACCGCGCGCGACAGGCCCTCGTCCATCGTGAAGCGCTCGCGCGACCAGTCGCACGAGGCGCCGAGGCGCTTCAACTGATTGACGATGGTGCCGCCCGACTCCGCCTTCCACTCCCACACGCGCTTCAAGAACGCCTCGCGCCCCATCTCGCGGCGCGAGGGCAACTGTCGCTCCATGAGCTGGCGCTCGACCACCATCTGCGTGGCGATGCCGGCATGGTCGGTGCCCGGCTGCCACAGCACGTCCTTGCCGCGCATGCGCTCGAAGCGGCACAAAATATCCTGGAGGGTGTTGTTGAGCGCGTGGCCCATGTGCAGCGAGCCGGTGACGTTCGGCGGCGGGATGACGATGGCGTAGCCCGGCGCGGCGGCGCGTTCGGCGCGGCCGGCCTTGAAGGCGCCCGCCTGTTCCCAGGCCTCATAGATGCGGCCCTCGACCTCGGAGGGCTGGTAGGTCTTGTCGATCATTGGCATTTTGCTTCGCTGGCGACGCGCGGTACAAAGCCCGCCACGCCAGCAAGAGTCAACGTGTGCCGGACACTCCCATTTCGAAGCCGCGCGGCAGCGCGACCAGCGCCATTGCCTTCCTCGCCGCCATCGGCTTCGCCGCGCAGGCGATGGTGCGGGTGACCGACTCGTTGCTGCCGCAGATCGCCTCAGACCTGGGCGTCACGGTGGGCGCCACCTCCATCGTGGTGACGGTGTACCTGCTGGCGCACGGCTCGGTGCAGCTCTTCATCGGGCCGATCGGCGACCGCGTCGGCAAATATCTCTGCATGACCCTCGGCGGCGCCGCGGCGGCCGTCTTGGTCGCGCTGTGCGGGCTGGCGCCGTCGCTGGAGGTGCTGATCGCGGTGCGGCTCGGCAGCGGGCTCGCCACCGGCTGGATCATCCCACTGGCCTTGGCGTTTGTCGGCGACGTGATCCCCTACGAGAGGCGCCAGCAGGTGCTCGGCCGCTTCCTCTCCGGGCAGATCCTCGGCCAGATGTTCGGCCAGGCCGCCGGCGGCGTGCTCGGCGATTATTTCGGCTGGCGCAACGTGTTCTTCCTGCTCGCCGGCCTGCTGGCGCTCGCCACCTGCGGCCTGCTGTTCGAGTATTTGCGTAATCCGCTGACGCGCAAAAGCGCCGCGCATACGCAGCCGGCGCGCGGCTTTATCGCCGATTACAAGAGCGTGTTCGGCTCGCCCTGGGCGCGCGCAGTGCTTGTGATGGCCTTTGCCGAGTTCGCGCTGATGTTCGGCGCCTTCACTTATGTCGGCGCCGATCTGCATCTGCGCTTCGGCGTGAGCTTCACGCTGGTCGGGCTGTTCGTCGGCACCTTCGCGGTCGGCGGGCTGATCTACAGTCTGACGGTGCCGATGCTGGTCGGCCGTTTCGGGCAGAGCGGGCTCGCCTTCCTCGGCGGCGCTCTGCTCGCTGCGTGCTTCGTCACGCTCGCCTTCGAGCCGAGCGCCTGGCTCGCGCCGGTGGCAATCACCGCGATCGGCCTCGGCTTCTACATGCTGCACAACACGCTGCAGACCAACGCCACTCAGATGTCGCCGGAAGCGCGCGGCACCGCCGTGTCGGTGTTCTCGGCTTCGCTCTATTTCGGGCAGACCGCGGGTGTCGCCGCGGCAGGCGCGGCTTTCGACCGCTTCACCGCGGTGCCGGTGTTCCTCATCGCGGCGGCCGGACTGCTGGCGCTCGGCTGGTGGTTCTCGCGACGGCTGGCGCAGCGTAAAAAAGCGCAGAGCGTGTAACCCACACTCCGTCCATGCCCGCGCAAGCGGGAATCCAGAACAACAATTTGCTGACTGAGAATGTGCCCTGGGTTTCCGCTTGCGCGGGGACGAACGGCGGAAAAGCTAGCGCCCGCGCGAGACGCGCTCGATCTCGGCGCGCACGATGCGCTCGACCATGCCCGGCAGGTTGTCGTCGAGCCAGGACTTGAGCATCGGCCGCAGCATTTCCTTCACCAAGTCCTCGAGCGTGCGGGCGTTCTGCCCGAGCACGATGTTGGCGAGCGAACTGAAGGCTGAGTCGACTGCCGAACGCGTATTGGTCGAGATGAGCGCCGGGTCGGGCGTCGCTTGTGCCTGCGGTGGCGGCGGCGGCGCACGGCGCGGCTCCTCGCGCGGCGGTTCAGCCGGCCGATCGCTGAAGACGATGTCGGAGGCGCCATCGATAGTGCGGAAGCTGGGCGCCGGTGCCGGCGCAGCCATGGCTTCGGTCAAATCGAGCACGTCCGGCTGCGGTGCCGGCTTGGGTGCGGGCTTCGCCGCCACCTTCGGCGGCGCGTCGAGTTCCGCCAGCATGGCGTCGATGTCTTCCTGATTATTGGCAGCGGGCCGCGGCGGCGGGGCCGGCGGCGCGGGAGGTGGTGGCGGCGCGGCCTTTGGTGGCGCGGGCGGAGGAGGAGCCGGAGGCGGCGGCGCGGGACGCGGAACCTCGGCGACGGGCGCCGGCTTGGGCTGTGGCGGCGGCTCGGGCGCAGCTTTCGGCCGCCCGGCATCGTCATCCGCGATGATGCGGCGGATGGAGGCAAGGATTTCCTCCATCGTCGGCTCTTGCGCCTTCGCCGGCTGACTCATGGCCTTGTCCGTCTTGACTTCGCTTACGCGTGCAGTCGCATCGTTGGAATCCTCGCAGCCCTGCGGCGCGAATCATCATCAATAGCCTTTATACGCCAGCGGGATGCACCATTGGCAGGCGGAAAATCAAAAGCGCTTAATGATCTGTGGACGGAGGCGGAGCGAAACCGCCGCGCGAGCCGTGGCTACCGTCCGTCCGGGGTGCGCACGCCGGCCCAGCTATCGCGCACCTGCTCGTAGTGGATCACCGGGCTGTAGACGGGAACTCGTAAGCCCAACACGTCCGGCGCCAACCGGCCGACCGCGGCGAGCAGCGTATAGGAAGCGACCACGCGATCGCGTTGCGCGGTGACCAGCGACACGCGCGCGTTGACCAGGTTCTGCTGCGCAACGAGCACGTCATAGGTGGTGCGCTGTCCGACGCGCGCCTCCTCGCGCACCCCGTTGAGCGCGATCTCGGTTGCCTGCACCTGCGCGGTGGTAGCGTCGATGTTGGCCTTGGCAGCTTCGAGCTGGCCCCAAGACTGCGCCACGCTCTGCCGCACGGTATCGCGCGCATTGTCGAGATCGAGCCGGCGCTGGCCGAGCGTCTCCTTGGCCTGGCGGATGGCGGAGTATTCGGCGCCACCCTGGTAGATCGGCACGCTGAGCTGCCCGAGCACCGAGGCGTTGTAGCTGTTCATCACGCTAAGGCTCTGCTGCGAGAGCCAGTTCTGCGTGAAACTGCCCTGCACCGAGAGCGTGGGATAGAGCGCGCCTTCGGCGACCTTGACCGCCAATTGTGCGGCGTCGGTATTGTATTGCGCCGTCGTCACCGACGGATGCGTGGCGGTCCCCGAGCCGATCGCCGAGGCCAAAGTTGTCGGAGAAAAACGGTCGACCGGCGTGCCCGGCGCGAGCCGGCCGGGATTGCTGCCAATCACCTGCCGATAGGTCGCCATCGAGGAGGTGTAATTGGCTTCCGCGGTGAGCACCTGCGAGCGGCCGGCCGCGAGGCTCGACTCCGCCTGGGCGACGTCGGTGCGCGTCACCTCGCCGACGTTAAAGCGGTCGCGCGTCTGGCGGAGCTGCTCCTGCAGCACCTCGACGTTGCGCCGCTGCAGATCGAGGATCGCCGTATCGCGCAGCAAGTTCATGTAAGCGGTGGCGGCATTTAGCAGCACCGTCTGTTCCGTGCTGCGCAAGGTGGCGCGTGCGGAGAGGACTTGCGACTCCGCCTGGCGCGTGCGGTTGGCGGTCTGGAAGCCGTTGAACAAGGTCTGCGTGACGGTGGCGCCGACCTGCACCGGCGAATTGTAGCCGGAGAGCGTGCTGTACACACCCGCGCCGGTCGTCGGCGAAACCGTCTTGCTGGTGGTCGATGAGGTCTGCTCGCCGCCGGTGGCGTTGACGGTGACGCGCGGGCGATAGCCGGCGAGCGCCTGCGGCACGCCTTCGTCGGTCGCGCGCACGCCGGCGCGCTGCGCATTGAGCGACGGATTGTTCTGATAGGCCTGGATCAGCGCGCCTTCGAGCGTGTCGGCGCGCGCGGACAGGACCGCGAACGGCAAGACAAGACACGCGATCGTGCCGACCGCGACGCTATGACGACAAAAACGCGACATGAACCGCACTAACCCCGACGCAACGTAACCCGCCAACCCCGCCCCAGCAGCCGAAAACCATAGGCGGTGCGGCGACGCGAAGAAACCCCCTGCCCGTTCGCAACGGCACAATGACCGGCGGCTGGGGATTCTCGGCCACGCCGCGGAACCAATTGTATCAGATTGCGACGGCCGGCGAGGCCGTTACGGCCGCTTCAGAGGCCGGATCAGAACGTGAAGGCCTTGGCCTTGACGAAGCCCGGCAGCACCGGCGCCGCAGCGCTGAACACCGGGCGGCTGCCGAAATCGTTGCCGGACCGGCGATAGAGCATGGCGGCCCCCGGCGTAGTGCCGAGCACACAGACGAGGCGGCCGCCATCCTTGAGCTGCTGGCAGAGCGAATGCGGCTCGATCTCGGTGGCGCCTTCCATGAAGATGAGGTCGTAGGGAGCGCCCTGCGCCCAGCCGGCGGTGAGCGGGCCGCTCACGACGGTGACGTTCGGCAGACCGGCAAGCGCGGCCTTGGCCGTCTTGGCGAGGCCCGGATCCTCGTCGAGTGCGACCACTTCCCCGGCCATGCGTCCGAGCAACGCAGCGGTGTAGCCGGTGGCACAGCCGACATCGAGCACCTTATCGGTCGGCTCGATCTGCGCGGCATTGAGCAACTTGGCCAGAATGATCGGCTTGAGCATGCGGCGCGGCGCGGCAGCCCCCTCGCCGACCGGCAGGTCGAGATCGAGATAGGCGATCGAGGCCGACTGCGGCGATGTGAACTTCTCGCGCGGGACCTCGAGCATGGCCGAGATCAACCGCAGATCGGTGACGTCGGACGGACGGACCTGGCCGTCCACCATATGGCGGCGTGCGTCGGCGAAATCGGTCATCGCGAGCCTCTTGAGCGAACTTGGGGAGCGTTGGGCAACGCGTGGCTTTTGTGCGGCAACGCAACTCAAAAGGCAAGCGAGCGGCAGCGTTGTCCAATTGCATTGGCTCCTATATAGGCTGGAGTCGTGGGCAACGAGCGGCCAAGCGGGTAGCTGAGCGCCGAACGTTACCGTCCATGGGGCCACGTGGCGGAGTGGTTACGCAGCGGACTGCAAATCCGTGCACGCCGGTTCGATTCCGGCCGTGGCCTCCAGCCTTCGCTCCTGACGGAGCTTCGGCTCGGCAAGCCAGCCTGCGCGAAGGCTGCCGCGTCGGAGCCCGAAGGGCGAAGACGGGCGGCTAGCTAGCGAATACCGTGCTTTGCAAAGGAGCCGGGCTTTGTTATAGGCCCCTGCGCCGCATCGGCGGCCAAAGTTCCCTGGTAGCTCAGCGGTAGAGCGTTCGACTGTTAATCGAAATGTCGCTGGTTCGATCCCAGCCCAGGGAGCCAATTACCTGCCAGTGCCCGAATCGTTCTGCCCCTGGGCGACGAACGGTATCTGGACTGGCAATTCACAATTTTTAGATCTTCACGCAGCAGGGTGCCGGCGTCGCCCGGCGCGGCTGTCGCCGTTGCGTTGCGCCCAGTGCACGCCGATCTCGAACGCCGGCGTCAACATTTTATCCGCCCGGTTTTCGATGCCGGATGTGCGGCAAAAGCTACTACCCTGAGGCCAACGCCTCGTCCTCGAAGTCCGGCAGCGCGCAGGGAAACACCAGCGTGAGCTTGGTGCCGCGGTCGCTGCCTTCAACGTCGAGCCTGCCGTTAAGCTGCTGCGCTCGCCGGCGCATATTGCCCATGCCGTGGCCGGCGTCGTTCTCGGCGAAGGCGCGGCCATCGTTCTCGACCGAGATCGACGCCAAATGGTCGGACACAATGGCGCCGCGGATCACGATGCGGCGCGCCGGTCCGTGCTTGAGCGCATTGGTGATTGCTTCCTGCAGGATGCGCAGGATGGTGAGCGCATTGCCCGGCGTCACACCCGATATTTCCGGCAGGCCCGCAATCGACCAGTCGAGCTCGACGCCGAGCCGGTACAACTGCGGAATAAGGCGCTCGCGGAAATTGGCCAGAGCCAGCGGCAGCTCCTTGTCGCCGAGGTCGAGCGAATAGATCACCAGCCGCAGATCGTTGAGCGCTTCGCGCGCCGCCTGCTCGGTGGTGTGATCGCCTGCGCGTTCCGACAACGCGATGATCGACACGAGATGACCGCTCAGCCCGTCATGCAGATCGTGCGTCAGTCGCTGGCGCTCGTGCTCGCGCACAAGGTTGGCGGTCTTCGCCCGCTCCTGGCGGTGAAACGCCGCGAGCTCGGCCTCGCGTTCGGCCAGCCTGCTGTTGAGCGTTTCATTGGAGCGGTCGAGCTGATCGAGACTGACGCCCATGCGGCGCATCAACACGGCTGTCAGGAATGCGAGAAACAGCGGGCGCTGATAGGGATACAGCAGGCTGAACGCGTGCTCGGGGAGCGTGGCGGTCACATAGACATCGCGCAGCGCAAACCACGCCAGCAAGAAATAGGGCCCTAGCATCAGGCGTGCGTCGGTGTTCTGCCACCGGAGCGCACCCCAGGCGACCACAGCCAGAGCTGCCACGCTCGTGCCGATCACAACGACGACGCCGACGACACTTGCAATGATTTTCATGAACGTCGTGTCGACGATCGCGCACGGCAGCAGAGCGAGGTAGATTGCAACGGCGAGATAACCCAGGATTCGAGGCGGACGCACATTGACGAGCGCCAGGCCGACGCTGAAGAACAGAAGCCCAATTGCCGGCGTCAGCGGTACGATAAAAAACAACACGCGATGGAATGGCGGTTGCCAGCCGATAAACAATGCGATCGCAAGAACAAGGCTGACGACATTGAAGCTGGCGAGCCAGGCAAACAGCGGATCTTTGGGGCGAAAGAAATACGCAAAGATCAGCCCGAAGCCAAGGAGAATATGCGCCGCGAGCGCCATGGTCTTCAACTGATTGGCGAGCAACGAACGGATGTTAAAGGACCACGCCAAAGCTGCCTCGGACCCGAGATAAATCTTCGACAGATAGGCCGGCACCGCAAAGGAGCCGGTCTCGACGGTCACGGCCAACCGATTCCGCCCGCTGACGAGTGCGATGCGCGGCAGTTGCAGCATCACCGGCGTGTCGACCAGCGGGCCGGTGAAGAGGGAGCTCGACTCGAACCCAAGAAAGCGCTGGCCATTCAGCGACAGCGCCAGGCGCCGGTTGATCGAGGGAATGTACAGGTAGAGGCCATCTTTGCCCGCAGCCGGACGATCGAACTCGACCAGATATTGCCCCGCGGGCGGATTGCCGGTGAGGCGCGGATAAATCGCGTGCGGCAAAGATACCGCGCTGCCGCGTCCGTCCTCAGACCCATAAGTCGCATGGTCCAAGACAATCGCTCCGCGCGGCTCGGGCAGCGTTACCGCGTCGGGAAGGATCGCAACGGCGAGCGTGATCATGGCGTAGGCGACCCAGCCGACAGTGCGCGCTGCCGGCATGATCGTTACTCCGCCGCTTCCTCGGACAAGTTCGGCAGTCGCTGCGGAATCGTCAGGGTCAAGCGCGAACCTGAAGCCAGCGGTTCGATGCAAATGTCGCCGCCGAGCTGCTGCGCGCGCCGGCGCATATTGCCGAGCCCATGGCCACCGGCGGTTTCAGTGAAGGAACGGCCGTCGTTCTCGACCCAGATCGCGGCCGTATCGTCGGACGCGATCGCCCCGCGAATGGCAATGCGGCGCGCCGGGCCGTGCTTGAGCGCGTTGGTGATCGCCTCCTGCAGAACGCGCAGGATAATGAGCGCGTTGCCGGGTGTGACGCCGGAGATTTCCGGCAATGCGGCCATCGACCAGTCGAGATCGACGCCGAGGCGACGCAGTTGCGGCACCAGCCGCTCGCGGAAATTGGCCAGCGCCAGCGGCAACTCCTTGTCGCCGAGGTCGAGCGAATAGATCACCAGGCGAAGATCGTTGAGCGCCTCGCGCGCCGCCTGCTCGGTGGAGCGGTCCCCTGCCCGCTCCGACAGCGCGATGATGGAGGCGAGATGACCGCTCAGGCCGTCATGCAAATCGTGTGTGAGGCGCTGGCGCTCCTGCTCGCGCACCAAGTTGGCGGTCTTGGTCCGCTCCTGGCGGTGGAAAGCGGCGAGTTCGGCTTCACGTTCGGCGAGCTTGATGTTCAGCGTCTCGTTGGCGCGATCGAGGCTGTCGAAGCTCGCAGCCATGCGGCGCATGAACATCATCAGCACAAGAGCAAGAAGTATGGGTCGCGGAAATGCGACCAACAGATTGAATCCATGTTCAGGTGCGGTCACGACAACAAAGGCGTCGCGTGCGGAGTACCACGCGATCACCGCGACGAGCGCCACGATCAAGCGTGCATCGCGACTGCCATGCCAGACCGAGCCCCACAGCAATATTCCTGTCGAAACCAAATAAGACGCGACCAGAACAACAACATCGCCGACCGTCATGATCGATTTAACGGTTACGGTACCGGTCAAGAAGACCGGCAACAAAACAAGAGGCGCAATAATTGCAGCGTATCGCAAAGCTTTTGGCGGCCGGAAGCCCAGCACAGCCAAGGAAAACCCGATGAACAGAAATCCCAGGGTTGGAACGAGGACATTCACAACAGGCAATAGAATCTGCAGCCGCGGAACCCAACCGAACTGAACTCCGATCGCAATGAACAGGCTGACGACGTTGAGAGCGCATAACCAGGAAAACAGAATATCTTTTGGCCGGAGCAAGTAGACGTAGATCAGCGATATCCCCAGCACCAAATGCGCCGCTAGCGCCATGGCCTTGAGTTGAACGAAGATGAAATTTCGCAGATTGTACGCTCGCGCCAGCGCAGCTTCGGTGCCCACATAAATCTCGGACAGGTAGGCTGTAATCGCGAATCCTCCTTTCTCGACGGCAACGGTCAATTGCTGACGTCCAGGCACGAGGCGATTGGGCACACGCGCCATCAGCGGACCCGCCACCGAAGAACCGGTCAGCAGCGAACTGGATTCGAAATCGAGAATGGGCTCGCCGTTGAAAGACAGCGCGAGCCGACGGTTCACCGTCGGGACGTAGACGTAGAGGCCGGCGTTGGGCACGGACGGCAGGTCGAATTCGATCACGTAGCGCGGATTATTGCTGGGCCCGAGACCGAAATGAGACCGGATCGCGTGCGGCAACGCGACCTCGCGCTCGGGACCATCGGCTGGAATGAAAGTCGCGCGATCGAGAACCAGCGCGCCTTGCGGCTCCGGCAGGGAAACGAGATCGGGCAGCAGCGCCAATCCCAGGATGGCAACCCCTGCCGCGATCCACCAGCTGTCGCGCAACCATTTCAAAGTTTGATCAGGCCCCGCCGCGAAGCTTCGTAGACCGCCTCGGACCGGTTATTGGTCTGCAGCTTGCGGTAAATGTTCTTGATGTGCACCGGCACCGTGTTCTTGGAAATCTCCAGGCGCTCGGCCAATTCCCCGTAAGTGAATCCCTTGGCGATGCCCCAGAGAATGTCCATCTCGCGTGGCGTCAGCGATTGCACTTCTTTCGGATCGGGCGCGACGTCGGTCTTAGCCGCGCGTCCGCTCAGGCGGCGCACGATGGTGCTGGCGATGGCCGACGAGATCGGCGAGCGGCCGGCCAGCAATTCGGTGATGGCATCGAGAATGTCGATCGGGTCGCTGTCTTTCAGCAGATAGCCTGTGGCGCCCGCTTCGATCGCGTCGAGCACGTTGCGATCGTCAGCCAGCACCGAGATCACCATCGCTTCCGCCTGCGGATAGGTTTTGCGCAGCATGCGGATCGCCTGCACGCCATGCCCGTCCGGCAGATTCAAATCGGTAATCAAGAGATCGACCGGATGATCCTTGATGATCGCCATCGCTTCCGCGAGACGCCCGCAGGCGCCGAGCAACTGGCCGCCCGACCAGCGGCCGATGATTTTGGCCAAGCGCTCGCGCACCGGCTCGTCGTCTTCGACGAGCAAGATGCGGCAAGCAATTTGTTGCTTGACCTCAGCCCCCTTCATGTCTGCGCTCCCCAAGCGCACCGAAAAGACATGCCCCAGAAATCCGATTATACCCGTATTCGCCCCCGGTTCCGTCATTTTTTCATTCCGATTTTTTGTGTATTTGGCGCCGTTCACATCAAGCCTACAGCTCTCGAAAAGCCCCGCAGCCCAAGGATTAATCGCATGCGGCCCGCACTGACGCCCGATGGTTAATAGGCGCCGCGGGACGATCCGGCGCACTACCCTGTTCATGGTATGGAGAAGCTCTCGCGGGTGGCGCAAATAGCCTCTGCACGCATCGTTAGTAATTCGTTTACCTAAAAGATGCGGCACCAAAGACACGAAGCGCTGCACCAAGACAGCGCGTCACGTCAGGGACAGGGGCTGTTCATGATAAAATTTCTCGGCGCGTTCTGCGCATGCTCGTTGCTATTATCGGGCGCGGCGCAGGCACAATACGGCAGCAACGGCGGCGGCTCTTCGGGCCGCATGTGGGGCGCCGCTAACGGCGCCAGCGGCACAATCGACTCCAGCTTGATGCACAGCCAGAACGGCGTCGCCGCCGGCGAAGTGAACTCCGCGCGTGCGGGCCTGCTTTATGGCGGCGCCAACATCAACATCACCGCCGTCGGCTCGCAGAACATCGTCAGCACGTCGGTGTACGGCAACAACAACTCGACCACCGTGACCACGTCGCAGACTTCGAGCAACACCGGCACCGTGACGAACAACGGCACTATTTCGCCGCGGCCATAACCCGAAGCCTTCGAGCCCTCGCGTATCACGAGTGAGTTGGTCCCATGCGGACGATCGATAAACAAGTTGCCAAGAGCCGCGGAGCGCTGAAGACGGCGCTGGTGTTTGCCGGGCTCACATTGGGCGGCTGCAGCGGCCAGGGCGCGCTGTGGAATACGTCCGACAACGATCTCGGCGGTCCCGACCGCAAGATCCGCGTCCCGGTCACCAAAGCATCGATGCCGAGCTCGGTGCAGCCCTACCCGCGCATTGAAGCGACACTGCAGTGCATCCGCCGCACCGGCGTGCTGCGCGGCAGGACCTTCGTGGTCGGCCCTTTCGCGGACTCGACCGGCAAGATCAACGCGGTCGCGGTCGGCGCCACCGGCAACTTCATTCCGCAGGGCGGCAGCGCCTCCTACGTCACCGATGCGCTGACCAAGTCGGGCGCCATGGTGGTGTCGACCTACTTCGGCACGCCGACCAAGGCGGTGCCGGCGCAGTACGCGATCAACGGCATCTTCAACAGCCTCGATTTCGGCACCATGGCGCAGGCCGACGTGCGCGTCTCCGGCATCGGCCCGACCTTCGAGCTCGGCTGGGCGCAGCTCTCGCTGTCGATCCAGCTCGACGAGGTGGCGACGCGCGTCAATCGCCAGATGAGCATGATCCAGCGGCCCGTGCGCTACACGCAAGTGGGCGCGACCTCCGGCGCGGTGTTCCACAACGCGCTGGTGACCGGCACCGCCAACCTCCAGAACCAGGAGCGCCTGCAGCTTGAAGCGCTCAATGGACCGATCGCGCTCGGCGTCGCCGACGTGATCATGAAGGAATTCCCGCGCGCTCGGCAGGAGTGCCTCGGGAATGTCGCCGACCTGCTGATCAAAGACGATCTGCAGACTGAAACGCCGCAAAGCTTGGCGACCGCAGCAGTCACCGGACTCTACTGAAACTTAAACATCAACCAGGGGAAGCACTATGAACAGGAAGTCTCTCAGTCTCATGACCGGCGTCGCGGCTGCGGCGCTCGTCATCGCCGCTCCGACCGCTTTCGCGCAAACCGCGGTTTCGCAAAGCGCCACCAACAGCGCTGCCATCACCAACAACCCCGGCACGCTCACCTTGGGCGCCGGCGATCTCGGCCTCGGCGCGTCCGCGGCCATCAGCACCAGCGGCGCCGTCTCCTCCACGTCGGCGACTGCGATCAATCAGACGTTCAATATGCCGGCTCTCGGCGCGGTCACGCAGAGCTCCAGCAACACGGTGACCGGAACCATTAGCAACGAGGGCACGCTCACCATCGGCGCCGGCGCCGCTGGTGCGGGCGCTTCGGCCTCGATCGGGGCGACTGGCGCGGTGGCAGGCTTGTCGATGACCGGCATCGGCGGCGGCACCACGGCGTTCAACGCTCTGAGCGTCGGCGATGTTACGCAAGGCGTCACGCTGACGCCCGTCTCCAACGCGGCCGGTGTCACCAATACCGGCACGATCAGCGCTTCTGGGCTGACCATGAGCGGCAACGGCTCCTCGGCCCAGATCAGCGCGACCGGCGTGATGGCCTCGGTGTCGAGCAGCACGATCAACGCCACCTCGTCCGCCGGCACCACCGTCGGCAACATCGGGCAGAACGTCTCCAACTCGGGCATCATCGGTAACACCTCGACCGGCCTGACCGTGGGCGATCTGTCGGGCAAGGGCGCCTCGGCGTCGGTTGGCGCCACCGGCGCGGCCGCGCAGGTCTCGCTTGCTTCGATCGGCGGGACCGGCATCGCCGCCTCGACGCTCGGCACCGTCGACCAGGCGGCGACCAACAGTGCAGCCGTGACCAACACCGGCGGTACTGTCACCACCGGCGAAGTTTCGGGCGCCGGTGCGGGCGTGTCGATCAGCGCCATGGGTGCACTGAACTCGCTCGGCATGTCGAGCATCGGCAGCAACGGCATCGGCAACACCGTCGGCACCGTCAACCAGAACGCGTCCAACACCGCCGCGATCACCAATACCGGCACGATCGCTTCGGGTGCGCTCAGCGGCGCCGGCAGCTCGGCAAGCATCGGGGCGACTGGTTCGGCCGCGTCGATCTCGGTCGGCAGCATCGCCGACACCTCGGCTTCCGGTATCCCAACAATGGGCAACGTGTCGCAGGTCTCCAGCAACACCGCGGCCATCCAGAACACCGGCACCGTTACGCTCGCGGCCGGCAACATGGGCAACGGCGCAAGCGCGGCCATCTCCGCGGTCGGCGCCGGCGCCTTCGCTTCGTTCCGCAGCGTCAAGTAACAGCCCAACGCTGAGGAATGAGATGCAGGGAGCCGGGCCCCCATCCAGGTTCGGCTCCCTGCAAACAAAAGCTCCGACCGCAGGGAGGTCGTCATGAGACAGTTCGTACTGGCAATGATCTGCGCCGCGACCGTCGGATTTGTACCCACCTGCGGCTATGGCCAGAGCTACGGCGCGCTCTACGCACAGCGGCCGGAGCCGCCGCTCGAGCCGTCGGTGCCTCAGGCAGCGACGCCGGCGAACACAGCCATGGCGAAAGCCGAGCCGGCGCCGGTGCAGAGAGCGGTTGCGCCGCGTCCGATCGTGCGGCGGCCGGCGCGCGTCGCGGCGGGACCGCTGTCGATGCCCTCGCCCGAGGGGCTCGTGATGATGGTGCGCGCCACGATCGCGGCCGTACACCAGGCGAATTTCACCGAGAACTATTCCGTGCTGCACGGCATGACGACGCCCGCGCTGCAGTCGCGCGTCACCGCCAACCAATTCGGCGCGGCCTTCGCCGGCCTGCGCAAGCAGAACCTCGATCTGTCGCCGGTGCTGGTGATGAATCCGCAATTCACGGCGACGCCGGCACTGACGCCGGAAGGCGTGCTGCGCGTCAACGGCGTGTTCCCGTCGCGGCCACTGCAGATCAACTTCGCCATCGATTACCGCCCGGTGGACGGCTTCTGGCTGATCGAATCCCTCTCCGTCTCCACGGCACAGGCTGCGGTGCAAACCGCGGCGCAGCCGAGTGCGGTGCCGGTATCGCCGGTTTCCAACCGAACCACGCAGACGGGGCCTGTCGGGCTGTGGGACAGCAATGTGCGCACGCTGATGTTCGGTCCGAGCGTGCGCTGGGGCACCGACCGCACGATGTGACGTTCGGCTCCGCCTCAGTGCGGCAGGCCCGGCATCGCGGGCATCGGCATCATAGTTGCGTTGAGGTGGCTCATGATCCAGAGCGAGCCG
>Ga0134124_10001431_pt1 | contig 19218 bp, 10 predicted proteins | sample KB304_FD_96880 | JGI IMG/M metagenome (GOLD analysis project Ga0134124, IMG submission 96880) | Terrestrial soil microbial communities without Nitrogen fertilizer from Kellogg Biological Station, Michigan, USA - KB3-0-4 | ecosystem: Environmental > Terrestrial > Soil > Unclassified ...
ACCTCTTACAGCTCCTAAACCAGAAGCCATACCATCACCGTCACCGGCGCCGCCAGCGGTAGCCGAAGCCCTACGACCTTCTTCGGAGCCAACCACGGCCCGAAAAGAATTCGTCGAGATCGCCGTTCAACTGACCGTCCATGAGGGACGCGTCGCTGAAGCCCAGGTAGCAAATCGACAGCCAGGCGCAGAAACATTTGAAGCAACTGCACTCCACATTGCCAGACAACGCCGCTATCCTCCAGGAACTTCGCGCACGGAAATAGTCGTGGTACGGGTAGCCAACCAGTCGGGGGAAAAAGAACCATGAAGCATTTACTAATCCTCCTGATCGCGCTCTGTTCTTTCGCCTACACGAGCAACGCACAAACCAATGCCACGGCAACCCCGGTAGCGGAAGCCACTAGCGGCAGTCGAGACCAAGATGGATTGAGGGGGCCTGTTCGTCGGGTACGAGTGGAGATTGCAAACATCGTCACCAGAAACGGCAAGCCGGTGGAATTACCAAAATCCGTTGTTGAAGTGTCAACTTACGACGCTGCGGGGCGAAAGATTGATTCCGTGGCCTACCCGGTTCAAGGCGCAACTGCCCCGGGCAAGGAAGAATACAAATACGACGATAAGGGCAACATCATCGAAATGACATTGCGTGGCAGTGATGGCTCAGTCCTCTCCCAGGAAAAGTACACTTACGATCTCGATGAGTTCGGTAACTGGAAAAAAATGACCGCTGCCATTGCCATCTACGAGAATGGGACCGTCTCGTATGAGCCTACTCAGGTTACCTACCGAACGCTGACCTACTACTATGGTCCAACCGTAGCCAAACCGGGTGTCCCTGCTGCGCCTGTTACTGCACCTTCGAGGCAGCGTACCGATGCTGAAGCAGCGCCAGATGCAAATAAGCCGGCGCTAACTCAACCACCAAGCGTTGTATCAACACCGGCAAAAGTTGCGGAGAAACCTACTCCATTACCACCCACGAATACCCAGCCACTATCGGCCACGAGCAACGCGGCAGACGCGAGCAAAGAAGATGTAAAACCGGCGATCTTACGGGTTTCTGAAGAAGTTCTCAGAAAGGCGGCGATTGCCCTTCCAGAACCACAGTATCCCGCGGATGCAGAGATGGCGAGAGCTTCGGGTCCGGTCCAGGTCGAGGTGATTATCGATCCGAACGGAGTTGTCACTGCGGCGCGCGCCGCTTCGGGTAATCCGCTGCTCTTCGACGCGGCAACTTCAGCAGCACGCCAGGCTCAATTCTTAATGTCGGCTTTTTCAGATCGCCCTACCAGTGCCTACAGCGTTCTCACCTACAATTTTGTACGACCAGCAGAAGTAGCTTCAATTCCCAGTAATGCATCTTCGACCACCATTGACGCGCGAATGGAAAAATCAGTTCCTTCTGCGACCAAGGCAGCACTTTCACCGCTTCCTGAAAGTACAAAGACCCCGCCAGTGACGACCCCCGTCTCGAATAACAATCCAAGCGCACCCGATACGAAAACGTTTGCCGGTTATTTCAATAAAGGAATGGCTAGCCTCGGCTCCGCAAAATACAAAGACGCTGTTGAATCCCTTACGCAGGCTGTAGCCTTAAACCCGCAGGATGCAATTGCTCACGCAAAGCTTGGACTTGCGTATTCGGCGCTCGGCGAACATAAACCTGCCATCACAGCATTCAAACAAGCTATTAAATTGAATCGCGCCTTTGTTGATGCAGATTCTTATTTCCGCCTTGGTATTTCTTATCTGGCGCTGTCTGATTACGCGTCTGCGATCGAGCCACTGAAGCAAGCGCTCTACGGCGTCAAAGCAAAAGTGCTGGAAGACCGAACCAAGTCAACCGCTGGACCTAATGAAGCGGACATCAACGACGCTCTGGGTCGCGCTTACTACGGCGCCGGCTCCTATCGCCAGGCTGTGAAAGCGTTTGAAACTGCCGTTCGGCTTAAACCCGATTTCGCCTCGTCGCACTACGGCCTCGGACTGTCGTATTGGGAAATTGGTGACAAACGTTCAGCCGAAAAAGAAGAGCAAGTTCTTCGCAAGTTGAACTCTCGACTCGCAGATCGTTTAGCGGGAATGTTTATCGTACCGGCAGGTCAAAAAAATAAAGTGTTTTGACGATCTCGAGTTGCACGTCTGAAGTTGGGTTTAGACCATCTTAAGGTGGCTCCCAAGATTGGTCCCTTCTTTCTTCTAGCCTTTCTTCTCTATCGGCTGCGGGCAGCGGAACCACTAGTGTCAAGGCGCTTCAAGGCGTAAATGGCAAGCGTCCTGGCGCGTTTGATGTTCTGTGATTGGTCGGGGGAACCACCGACACTTACTCGAAGGAAGACCTCGCCTCTTAAAACGTAAAGCGCGCCGGTAACCGGATCTCCGACCCAGTACGCCTCGTCACCCAATCCAGCCAGACGCCTGGGCTCCTGCTTCTTTTCGTCAGATTCCTCACGCTCGTCGCGCTCCTCGCGCTTAAACTGCGCTTGCCAGTAATCCCGTGGTCCAGAACGTTTGTTGTCCGTGAGTGGAATGCCCAGTGCCACGCTCACCGAACTCGACAACTCCGCTGTTCGGTAGTAGCACTGCGTGAACCGGAACGATCCCGCCGGCTGTTCGCTCGGGATCTTCTGTGTAGGCGCATGCCCCTGGACCGCGCGTACCTCAGCGTCCGTGAGCAGCCGGCACGGATCGCGGTGGCGCTGCGCGACCGTGCGTTGCGCCGACGCGAACAAAAGAAGCATCCCGAAAACAACAACTGCGCGCATGTGGACCAAGCCGCACATCAGCGCGACCCGTACGGCGTTGCCGCCACCCACGTTTGCGTGAGATTGGTTCCCACGTTGACTACCTTAACCTGGTACACGCCGGTTCGAGAGACCGTCGTATCGAGAACCGCCACGCCGTTCACCGCATCGGCAGTCGCCAAAGTTAGACCAACCGGATCGATGAGAACCACGCGCAGCAGCCCATCGCCGCTGGCTACAACCGAGATGGACTGCGTGCCGGCGGAAGCGTTTACAGATTGGACCATCGAGCCGAGCGCGGCTAGACCAGAAATCGCGCTGGTAGTTGATTGCGGTCCAGTCGTTGGCGCGCCGCTCGTAGGCGGCGTTTGCGGGCACGCCTGATCATCAAACTGCACTCGCAGCGTTTGCATCAGTGCCTGCAACATCACTGCTCCACTACTCCAGTTTACGCCGATGTTTGGTTCGTCCTGCGAGTTCTTCGTCATGCCGGCTTCGATCTGAGCAGCAGTGGGCGTGTGGTTCTGGTAGCGGGGGACGGATCCGGAGTCGATCGGCGCCGGTGGCAGGACTATCGGGTTGGTCGCTGGAGGAGTAGTTCCGGGAACCGGCGCCTCAGTAACGATAACTACACCAGCATAGTCCGAGGGCGTTAGCACCGCTTGCCCACCAAACGGACAGACTTCCACCTGATACGTGCCCGGCGCGAGATTACTGCCGGGTGCGTAGTGAATGGGTTCTGGGCTTGTGCCCGTATCCTGCTCAGAGATGACCTGACCTCCGTAGTACAACTTCAGAACGATGTCGTTCACGGGAACGGTCGAGGCGACGACGTCGATCGTTCGGGTGTTCGGCCCAATCGTGATGTCGTGTCGAGGTCCGCACGCAGGAGCCGTGTACTGCCCCTGAAACGTGAACGCGTTGTTATCGGCCAGGACCGTGTCGTTAGTTGCCGGCAGCAACACGAGCAGCGCTAGTAGAACTAAACAAACGATTGCAATAGCGAGTAGGCGAGACTTCATGCTCACAGACCTCCAGTTCGTCGGAAAAGCCAGGGGTTGTGACTTCGAGGGAAAAGGGATGTGACATTCTTCCGCTGCTCGGTCTGCCGTGGGTTGCGAAATCGTGGCATCTCTCGAATAAAAATATGGTGTTCGGGGTACGTGACGAGTTGATGTCGCGGTTCAGGAGTCTTTCTTCGCGCTGCGCCAGGCATCGAATGGGTTTGACGAACCCTGGTCTGTGCGATCTTGGGTTATATTTTATTGCGTTGGGATTTTGAGTTGAGACAGCACTGCATGTCAGGTGTCAGGTCGTGAATTGGCAGCGAAACTTACTTACGAACAGTAACGAAATCGCGATCCTGCTGAAAGAGACGCGGACCATAGCAGTGCTCGGTATTAAAACTGAAGCTCAAGCAGGTCAACCAGCATTCTACGTCCCAAGTTATCTTCAGGCGGCCGGCTTCCAGATCATTCCAGTGCCTGTTTACTATCCAAACGCGACGCGCATACTCGAACAACAGGTCTATCGCCGGCTCCTTGATATCCCGATCGATGTTGATCTTGTGAACGTCTTCCGCCGTTCTCAGGATATTCCTCCTCACGTTGAAGATATCGTAGCGAAAATGCCTAAGGCGGTTTGGTTGCAATCCGGAATTCGCAACGACGCTGTCGCGAAAACACTAGCGAAAGCCGGGATCAAAGTCGTTCAGGATCGCTGCCTTATGGTGGACCACCGGTGGTTGAAACGAAGGTGACTATGCTCCTGCGCCGTTATGTATGCACCTATCGAATTCCGATGATGGCTTTGTTGCTGACTTTGCCACGCAAGCTAACGCTGACCAACACGTCATGGGCGTTGAGGAAATCGTCCGGCAGTCTAATAACCACCTGGGTTAACCAATCGAGGCCCGGAACTTTGCCGACATACTCTACTTTCACCGGATATATCGTATTCCCGGCATCTTCGACTTGAGCCGTGACAACTGAAATGTCTTCCCCGGGCAACAGGTCCAGAGCACTAGCAAAGAGCGTAATGCGGGTGCGCTGATCCACGCTGAAGTTGCTAACGGTTGTGAGCGGGAAAGGATCGCGCACGAGTGTAACGGAGTCTAACGCGACCGCGCGATTCGTATTAGCTTCGGTGAGCAGTGTCGGCGCGGCTGTGCTGTTGGGTGTGATAGTGAAGTTCGGTAGCGAGATGCTGAAGAAGATGTTGTCGATGGCTTCGATTTTAAGCCGCGCGGCGGAAGTGGGAAGGTTCGGAATATTAATCGTCGCGGCGCCGGTATTCGGAACACTGGCTGCGAGGGTGAAGGGGAAACTGCTGCCGCCATCGATCGAAAGCAGCACTCGCACGCTGGCGCAGTTTACAGGAGCACTTGAAGTGTTCGCGACGCTCCAGGTAATGGTCTGAGTCGAACCAGCAGGCCAACTGGCGCCGGCGCCTGGTTGCGTGATCATAAACGGGCCGCTGCTTGAGACGACATTGACATGCATCGCGCCGGTGTTCACGCCGCCACTGCCGGCATGGTTATCGCGCACAGTGACTCGGAAAGTCATCGTCCGGCTAGTGGTGGGAAGCGACTCCCCGAACGTCGGAGTGCCCGACAAAATATCCGACAACTGGGGAAAGGTTCGCGTGGCAATCGGTACGGGAGCGAAGGATCGAAAAATTGGCCGATTGCCATTGTCGGTGTCCGGTGGTCCAGCCGCTCCCAGATCATATTCTTCCCAGCAGAAGGTTAACGCATCCGCGTCCGCGTCGCTGGCGCTTGCGGTGAGCGTGAAGGGCGTATTAGCCGGAATCCAATAGTCGGATCCGGCATCAATACTTGGTGGAGTATTTCCGGTGTCCGACGTAACACCGCATACACTGCCGCCACCAAAGGTTGTGAAATTAGTGATCTGATCGATGCTTGCCGTGTGGAAATAAGTATCGTTGGAAAAAAGCTCCTCGCTGGCACAGATAGGAAAGTAAATGCCATTCGGCAGGACGCCGCCCCGGTAACCCATAATCGTTGAGCCACTGCCCGGTTCATATGCATTGACTGCGAATCGACTGGGACCACAGTCGTCAAGCGTGCCGTTGAATGTGTGCAGTGCCCCGAGCATATGAGCCAGCTCATGGGCAACAACATAGATAGCTGTGATGGAGGTTGGGTCCGTGGAACGGAAGATTGAGACGGCCTTCCCTTTTTGTGTGTTGCCGCACAAGCTTTGAAACTGGGCCGCACCCTGAAAGATGAACTTGCCTGGTTGGAAATTGTAGAGGCCACCGTCAAGCACCATGCCAAGATCGTAGTTAGCAGCTCCTATGCGTTGGCTTAAGACGGTCTGATTCTGCTCCAACAAAATATTGGCGTTGTCGCTCGTATACCCATCCGTCGCGGTGTTCGTGAAAATGATCGACGTTTCATTGGCAACGAACGTCAAATGGATCGCCAGGTCGCGCTCGTAGATTGCATTGACCGCATTGATCAGCGTGGTCATTGCGCTCAGTGCGCCGCCAACCGTTCCACCGCCGTAAGTCTGGGTGAACTCAGCAGTCGCGGCCAGCGCCAGACGGTAAGTGCGCAGCTTCCCGCCGGTGGCGACGGCGGGGTTCGTACCCTCGCGCAAGATTTGTGCGCTTTGCACCCCCGCCTGCTCGGCGCCGAGGAGCAGACAACTGAACGAAGAAGCATCTTTCGGCGCATCACTTTGATTGTAGCTGATGTATTGGCCGCGACTCGTCCGTGAGGCAGGCTCAATGATGGATGTCCCTTGGCTCGAAAGCACAATAGCGTGAAATCCCGCGGGCGTGACATCGAGCCGCGTGATGGCCGTTGGATCATCAAGGCCCCGCCCACGATATGTTCTAAGCTCCGGAAATCGCGCGGCGAGTTCTGCTTCCATCACCGGGGATTCCTCAACCGTAAACCGGGCAAAGGAGCCATCCGGCATAGGCAACGTCATGACCGGGCGCGTCCGACTGGCTGCTTGAGTGAATTCCATTGGGGCGTGACTAAGCAGCCTCTTTTGCGCGACATCATTGAGACTTAAGTAGAACTTTGGGCCCGATTTAATCCCTGTACTTCCACTGCTGTCTGACTTCTCGCTCACACGCCATAGGCCATCGTCGGATCGATCTGATTGCAACAACCCTCGACGCGGCGCTAATGCTTCCAACACACTCGTGGGTTCGGTACCTCTGAATTGCTTGCTTTCGGGCGAGATCAACTTTCCGAACCCTGTTTGTTTAGATCGGGAGGGCCCAATCGCTGAATTGGGTTCGAACATGAGGCTGAAGCTCACGATCGCAAGGAGAAGGCACAGAACCATCCTCACGCGGCAAGCAGACCGCCGACCCAACGCGGAAGCGGCTAATGACACTTGGGTCTCCTTGAATGAAGCATTCAGATTCGCCTTTGGAAGAATACTCTGGTGTCCTGATCGGGGAGACGGACTCGGAAAAGATTGTCTTTTGCTGCAAGTGCTCCTAAGCTTTATTAACATCGCCTGACCATACGAGTAGGATGCGATTAATGTCCTGAGCGAAGGCTGACGGTTTTGTGACGCTTTTATGACCCCCCGTAATTCCTCAGCATTTTTGTTTGACGACATACGCGTCGAACCCGCCACGTTCCGCGCATTCAAGGCCGGCCAAGGGATCCAGCTCGAACCAAAGGCGCTCAGATTGCTGCTTTTCTTAATCGAGAATCGGGGCAGGCTGATTGAGAAGGAAGAGATCCTCAACACAATTTGGAGTGGAACGTATGTAACAGAGAACGCATTAACGCGAGAGATTGCCAAGCTCCGTAAGCTCCTCGGAGACGATCCCAAAGCACCGAAATACATCCAGACTGTTCACACGCGCGGGTATCGATTTATCGCGGCGTTGGATGAAGTGCGTAGCGAAGACGGTGAGGCTGTAGCGCCGCCAGAAAGCTTCCCGGCGCCAGCGCCGCCGATTCCGGTGGGGACTGCAAAGCGATCCCGTTCTCACCGCGCGATGACAACCGCCATTACGATGGTGATCGCACTGGGTGTTATCAGCGCAATCGTCGCATGGAAAAAGCGATCGGCGATCATCTCGCCGCCTGCTCTGGCTGCGAACTCGGTTGCGGTCCTGCCATTCAAAACCTCGGTCCCTGATGAGGAATATCTTGGGGTCGAAATAGCCGATACCCTGGTTACCCGACTAAGCAACAGCACAAAGCTCTCCGTGAGTCCGATCACCGCTGCGCTTCACTATGGACGAATGAATCAGGATCCGCGAGCTATCGGAAGTCTGATGAAAGTGGATTACGTCTTGTACGGAGAGATTGATCGAACGGGGCAACACATGTCGACGCACTTAATTCGCGTGCACGACGGTGTCGCGCTACTCGATGAAAGTTACGATGAGAAGTTTGATGACATTTTTAGACTCGAAGACTCCCTTTCCGCCAAAGTCCTGCACAGCCTGCTGGTCACACTCGACCACGAAGAAACACAAGGCTTGCAAAAGCGGTACACCGAGAATCAACAAGCGTACGAAAGTTTCCTCAAGGCGCACTTCTTCATGGGCAAAGGGACGCGGCCGGACACCGATCGAAGCATCAGCCTTTTTCAGCAGGCCATCGATCTGGATCCAAAGTATGCGATGGCTTATGCGGGACTGAGTGATTGTTACATGAGACTGAGAATCTATGGTGACGCGCCGGCGGATTTCCTGCCGAAGAGCAGGGCCGCCGTTATGAAGGCCTTGGAGCTGGATGAGACAGTTCCGTATGCCCATTCGATGTTGGGCCGCATTGCCTTTCAATACGACTGGGACTTTTCGCGGGCTGAGCGGGAGTACGCGCGGGCGCGCGAACTGGACCCAAAGCTAACACACGCCTGGTTCGGATCCTTACTGTTAATCCTCAACCGCGCAGATGAAGCGGAGGCCGAACAATGGAAATTTGAACAGTTTTTGCCGTTTAGTCAAAGCACCAGTCTGGCCCAGCATTTCTACTTCACCGGCCAGTACGATCGAGCCGTCGACAACCTCAACGGGAAATTTGCAGCGAACCTCCACGCCGCGCCGCTGCATGAGTGGCTCGGTCTGGCCTACGAACAACAGAGCCGCGGTCAACAAGCGCTCGAGGAGTTCCAAAAGGCAATCAGTCTTTCAAATGGTGTGGATGGTCTGGGATCCCTGGGTCACTTGTATGTCATGTCAGGTAAGAAAGAGGAGGCGCAGAAGATCCTGCAAAAGATCGACGAGGTCGGTAAGCGCCTTTACGTTTCGCCTTACCAGAAAGCTGTTATTTATGCGGCTCTCGGAAAAACAGACCAGGCGCTGTCAGAGATCGGGAATGCCTACAATCAACGGTCGTTGTTACCAAGCTCGCTGCGCTTTGATCCGCGCTTGAACGAGCTGCGTCGAGATCCACGATTCCAGGATTTCGTTAGACGAACGGGAATGCGGCTGTGAATCGTGGCTTCATTGACGCACATATGTCGCCAGACACACGCTATAAAACAAAAGGACAGGCCACTTGAGCCTGCCCCATTGAAAAAACAGCCCTGAACCGTAGCACCGATCTTAGTAATCGATATTCCCGACAAGGGTCAGTTCGTAGGCTCCCGTGATGACGTTCTGTTGGATGACACCCGACGTGTGTCCGGTAGCATTCGCGAAGCGACCGGTTCCGCCAGTGAATTCAAAATCTCCGGTTCCTATCCCGGTAGTTAAGTCCAAAGCGCCAGTAACGATGACGAAGTTGAGTTTGTCGCCGTTAGCTGCCGTGAAGACACCTCCACCGCTCGGATGAAGGATGTTTGGGTTGGATGCGTCTGGCGTGAAAGCGACTTTACCAGTGTTCGTGAACATCCCCAGATGGGTCGCATTACCGGAACCAGTTGGTTCAGCGCCAACCACGTTACCGTTGCCATCGAGGATTGGAACGGCGACACCCGTTCCGTTAAGTGAAAAAGGGCGTTCGGTTGCTGTAACTGCGAGACTTCCCACCAGCAGCGTAACCATGAGTACGAGGAATTTCATAGATAGTGAATGTTTCATGCTTTCTTCTCCTTCGAGTTCTAGTGCAATGCGGGGCATTACGTTCTAGAGTGGTGCGAACTCGCAAAACATCACGTTCCGAACACACGAATTTTTTCCAGTAGCCTCACAGCCAGCTTACCCTGTATTAATTGACAGTTACCAAATTCGTTAATCGCGTATATGTTCTGGCGGTCGTTAGAGCGTTGTCGTCTCCACTGAGAGAGAAAAAGATGAAATATGTTATGACAAAAACCGCGGCCGTGTTTGTATTAAGCCTTATCTTGTGCAGTGTGGTCCAGGCACAAAAGACCTCAGCCGCTTTCGATGAGAAGGTCGATTTTTCAAACTTCAAGACCTTTGCATTCGATAAAGAGGGCGCGCGCAATCCTTACGTCAACACTTTGATCGTAGAAGCCATCGAACGCGAACTCACTTCCCGAGGGCTCACTAAGGTGAATGCCGATCCGGACCTAAAGGTGGCTTACCTGGCGGCGACGGTTCCCAATCTCCAGGTCCAGAACGTTCCCTTCTACCACGTTGTCAATCCCTCCTATAGCGGAATGGTAGGCAGCGCAACTATGAACATGTGGGATGTCACGACCGGCACGCTTGTGATCGATCTGTGGGATCGCCAAAGCGACCGGGTTATTTTTCGCGGCACAATAACGGACGTGCTGCAACGAGCTCCCAGCGCTGATTTGCAGGCGGACGCGAAGATAGTTTCCAAACCGATCAATAAAGGCGTCGCGAAAATTTTCAAAAAGTATCCCGTCAAGCGTAAATAACCATCTGACATCTTAGCCTGATTTCACCGAAGCGACTTCTTGATCTGCCCTGGTGGAAAGAGTGGTCCGGGAAGGAATTGCTGTTGGAAATCGAGTAGGGATGGATCTATTGCGAACGCATAGATCTGAGTTGCAAGTGCTGGATTAAGATCGTTATCGCTGATCACGTAAAGCACGTGCCTGCCGTCAGCCAGGTCTGGTCCCCACGTAAGTCCCTCGATCTTCTCCGGAATCGTCGCAGCGAGATTCAGATCGGCATCGAGCAAGTTGATGAACAACTGTTTGCTCACCGGCGTGATCCCTAAAGGCAACGCACCTGCCGGTAAACTCTCAATGCCCGAGACCTCAGTCGCGCCTGTCAGATCGATCTTGTAGATATTCTTTCTTGTCGGCGCCTGCGGTGGCGATTGCAAATTCGAGCGATTGTCGCGCTCCACCACCAGAAACTCGTGATCGTTGATCGCTAGAATCTCACACACGCCCTGCCCACGATTGATCGCGTCTACCACATAAACGTATTCGTGAGTCTCACCAGTGGCGAGATCGAGTTTGAGAATTCTGTTATTGAGTCCGACTCGATCCGTTCCGCTCAACCCGTGGTCCTGGATCAACGCGTTCTGCATGATTCCAAAGAGCGTTTTGCCGTCCGGACTGATCGCGAGACCTTCCATGCCACGATTAGCCTGACGACCGGATGTATTACCGGTTAGCTCCGTGTTTGGATCACTACTCGGATTGGCGATAAAAAACTTCGACGGGACCTCGAGACGCCGGACCAGTTGTCCCTGACGATTAAACTCAAACACATATGGTCCATACTCATCCGAGACGTAGAACGTTCCGTTTGGACCGACGCGAATGCCTTCGGGATCGAGTCTCGCATTGAAATCTCCGGCTGCGCCGACAAAATTTCGACCACCCTTGTCCCTGAAAAATCGTGTGTCGAGCGGCGTTGTGCTGATATTCGGAAATGGAGCATCGACGTCCGTCGTGATATGTAGAAAATAAAAACGATCGATGTAAGGCTCGTCGGTTAAGCCGTCGAATGGACCTCGATCCGGGGCTGCGATGAAAACGTCGTCATGACCTGTGTAAGTTATATCGGATCCAAACCCACCGAAGATGGACTTGGGAACACAGTTGGCGGGCGCGCCAGCCTGACAGATGTTGCCCGTGAGTCCGGAGGTATCGAGTGCGCTGCCGCTCACCTCACCTTTGCCGATCAAGGTGATTCCGGGCGTCAGAGCTTGCGAAGCAGCAACAGGAGAAGGCGCATGAAAAGAAAGACTTGAAATAGTCAAAGCGAGAACGGCTAGTGCCGTCGCCAGAACACGTAACATAGGCAATCGTCCTTTCAGGAGTTTGCTCGAAAGCTAGCGACTTACCGTTAACGCACGATGATCGAATTGTGAACAATTTGTAAACTCAGCCACCGTTTTAAGTTGAGCAACAGATTTCCAGAAACGTTTAACCTCGATCCGACATAAATATTAGATCTCGTACCAGAATTCACTGGTGGAATAACGCTTATGAACTTTCTTGACTCCCTCAAGAGGAAAACCGGTTTCATTACGCCCGATCCGCAAATGGCTCTGGTGCCGCAGTTAGTGAAACACTTCCTGATGCCGGCCATTGAACAACGCGCCAGTAGCCTCGCCTCCCCCCAGAACGCTCCCGTGGAGAGCTACCACAAAATTGTTTTTGATGAATTCTCCAAACAGATGGAGAAGAATCTCAACGACGAAATTCTTTTCATCAAAGGCCTGCAATTCGAGCTCTTGTTTCCCACGTTTTTGGAAGGCCAACTCGACAGGGTTTTCTTTCCCAGGGAACTCACTGACGCCGACTTCGCTTCTCAAAAGAGTTTCGAGAGCCTGCTTCGTCACACTCGCACCGAATTTGGCTTCAAGGGACTATTGGTCCAAAAGCCGTTGCCAACCGGGGAGGCGAGGGTAATCGCCAGCCTACTGTTACGCTCCGCTCAGAAAGCCGCTTTGCAGGCAATCAGCAAAAACTATCCGCCGACCGGCCAAAAGAAAGAGGTGCCGCCTGACTCCATAGAACCTATCAGGGATTTGTTGAAGAAGCTCGACGCCATTGCCAACAGCTTGATGCCGAATCCTAAACTCAAAAATCTGCCGCGCGCCGAAGCCGAGCTCAACGTAGCCATCGCTCGATCGGAATTAAGAGTACAACTGCCGGTGCGCTCTATCCCGACTTCACCACTGACGGATACTGATCTGCAGGACCATTACATCGGACGTTCTGACGAAGACGCGAAGAAACTGGCGCGTCAGGTGCGGCATGCCGACGGCAGCATTCTGGTAACCGGTTATCGTGGCGTAGGAAAGTCGACTTTTGTCAATCGAGTGATCTATCACGCCACCCGATACCAGGAGGAGAATCCGAAGGATGGCTGGGTGATTGTCCCTGTTACCGTCAACCTGGCGAAAGTGTCGGGAGTAGCCAACATTCTCCGTTTGACGCTCCGGTCGGTGCGCAATGCGTTAATAAATCCCGAGACGGCGGAGCCTCAATCTATTCCCTGCTTCCGACCAGAGACACCTTTGCCGCTCAACGCAGACACCGAGATCGCGCCGTTACAGGAAGCGTATGCCCGAGCGATTTATAAGGTTTCCATGACTCGCGCAAACGCGAGTGAGAACAAAGTGGCACTCGACGGTTCGCTGGGATTCGACGTCTCCAAATTCGTTGCGCCGGTGACCGGTCTTCAGTTGCCTTCATTCGGTCTTAAGGGTTCCAAATCTCGTACACAAACTTTCAATCGCACGCTCAGTTACTACGACTACGATGAAAATGCCGCCGAAGACGATCTCATAGCCTTGATTCGCAACCTCGCCACTGAGCGCCCTCTCTACGAAAAAGGTCCCAATGTCCGTATCAAGTTGGTTTTCATTTTTGATGAGCTGGACAAAATGGACATGGCGACGGGTATTAACCCGATGATAGAAGGTTTGAAAAACCTCTTCCTGCAACGCTACGCCGTTTTTATTTTGGTCACCAGCAAAATGTTTTACTACCACTTGCAAGCCGAGCGCGCGAAGGAAGACTCGATGTTGAGCAGCTACTTTAGCGCCATCGTGCCTGTGCCGCTCCTCACTTTCGAGCAGACGCGCAAAATGGTTATAGACTGGATTGACTGGCCGGAGAGCGCGCCGATCCCCATCGACATCGAAACCAATCTACTTGATCAGTTAACGCGTTGGCTGGTTTATACCTCCTACGGAAACCCTCGCGACATCATTCGCGAACTCAGGACAATGCAGGATTGGGCCGACACTACCGAGCGTCCCTATATTTCCGATCGGCATATCGCGAAAAGTTCGACGAGATCACAGTCGCTACAAATCTTTGCCGGCATTCAAAAGTGCATTGAAAACGTTGCGCGGCCGGAGGAAGAAGTTAGTAGTTCGACTGAGGAGAGTAACGGCCTGATGTTGGTTTCCGAGCGACTCGGAGGTGACGAAGGCCGAATGGAACAGATAAGACGAGGGTTGTACGTGTTCACTGAAGCGCTGATCGACAGGGGAACGCTTTCCCTTAAGCCTGGCGATCTGGAGCAGTTGCGACAAGACAATTTCAGTTTGCTCACTCCCCTTGAACTCGAACAGCTTGCGATTCAACTGGGTAATGATCTCAGCCTTCTTCATAACAATCTGCCGAAGGAAGTTTTTGCGCCTCTCAATGCGTCTGAGTTATTTGTGAAAGCAGATGGCAGGCTCCGGGCTACGGACGACTTTTACCGTCTTACCAAACGTCAGATGACGGTCACCGAAGCCCCGGTCAAACCAGGCTCCGCCTCCGATAAGTCTGTGCCGGATCTTGTCACTGAAGCTGAGGGACTGGCGAAACTGCCGGACTGGTCGTCGCGCTTTTCAGCTATCGGAATCATCAAGCAAATTGGGGCGTCGCAGATAAGCCCGAGCCTGGGGAGCTTCCTGCTTGACCTCAGCGTCGACAAGAATGAACCGGTGGACCATCGTCGCGAAGCCGCCAGGCAACTCACCCCTGACATACTCTTCAAGGCTGATAACCTCACGGATATCGTTGCGACTGAAACAGACGACGAGATCCTTTCTTTGTTCCTGCCGTTGCTGGGTAAGGCAGCTGATGACGCGTCCCGAAAAAAAGCTCTGGAAGCAATCCTGCCTCTTTTCAAAACGCGCTCAACGAATGGTTCTGGCAAAATTCTGACCGGGAAAAACGCTGAAAATGCTTTGAAAGTCTTACCGGGCCTGGCTACTCAAGATGTTTTGAACGACGTGTTGGATTGGTTGTGCGGCACTGCCCAAACGCCGGAGGTGCAAGAGGCAACGCTCACAACGCTAAACCTTATTTCGGAGAAGCTGGAGATCGATCAAGCTGAGAAGATTGTTTCGAATGATGTCTACCTGAAATATTTCGTCAAGTCGTCTCATTGGAACGGAACTCTCGGGCGGATTCTGCGGACCTCCAATCCAATTCAACTTTCCAATTCGCTCTCGACTCTTCCTCCAATTGCCCTTGTAGGGAAATATCAAACACACTTGCGTGGTTTGTTCAGCTCGAATCCGCTCCGCTTCGCAAAGGTGCTCCTCCACTTTGATAAGTCGGAAGACGTGACACATTTACTGCAAACGCTCTGGCAACTGGCGTTCGATAGGGACAGCGCGCAGTTCACCAAAACTATACTGAGCGAGTTGGAAAACGACGAATCCTGGATCACAGAGCGATTGGCGAAGTCGCTCTGGCTAACACCCGAATTCGAAGTTCGGATACTGCCTGCTATCAAGCAAGCCTTTGCTCAAGAAAGTTATTCAGACGAAAGGCGTAAGAAACTGGACGGGCGCATTGCTGAGTTAGTGGCTGCCGGCGCAAAGCCAAAGGAAGCGGTGGCAACTCCGACTCGGATCAAGGACCTGCTTGAGTCGCTGGAAAAAGACTCGGGACTCTCAACTGCGTTCAAGGATCCCTGGCCTGCGATCAAACACACGGATTTATATCTGCCTACGCATAGATCAATCGAATGGCTTGGATGGGGTCCTACGCTGTGGGTTGCTTTGTCAGTAGTAGGAACTTTACTGATAAACGTGTTTCTCTATAAACGTGATCTACCGCCGGCTGCGACATTGTCGCAGGCAATTAAGAGCCGATTGGTGCTGTTCTTCGCTGATTTCTCTATCGTCGCCACCATCTCGCTCGTGATTAGGCAAGTACAACAAGATACGAATCGCATTTTTTCCACCAAGTATTCCCCTGTTTCTTACAAGACGCGTAGCATCTCCTGGAGTTCAATAATCAGCTATGTGCCTTTGCTCGGGGTGAGCCTTTTCTACGTTCATATCGAGTCGCTGGGGCCGCTGAGTTTTTTGAATCAGGTATTTCTTTTTCTGATCAACTTATATGCCTCCTGGCTCCTCAGCATTTACGTTATCGAGATGCTTCCGTCGGACTGAAGTATTTCTCTGCGCGATCTCTGCGGCCTCTGTGCCTCTGCGGTGAAACTATTCGTTGACAGCTTTTGATACAAACTGCTAATTTTTCTTCGATTGTAAACGGTCGTTTCTTTCGGCCTTGAATCAGCTTCACACCTTAGCCCAACAGTGTTTGAGTGGAGTCGTGCGCGTTTCCCCGCTGCCCTTTGGCGCAGACTCAAAGCACAAAATTAGTTTCACCAAAATTCGACTCTAACCAGAGGAAACAAAAGTGAAAAGACTCCCCCTTGCCACCCTGCTGGGTGTTCTCTGTTTCGTCGTTCTCTCAATCTTCACTCAACATCGCGCCGCAGCCGACGGCACTCAGTCAAATCAGGCTCCGGATCAGACTCTAATCCAACGGACCAAAAAAACGATCGCAAATGCCGACGGTACCATAACAGCCGTTTCAGACGATCCGACCGAAGGCGAATTTGTACCCGGCGAGATGCTCGTCAAGTTTCGCGACGAGAACGACGCCGTCGATGCCGGACACGGCAAGAAGGACGCGCGTGGTCACCTCAAGATGGCCAATCCTCGCTTGAATGAGATCTTTGCGCGCTTTGACATAACTAACGGTCGCCGATCGTTCGCTCGCACCCGCATCAAGTCACTGGCTAATGTCGTTAAGCTCACTACTCAAACCGCCAACTTAAAAGAAGCTCTGGCCGCATTGCGCGAACAGCCGGAAGTGGAGTACGCCGAGCTGAACATGATCGTGCATACACAGACTGCGCCGAACGATCCCTACTACAGCAGTTCAGGCGCGTGGGGACAGTCCTTCCGCGATCTTTGGGGATTGCAGTCGATCAGTGCTGAGCCCGCGTGGGATACAACGCAGGGCGATGGCGTGTTGGTTGCCGTAGTCGACACCGGACTTGATTACAACCACGAAGACATCGCGGGAAATGTTTGGTTGAACGACGGTGAGGTTGGCCTTGACGGCGGTGGTAACGACAAGCGGTCCAACGGTGTCGATGACGATGGTAATGGACTGATCGACGACTGGCGTGGCTGGGACTTTGTGACCTCCGATGGAACCCCTGAAGACAATGACCCGATGGATGATCACGGTCATGGCACTCACGTGAGCGGCACGATCGCGGCGACGGGCAATAACACGCTGGGTGTGATCGGCGTCGCCCCACACGCCAAAATTATGGCTCTCAAAGGTCTCAGCGCTGGCGGCAGCGGCTCGACCGAGGATTTGTCCAGGGCGATTGTCTATGCTGCCGACAAAGGCGCCTCAGTAATCAATCTAAGTTGGGGCGCTTTCGGACCTGCGCCACAGATTTTGCTCGACGCGATCTCCTATGCCCACGACGTAAAAGGCGCGGTCGTAGTTGCTGCCGCGGGTAACTCTAACCAGGATGTGGGCACGCAGGCCAATGGTTTCAATCCGGCGAGTATTCGCGATGTGATAACCGTCGCCGCCATCACTCATCTGGACGCGAAAGCTTCGTTTTCAAATTTCGGAGCCAAGATAGACGTCGCGGCGCCAGGCGGCGGAGATACAGATCCAACAGGTCTATTGATTCAGCCTGATCGCAGCATTTTGTCTTTGAAGAGCTCGCAGGCCGGCAGCGCCATGACCAGCTCAGGTCAACTGATAGTAGGAACCAAATATTTGCGACAAAGCGGCACGAGCATGGCGTCGCCGCACGTCGCTGGAGTGGCCGCGTTGATTCGCGCGCAGCATCCTGAGTTCTCGCCCGAGCAGGTGAGACAAGTATTGAGAAGTAGCGCTGACGACATCGGCGCGACCGGATTCGACACTCAATTCGGTTATGGCCGGCTGAACGCCAGCCGTTCGCTAACGATTGCTGCGCCGCTCGCGGCCGCGCTTACTGGTCCGGTCGGAACCTTGAGCGGTCTTTCGCAAGTTGATGTGACAGGTTCAGTCGGCGGAGCGAATCTCAGCAGTTGGCGACTCGAGTATGGCGCCGGCACTGCACCTTCGAGTTGGACCGTGATTACTACATCCAGCAATACGATCAATGCCGGAACCCTCGCCACCTGGAATCTATCCGGCATCAATGATGGCACTTACACATTGCATCTGGTGGCCCAGGCTCTGACCGGGGAAATCTATCAAGATCGACTCACCGTCGTGCTTGACGGACTAGTGATCACAGATCCCTCACCACTCTCGATTAGCATCACGCGCGGAGAAGGGGGCATTACTATCAGAGGAACTGTAGCCTCCGCCAATTTTGCCCGCTACACGATTGCGATCCTCGCCCTTCGCAACAACACGTTTGTGAGCAATTCGGCGATCACTGTGACCAACGGCGGATTACAGCCAGTGCATGACGGCGTTTTGGGAACCTGGGACACCACGGGCGCAGCGCCGGATACTTATCGAATCTCTGTAACCCAAATATTCACGAACAATACTTCGGTTGTTAAGAGCACCAAAGTCGCCCTTGACTCGAGCCTGCATCCCGGTTGGCCCATCGACATCGGCCTGCTTAGTAACGGCATTGCGAGTCTTGCTGTCATAAATCATGTCAATGCGGCAGACGTCGACGGAAATGGAACGAAGGAGATCATCCTCGGTTATAACAACAAGGTAAGTGTGGTGGACCATACAGGTGCGCAACTTCCGGGTTGGCCGCAAACAATTGATCCAACAAACAGCGGAGCTCATATTCAAATCAGTCCAGCCGTAGCTGATTTAGATGGCGACGGCTCGCCCGAGATTCTTGCAGCCAATGATCAGAACAAAATGTTTATCTGGAGTGCGAACGGCACCCTGCGGTCTGGTTGGCCCAAGAACATCGCGGGGTTCATGACCAACATTGCGGTTGATGATCTGACCGGCGATGGTCAGAAAGAGATCATCATCTCGGTTTTCGGGAGTGTGCGAGTCTTTAACACGAACGGAGTTATGTTGCCGGGATGGCCGTTTTTTACCAATGTGACGATGTTACCTCCGGCGATCGGCGACGTTGACGGCGACGGACAGAAAGAGATTGTGGTGGCCACAAACTCAGGACCCACAAATCTCTACATGATCAAAGCAAACGGTGTTGTCATGCCGGGTTGGCCAAAGGCAATCAATCCGCAATTGCCTTCCAACTTCACAGCCTCGTCTTACCCGGTATTAGGCGATCTTGATGGCGATGGCACGATGGAATGCGTAATCGGGTCGGCCAACGGATTTGTCCATGCTTTTCGCGCTAACGGCTCGAACGT
>Ga0134124_10001432_pt1 | contig 19215 bp, 15 predicted proteins | sample KB304_FD_96880 | JGI IMG/M metagenome (GOLD analysis project Ga0134124, IMG submission 96880) | Terrestrial soil microbial communities without Nitrogen fertilizer from Kellogg Biological Station, Michigan, USA - KB3-0-4 | ecosystem: Environmental > Terrestrial > Soil > Unclassified ...
GCACGACCATCGAGATCCGCGCCACCGGGACGACCGCTGGTACTGGCGCTGCTACGACACCGTCCGCAAGACGGACCCGAACGGCCGCAGCAACGCCTGGACCCGGGAGATTCGGCTGAGCGGATCTCGGTGAGACGGACGGACCTGGCCATGTGTATCTCGGACGTCTCCTCTCCGGCGGTCTGACGAGCCTGTCGCTGGTCTAACAGTTGGGCACGACGCTCCGCCCGCACGTTGTGGGGCGTCGGCTGGTCCTGGCTGGGTACCTCGTTGATCAGTTGGTTGGCCGCCAGCCAGCCGCACCACCGTCCACGAGCACGTTTCTCTATGCCAACTTGACACCGGGCCCCGGCCTACATGGGCGGCCACCGTAGCGGTTGCGTCTGGCCGGGCCACAAGCGGCAAACGACCTTGTCAGCGCCCGAAAGACTCGTGCCCCAGAGATGCGGCCGCAGTAGTCAACGGGGTCGCGACCGCGATGACCGCGGCGCCCTCCCCTAAGGTCCTCGGAGTGGCCGTTCTGGCCTGTTCGGCTCCGGTGGGGGAACCTGAGCCGCCAGGCCTCGGCGGCCGGAAGTCCCCATCAGCGAATTCCGTATGTCCGCGCCTGCGCGCCGGGTGCGGATCCAGGATGCGCGCAGGACGCCGAGTTTCACGGGAGGGGGAACGGCTCCGCGCCGAAAGGCAGGACGATGGCCGTGAGTAGCCAGCCCTCCGGGGCCGTGACGGACGAACACATCGCCGTCATGGCGAGGGAGTTCGATCGGCTCATCCGACAGACCAGTAAATCTCCCCGGCAGATCGAGACCAGGGCCACGGCAGCGGGAATCCTGGGGCTGTCCCAGACGTCGATCAGCCGGTGCCGCGGCGTCGGAAACGGGCGCCTCCCCCGCCGCGACGCTCTTGAGTTCCTTTTTGAGCTTGCCGGCGAGCACGAGCTCGGACGCCAGCGGGTCCGAACTCTTCTCGAGCAGGCGCGGCAAGCCGGGCGTGCCGCGGTGGACGACGCGGAGGCCCTGCCGGACCACGATCAGCCGGCCCCGCCGATCGAGGCTCAGGTCGGACCAACGCCATCGGCCGGCCACGACGATGAGGTGCCGCGCCCGAAGCGGCGAACACCCAGTCGGCGTTTCCTCATCATCGCTCTGGCCGCGACGCTCGTCGTCATGGCCGCGTCCGCGGCCATCGTCGCGACGCTGGCCAGGTCCGGTGGCACCCAGGCACCCTCGCCCGCCGCCAGCGGCCGGGTTGTGGACGCAGCCGCGCCGTGCGACCGCTACGTGGTGACCGCCAGGGATCTGTGGGTGCGTGATGAGTCCGGTACGCCCACAGACCAGCAGTTGCTGAACGGGCAGGAGGTCAGGGTTCTCAACCGGCACAGCAGATCTGGTCCGCCGGACAACTGGCTCGTGACCAGGAGCGACCGACTCACCGGCTGGGTCGACCGGGACTATCTGGCGCCACTGTGCACGCCGGCCGGCGTGGGGACGGTCAGCCGCGCCGCGCAACCGGCCACCCCGTGAGGTCGACCGAAAGACCCGCGCGGGAGCGCTCGTCGTTGAGCCTCCGATCGTGCGGGTCGCTGCGACCGCATTGCCGACAATCCGCATTTCCGCAGGCAGGAGCGCCGAGGAAGGCGGAAATTTGCGATTTTGCCGATGCCTGGTGCTGCTGCGCCCGATGCCCGACTCTTCTGCTGCTCCCGAGTGGACTCGGCGAGCTGAGTAGAAGGAGCTTCCAACAGTGAAGACCATAAGCAGGTCTGGATCCGCCCGCATCCGCGTCCTGACGGCGGCCCGCCACAGCGCCTGGCGACGCTTTGGCTGGCGGCAGGGGCTGGTTCTCCTGGCCGCGGGATTGGTGATGAGCGTCCTGGCTACCGGCCCGGCGGCGGCAGCGCCCGTCGGCAAGCGCGTCGACAGCGACTACACGCTGCTGCGCTCGGCCCCTGCAAGCTGGGTCATCGGGACCGCCTATCGCGACTGGTCCCTCAGCGACGAGGGTGCCACGAGCGGCTATGCGTGGGCGCGTATCGGCGGCGATCTGCACCACTGCATGTGGATCTCCGAGAAGGCCACGACTACCAGGAAGGGACGGCTTGTGTCCGGCGCGTGCGGTGCTCCGCGTCAGTACACCGGCGACGAGTTCCGCAGGCTGTTCACCAACGGGATGATCGGCAGCAACAAAGCCGGCAATGACGGCGCACCTGTTCTGCTCCGGCCTAAGGGCGACTGCGTCATCACCAACGGCAAGATCGACGGGTGGGGCAACGTCAAGCCCTGGCAGACCACATCCGACCCCTCTCGTCGGCTTCGGGGCGCGCTGACAGTGGGCAAGGACGGCGCCTCGACCAGCCACGGCGACCTGGTGAAGTGGCGTTACGTCACGCGGGATGGCAAGTACGTCATGATCCACGCCAGCCGCTACGGCAAGACCGACGGCAAGGGCGCCCAGGGCTGGTTCTTCGTCCAGCGGTCCTGCCTGAGCATCTGACCCGTTGTCCGCGTCCCGGTGACCTGGCTTGTCACCGGGACGCGGAGCAATGCCGCCAGAGTCTCAGTTCTATTTATGATCCACGGCGGGCGGCAGCCCGGCCAGCGCGCCGAGTCGTACGGCTAGCGACGACCGGACTGGACGGGCCGACCGGCGGCTTCTTCGGCCGGTACGGCACCGTCCCTGGTGATCCGTCATTCCAGCGGCTGGCGGGCGATGGCGGACGGGGTCCGGCTGGCCAGCCAGGCTCCCACCACCGCCGCGACCGGCAGGCCGAACACCAGCACCGCCAGATGGACGTAGGGCGGGTGGCTCAGGTAGCCCAGGTCCCGCCAGTTCCACGCGAGCAGGGCGAGGTAGGCGCCGGCCGTACCGAGGATTGCGCCCAGCAGCGCCAGTGCCCCGGCGGTCGCGGCGGTCAGGGTCCGCCGCGTGCTCCCGCCGGCCCCGCTGGCGGTGAGGATACGCAGGTCGCCGGCGGTCTCGCTGCGGATCAGACCGACGGTCATCGCGAGCACGCCCAGCGCCACCAGCACGCCGGCGGCCGTCGCGTAGTCGCGCAGCTTCCGCAGGGTGTGGCTCGGCGCGCTTCGCGTTTCGATGACGACACCGGCCGCGGCAGCCTGGCGCCGCGCGTCGTTGATCTGCGCCGCCGTCAGCGGGTGAGCGGTCTGCAGCAGCCAACCCGCCGGCTGGGCGATGAATCCCAGCCTGGCGACCCCGCTCTCGGTGATCAGCGTATTGGGCGCCGAGGTGTAGTTCGGGAGCAGCTTGGAGATCTGGACCCTCGACGCCACGAACGACCGGTCGGTGCCGATCTGGGTGTGGGAGAGGTCGGTCCGCGAGGTGACGATGTCCGTGCCCGGCCTGATGGCGCCGGCGGGGACGCGGTAGTACCCGAGTACCGCCGGGGTTGCCACGTACGGCGTCGTGAGCAGATGCCAGCCCTGGCCACCCGACGTGGTCAACGGTCGGACGACGGTCGCCAGCGTGGCGTCGGGGCCCACGCCGGGGTCGGGCGGCACGTCGGCGTGGGGGTCGAACGCGGTGTCGAGTTCGAGGCCGGACCCGGCGCCGAGCATCCGCGCGATCGTGTTCGCCGTGCCGCGGGCGGTCGCGATCGCCGCCGGGCTCGGTCCGGTCGGCGCGCCCTCTCCCTGACCCGGGGCTGCCACCGAGACCTTGCCGCCGCCCGGCCCGCCGTCGTTGCTCGGGTTGCCGTTGATCCAGACGATCAGTTGGTTGGCGGAGAGGTTCCCGAACCGCAGGGTGGTGTCGGTCGCCTGCTGCGCGGCGGCGGTGACCGCGATCGTGGCCGCGATGCCGACCGCGAGGCTGGCCGCGGCCAGGGCGGCTCCCGACCGGGCCTGGTAGCGGGCGAGATCGCGCAGGGCCAGCCGTACCGCCACGGGTGCCCGAGCCGCGCCGGCGGCCAGGACCCGGATGCCCAGCGGGGCGAGCAGCAGCATGCCGGCGGTGGTCGCCAGGATGCCGCCGACGATCAGCGGGGTGTGCCTGCCGTGGGCGACGACCAGCAGGACGAAGCCGAGCGCGGCGAGCGGGACCCCGATCAGCGCGAATCGGTGCGCCGGCTGGGGTGGGGCCGGCCGGCCGGACAGCGCGGCGACGATCGGCATGCTGGCCACCGAGCGGGCCGGCCACCAGGACGCCACGAGCGCGGTCACGATCGCCAGCACCGTTGCGGCGATCACGCCCCACCAGGGCACGTTGAGCGGGTGGATGCGGTGCCCGGCCAGTGCTTCGAACGCCGGTCTGAAGGCGAACCAGATGGCGAGGCCGAGTGCCACACCGACCGAAGCGCCCACGGTGCCCACCGCCGTCCCGTTCGCCAGCATGACCCGCCGCACCTGCCGGTCGGTGGCGCCGATCGCGCCGATCATGCCGAGGGCGCGGAGCCGGCGCTGGGCCATCACGGTGAACCCGGCGACCGCGAGCAGGCCGATGAAGGTCAGCCCGATCGTCGTCAGCAGCAAGACGGCCAGCGCTTGGCCACGTTGCCGCTCTGCAGTGGTCTCGCCGGCCGAGATGATCCCCGTGGCGCTGCCGCCGGGCGGGCGGAACGCGGAGGCTGCCTGGCCGCTCGCGTTCGTCAGCAGGGTCAGGGAGGTGGGACCTCGGCGCGATGCGCCATTCTGGCCGGGTGCCACGAGCGCGAACGCCCGGTCGTCGAGATTCTGCGGGTTCTCGACGACGCCGACGACCCGAAGGGCGCGGCCGTTCACCGACCAGGTGCCGCCCACGGTGAGGTTGAGTGTGGTGGCCACGCTCGAGGTCACCGCCACCTGATCCGCGGCGGTCGGGTAGTGGCCCGAGACCAGCTTCAGCATGACCGCACCGAAGACACCGTGCGGGTCCTGGGCGCGCAGGTCGACCGGGATGACCGAGCCGGGCACCGGGATGTTCGTGTGCTCGATCGCCTCGACCGTGCCGAAGGCCTGGCGGGCGGCGGCGACGTCGGCGGCGACCTGCCCGTCGGGATTGGTGATGTCGATCCGGGTCGCGGCCGTCCCGGTGAGTGCCGAGATGTCGGACTGGACATTGACGACCAGACCCAGCCCGACCGTCGTCCCGGCGACCGCCAGCGCGAGCAGCGCCAGGATCAGCAGTTGCTGGCGCCATTCGCGTCGCAGCAGGCGGCGCGCCCAGCGAGTGATCGCCCGACGGCCCGTGCGGTTGTTGAACGGGGTCGGCGGCGCGGCCGGCGGGGGCGAGGCCAGCACCGTGGTCATCGCGCGGGCCCCGCTTCCAGCAGCGAATCCGGACCGGCGGGCGGCGCGGTCTGGTCGGCGATCCGGCCGTCCCGCAGGAAGACCACGCGGTCGGCCCACGAGGCCAGCTGCGCGTCGTGGGTGACCACCACGCCAGCGACCCCGCTCTGGCAGGTGGTGCGCACCAGCCGCATCACGGCCTCGCCGTTGACCGAGTCGAGCGCGCCGGACGGCTCGTCGGCCAGTAGCAGGTGCCGCTCGCCGACCACCGCCCGGGCGATGGCGACCCGCTGGCGCTCGCCGCCGGACAGCTCGTCGGGGAAATGACCGGCGCGGTCGGTCAGGCCCAGCCGCTCCAGCGCTTCGAGCGCCGCTGCCCGGGCCGCTCGCACGGACGTGCCGTCCAACTCCAGTGGCAGGGAGACGTTCTCGGCCGCGGTGAGCCCGGCGAGCAGATTGAAGTCCTGGAAGACGTAGCCGATGGCCCGCCGGCGCAGGGCGGCCCGCTGGTTGCGCGACAGCCGCGACAGGTTCTGGCCGCCGACGATCACCTCGCCGCCGCTCGGATCTTCCAGGCTGCCGGCGATCGTCAGCAGCGTGCTCTTGCCGGAGCCGCTCGGGCCCATGACCGCGACCAGTTCGCCCGGCGCGACCGTGAGGTCGACGTCGCGCAGGGCATGGACCTCGCCGGCGCCCCGCCCGTATTTCTTGCTTACCCGGATGAGTTCCAGGGCGCTCATCGCCGTCCCGCCTTCCGTGGCGCCGCGGCCGGCGCTGGTCGTTCCTGTCCGATTCGGTGGTCGGTGGGTATGCGTTGACCGGACCGGCCACGGTCGGCCTCGGACGTCTCGGCGGTCTGGGTGGCGGCGCGGCGCAACCGCGCGTCGGCCGCGTCCAGCCACCGGATCACCGAGTCCAGGCGGAAAAGCTCGGCGTCGACGACCAGGATGAGGTTCACGTCCCGGTCGTCGGTGTCCCGCTTGACCCGTGTCCACTCCTGCATCAGCTCGACGACTCGCCTGCGGTGGTTCTGGATCACGTCGTGGACGTCGATGCCCGGGACCTTTGTCGCCACCAGGACCTTGATGACCAGCTCGTCGCGCGGGGGCGAGCTCAGGTCGGGCGGGGTGCGCAGCCAGACGTCCAGCTCGTCGACGCCGGCGTGGGTGATGCGGAACGACTTCTGCGGGCCTTCGTCGTCCCCTTCGGCCTCGACCAGGCCGTCGCGCTCGAGGCGCTGCAGCGTCGTGTAGACCTGCCCGACGTTGAGCGGCCAGACCTCACCGGTGCGTTCCTCGAACTCGTGCCGCAGTTGGAGCCCGTACTTGGGCCCTTCGCTCAGCAGCGCAAGCAGTGCGTGCCGGACGCTCATCGGCGCCTCCGATCTGTATACCCAGTATAGATACCCGGTATATCAAATCTTGGCAAGCTCCGGCTCGCGCCCGGCGGGCCCCGGCCGGCCGAGATCGTCAGCGTGGCTCACCGGACGGGTCGGGTGTCGATACGCGACCCGCGTGCTGGTATCTGCCTTTACCTGTCGTCGACGAACTCGGCGACCTTGGTTCCATTGGCGCCGAGTAGCGGCCGTCAGCAGCGCCAGCCGGGTCGGGAGAAGGGCTGCCTCTGTATGTGAAGGCGGATGATCTCCCTGGAGTACGGCATTGTGGGGTCGGGAAGGTCGTCCGGCCGCCGCCACAGCAGGTCGGTGCACTTGTCGGGCTCCCGGATCGCCGGTTCCCCGTGCCACCGCGAGATCAGGAAGCCGAAGCCGATCCGGGGCTCGCTGTCAGGGGGACGGGCGTGTGTGACCCCCACGAACAAGGCGTCGTCCTCATCGACCTGGATGCCGAGTTCCTCGTCCGCCTCTCGGACCGCCGCCGTGACGATGTCCTCGTCCGGTTCGAGGCGACCACTGGGTATCGCCCACCAGCCGCTGCCGTAGATGTCGCCCGCCCGTCTCGTCAGCAAAATCTGACCGTCCCGCTCGATCAGCAGCAATGCGTCGACCGGTGTCCGATGCTCTTGACGCACATTTCTCCTGACTTCGAGCATCACACCGGGATGGACACCCATCCGGTCCGGGACGACGGGTTCGATCCGGCTGACTCCGTACACGGCGATCATGAGCGCGCTGGGGCGGGGCGAACGATGTCTGGAGGGGCACCCTAGGACTTCTGGAGCTGCTCGCCGTCCGGAACCGGCAGGTCGGGTTCCGGCTCGCTGGCCGAAGCCGCACGGTCGGGCTCGATCCGGTCGAAAAAGCGGAGGAGTTCGACCGGCACCGGCATGACCAGCGTCGAGTTCTTCTCGGCGGCCACCTCGACGACGGTCTGCAGCAGGCGCAACTGCAGACCGCTCGGGTCCGCGGCCAGCACCCGGCCGGCCTGGGCGAGCATCCGGGACGCCTGGAACTCACCCTCCGCCGTGATGACGCGGGCGCGCCGCTCTCGTTCGGCCTCTGCCTGCTTCGACATAGAGCGCTTCATCGAGTCGGGCAGAGCTACGTCCTTGAGCTCGACCCGCTCGATCTTCACGCCCCAGGGCCCCTCAGTCGGCGCGTCGATGACCGCGCGCAGCTCGCTGCCGACCCGCTCCTGGTCGGAGAGCAGGTGATCGAGATCGCTGCGGCCGATGACCGAGCGCAACGAGGTCTGGGCCACCTCGACGACGGCGAACTGGTAGTTCTCCACATTGACGACGGCCTTGATGGGATCGACAACCCTGAAATAGACGACGGCCTCGACCCTGAGCGTCACGTTGTCACGGGTGATGCACTCCTGGGTGGGCACAGACATCGCGACGATCCGCATGTTGACCCTGACCAGGCGGTCGATCCCGAACGGCACCACCATGGTCAGACCAGGGGCCCTGAGCCGGGGTCGTAGCCGCCCAAAACGAAACACCAACCCCTGCTGATACTGCTGCACGGTGCGCAGGGACAGGAGAACGAGCACGACCGCGACGACGATGAGGACAACAAGCAAGCCAGCCACGAGCGGCGACTATAGGCCGCTCTGCGACGTTTGTGCGGCGTCGTCTCCATCCCGACAACGGGCCCGCATACGGCGTCACAGGTGGTTGCCGGACGGTGCGATGAGCGCCAGGTGGAACTGGCGGTTGAGAGCTCGAAGTAGCGCGAGGCGGGCGCGTCCCGCTCCGCCGGATACGGCCTCGATCAGTCCCCGCAGGCGGGCCAGCTACGCCGGCGTGTGCCGCCCGCGATCTCCCCGTCATGACTGTTGTCGCTCCGGCCTGCCTACCTGCCCTACCTGGTCAGCCGCCATACGGAGGCAGCCGGAGAGTTAACGACGAACATAGCCGCCGTAGGCGCGTATCATGCTGGCTATGGTCAGCGAGAGAGCCTCGCATGCCACCCCGTTGTCGGTGGCGCGGTCGCTGCGTCTACTCGGCGAGCATGTGTCGACCTGGCGGAAGCTGAACCGGCTGACCGCGGCTCAGGTCGCCGAGCGGGCCGGCATTTCACGGGACACGCTGCGCGCCATCGAGCAGGGTAAGGGCACCGCGAGCACCGAGAACCTGTTCAGGGTCCTACGCACCATCGGGATCATGGACGCCGTCGTCAGGGCCACCGATCCATACGAGACCGACGTCGGCCGGCTACGCATGGACGAGATCCTCCCCAAGCGAGTACGGCGCTGATGGCCGGACGGGATGCTGTCGAGGTCACCGTCGAGATCGACGGGCAGGAGACCACCGCCGGAACGCTGTGGCTTCACGACCGCGGCGGACAGAGCGCCACGTTCCGATACGCCGACGCCTACCTGATCAACCCGGCCGGATACGACCTCGATCCAGCACTGGCCAGGGCCGCCGGCGTCTTCCACACGGCGCCGGGGTCAGCCATCTTCAACGCGTTCGCGGACAGCGCCCCCGACCGATGGGGTGAGAACCTCATGAGGCGCGAGGAGCGCGAGCGCGCCCGCGCTGCCGCGACCACACCTCGCACTCTCGGCAAGGCCGACTTCCTTCTCAGCGTCCGCGACGACACCCGCCAGGGAGCGGTCAGGTTCCGCCAGCCGGGAACGGCCACCTACTATTCGACGCACCAGCATGCGGTCCCACGGCTGATCGACCTGGCCCGGCTCATGCGAGCAGCCGACCGGGTGCGCGCGGAGGGCGACTTCGACCGCGATCTCGCGGACCTCATCGACGCGGGTAGCTCGCTCGGTGGCGCCCGTCCCAAGGCAGCGGTGCGAGACGCGTCCGGGCGGCTCTCGATCGCCAAGTTCCCGCGTTCGGACAGTGACGACTGGGACGTGGCCGGTTGGGAGGAGGTACAGCTGAGACTCGCTCGGAGAGCGGGGCTCACCGTGGCGGAGTCGGAACTGCTGACCGTTGCTGGCCGGCACGTACTACTGCTGAGCCGCTTCGACCGCATCGGCGCACGGCGGCTGGGGTTCACGAGTGCTCTGACAATGCTCGAGGCCTCCGACGGGGACCTCCGCAGCTACCTCGAGATCGCCGAGGTGATCGAACGCCACTCGCCGAGAGCTGACGCCGACCTGCGTGAGCTCTACCGGCGGATCCTGTTCTCCATCCTGACCTCGAACACTGACGACCACCTGCGCAATCACGCGTTCCTGCGCGAGCGGGACGGTTGGGCGCTCTCTCCTGCCTATGACCTCAACCCCAATCCGGACAACCCGGCGTGGCTGAGCACGGCCGTCGACCTCGACAACACCGACGCAAGCATCGACGTCGCGCTCTCGGTAGGCACATACTTCCGCTTGTCGCTACCGAGGGCCCGCGACCTCGTCAGGGAGGTCGAGACCGCGACCGCGGGCTGGCGGCAGGCCGCGGCCGAGCTCGGCATCCCGAAAAGCCAGACCGACCGGATGGCAGTGGCCTACGAGAGCGAACAGCGACGGATCGCGCGTGCTCTCAGTGTGCCTTGAGGAGCCGGGGGCCTTGAGAACCCGTGCAGGCACGTGCGATCGCATCAGATACTCGACTTACGTGGGAAATCGCAGACCGCCCGGGGTCAGCGCAGCCGGCGGGCACGCAGGACCAGGTCGTCGACGTGGTGCGCGCCGGCACCGCCGTCGGGTACGACCCGAGGCCGCTGCTCGTTGACCTCGACTTTCCAATCATCGTCGAGCAGCGCGGCGATCATCGACGGCCAGACGAAGTCAGCCGGATCGAACCCGTCGTCCCGGACCGGATGGGTGTCCATCCCGGCGTGATGCACCACCAGCAGCACCCCGCCGGGCGCGACCGCCGCGAGCAGCGCCCGCTCGGCCGCCGCGTCAGCCGTACGCCGCAACGCGGGGTACTGCGCCGAGACCAGATCGAAGGAACGCGGCGGGAGCGCCGCCTCCACCAGCCCGGCGTGCACCCATCGGACGGCGACACCGGCGTCGCGGCCATGCCCGACCGCCCGTTCCAGTGCCACACTCGAGACCTCGACCGCCGTCACGTCCCAGCCACCGGCCGCGAGCCAGACCGCGTCCGCGCCCTCACCACAGCCGACGTCGAGGGCCCGCCCAGGGGCCAGCCCGGCGACCTCAGCCACCAGCGCACCGTTGGGCGCGCCACTCCACAGCCGTTCTCGTTCGCCGTAACGCCGGTCCCATTTCGTCCGCTCGGCGGGATCACCGATGAACCCGTCGGCAGGCCAGAGCACGGGGGACGCGGGCGACCCCGCAGCGATGTCATCGATCACCAGGCCACTCTCGCCCACGACCGGCCAGATCCCAAAACCTGACTGCCGAAATGGCAAACACATTGGTGACGAAGCGGCATGGTCCTCCAACCCAGACGACCTGCGAGCCTGGTTCCCACCGGCCTCGTCGGCGACCGTTTCGCGACGACGACGGCTGACCATGAGCGGCGGGAACACGGCCTTCGTCGGGGCGGCCCACGGGTAGGGAGGGGGATGCTCCCTACCCGTGGACCGCCGTCCGTGGGGTTACGGAACCCGGCCGACGGAGTAGGAGGACGTCCAGATGGTTTCGAGCTTCACCACGTCGCCGCTCTTGGGCGCGACCCACATTTTCCCGTCGCCGGCGTAGATGCCCTCGTGGTAGATCGACCCCGGCTCGCCGAAGAAGATGAGGTCACCAGGCTGCTCCGAGCCGCGCGCGATCCGGATGGTGGCCGCGAACTGCTGGTCGGTGGTGCGGGGCAGCGACTTGCCGAGCTGCTTGTAGACGTACTGCACCAGCCCGGAGCAGTCGAAGCTGTAGGGCCCCTCGGCACCGTATACATACGGCTTGCCGGCCTGCAGGGACGCGAGGTAGACCGCCTTCTCCCCGATGGTCGTCGCGCTGGTGGGTGTCGAGGCGGTCCGCGTCGAGGCGCTTGCCTGGCCCCGCGGCGGGCTGACCGCGGGTGCCGGTGCGGGGCTGACCCGAAGGGTCGCGGGATCAGAGGTGACCGGGTCGAGGTCCGCGCTTCCGGCGAAGACCGCCCTGACCTGGGTGGTGGTCAGGACGCGTGCCGTGTAGGCGGCATAGCCCTGCGCATCGGTCCGCAGCGCCTGGAACGTGGTCCATCCGGCCGGGAACAGCGCCTGGACGAGAATGTCCCGGTCTGCGAGCGCACCGCCGGCGCGGGTGGTAAGGCGGAAGCCGACCTCGACTGGTTGGTCGGCCTGCACCGTGACGTCGGGCTCCGCGGCCGTCAGCGAGACGGCAGTGCGCAGCGTGAGCGCGACGGGCTGCGCCTGCCCGTCTCCTCCGGCCTGGTCGAGCGCCCGGGCCGGGATAGCCACCGCGCGGGCGAGCGGCACCGCCGCGCCCGCGGCGATCCTGGTCTCGCCAGTCTCGGGATCCTGCCCAGCGGCGCCGACCGAGCCGGTCAGCGCCACCCCGGACGCGGCCACCGTACCTGTCGTGATCATCGCGACGGTGGCGTAGGTGGCGGTCCGGCCGCGACGCTGCCGAGTCCGGCGGGCGCGGTGGCGACCGCTTTGGATGTCGCCGGCGGGTGGCCGCCAGGAGTGATGTGGTTCGCGTGCCTGCACGTGAAACCTTTCCCAGACGCCTGCGAGGTGAGCTGTCGGGTTCGGGCCGGGTGCCCGGCCGGACGCGCGGGGACGCGCCCGGCTTCACCCCAAGGGCACCGTCGTCGCCGACGGCGCCCGGACGAACGTGGTTCCCCCGCTCCTGCCCCAGCTGCCGTTGGAGGGGTTCGCCGGACCGGGGGCAGGACTCGGCGTTCGGTCCGGCGGCGTTGGCGAGGCCCACGCTAACCTACTAGCCGACATAGTAGGAAATGGGGGTCCTCCCCGGCGGGCATCAGTGAGACAGACGACGCCGCATATACCCCCCAGAGGTATAGTCGCCTGAGGCTGTACAGACGGTCCTTGCCGCGGCGGCGCGGCTGGTTCGCGGCGGGCTGCAGCGAGGCCGAGTCCTCCACCGCAAGGGGATAGGGAGCCGACCATGGACAGGCAGGACCCATACCCGCACTCGCATCCCGCTCCGAATCGGCCCGCGGAGACATCTCCGGGACACCCCCCATGCGATGAACGGCGGACACGACGCGCACCCCGTCCGGGCAACACCGGTCGCGTCGCCGCACGACGCGATGGGCCATGGCGGGCATGGCGGGATGTCGATGGCGGCGATGGTCGCCGACATGCGCAACCGGTTCCTGGTCGCGGCGGCGTTCTCGGTGCCGATCCTGCTGTGGTCGGCGATCGGGCGTGACGTGCTCGGATTTCACGCGCCGGCGCCGTTCGGCCTGCGCGACGATGTGTTCGGGCTGGTGCTGAGTCTGCCGGTGGTGTTCTGGGCTTCGTGGATCTTCTTCGACGGCGCGGTCCGGGCGCTGCGCGCCCGGACGCTGGACATGATGGTGCTGGTCGCCGTCGCGGTCGGTACCGGCTGGGCCTACTCGGCCGTGGTCACCCTCACCGGCGGCGGTGACGTCTTCTACGAGGCGGCCAGCGTGCTGGCGGCCTTCGTGCTGCTGGGTCACTGGTTCGAGATGCGCGCCCGTGGTGGTGCGAACGACGCGATCCGCACCCTGCTCGAGCTGGCGCCGGAGCGGGCTCTGGTCGTGCGGGGCCGGACGACGGTCGAGATCCCGACGTCCGAGGTGGTGGTCGGCGACCTGCTGCTCGTCCACCCGGGCGGGAAGATCGCCGTGGACGGCGTGGTCGAAGCCGGCGAGTCCGACGTGGACGAGTCGATGGTCACCGGCGAGAGCCTGCCCGTGACCGACGTCGTGGTCGCGGCGGGCGTCGACGAGCACCAGCTGCTGCGGCTGGCCGCGGCGGTGGAACGGGAGTCCGAGCATCCACTCGCCAGAGCCGTCGTCGCCCTGCTGATCGGCCGCGGCACCCTGCGCAAGATGCGCCAGAACCTCGGCTGGGCCGTCGGCTACAACACCATCGCCCTGCCGATCGCCGCGGGCGTCTTCGAGCCTGGCCTCGGCCTGGTCCTGCGTCCCGAGATCGCCGCGCTGTCCATGTCCGGCTCCAGCTTCCTCGTCGCCGCCAACGCGCTACTCCTCAAGCGGCTACGCCTCCCCCGCTCACTGATCGGGACGGCCGACGCGCAGCCCACCACAGAAGCACGGACCACGGCCGCCCCCGTGCCGTGACGGCAGGGCGCGGCCGGCTGCCGGAGGGCGACCAGCGCGGCTCAGCTAGCAGGCGGCGCTCCGGGCGCCCTACCAGAGGTAGAGCGTGTGGTCGTCGCTGCCGGCGGCGAGGGTGCCGCTGCTCGGGGAGAACGCCAGCGCGGTCACGGCTCGGCTGGGCCCGGTGAGGGGCTGGCCGACCGTGGTGGGGCTGCCTGGGCGGGTGACGTCCCACAGGTAGACGGTGTGGCTGTCGCCCGCGGCGGCCAGCGTGCGGCCGTCCGGGGAGAACGCGACCGACTGCACCGAGCCGCCGGGCCCGGCCAGCGGCTGGCCGAGGTGGGTCGGAGCGCTTGGCCGGGTGACGTCCCACAGGTAGACCTTGCCGTCGCCGCTGCTGGCGGCGAGGGTGTGGCTGTCCGGGGAGAACGCCACCGACTGCACGGAGTCGCCGGGCCCGGTGAGCGACTCGCCGAGGGGGGCCGGGGCGGCCGGCCGGGTGACGTCCCACAGCGAGACGTCGTGGTTGTAGCTGCCGGCGGCGAGGAGGTGGCCGTCCGGGGAGAACGCCACCGACCGCACCGAGTTGCCCGGGCCGGGCAGCGGCTGGCCGAGCGGCGTGGCGCCCGCCTCGGTGACATTCCACAGGTAGACCTTGCCGTCGCCGCTCCCGGCGGCGAGCGTGTGCCCATCCGGGGAGAACGCCACCGAGCGCACCCAGTCGCCGGGCTGCGTCAGCGGCTGGCCGAGGGTGGTCGGGGTGGCCGGCCGGGTGACGTTCCACAGGTAGACCCGGTGGTCGTCACTTCCGGCGGCGAGCGTGTGCCCGTCCCGGGAGAACGCCACCGACGACACCCAGTTCTGGGGGCCGGTCAGGGGCTCGCCGAGACGGGTGGGGGTGGCCGGCCGGGTGACGTCCCACAGGTAGACCTTGCCGTCGTGACTGCCGGCGGCGAGCGTGTGCCCGTCCGCGGAGAACGCCACCGACTGCACCTTGTCGCTCGGCCCGGCCAGTGCGCGACCCGCGCCGACGGGCACGGGGAACCTGGCCGCGGCCGACGGGCTGGCAGCCTGGGCGACGCTCGAACCGCCGGCGCCGCTGTTGAAGACGTTGGTCAGGACCGCGAGCGCGACCGCGCCGACGGCCACGACCCCGAGGGCCGCGACGAGGGCGAGCCTGGGCCGTTTCCGTCGCGGCCGGCCCAGAACGAGTGTCGGGTCAGCCGGCGGCTGGCTGTCAGACGAGAGGACGTCGTCGGCAGGCGCGGCGTCGGCGCGGGAGGACACCCGAGCGCCCGGGGCCGGCGGGGGCACTGGCGCGGGCGGGGTCCTGAGGGGAGCGGCGGGGTCCCCGGTGGAAGGAGGCGTCGAAGGAAGGCCCGCGGAAGCGGGACGGAGCGGTGACGGGGGGACGCTGGAGCGGCCTGACGACCCAGCACCGTCCGGGGCCGTCTGCGAGGACGGCCGGGTGCCATGGAGAAGGTCGAACAGCTCGGCGGCGGTAGGCCGGTCAGCGGGGTTCTTGGCCATGGCACGGGCGACCAGCGGGTGCAGCGTCGCGGGCAGGCCGTTCAGGTCGGGCGGGTCATAGGCGACGCTGAGCATGACGCCGGGCAGCGAGTTGCCGGAGAAGGGCGGGCGGCCGGCGGCGGCGAAGGCGAGGACGGCACCCCAGGCATGGATGTCGGCCGCCGCCGAGACCGCGTGGCTCAGCGCCTGTTCGGGGGCCATGAAGGAGGGCGTGCCGATGGCCCCCTCGGTGAGCATCGTGGTGGAGTCCAGCGCCCGGGCGATGCCGAAGTCGATGACCCTGGCCCCGAAGGGCGAGAGCAGGATGTTGGAGGGCTTGAGGTCGCGGTGCACGAGCCCGGCGGCGTGGATGGCGCGCAGCGCGGTGGCGACGGCGGTCGCGAGCCATTCGAGCTCGGCGGCGGACAGCGGGCCGCGCTCTCGGATCCGCGCGTCGAGCGTCGGCCCCTCGATGTACTCGGTGACGAGGTACGGCCGGCTGCCGGCGGTGTCCACGTCGATGACCGGGGCGGTCGCCGCATGGGCGACCCGCTGCGCGGCGTTCGCCTCCCGCAGGAACCGTTCAAGGAACTCCGGGAGGCGCGCCAGGTCGGCGCGGATCACCTTGATCGCGACGAACGGCCCGGTCCCGTCGCGGCGGGCCAGGTAGACGCTGCCCATCCCGCCGTCGCCGAGCCGCCCGAGTACCTGGTACGGGCCGAGCACACGCGGATCGGACTCTTCGAGGGCCTGCACCCCCGCCGGCAGCTTGGCCACCGACCCCCCCAACAAGAACGCCGCGCCCGCCTGGTCCTGTCCAGGGCGAACGGGGATCTCCCCGCCCGAGTTATACCGGACCGGCTGTCGGGGTGTACAAGGCGCGGGCCGTCACCTGGCCGCGGACCAGCGCCGATGACGTGCGGCGTGCCTCCGCGCACCGTCGGCGCCCCACCAGGGCACAGGCCGCCCAACCTGTGGAGGAGCAGGCCACGAAGGAACTGCGGTGAGCGCCTGCCCCTAGGTCCTCGCCCGGCGACCGCCGCATCTCTCGGAACCACGTCCCCGGCGGCAGGAACCGGGGTGGCGACGAGCCCTCGGTCCGGGTGGGAGGCCCGTCAGAACTCCCAGTCCCGGTTGAGGAGACCGCGAGCTTCCTCGATGATCTCCGTGATCGGGACCCCTGCGACGAACGAGGGGTCGTGTGCGCAGCGTCGAGGTTCCTGGCGGGCTCCGCATTCCGGGCAGGTGGTCTGGAAGGACGTGACGATCCGGTGGCGGGAGCGCGCCAGCTCGCCGGCGTTGACCACGTTGCCGCACCAGTAGATCCCGACCGTGGGCGTCCCCAGCGCGCCGGCCAGATGACGCGGCCCGGAGTCGTTCCCGATCAGCAACTGGCAGCTGGCCAGCACGGCGAGCAGGCCCGCCAGGGGCAGCCGCCCGGTCAGGTCGACCAGCCGGCCGGTCGCCGCGGCGCGGCGGGCGAGCGCGCCGAGGCCGGCTCCGAGCGCCCGCTCCCGGTCATCGCCGACGACGAGCACGACGTGGCCGTCCACGGTCAGCGCGTCGGCGACCGCGGCGAAGTCGGCTACGGGCAGCCGCCGCCGCGGGTCGCCCGCGCCCGGATGCAACGCGACCAATGCCCGGTCCGACCGGGCCGTGGGACGGTCCGGCGACGCCGAAGTGACCCGATCGACCAGGTTCGGCGCGACGGGCGCCAGGGCCTGGGCCGCGTCCCGCCTGTCCCGCGCGGTGACCGCCAGCGCCGGCGCCAGGGTCACCGGCGGGGCCCCGGCCAGGCGGACGATCTCGAGGTTGCGCATCGTCTCGTGCTGCAGGTGCCGGAACGGTACCCAGCGGTCGAGCGGCGGGGCGCCCCGGTCGCGGCCACCGACCGTCAGCGCCGCGCCCAACGCGCCCACCAACCTGTTCGAATGAGCCCCGCCACCGTGCAACTGCACGGCGAGGTCGTAGCGGATCGCTCGGTGGCGTTCGACGAACGCGCGCACCGCCTCCCGCTCGTCCACCGAGATGGGCCCTGACGGGGCCGAGACCCCGGGGAAGGAAGGCACGGCGTCGACCTCGTCCCAGGGCCCCGGCCGGCCACTGAGCAGGTCAACGTGCCAGGGCAGCCCGAGGTAGGTGATACGCGCGGCCGGGTAGGCGGCGCGCAGCGCCTCCAGCGCCGGCAGACCGAGTACGAAGTCACCGACGCCGTTGGCGCGCAAGACCGCGACCCGCCGGACGGTGGCCGGCCCCGGCAGCGGGAGGCGGCCACCGTCAGGCGAGCTGTCAGCGTGCTCGCTTCCGTTCCCGCTCCCGCTCGCGCGGCCGCGCGGCTCGGGGCCGATCTCGTTCATCGGCGCGCCACCGAACGGGCTCACCAGCCCACGTCGGCACCAGACGCCGCGGCTGGGCGGCGTGGGCCGGTCGTCGTGACGTCGTCGTACTGGTGGTAACGGTCGGCGGCTCTGTCGGTCAGGCGGGTCGCCGCGGCGAACCAGCCGGGCACACCCGCGGCCTCGACCGCGTGCCCGGGGACCGCGTGCGGGTTGGTTCCTGCTGGGAGGAACCGGTTGACGAGCCCCACCAGCCGCACGGTGGTCGCCGGGGCCAGGCCATACAGGCGAGAGGCGATCTTGGCCGCCGGGGTGAGCACGATCTGTCCACGGCCGCGCAGGGCGCCTTCGACGATGCGCCGGGCCGCGCGTTCGGCATCGGTCGAGACACCGGGGATGCTGTCGCTGAGGGTGAACCACCGGTATTCGGCGGAACTGTCGCCCTTGAACAGGGCGTTGCGGGGCGACCCGGTACGCATCAGCCCGGGAACGACGGTGGTGACGCTGATTCCGTCCGCTCGTAGTTCCGCGCGCAGCGCGTCGGCGAGGCCCGCCACCGCGAACTTGGCCGCTACGTACGGCGCCAGGTGCGGCGCCGGGAAACGGCCGCCGACCGACGTCACCGCGACGATCCGCCCGCCGCCACGCCTGCGCATCTCTGGCAGGGCCGCGAGCACGGGATAGGCGAAGCCCCAGAAGATCGCGCCGAGCGCTTCCTCGTAGTCCTCGACGCGCATCGACGCGACCGGCCCGACCTGAATCACGCCGGCGTTCGCGACGAGTATGTCGAGCCGGCCGAATCGCTCAAGGGCCGCCGTGATGAGCCGCCGTGCGTCCGAGCGCCGCCCCACGTCGGCCGGGACAGCGAGTACCTGTACCCCGGTAGTGGCCAGGTCCGCCTCCGCGGCTGCCAGGCCGTGGGCCGAGCGCGCGCAGATCACCAGGTCGTGGCCACGCAGACCCAGCTCCCGAGCCACGAGCAGGCCCAGCCCACGGCTCGCGCCGGTCACGACCGCGACCGGCCGCTCGCCCGGATTCACCGGGCGGGCACCACTGAAAGTAGTCACCGCCCACTCCTCCCTCGGCTCCGGGGCTCGGACCCGGCTCACGACGGATCCCCGGCCAAGCACAGGCCGAAACGGCGGGGCCGGCGGACAGCGAGCTCACCAGGTCGGCACGGCCCGTCACCTTGATCGGCGATAGTGCCCTCGAATGGCCGTGAGATGAGACCCGATTACGACCACCCGAGGGCCCAAATGGCGATCACGGTGCCGGCACCGTCGCGGCACGGTCAGCGCGGTGCGAGGCGGGTCACCCGTCGCCCTCGGCTGGAACCGTCGCTGAAGCGCGCCCGCTCAGCAGCGCGTCGAGGGAGAGCCGCCCGGGTCCGCTGACCAGGACAAAGATCAGGCCCAGGAGCATGGACCAGTCAGTGCGGGCGTCGTGGGCCATGCCCCAGAAGCCGGAGACGCCCAGGAAGCCGCCGGCCTGAAGCTCGCGCAGCTTGGTCAGAATGATCGCGAGGCTGATGTCGACGAGCAGGGGGACGCAGGCGAGCCGGGTGAGCAGGCCAAGGAGCAGGAGGCCGCCGCAGAGGA
>Ga0134124_10001433_pt1 | contig 19198 bp, 16 predicted proteins | sample KB304_FD_96880 | JGI IMG/M metagenome (GOLD analysis project Ga0134124, IMG submission 96880) | Terrestrial soil microbial communities without Nitrogen fertilizer from Kellogg Biological Station, Michigan, USA - KB3-0-4 | ecosystem: Environmental > Terrestrial > Soil > Unclassified ...
GTAGGGGCACTCCTGTATGGGCGGTCCTCCGTGGCCGCCCCTCATGGGGAAGCGCTTCATCGAAGGAGGGGCGGCCACGGAGGACCGCCCATACAGGACTACCGATTTCTCCGATACACCCCACTACACCCTGAACTCTGAACCCGGAACGCGGAACTGCGAAGCAATCACGGCTGGCAGCCGTCGTCTATCCACTGTTTGAAGAGATCAACCTTGTCCTTCGACCAGGGACCTTCTCCCTGCGGCGGACCCGGCGGCATTCTTCCATTCGACACCGAGTCGTAGATGTCGTCGGCGTTATCCTTGACGTCCTTGTAAGACCAGAGGTCGAACATGAAAAGCATATGCTCGCGATCTTTCCCGGTCATCATCGGCTTGATGTCGTTGTCGAAACTTACCTGCGGCATGAGTTCTCCTTTGAAAAGTCCGACCGGAAAGTCCGACAAACTTCAGTTTGTCGAACTATTGCGAACGGACGCAAGCGACAAACTGAAGTTTGTCGGACTCTTTAGTACCCGGCAAATTCTTCAGCACGAATCGATGCTTCGTCAACACCGGCGTCGGCGAGCGTCGCTCGCATCGCGTTCACCATCGCGGCCGGGCCGGCAATGTAGTATATCGGAGCGTTGAGGTCCGGGACGAATCGCGCGAGCTTCTCCGCATTGATGTAGCCGGTCTCACCCGTCCACGCCAGCTTCGAACCTGCCGCCGCAGTCATTGTAGGAATGAATTCATAATTCGGATTGCTCTTCTCCAGTTCCGAAAGCTCATCCAGAAACGCCGCGTCCTCAGGCCGTCGGTTCGAATAGCACAACTGAAGCCTGTGTGGGTGACCGGCCGCTGCAGCCTCAACCGCGATGCTGCGAAACGGAGTGATCCCGATTCCCCCGGTGAGGAATACCGCGGGCCGAGACGCGTCTTCGTGCAGGGTCATTCTTCCATAAGGTCCCTTGAATTCAATCTCCGAACCGAGCGGCATCGACTTCAACACGCGCTTGAAAGCGGTGTCGCGCATGCGTGTGGCGATCATGAGGTCTGGTTCGCTGGGAGCGCTTGCGATCGAAAAGGTCCTGCTGTCGCCTTCTGCGTCGGTCTCCGGAGGATCGATCAGGCTGAAACGCAAGAACTGCCCCGGGGTGAACTGGAAGCCCTGGGGCTTTTCGAAGAAAAAGGCGACAGTGCCTTCGGCGACGTCGTGGCGACGGAGTAATTTGACTTTGTGGGTTGCCATAATTCTTCTCCTGACTTGCCGGAATTATTTGGGCGGCCAACTGCCTCAGCCGGGTGTTATTAGAAATGGGACTTGGGTCGCGGCACTTCGAAGCGGCGATCGAGCGTTCCGCTCGGCAATCCCCGTAGGGGTGCGATGTTTATAGTAAAGACTGCCCGCGGACTTCCGAGCTCCGTTAGGAGCGGCATAAACCTCTAGCGGACATTCCACCCGGGGTTGGCAACGTAGCGATCTCGATACTATAAGCATTCTACGCCTACGGGGTTCTAAGAAATTCTCCAGAGCTTCCATCGACGAGGAGCCACGTCCGCCATAAGTCCCATTCTCAATCACACCCTGCCCAGCCTTTTACTACGCGATACCGCATCAGGCTGGATTGATGGTTCGCACGGATTACCGGGTTAATGATGAGTTGTCGTTTCGAGCGCCGTAATAGAGAATTGTTGCCGATGATGATCACCCGCAAACCCAGTCTCGCAAGAGCGCTGGTTATCCTGTTCGTTCTTTCAGCGGCGCAGCCGGCTTGCCACTCGCGCGGGACCGAGCAACGCTATGCAATCAAGGGCAAAGTAGTCAGCGTCGAGAAGCGAGATTCGACCGTCACCATCTCTCACGACGCGATACCCGGCTACATGGATGCGATGACGATGCCCTTCAAGTTGAAGGACCAACGTCTGCTGGCTGACCTGGCCGAGGGCGACCGCGTGCAGGCGACCTTGGTGGTTAAGGGACTACAATCCTGGCTGGAAGAGGTAGTTGCGACTCGAGAGGCGGTCGACGAATCGGACCTCAGCAAGTCTCAACATGCGATCGAGCCCAACCCCGGTGATGAAGTGCCGGATTTCTCTTTGATCAATCAGGACGGCAAGCCAATAAAGCTCAGTCAGTATCGGGGCCGCGCCCTTGTGCTGACATTCATCTACACTCGCTGTCCGCTCCCGGACTATTGCCCTTTGATGACCGCCAACTTTTCTGAGATCGAGAAGACGCTCAAGGCTAATCCGGAGATGTATTCGAAAACACATCTTCTCAGCATCAGCGTCGACCCTGAATACGACACCTCGAAAGTTCTTCGTGCATACGGGGCGAGTCACTCGGCGGATTTCGCGCATTCGGATTTCCTGACGGGAGGAAAGGATGACGTCAAACGTGTAGCGACTTATTTTGGCATGCAATACTGGCGCGACGGGGACCAGGTGGTTCACTCGTTGCGCACGGCGGTCATCGGAGCGGACGGCAAGGTAGTAAAGCTCTATCGCGGTAACGAGTGGAAGCCTGAAGAGATTGTTGCTGAATTGCGCGCTCTTGAGTCGGCCGCAGATCCCTCAAAAGACTACGGGCACGGAGTCGGCATCATAGAGTCCTTCGATCAGGAGCGAGCCACAATACAAATCGATCACGAGGAGATAAAGGACCTGATGCCGCCAATGAACATGCCTTTTGCGGTCAAAGACAAGACACTGCTGGACACGGTCAATCCGGGTGACAAGATTGATTTCTGGGTCGAGTCGACGCCGAGTGGTTTGGTTGTTGTGAGAATTCAGAAGCGATAAGACACAGAATTCTCAACGCAAAGACGCAAAGGACCGCAAAGCCCGCAAAAGATCGACACAACTTGATAAATCTTTCGCCAGTCGGCTAGCATATCCGTCAATCTTTTCCTCCTTCTTCGTAGGCACAACCCGCATATGAGCGAACCAACAGTCACTCCCGAACTTATAAGAAGCCACGGACTCACCGATGAAGAATACAGTCGAATAGTCGAGTTGCTCGGGCGCGAACCGAACTACACCGAGCTTGGCATCTTTTCGGTAATGTGGTCCGAGCACTGTTCCTACAAATCCTCGAGGGTGCACTTGCGGAGGCTTCCGACCGCCGGCGACTGCGTGCTGCAAGGCCCCGGCGAAAACGCGGGCGTAGTCGATATCGGCGGAGGACTTGCCGCCGCGTTCAAGATCGAATCGCACAATCACCCTTCTTTCATCGAGCCATATCAAGGCGCCGCCACCGGGATCGGCGGCATATTGCGAGACGTGTTCACGATGGGCGCGCGGCCTCTTGCGGCGATGAACTCCTTGCATTTCGGACCTCTGAGCGCGAGCGATGATGCCGCAGGCGAAGAACGAGCGATTGTCGCTCGCAACCGCTCAATCATGGCGGGAGTGGTGAAGGGAATAGGCGACTACGGCAACGCGTTTGGAGTTCCGACCATCGGCGGCGAGGTTCGCTTCGCGGACTGTTATTCGCGCAATCCGCTGGTGAACGCGTTCACGCTCGGGTTGATGCGCAAGGAACACATCTTGTTTGGCAGAGCGACGGGTGTCGGGAACCCGGTGATCTACGTCGGCGCGAAGACCGGCCGTGACGGAATACACGGCGCAACGATGGCCTCGGAAGAGTTCGGCGAGGAGGCCGGCTCGAAGCGCCCCACGGTTCAAGTCGGCGATCCTTTTCTCGAGAAGCTGTTGCTCGAAGCGTGTTTGGAAGCCATGCGCGCGGGTGCGATCGTGGGCATTCAAGACATGGGCGCGGCTGGGCTGACGAGCTCGTCCTGCGAGATGGGTTCACGCGCGGGCAATGGAGTCGAGATCGACATCGACCTCGTTCCGCAACGCGAAGTTGGGATGACGCCTTATGAGATCATGCTCTCAGAATCACAGGAGCGAATGCTGATCGTCGCCGCCGCGGGGCGCGAGCGCGAAGTGCTGGACATCTTCAAGAAGTGGGAGCTTGATGCGGTAGTCATCGGCCGAGTGACGGGCGACGATCACCTCCGGGTGAAAAAGAACGATGCGACAGTCGCGGACATTCCGAACAAGGCACTGACGGATGCCGCTCCGGTTTACAATCGCGCGATCGAGAAGCCGGCGCCTCGTGTCGTGACCGAAGTTACGCAAGTTGAGTCATCGCTTCAGGAGATCGATGCGACGTTCATGCGCATCATCGCTCAATCGGCGATCGCGGCGAAGGAATGGGTCTATCGCCAGTACGATCATATGGTGCGCACGAACACGGTAGTTCTGCCGGGCTCAGACGCCGCGGTGATACGAATAAAAGAGAAGCGCCGAGGCCTCGCGATGACGCTGGATTCGAATGCGCGCTACTGCGGTGTTGATCCGCGCGCCGGAGCGAGGCTGGTGGTTGCCGAGGCTTGCAGGAACCTTGTGGCAAGCGGCGCACAACCGCTTGCGCTGACGAACTGTTTGAACTTCGGCTCACCAGAGCGGCCCGAAGTGATGTGGCAGTTCAGCGAGGTGATCGATGGAATGGCCGAAGCATGCGAGGTGTTTGGCACGCCGGTTACGGGCGGAAATGTAAGCTTCTATAACGAGACTGAAGGCCGCGGCATCGATCCAACGCCGGTAATCGGCATGGTCGGGGTAGTCGAGGAGTCACGCCATATCACGACTCAGTGGTTCAAGGCAGAGGACCGCGCTATCGTGTTGCTTGGCCTGACGGCGGATGACCTGGGGGCAAGCTGCTACGCGTTGGAAATGCTTGGTACGGCTGAAGGGCGAGTGCCGCAACTCGATCTCGACCTCGAGCGGCGAGTTCAGGAAGCATGTCTGAAGATCATTCAAGCCTGGCTTGTTGAATCGGCCCACGATTGTTCGGACGGAGGGCTGTCTGTTGCGATTGCCGAGAGTTGTTTCTCGAGCTATCGCCGGGATGCAATTGGCTGTGAGATAAATCTCGAAGGGCAACTCTCGGCGGCCGCGTTGCTGTTCTCTGAAACTCCGTCTCGAATCGTACTGTCCGCGGCTGACAGCAATGTTAGTCAGATAATCCAGATCGCGAGCGAGCACGACGTCGACGCAGGCGTCATCGGTCGAACAAGAAGCGAACGTCTGGCGATCAAGGTAAACGGCGAACTCGCAATCGATCATCCGGTGACTGAGGTCGAATCAGCTTGGCGAGGGCTGCTTCCGCGACTGCTCGAGATCCCTTCGCTTTTCGCCGCCGAAGAAAAGTGAATTTGGAAACGACATGTAGGGGCGGCCCTCCGTGACCGCCCCTCTTCGGTGGTCGATACATCTTGTATGGAACCTGGGGCGGCCACGGAGGGCCGCCCCTACAGTAATGAGTAAAGTCCCAACCAAGCTACAGTTCTCCGCAGGTGGTGTGGCGTATCGACAGCGAAACGCGGTAATCGAAGTCGCGCTTATTTCGGTTGGAGACGACAATCGCTGGCAGTTGCCGAAGGGCTTTGTGGACAAAGGCGAATCAACCGAAGACGCCGCGATGCGTGAAGTTCGCGAAGAAGCCGGGATCGAGACTGAGCTGGTTGAACGGCTGGACAAAGTCGAGTATTGGTACTTCTGGAACGATGACGGCGAGAGAGTGCGCCATCACAAGTTTGTGTACTTTTACCTGCTGCGCTATAAGTCCGGCGATGTTGGTAATCACGACCACGAGGTAAACGAAGCGCGCTGGTTCAACATCGACGAGGCGATCAACGTGCTCGCGTTTGACAGCGAAAAGAAGATAGTCGAGAAGGCGAGAGGGTTGCTGGGTTAGATGTTTGGTTCCCAAATGTCGTGAAGATCAAGTACGAAACCGGGCAGCTCGGGATCTGCAGAGGTCTCGGTTACATCGTTCAACTCTTCGATCGGCGTACCTGGACGGTACACATATATCTTCCTTGCGTCGGCGTGAATCAGCCAGCCGAGCCGCGCGCCATTATCGATGTACTCGGCCATCTTCGCTTGTGTAACGATGAGAGAGTCTGTGGGCGATAGCAACTCCACCACGAAATCCGGACACAGCGGAATGAACCTCTTCTTTTGAGCTGGTGTTAATTGCGCCAGTCGTTTGTGAGATACGCACGCGGCGTCAGGGGAGCGTTCTGCACCGTTTGGCAGTTTGAAGCCGGCCGAAGAATCGAAGGCAGCACCCGTTCCATCTCTTCTCGCCCAGTTGCCGAGCTGACGATTGAGCTCGCTATTGCGATTGCTGGTTTCCCCGCCCTGTAATTTACACGAGACAGCTCCCGAAGGGTGCCGCGTAGGGTGTGATCAAAAGCCGGACTTCCCACGTAGTAACGACCTGTATGGGCGGCTCTCCGTGGCCGCCCCTCTTCGGTCCAACGAGCGCCGTATGTAAAGAGGGGCGGCCACGGAGGGCCGCCCATACGGGTCGTTACTATGTGGGCCTTCATTCAAATGTCAACGGGCGTCTGCTAAGATATCACTCACGGAGAAGCAAAGGACGTCATGAGAAAAGCCACGCCCGAAGGTACTAAACGTTACACCCAGCGCAAGAATGCAACCGTCGCGCGAGGGCACTTTCGTGAGAGAGACGGGCTGCTGCTGTCCTCGATCGGATTGGGCACTTATCTGGGCCACTGGGACGAACACACTGACCGAAGCTACGAGGAAGCGATTCAACGCGCCATCGAGCTGGGCTGCAACGTGATCGATTCGGCGATTAACTACCGCTTCCAGCGCAGCGAACGTGCGATTGGCGCGGCTCTCAAGGAACTGTTCGAAGCGGGCGCGGCGTCTCGAGACGAGATCATTGTTGCGACCAAGGCCGGCTTCTTCCCGTTTGAAGACGAGCCGCCAAAGGACCCTCGAGGGTGGATCATTGAGAACGTAATAAACAAGGGCCTGGCGCAGGGCGATGAGATAGTCGGCGGCAGCCATTGCATGACTCCGGCGTATCTTGAAGATCAGCTTGCGCGCAGCCTTGCCAATCTCGGACTCGATGCAATTGACATTTACTACGTTCACAACCCGGAATCTCAACTTGAAGCGCTCGGCCGGAGCGAGTTCACGAGGCGTATCAGAGACGCATTTGAGTTCCTGGAGAAGGCGGTTGCGGATGGACGAATCGGCTGTTACGGCACTGCAACGTGGAATGGATATCGCGAGCAGCCTGAGTCTCGGGGGTATCTCTCGCTTTCCGATGTGGTGACAATAGCGCGAGAAGTTGGAGGCGAGGCGCATCACTTCAAGGTGATTCAGTTGCCGCACAATCTCGCTATGCCGGAAGCACTCACAAGCGCAAATCAAATCGTAGACGGCGAGAGTCTTTCACTCCTGATGGCGGCCGATCGGCTGGGCATCACGGTAATGTGCAGCGCTTCAATGCTTCAGGCAAAGCTGAGCCAGGGTCTTCCGTCGTTCGTTGCCGACGCTCTGAAGGGGCTAACGACCGACGCCCAACGCGCTATTCAATTCGTGCGCTCGACTCCCGGTGTTACGACCGCGCTCATCGGAATGAGCAGGCGAGCGCACGTAGACGAAAACCTTGCGGTAGCTGCAGTGCCGCCGGCCTCGGTCGACGAGTTCTTCAGCATGTTTTCAAGCGGTGAGCGTTGATTGCGATCGTATCGGGCTACCCGGACATTTGATATCACAGCGAGACTAAGCTAAGTTACCGCTGCTCTTGGCATTCTCAACCCAACCTGAAGCAAAGCTGTTTTTGCACTTTCTGGATTCGGCGCCGCGTAATGTACAATTAGGGCAGAGGTAATAAGGAGCAGTGCTGGAGGCTCCGCTTAACGGTGTTATCAATGGAGACCGTTGCCAAAACGAAATCTGAACTATCAGTAACGCCCGAGGAGATCATCTGGATCATGCCGCTCCCGGGAGTCGCTAAGCGGCTTGCACGTGCGCTTGCTGATACGGTTCAAGAGTTGAGTGGCGGCGCGGGTTCATACCTTCGCACGGCGCTGTTGCCCGATCGCGCTCGAGATTGGTTTCCCGTCCGAGTGGCGAGGCTGATTCTGGATTCGGCAGTTCATCCCGTGGCGACTATCCGCGGAGCAGTTGCTGCAGGAGCCATAGAACTGAAGTGGCGGCGGCGACTGCTTCCAGTGCTTTCGATTTCAGCAGCCATTCACGGTGCGTTGATCGTCTACCTGATTTATCTAGCATTCTTCTCCGCGTTTGCTCACGTGCGAGTTGTCAACAAAGCGTATCGCCAGTTTGACCCGAACGCGCTTCTTGTGAAGCTCTACTATCCGCCGCAGATCCTGCGTCAGGCTCAACAGGGCCAGGCGATGACGCTGGATGAAATACGCGCGCGCGCCGAAAAACATAAGCAGGAAATTGCGCTCGCGAAGGAGAAAGCCGAGAAGGAGAAAAAAGAAAAAGAAGAAGCCGACCGCAAGGCTGCCGAAGAAGCCGCGAAGGTTGCCGCTCAGAACAAGCCGGCGACTCCAACTCAGTTTGGCGAGATCAACGAGGCGCCGATCAAGGACACCGTAGCCACGTTATACCAGTTGTTCCAGGCGGGAGGGCTCGATATCCCGGAGATGAAGTTTTCGGTGATGGCCGGCTTCAAGGTGGAGCCGGACGGATCGCTGTCAAACATTCACATCAAGCAACCTTCCGAGTCGAAGATCATCGACGCGAAGGCGCTCGAGATACTCTGGAAGATCGGCGAGTCGCACGCGCTCGGCCCGGTGTCTGATCTGACTTCGGCTACGATCAGTCTGGACGTAACCGAGGACCTGGCGAAGCTGAGAGTCACGGCGTTCGCTCCGACTCCCGAGATCGCCAAGCAGAAGTCGGACTTGTTGGGGGTTCTGTTTTGGGCCCTGCGCATGAAGGAGAAGAGCCCGGATATTTCTCAATTGCTATCGCTGATAAAGGTATCGAGCAACGGAAAACGCGTCGATACAGTTTTGACTGTGCCTCGCGCAAAAGCCGCCGAGATGATGCGCGCCAGATTTGAACATCCCAGCTCCCCGCCTCAATGAAAAGACGACGAATGAATTCGTCACTACTAATAATGTGAAGCAGGCTGGAGCCCCTCGTAGTAACGGCTTTATCCCTTTCCAATATCTCAATTACTCCGCAAAATCATTACTGTTGCTCCCCCAATCGGTTGACCCTATAATGCGTACGTCGAAGCCCGACCCGGTTGTTTAGGAGTCGGAGCTTCAGCAAATGCCCCTTCATCTAGCCTTAGAAACATCACCGGCCTCTGCGTTTTCCGTCGGCCCGAGTGTGGTCCAGCCTGCGGATCTGTCCCCAACGTTCCGATCGCCGCCAGATCGAGTTGCGAGGCAAGAGCAATGTCACCGAGCATCGACCAACTACTGACCATAGCGTGCAGCAAGGGCGCATCCGATCTGCACATAAAAGCCGGCAGCTTTCCATTCATGCGCATCAACGGCGAGCTTCAGCCGATGGTGGAAGCCCAACGGCTGGCGGGCGAGGACACGCTTAACATGGCGTTCTCGATAATGAATAACCGCCAGAAGCAACGCTTCAACGAGAATTCTGAGATTGATATTGCATACGGCGTATCCGGATTGGGCCGATTCCGCTGCAACATATTTCAGCAACGCGGCACCGTCGGCATGGTACTGAGAGTGATTCCGACTACCGTTCGCACGACTGAGGAGCTGCGGCTGCCGCCGGTCATCGAGAAGATCGCTGACGAGAATCGCGGACTCGTGCTGGTCACCGGATCAACCGGGTCGGGCAAGTCGACCACGCTCGCGGCGATGATCGATTACATGAATCGCACTCGCACCGGCCATATCGTCACTATCGAAGACCCGATAGAGTTTCTTCATCGCGACAAAAAATCATACGTCAATCAACGCGAGGTGGACGTCGACACGCGAAGCTTTTCCGAGGCGCTGCGCGGCGCTCTCAGGCAGGACCCCGATGTGATACTGGTCGGGGAAATGCGCGACTACGAGACCATCGAAACCGCGCTGACGGCGGCCGAGACCGGGCACCTGGTGCTTTCAACTCTGCACACTCTCGACGCGACCGAAACCATCAACCGAATCGTCACCGTCTTTCCGCCTCATCAGCAGCGGGCGATCCGCCTTCAGCTTGCGAGCGTGTTGAAAGCAGCGATCTCGATGAGACTCCTGCGCGCGGCGGAGACCATCCAGGGGCGAGTGCCCGCGGTCGAGGTGATGATCGTTACCCCATACATTCGCGATTGCATCATTCACGCGGAGAAGACTTCGTCGATACGCGAGGCGATCTCGCAGGGCACCTCGCAGTACGGAATGCAGACCTTCGACCAGTCGTTGTTTGATCTGTATTCTCGCGGGTTGATAACATACGAGGAAGCGTTGAACGGCGCCACCAACGCTGATGAATTCAGATTGAGAGTTTCCGGCGTGCGATCGGTCTCCGATCACGCGCGTGAAGACATGGAGCGCTCGCGAAGACGCACCGGCGCACTCGACGCGACGAAACCTGAAACCAAACAGTTCGTCAATTGGCTTTTAGAAGGAACAGAGCAGGTAACACGATAGACGCCGGGCAAGCCCGCGCGCTGAACAGGCGCGAGCATTCCGGCAGGGAAGTCGGCAAAGATGATCGACACAGCAATCACGCAGAGCCGCCCGGTGAGCGGGTCATGGCTGCCGCGCTAAAGATTCTCTCGGCGCGGCCCTGCAGCGAGGCCGACTTGCGCGACCGGCTGATAAGCAGGCGCGGGAAAGATCCGGAGCTGGTTGAGCAATGCATAAAGAGGCTGAAAGAGCTGGGTTACATAAACGACGATTTGTTCGCGCACAGCTACGCGAGCTATCGGGTGGGCTTAAAGCCGTTGGGAAGAGCAAAGCTTGCGCGCGAACTTGCCGTAAAAAAGGTCCCGCGAGAGATCGTGGAACAGACGCTCGATCTGGTATTTGAAGGGAACGCGGAGGAAGCGCTCATAGACAGCGCGATAGCGCGACGTGTTAAGGTTCGTGGGTGGCCCGCAGACCGAGCCGCCTCAAAACGGATGTTCGATCATCTTGCCCGGCTTGGTTTTGAGTACGACTTGATAGTAAGGAAGCTCCGCGGCTTGAAAGCGGAGACTAATGAGGACGATGAGTCATGAGTGACAAGATCCGTCGCTCCGCGTTCGACGATTTTCAGAGTGGGACGGGGATGCTTTACGGCAAGGAACGACGCGTAGCAAAGCGAATAAGCTACATATGCGAAGTTGAGTGTGATGCTTCGGGTGTTAGTCGAATGGCGACGCGCATCAACGATCTCAGCATGACCGGTGCATTCATCGACTCGATGACGTGCTTCGCGACGGGAACGATTCTCAACCTCAGATTCCACGTCAAGGACATAAGGATCGAGACTACGGCCGAAGTTCGATACAGCATGCCGCAGATGGGCATGGGCGTTCACTTCCTCGATCTGAAGCCCGATCACAAGGCCGCCCTTGAAAGTTTGATCGAAGGCAAGCCTCTCGTCTTGCCGCCGCCGGCCGTCGACACGCCGGCCCCGCCCGGCACCGCCGCCTCGAGAGGGCCGGACATTCTGACTGGTAACTTTGCCGTCGTCAGTATGTTTGATGTCATTCAGATAATCGAGAACAACCGGCTCGGCGGTGCGCTGGCTGTCGATTCGCTTGCGGCAAACGGCGAGATTCAATTCGATGAAGGCCAGATCGTTGGCGCGCAGTCGGGGTTTGAGACAGGGACCGATGCGCTCAAGCATTTTCTGGATGTAACCGAAGGCTCATTCGAATTCAAGAGGACTTCAGTCAGCTATCCCCGCACTATCAAAGCCGGGAGCAATATGTCGCTTATGCTCGACCTCCTGCGCGTCAAAGACGAAGAAGCTGCGCTAAACAACGCAGGCTGAAGTCACAAGCTCAGAACAGATTTGGACTGCGGCGGCAAGGTACTCCGCGACGCCGCTTTAGCTTGATGGTCGATTCGATCATCAGACAAAAGCGGCGTCGCGGAGTACCTTGCCGCCGCAGTCCAAATATGCCGCCGCAGTTCAAATCGACCGTTCGACTCCGTGACCGTTTCGGACGCGATAGAGTAAGCTACCGGTCATGAAATCGAGTTCCCGGCTTCTGATTGCCTGGCTTCTGTTCAACGCGTCTTTGACTTATTCTCAACAGGCGCCGCCTCCACTCCCTCCCGACGAGCGCTACAAAGCGGACATACTCCTGGTGATTGCTCACCCTGACGATGAGACGGCGATCTCGAGTTATCTGGCGCGAGCCATCATCGATCAACATAAGCGCGTCGCGGTGGTCTACGGTACGCGAGGAGACGGCGGCGGCAACAATGTTGGCAACGAGCAGGCGACTTCGTTGGGCGTGGTTCGCGAGATTGAAGCTCGCCGCGCGCTCGCTTCGCTTGGCGTAGTGAACGTTTGGTTCATCGGCGCGCCGGACACGCCCGGACAGGACGTGTTGAGATCTCTCGAGACGTGGCATCACGGGAATGCGCTCGAGCAGGTTGTGAGGCTGGTGCGGCTCACGAGACCCGAGGTTATTCTAACGTGGCTGCCCTGCTATGTTGCCGGCGAAAACCACGACGACCATCAAGCCGCGGGAGTCATTGCAACCGAGGCGTTCGGCATGTCGGGCGACCCGACTGTGTTTCCCTCGCAGGTCGCGGCGCCGCGTCTGCGCCTGCGAATAAACAACTACGGCGAAGGCTTGCGAGCGTGGCAAGCGAAGAAACTCTACTATTTTTCCGATGCTGACCATACCGATTTCCTCGAAGGCAAGGGCCCGCAATATAAGCCTACCGATGTTTCACCATCGCGTAAGGTCCCTTACTATCGGTTGTCAGCCGACGAATGGAGCTTTCACGAAACTCAGCGCGGAGTCGGCGACGCGGCGAGATCGGCGATTGAGAAAGGAGACTTCACGGCGCTCAAAGAGCCCGAGCGGTTCATAATGGGCAAGCTCCTGGTGGGATCGCTAATGACCGCGGACATCTTTGAAGGCGTGACGACGGGCGCAATCCCCTACGCTTACAGAAGGCCTTATCGCCCGACGATTCGTGAGGGAGTTTCATTGCGGTTGGGCGGGCCGTGGGAGTTTTATCGAGAGTTCTGGCGCGCGCACACCATCGAGCACCTGGCAGAGTTGGTCACTCCCGAGGTTGGCGTCGCCGGGGGACAGGTGTTGAATGTGCCCTTGTTAATCGCGAACGATACGGATCAACCTAAAGTGATAAGACTGCTGACGGAGCTGCCCGCCGGGTGGTCCGAGCAAGTGAGACACGCGGAGTACGCGGTGCCGGCGCGGGAAACTTATCCGGTTCAACTTGTGCTGACCTCGCCGGAGGGTCACGCCAATGAATGGCAAAAAATTACTTGGAAGATCGAAGCGGAGAGCAAGCCGGCCGGGTCAGTCGAGCTGCGAGTACATCTCAAGAGTGGAGGCCTGCCGCAGTAAGATGGAAGGGACATGTATGCGGATAGTCCGTAGTCCGTAGTCAGTGGTCCGTAGCTACGGACCACTGACTACGGACTTGCACCATACAGGTCTCTGAACCTGGCGCCCAAGAATCACTTTGTAGCTTTTGCTTCTTTGGCCATTACGTAGCTGCGACGCGAGAGCACTACTACTTTCCCTTCACGTTGCTCGACATCCGGGGAAAGCTGGACGCGTATTCGCCTTCGCTTGCTGTCTCTAGCGGTGTTCGTCGGCACGTAAGCCAATGAGTAGCTCGCGGAGATGTTTTCAACCAGCCGATTAAGCGTTGCGTCAATCTCGTCAGGCGGAGCGCCCACCAGCTCGCCGCCCGTTTCTTCGACGAACATCCTCAAGCTCCCCGAACGCAGCCCAAGATGCCGAAGAAGGCTCGTCGGCTTGCCGCGAATACCTTGCTCGATTCTGCCCCCCACCGTTTGAATCAACACGCCGGAAACGACCGCGCCCGATTCGAGAACCGAGAGGAGCGCTTCCTGCTCCGAAACTTTAGAGAAGTCGATGCTCGCTTCCAGACTGGTTAGCACGATGATTGCGCGGCGGCCGGCCGAATTGGCCGCCTTCTTCATGTACTCGGAAGCTTCGTAGATCGCCGCGTTGAAGTAGTGCTGCTCGCTTTGATGCTGGCGCTCGACAGCCATGATGTTATCGGCGATGACCTGCCGATCGCGGGTGAACGGCTGAACGAGAGCCACCTTATTTGAGAAAGTCATGATGGCTACTTCGTCTTCGGGTTTCAGGTGACTGATGGCCTTGACCGTAGCCTCGCGAATCTGTTGATTGAACGGATTGACGCAACCGGCGCGATCTACAAGCAAGACTACCGAGACCGGCAGCTTGTCTTTGCTGAAGTAATCGACTTTCTGCTGCACGCCGTCTTCGAAAATCGTGAAGTCGTCGCGTTTGAGACCGCCGATGAAACGGGCTGTCTTCTTCTGTACCGGCAGCACGTCAACCAGCACGAGGTCGGCTTGCAGCTTCAAGGACTCATCGGCTGGCGCCGGCGCCGGAGATTGGTTGACAGACTGTGTCGGAAGGATCAGAGACAAAGCGAGAATCAGAAGAAGCGTTTGATGCATTACTACTTACCGCCGGAAGGGAATTCTCGCTGGGATCGTCCGGCGGATATGATACCACGTCTGGCTCCAGAAGCAGGAAGCAGAAAAGGCACTGCGTTGCTCGTTCGCAATCGAGGTGCTCCTCAGCGTCCTCTGCGGTTGATCCCCAGCACTGATCAAAGAAAACCGCTGAGGACGCCGAGGGCTGCTTTGGCGAGAAGGTGCTGGATTCAGAAGCGAGCGAGGCACGGATTACCCAGCGTGGTAAGCGCGATCCCGAAATTCATACCGTCGCTGCAAGCGCCAAACAGATCGGGTGATGCCTCGGAAAGAACGAAACCGATTTGAGTAAGATCGGTTGCATTCCACAGCGACAAATTGCCACCCCCGTTCGTTACCAGGATTCGTTCGCCGTCAAACGCTGCCGATCTGGGCGAGCTTAAGCCGTTGCCGCTGAGAGTCGCCAGCACCGTGCCGGCCAGGGCGCCGCCGGCGCGAACTACCGCTACCGTGTCCGAAATGACGTTGGGCACCCATATGTTGGCGCCATCGAAGACAGGGTATTGTGGGGCGCCGCCCAGGCTGACCGTCTGTATGACGCCGCCGCTCGAATCAAGTTTCTTCAGCGTGCCATCCCCAATATCAGTAACCCAGATGTTCGCTCCGTCATAGAGAATGCCCAACGGTTGACTGAAACCCGTCGAAATGGTTGTAGGTGTAAGAGTGTTAAAACTATAAAAGGCGACCGACCCTGTGCCTGGACCAGTCGCCGAGTTTGCAGTCCAAATCCTTGTTCCGTCAAAAGCGATGCCGGCGGAGTTGCTCCCCAGGTTAGATGTCACCGTCGTGACGGAGGTCGGTGTCAGCGAGGGTTCCAGGGAATAAAGGCTTCCGTGGGGGCTCATCCTTCCGGTCACATAGACAAGTCCCCGTGCCACCAGCACGCCAAAAGCATTGGTTGCGCCCGTCCAGTTCGCAAGGTACTGCCCGTCACTTGACCTCACTCGGTAAACCTTACTTTCACCAAAACCTGCGACCCACATATCCGCTCCGTCGGATTGGACCTGCCTTACCGGACCTGCGCCCCCAAAAAAAGTGAGCGGAATTGCGTTCGACGCAGGGGTCCAAAACTGGTTCAGCGCAGCTCTTCTGCTTCCGCGTCTAAGCGATTGATCCATCGTGCGCGTGATAAACGCCGCCATCTGTTCGCGCGGTACGTTGGCTGAGGGATTGTATGTCGTCGACGTGAAGCCATTGGTCAATCCAGAAATATAGGCTTCGGCTATCGAACAGAAGAATATGTTAGTCGAAGGCACATCCGTGAACGGCAGCGTAATGCTTGCGCCTCCGCACGTGCCGGTATCGGCCCGCAAGTACGTGGATGCGGCGGTCAGTACTACGAACACTACAGCTATGGCCACTACAGACTCGTGTTTGGTTCTCATGATGCTCACCGTCTTTTCCGCAGACTCATCCTTGCTCAGTTAATACCGCCGGGATGCCCTCCGGCTTGAAGCGCAAAGGTGGTTTTGCCAGTGAGATTGTCAAACACCTGCGCAGTGGCAGAAAAGGACCCATTTCCATCACCCCAGTCCACGCTAACCTCGGCACGGCCCGAGTTATCGAACTCCCCTTGAGGAAGCTGGTCCGCGTTGAGATCGAAGAATGAACTTGTGTTGGGTGGGCCCGGACTGACAATGCTGTTTATGAGGGTATTACCGCTACGATCGAAGACAGTCAGTTCCCGCACAACGTGTGGACCCGGAGCGAACAACCCTATGCGGAGAGTCTGCCCGCGCGTAAGACCGATCGGCCCCAATGCGTTGATCGCAGCCTCGCGTACCTGCGGAGTGACTCGAGCACTTTGAGCAGTCGAGCCCTGGCCGGTCTTTGCTTCCATTACTCGTCCAGCGCAAATGGTCACAATGACGGCGAATGTGCCAAGAGCGATCAGTTTCCACGGTGTGTTTATTTTCATATTCCCTCCCGGTAGATTCTCTTTAGATATTCGTTCACTCGCTCACACGTAATCGAATACTCCAAATCAGCTTCGGCTGCACCACCGGTGTGTGTAGCCTTGACGGAGTGCGGGAGAGGAGTCGCCACTCGTGTGGGTGGCAACGGCGCAGTGATGCCACTCGTCACGAGTCGGAGGTGGGATTTACCATTAGTCAAGGGTGTGATTAAAAAGTGGGACCTGGGTGGGACTTAGGTCACCCGGAACTCAGGGCGGAGAATCGAGCGTTCTGCCCGGCAACCCCGTAGGGGTGCGATGTTTATAGTTACGGACGCCGACGTGGACTTCCTAGCTCCGTTAGGTGCGGCATAGAGTTGAGCGCAGGAACATTTCACCCCTACGGGGTTGGCAACATATGGAGCTCGCGACTATAGACATTCTACCCCTACGGGGTTGGCAACATATGGAGCTCGCGACTATAGACATTCTACCCCTACGGGGTTCCAGGGAATTCTCAGGGCACTTCCTCCGGCAAAAAGTCGCGGGCGGTTCCCGGCTCAAGTCCCACTTCTAATCACACCCATTAGTCAAAGCACCGGTGCGCCAAATCCGGAAAAGACCGTACCAAGAGTTCGTAGTTCGCCATAAAGCAGGATACAAACTTCCGCCTTATAGGCCGAACCACGAACTTTAGTTTTGACACAATCTCGGAGGGTTGGAGTGAGCGGGCGGCGCCGATGATTAGTGTTCTCGCTCTTTCTCGCTCAACTGACGAGGTGGTCGCGCATGGCCTTGGCCACGGCTTCGGATTTGGAATGTACTTGCAACTTTTCGTAAATGCGCCGCATGTGAAAGGAGATTGTATTGACGCTTACCGCCAATTCCGCCGCCGCGGTTTTGTAGTTGTGACCTTTGACCAATAGCGTCAACAGGCGAATCTCGTGCGGTGTCAACTCACAGGCAGCTCCGGCAGACGGCCGAATCTCTCTGAACAGCCCGATTACACGGCGCGCGACTTCCGGCGACATCGGAGCGCCGCCTCCAACTGCCTCCCTCAGACTCTCCAGCAGCCGCGCCGGCGGAGTCTTCTTCAACAGGTAGCCGCAAGCTCCCGCGCACAACGCGGCGAAGATGCGGCGATCATCTTCGTAGACCGAAAGCACCAGCATCGCAAGATCGGGATAGCGTCCTTTCAGGATGTGAATGCCCTGCGTGCCCGACATGCCCGGCAGCCCTATATCAACAAGAGCGATATCGGGAAGCTCCATGCCAATCTTTTCGAGGGCCTCTTCCATCGAGCGATAGCTGGCGGTGAGCCGATAGCCTTCCGTGCCGCCGATCAGCATACCCAGCGCATCTCGAATCTCGCGCCGGTCTTCAATAATGGCAACCTTTATGATTGGCGGATACGTCACGGTTGTCGCCGCCCCTGGAGCGATCGCTTTGTCAGACATAATCTGCCTTGAACTTGTCTTTGAGTGCTCAGCGTACGGCAAAGAATCATTCCAGCCACCACCTGTAATGATAGGGCTCGCGGGAAATCATATGCGCGCCGCCACCTGTTGAGGTGGAGATTTCAATGACGGTAGAAGGGCGAGCCGTTAACTGCCACCCGCAGCCTCACCGTCGTGCCGTCACCATTGTTTGAAATTAATTCAAGCTCACCGCCCATGGCCTTAGCCCGTTCTCGCATGCTTGCCAGGCCGTGGCCATCACCCTCTTCGCCGATGTTGAATCCTTTTCCGTCATCGCTAACCTTCAAGGTTAGCCATCCATGCTCAACGCGAAACTCGATGTCCGCCTGCTTGCAATCGGAGTGACGCACGATGTTGTTGACGCTTTCCTTGAAAACCAAAAAGACCTGACGCCGGACATCCGCGCCAAGTTTGATGTCCTCCGCCTCCGAATCCTGAAACCGAAATTCCATATCGCGTGCGGTGAAGACTTCGCTGGCGAATCGCCGCATGCGTTGCGTCAGATCGCTGAGATGATCTTTATGCGGATCAATTGCCCAAACGATGTCACTCATCGAGTCTACTAGTTCGCGCGACGAACCGGCGATCTGTGCCAGCGACTCCGTCACCGGAGGATCATCTCGATTCACGCGACGCCGTACAACCTCACTTAGCAAGGCGATCTGCGATAAGCTCGAGCCAATATCGTCATGCAAGTCCGTAGCAATGCGTGTTCGCACTCGCTCGAGTTCGATCAGGCGTCCGACGCGGAAGCGATAGATAATCCACATCGCCAGTCCAACTGTCAGCGCAAACAAGGTAACGAACCACCAGCGCTGCCAGATCGGCGTTAGAATTGTGAACGAGATCGAGGCGGGCTTCGAGCTGGTGTTGCCGTCTGCAGTCACTGCCAGCACCTGGAATTGATACCGGCCCGGTGACAGGCTGGCGTAGTTGATCGTGCGCTGGTCTGTGTGTGCGCTCCAGTCTGTATCTGCGCCCGTCAACTTGTATTGGTATCGCAGCGCCTCGCCGGCGGCGAACCCCAGGCCGACGAAGTCAATACTCAGTTGATTCTGGTTCGGATTGAGGACGAGTCCTGATACTTCGGTTTCGCCCAGCGCCGAAATCGCCCGTACATCGCCTGCGATGCGCAGTCCGCTGATCAGAATGGGAGGCGGCGATGGCGGCGGGTCGGGTCCGGGAATGAGCCGTGAAATCCCCTGGTCTGTTCCAAACCACAGCGCGCCGTCCCGGTCGCGAAAAGCTACACGGACTGCATTGCTCGCCAGCCCGTCGGCCTTCGTGTAGTGCCTGATGCGCCTGGTCTCCA
>Ga0134124_10001436_pt1 | contig 19188 bp, 11 predicted proteins | sample KB304_FD_96880 | JGI IMG/M metagenome (GOLD analysis project Ga0134124, IMG submission 96880) | Terrestrial soil microbial communities without Nitrogen fertilizer from Kellogg Biological Station, Michigan, USA - KB3-0-4 | ecosystem: Environmental > Terrestrial > Soil > Unclassified ...
ACCGAAATCGAACGCGCTACGAACATCCCCAAGGCATAGAGTGTTTTCTCCTCTTCGGTTTTTGGTGCCTCCGCGGCAAACGATGGAGTGGCGAGCAGGGTCAGCAGGATGGCAACGATGATGGTTTGCATTTTTTCTCCTTTCTTTTATATGGCCGAAGTGAAATGGGCTGACAGAAGTGTTTGAGTATCAAAGTTCTGATAAGGCGTTATAAAGGCAGGGCATATTTTTAGTTATTGTCCCCAGTGATTTTTATACACTCTAAAAAATAAAAAGCAAATGCCGGGCCGATGAAAATGTTGTTTATGGTGGTTTGGGAATCTTCTGGACGAGATCGGCATGTTGAAGCCTCAACCTCTTAAATGGTAGCTTTAAATAGTATTTTTATGTGAGATGTTAATCTGCTGCCTTCGGTTGGTGTCAAATAGCCTCCTTGTTGTAAAAGTAGAGTCAAGGTAGAAATGCTGTTACAAAATTGAGATTCAGCCCTTCGGCATAATAGATACCTTGTGAAGCGCTATCTTCTCCTATTAATGCTGCGGTGTCCTGCCAGGGAGTTGGAAGTATCGGCAAGACATTCGGCTTGGCAAGTATAAAATACATGGTAGCAACCTCGACTCCATCACCCTCGGTTCCGCTTCTGATATTCTTTGTGATCCCTTTGTTGTTTAACTCCGGAGTGTTCAGGAACTTGAAAACAAGTTTGCGGTCAGACAGGTTGTATTCAGTAAAAACGATATCATTCGGTGAAAATTTTACAGGACCGGAAGGTACGATTGAACCGCTACGAAGTGGATATTTTCCGGTAGTCGCTCCAAGAGGAGATGAGTAATTGACCATTATGCCATCCGGAACGGTAATTCCGGATTCTATGGTAGCAACCCTGCTGGAGGATGACATCTTGCCGAACAGGTATACTTTAGTAACCGCCTGGGTTTTGGGCGGTTCAGATGACCCTCCTCCGCATCCACCCAATATGATGGACATGGTTAACACAGCAGCCGTATTTGATAAATATTTTATCATATGTCGATCCTCCGATTTGATTGGTAAACCCCTCTCCCTGTGTCCAGGGAGAGGGGAGGGGGGCTACAATTCTACCATGCCGACGGTATACAACAAAAGGATATAGACATCGAGCAGATCGATTTTACCATCCGGCTTTGGCGCGCCATTTACATACGGTGCACAGTCTGCATGTGCCAGATCAATCGGAGACGCGGTTACCGTGCCGTTTGCGATCTGGAGGGCTTTCATCGCGCTTGCGAGCTGTCCTGTCGTCCCGGGAAGAAGTCCGTTCTTATGGGCGAGGATAACCTGGGCAATATACGGTCCGTAAATATTTCCCGAGTTATCCTTGAATTTTACATACACGTTCTTCTGACCCTCTCCCGAAGTCAGAGTCCATGCTTTCGTTATCGTGGTTACGGTCGGTGTTGTTGCCGGATACACTTCAAAGGTGGTGTAGGTACTGCCATCATTGGAGAATTGCATTGCGGCAACTCCGACGGAATCAGTTGCAGAGAGATTGAGAGTTATCGCCTCTGAAACAGTTACCGCTTCACCGGAATTAATTATGACACTTGCCTGCATGTCGGGATCATGGGTGGCTTTAAAGAAGGCGCTCCGGGTAGATTCGCTGTTTCCGGCACTGTCTCTAGCGAAGAAACGAATTGTTAGTTCGGTATCGGACGCAACTGCAATTGGTGAAGTAAACGTCAAAGCCGATCCTGAATTCGCAGGATCAGTACCGTCAACAGTATAGCGTATGGTTGAATTACCCGAACCACTTCCGTCAGCTGCATTCAGGCTGACCGAGAATGGAGTCATACTCACGGTTCCGGATGGGGGATCCGTTGTGGTTGTAGGCGCAACAGTATCAAGCTTGATCTGGGTGGTTGTCGGCGAATAGAGACGGCCTGCCCCATCAGTGAATCGGGCAAATACAGTCTTCACGCCGTCGCCGGAATGGAGGTTCCATGCAATGCTGGAGGCGTAGGCCATATCTTCGGAATATGTGACGCCGTCGTTGGAAAAACGCATTTTTGCCACTCCCATTTCATCAGTGACATCAAGCAATAGTGTCACAGCGGTACTATTTGTCGCGGCCGCACCGCCATTGATGCTGAATGTTTTCACCGTTAAATCTTCAGGGTGAATCAAGTAGAAGCTGCTACTGACCGCTTCAATATTTCCGGCTGCATCCTTGGCGAAGTATTTGACCGTAGTTGTCGAATCGATGGTGACCGGTGCGGTATATGTAGCCGCCGATGCCGAAGTGGCAGGGTCACTTCCGTCAAGGGTATACTTGACGGTGCTGCCCGGTTCATTTGTGGAGAGATCCAGGTTCACCGAATTGATGAAGACCCCCGGAGGGGGGGTGATGGTAGTTGCCGGGGCAGTCGTATCAAGGGTTATCTGGGCAGCAGCCGGATCATACAACCTGCCGCTACCATCGGTGAACCGTACAAAAACCGTTTTTACTCCGTCTCCCGCTGTAAGGGTCCAGCTTTTGGGATTGGCGGAGTATGGTTCATCGGCCGAGTAGTTTACCCCATCATTCGAGAAGCGCATGAAACGTACTCCCTCACTGTCAGATGCACTGATGTTCAAGGTTACATCCGGAGTCCTGGAGTACTTGGCTCCACCGTTGATACTGAATGTGTTCACAGTCAGATCGGCAGTGTGAATAACATAGGTGGCGCTCTTGACCGCTTCGGCATTACCGGCGGCATCACGTGCGAAGAATTTGACAGTTGTCGTCGCACCGATGCTGATCGGTGAAGCGAAGGTGATAGCGGTAGCCGATGAGGTTGGATCGCTGCCGTCAACCGTGTATTTGATGGTGCTGCCAGGCTCATTGGCAGAGATGGTCAGGTTAAACGGAGAAATGAAGGTGCCGGGAACAGGAAAAGTTGCTGTTACCGGTGAAGATGTATCCAGAACTGTCTGGGCGGTAACCGGATCGTAAGAGATATTGTTGGCGGTGTCATAGAGCTTGACATACACCATCTTTATCCCGTCTCCAGAGCTTAGTGCCCAAGTTTTGCCGCTTGCATAGGCTTCCTGGGCAGAATAGGTTACACCGTTATTCGAGAAGCTCATCTTGTCTACACCCGAAGCGGTGATGCTTAAATTGACGTTATGGGTGTTCGCGTATGCTGCACCGCCATTAATGGAGACCGATGCAGCCAGAACTGAAGAAGCGATGGTGTACAGCCCGGATTTTGGTGTTTCGATATTCCCGGCAAGGTCTGTTGCGAAATATCTTACCGGAGTGGTTGAGCTGAGGTTGATTGGTCCCGTATAGGTCATGACGGTAGCCGAGGTGGCCGGGTCACTTCCATCCGTAGTGTACTTGATGGTGCAGCCGGACTCGCTGGCTGCAAGGGTCAAGGTAACCCCGGAGATGAACGTCGCCGGGGGGGGTATGGGAGTCGTGTCCGGCTTCACGGTGTCGAGGATGATCTGGGCCGTTACCGGATCATAGGATATGTTTTGCGCCGTATTATAGAATTTCACATACACGTTTTTAACACCGTCGCCCGGATTCAATGACCAGGCTTTAGCGGCCGAGTAATTTTCCTGGGCTGAGTAGGTAACGCCATTGTTGGAAAAGCTCATCTTGTCAACACCGGCAGCGGCAATCGCCAGATTGACGTTCTGGCTGGCGGTGACCGCGGCTCCGCCATTGATGGCAACCGATGCCGAGATGATCGAAGACGTAATGGTGTATGTGCCACTTGCCGGAGTCTCGGCGTTTCCGGCCGGATCGGTTGCAAAGTAGCGGATTGTGGTGGTTGCACTGACAGTGACCGGGCCGGAATAGACGAGGGTAGTGTCGGAAATGCTCGGGTCGCTGCCGTCGACGGTATACCGGATGGTGCTGCCCGGCTCGTTGGCGGTGAGCGAAACGTTCACAGACGAGATAAAAATCCCTGTTGCCGGTATAGGGGTGGTCGCCGGAGTAACGGTGTCAAGGGTGATCTGTGTGTTTACCGGATCATATGTGAGATTGTTGACCGTGTCGACAAACCTGACAAGAATAGTTTTTGCACCGTCTCCAGGGCTGAGCACCCAGGTCTTGCTGATTGCATAGGCTTCCGGGGGAGTGTAGGTGATGCCGTCATTGGAGAAGCTCATCTTGTCTACACCGGTGGCGGCGATGGCAAGGCTTGCGTTCCGGTTATTGGTGATTGCCGCGCCGCCATTAACCGACACAGTGGCTGATATGACTGATGAAGTGATTGTGTAGGTGCTGGTTTTTGGCGTTTCGGCGTTTCCGGCAAGGTCAGTTGCAAAGTAGTTCAGTGTAGTGGTTGAACTGACGGCAATCGGCCCGTTGTAGAGAGCTGCAGTAGCCGACGTCGTCGGGTCACTTCCGTCGGCAGTATATTTTATGACGCTTCCCGCTTCGCTGGCAGTCATAAACACATTGATTGAACTTACAAATGCTCCGGAAGGAGGATTGGACGTTGTAACAGGAATAGTTGTATCCAGTGTAATCTGGGCTGTCACAGGAGCATAAGTGGCCCCGGCAGCATCAGTGAAACGGACAAACACGGCCTTGATACCGTCAACCGGATCAAGCATCCAGTTTTTGGTTGTTGCATAGGTTTCAGCCGTGCTGAAGTTGATACCGTCGTTCGAGAAGCTCATCATGCTTACCCCTGTTGCCGAAACAGACAGGGTCACCAACCGGTTATTGGTGATGGTTGCACCATTGTTGATGACCATTGAGGCGGCAATGTTGGCGGTTGTGATGGAATAGAGGGCAGTAACCGGATTAGACGCGTTTCCGGCCGTATCGGTAGCATGATACTTGATCGTGGTGGTTGCGCTGATGTTGAACGGCCCGGTATAGGTCGCCGCCGTGACGGACGTACGTGGATCGCTGCCGTCAAACGTGTACTTGATTACACTGCCCGGTTTGTCTGCCGTGAGGAAAATATTCACCGAGTTGACAAATGCACCGGACGGGGGAGTCGCAGTAACGACCGGCGGGGTGGTTTGCAGAGTAATCTGCGCGGTTACCGGATCATAGAGGATACCGGCGCCGTCGGTGAAGCGGACATAGACGGTCTTTATGCCGTCTCCGGAAGCCAGAACCCAATTTTTGGCCGTACCATACGGCTCATCGGCGGAATAGGTGACTCCATCGTTGGAGAAACGCATCTTGGCGACAGTCGTTGCATCAGTGGCATTGATGGCGAGAGTGACATTCCGGTTATTGGTCAGTGCCGCTCCGCCGTTGATGGTGAAGGTGTTCACGGTCAGATCGCCGGTATGGATCGTATAGATGCCGCTCTTGATCGCTTCCATGTTGCCGGCCCTGTCCGTGCTGAAATAATTGAGCTGGGTCGTCGCAGCAACCGCAATCGGTCCGGTATAGGTCTGGGCTGTAACCGAGGTAACCGGATTATTGCCATCGGTAGTGTATCTGATCGAACCGCCCGCTTCGTTTGAGGTCAGCACTACCAGCACCGGGGCGATGAAGGTGGCGGGAGCCGCCGGCGAGGCAGAGGTTGCCGGTGCGGTGGTGTCAAGTGTGATTGAAGCGGTCACCGGACTCTGGAGTATTCCGGCGGTGTCGGTGAACCGGACGTAGACAACACGCTGCCCGTCAGGGGGCGTCGGAGCAAGTTGCCACGCCTTGGTTGTGGCAAACGGTTCATCTGCCGTGTAGGTGATGCCATCGTTGGATAAACGCATCTTGGTCGCACCGGTTGCAGCGATGCTGAGGATGACGGCAGGGTTATTGGTGGCCGTTGCGCCGCTGTTGATGGAGACGCTGGCATTAAGATTTATCGGGCGCAGTTCATAAATGCCACCCTGTACGGCTTCAGCATTTCCAGCGGGGTCCGTCGAGTAGTATTTCAGCGTGGTAGTTGCGCTGATGCTGATCGGGGAAGTGTAGATGTTCCCGTTGGTCGGTGAGGGCTCGGTGCCGTCGATCGTGTATCTGATGACGCTGCCCGATTCATTCACCTGGAGATATACCTGCACCTGACTGAGGAATGCGCCGGCGGGAGGTATGGCGGTTGTGACCGGCAGGGTGGAGTCGATCGTCGGCAGGAGATTATAGGTTATGGAGCTTGAAATGTCGGGCGTTGCCGAGGCATAGTTGGTGCGGGCATCCACCTTGACGGTATAAGTCCCGGGAGTAGTCCCGGCCGGCATGATCCAGTAGCGGGTAACACTGTAATCCTGAACGACACTGTCGTTTACCGAAAAACGGTACTGCGGCTGGACGGTTGTCCCGCCGGCGAGGGCAATGAATTTGACCGGAGCATCGTGAGGCGAGGCAAAATCAGGGGTCAGGGCCAGAGTGCTGGCTGATGCCCAGGATTGCGAGACCACCGGATTTGAGTAGGCAGGTGCGGACTGCCCGTCAACCCAGCTGCCGGATGCCGTACCGTTGGTTGTGAAACGGTTGTAGCCGATGACGCGATAGGTATAGGTGCTGCCGGAAATTACCTTTTCATCAATGAATGACGGATTGGGCGACGAAACCATGGCCATATCTGCAATGCGCGTGAAAGTGCCGTTATTTGCACTGCATGTCCCGTCGCAGCGCTCGATATGGAATCCGAGGGTCATGTCGTAGGGATTTGCAATGGTGCCGTTATACGAATTGTCGGTCCAGGAAAGCGAATTTTTCTGCAATCCCGGGGTAGCGGACAACGCTGACGGGGCGGCAGGAGCGCCCGTGGCAACCCGCAGCACCAGGGGGCGCATCATGTCCTGTTCCTCATGGCTCAGAATGTGGCAGTGCCAGACATATTCCGCGCCATAGTTAAGGGTTGTGTTTGTTTCTGCCGGTACTTTGGCCTGGCCGGTCAATGGCTCAAGATTCATGAATCCATCCGTTGCGCCAACAGGATAGGTGGGGTTTTTCAGACGAACGCTGTCCTGCAGCGGGAACGGCACAGGTGGAGCCTTGGGACGCATGGCTACGATAGTGTCCTCAAGCGGGCTTATTCTGACAGTTTCCTTCCACCCCAGTTCGTTTGGCCATGGGAGTCTGACGAACCCGTCCCAGCCGACCCGGTTGATTACCTGGACATCAAACAGATGGAAGTGAAGCGGATGGGTATCTACGCCGTTGTGGGTCAGTTTCCATATTTGAACCTTGCCGTCCTGAACACTTTCCGTTGGTGGGTCGACATAGTTCTGCATGACGAAAATCTGGTTGATGTTGCTGGTATTGGGCAGTTCTACCCCCAGCTTGGCGCTCATGCGGCCGTATTCATCCCAGACGGCGCCCATTTCATCATGCAGCGCCTTGGGCTGCATCGGATATGAATTGACAATTTCCGGAACGAGCGATGTCGGATTGAGTGATGCAAAAGAGAGCTTCTGATCGCCAATATTTGAAAGTCCCCAATATGGAGCAACCGAAGGAAATACTAGATTGTAGGCAGAATCATATGCACTTTGGCCGACAATTACCGGATGTTGTGATTTTTTGAATACACCGTCCTGCGTCGGAGTTGTGGTGAATTCTGCCATCAACCTGTTCAGGTCAAATGCGGGTGCCGGTGCAGCGGCTGCCACATTGATCTGCATGAGGGTGCGGGTATTTGGACCAATGCCGGCTTTTGGACCGGGGTGACCGCCGGAGCCGGACGTATCCGGGGCATCGGTATAGTAATCGTTGTTCGGTACGAATGCCGGGAATGCTGCCGGGGCGTCATTGTAGAGGATCAGGGTCTTGCCGGCATACTGGGAGAAGTCGATGACTACATCGGCACGCTCGGCTGGTCCCATGATAATGGTGCCGTCATTGACATCGCCGACGTTGAACAGGGTTGGGTCAAGCACATACGATATCGGCTGGTTTGGAATTACTACCGGAGTCGGAAGGAATCCTCCCTCGTTACCAATCTGAATCCATGCCGGCCCTGATTTTGCCGGGTCCGGCACCCCCCCCTCACGCTGGTCGGCAGCCGCATCCCAGAGCGGGAAGGCCGGATACTTGATCGCCGGAACCATCTTGACTTCAGTGTTGGTGGCGCAGCCACCCGCGAAGCTGGCACAGGCAGGATTGACAACATTGGGATTGACCGTTGTGTCCGCTTCATATAGCTGCAGGTTCAGGAACCTGTCGTGTGCCGCATTCAGGATCCGCAGGCGGTATGCCTTCGGCAGAACATCGAGTTTCGGATAGACGGTGCCGTTAACCATGGGAGTATCGACAAACGCTTCGGCAGTCCATGACGGATTGGGAGTGGCCGGCATGGTGGGCGGTTCCCAGGGAGCATTGCAGACGCCGAGCGGGTCGCAATCGTAGTAGGGATTGTTGACCGGCAGGAACTTGATGCCGGTGGTTGGCGGCCAGAAATACAGACCGTAAACCCACCGACCCAGAGGGTTCACGCCACCGAGCGAGCTTGGATTTTCCGCCGGCATATAGACATGGGGCCACCAGAGATCACCCGCCTTCGGGGTCTTGCCGATGATTTTCCGGGCCTTGTCAACGTTGCAGGTCGCATGTTCGGCACAGGAAGAAATATCATCGCCGGCGTCATCAATCCACCTGGTCGGCAGCGAAGCACCTGTCCCCCAAACCCAGGTCGGATCCAAGGTGCCGATGGTGGCCGGGTCGACGAAGGCCTTGTCCTGAATGACGAGCGGGATCTGATCTGCCGGAATGACACCACGTGTTGTCAGGTCGATTTCGGTCGGATCCTGGATCATGTAGGCCGCCGCCTCACCTGCATACACGTTCAGGCGGGTAATGCCGTAGGAGTGGTCGTGATAGAACATCAGGCGTGCGCTCTGATCGTTGGTATAATAGTAGGTCTGCGCACCGTCGCCCGGGTTGTTGCTGGTGCCATTAACGCCGCAGGTGATCTGGCCGGCGCATGAGGCGATTACGTCGCCTGCCGCGTTAAACCACATATCCGGCACATACTGGACGTTGTCGGCTTTTTTGTAGGGCGTAGTCTCACCGGCGGGGGTGATCCACTGGTGGGGGGTGCCATCGCTGATCCAGGGACTCAAACCGCCATGAAGGTGGAGCTCGGCGCGGTTGGTTGTATAGTTCGCACAGTGCGGTTCATCGGTGGGGAGACCGTCGCGCCCGCGGGGGTCCCAAACCGGATCGCAGTCGGAACCGTCAGCTTTTTTTGGACCCATCCCGGCACCCATTACGGTCCTGTCAACCGGCAGAAAAAAAGGTTCGACACTTTCCAGAGGGAGCTTGTTGACAAACTTGATGCGAACCGGACGTCCTTTTTGTGTCAAAATAAGAGGCCCCAGATAATGAATGGCGGCAGGAGCCACATTGTTGACCGTTCCGGAAGCATTGGTGCCGTTGTTTACCTGTTTGTAGCCCTGGAATGTTGTCGGGTTGGGAAGATCTGAATGAACCTTTTCAGTGTATCGTTGCAGTTCTATCTCATAGTAGTCGGAACCCGGGAATGTTCGTGCGTCAGGGACGGCTATCGGAATGCACTGGCCAAGGTTGTTCGGTGTTGCACAACCCAGCGGCGCCAGAGAATCGATGAACTTCCGTAGCGGCGGAGTGAGGTTCCAGTTGGGTGTGGTACCGAACACATCCGGCACCATAATCCCGTCATGCTGAACCGCAGGATTTACGCTGCCGGGTCCGGGAGGCGTATTTGCCGCGTGCGACTTGCTCATTACAGCAATGAACATCAAGAGCGTAAACAAGACCAAACTGAACCGTCTCATGGATAACCCCCCCTGGAATGTAATCAAAAATTATTTTGCAGTACCGTTGGAAGCATTCTCTGAACCGGTTGGCAGTTAATTCTGCAAGGGAGCAGAGGTTTTACCGGCAGTTTTAGCCGCCTTCCGTGCCTCTATTTCCGTTTTACGTTTTTTCATCGCTTCTGCTGCCGCCAGTCTTTGTCCCTGGGTGATCCTTTTGCGCGGGGCATCCGCGTGCGGGTTGATACCCTCCGGATTGAGGGTTTCAGCATCGGCATGGACAAAAGAAAGGGCAATGCAGAGAGCCAACGTCATGAAACTGGAAATCATTCGGGGCGTATTGATCATCATGGTGAACTCCTCCTGAAGTTATCTTCTCATTCCGCATAAAATGTTCGCTTGTTTGCTGGTTGATTGACTCGACAGAAATTGCAGTACCTGCTGTTCCGGAATCAGATCCAACGATCAGAATAAAACCCACTCGCTTCTCTTTATCAGCTGGGGAGACTGACCACGGTCAAGCTGCACGATGTAGCATCCTTTCGAAGCGTTGCGTTGCCCCGGCCCGAAGCTGTACCGCTCAAAGTCAGGCAGGTACTGGTCAGGGAGCATTGCGAGCACATCCAGAAGCCCGTCTCGGTAAAAATCCTGTCTTAATTCCTTTAGCCCCTGCAGGAAAACATGAATCATGGAAAAGGTGCGAGTCGCGATACGCTTTTCATCCGGCTGCTTTAGTTTTCCGAGAGTCAGGAATTCCTTGTATCCCTTAAAGGTTTTTTCGTCTTCCGGTAAACGAAATGGATACGTGATGAAAAGCCTGTCACGGAGCGGACCGGGTATCGAGGTCACAGATTTTCCAACATATCGTGAAGAAATGAACATCTGCGGCAGTATTGCCTCCGGCGGCATCTTCGCCAGTGCGGATATGATCTCATCGTCTGTCCAGATGAGAACGCTATCCGGAGCATATTGAAGCAGAAGGTTATGCAATGTTGATGAATCAAGATTTTGACCCTGGTCCAGAGTGACCGTATGCAGTTGTCCCAACCCTGATTCATTCCAGGATGCTGTAAAGCCGGAGGAAAGTGCATTGCCCTGTGGTGTGTGGCGGACAATCTGCAGAACTTTGCCGCCGGCTCCATCACGAATACTGTTGCTCAGAAAACGCCCCGCCGTTTCGCCTTCCTGATAGAAACCCTTGGATGAATAGAGGGTGTACCAGCTGGCGCCGGAAACTTCCGGCAGGTCGGTTATCGGAAAGAGACAGGGGATCTTGTTTGTCTCGCAGAATTCATGGATTGGTTTCCACGGCTTGTTTGAGATACCACCCAGAATGGCAAAAACTGGCTCTTTCTGATAGTAAGCATCCAGTTGTGCAGCCCACGTGGATGGCTCCCCCTTCAGTTCCCAGATTCTGACGGAAATATCCCTGAAATAAGCGGTGTCAAGCATCCTGAACATTTTGGCAAACTGGGGCAGTTTTTTTTGGGTTTTGGTCTGCTGGTTGATGGTGACCAATGTTTCCAGGGATGCGAGCATGGCCTGACGATCCTCTGGCGACACATCATCGGTGACGATCGTGGCAAAAGTGAGCGATGTGTCGGTGACGCCGGGTGAAAAAACGGCGGAAAGGTTTTGCAGATACCTGACCAGGATCCCCATGTCCTTATCGCTCAGACCGTAGCGCGGCATGACCGGGGCTAACTCCCGGCCTGTGGGATCAATTCCTCCGCGCAGGACCGCAGCCAGAGTTTCTTCGGTATATGCCGGCCTTAGCGCCTGGGCCGGGCGTGTTACTCCCCTGCTTTTGGAGATGCTGTTCTTTACCTGATCCTTGAACAGGTATCGCGGCTTGAATAAAGATGTACCGTTTACCTGGGGTGATGTGACCTGCCCTTCGACAGAGCCGAGACCGCTGCGGGTATGACAGTTGGAGCAGGAAAAGGCGGTTCCGTCAATCTCCACGTCGCCCCTGACGTACCCTCTGAGCGGAGTGCCGTCCGGTAGCAGTCCGTCACGGTACATCCGTTCTCCGAGGCGGTGCAGGTCCAGGGAATCGGCTGCGGAGGCATGGATGCCGCCGATCAGGGATGTTGCAAGGCACATTATGATAAGCAATATTCTTCCGGTCATAGTCCTGTCTTTTTTGTCTCATCAACAAACTCGGAGCTGCTCATGATTCCGTAAATTCTGATCCACTTGTCCGCTTTGGGGGGGTGAATTAAAGTCAGGGCGTAATGGGACATTTTGTTGGGAATATAGGCATTGAACGCCCGCATGACCGCATCGATGTCCTTTCGTGAACCGGTAAGAAAATCCCAGCCCGGCTTTGCTTGGAAGCGCTTCAGATAGTCCTTCATTACCCTGGGCGTATCGTTTTCCGGATCGATGCTGATGGAGATAAGGTTAACCTTGCTGTTTTCCTCTCCGAGCCTGTTTTGCAGGTTGACATATCCGGCCGACAGCACCGGACATATTGTCGTGCAGGTACCGAAGATAAAATCGACAATAATAGTCTTGTCAGATTGAAGCATTGATTTCAGGCTGACTCTCTTGCCGTCCTGGTTGATCAATGTGACATCCGGGAGAGAATACTTTTCGACCGTCCGCTGGTAGGGTTTCTGCGATGCAAGAGCGGTCACGGAATGGCTGACAAGGCAAGATGCAATAACAAATATCAAGACGGTCCTGACGATGGATGAATTCATAGAATGACAGGTCTCCGGTTATTTTTTGACTTCCAGCAAATCAACCTTGAACGACAGTACCGAAGTGAAATGGACTGACGGATGTGTTCGAATATTAATGCTGCTTTGGCAATCAATACCGATAAGATCTATACAATATTAAATAAAAAAAGCAAATGTCGGGCCAATTAGGACGTTTTTGTTGCTCTTATGATATTAGCTGGTTATTTGTGATTGATAAAATTATACATGCAACAATAATTGCAGGCAGGTTATATTTACGAGAGATAACCTGCTGATTTTTAAAACGGTTATATGCGGCCATTAATATATACACTTATCAGCTATTGTTGCAGGTTTATAATGTTATAAGCAATTTGTTTCAATATTACATAGCTGAATGCGTTCCGAGTTGTATTTACCAGGATTGTTAACCTGCTGCTTTCGATTGGTTGACAATTGCTGTTCTGCTGTGATATCGAAAGGGCGGAGGTAGAACATGACAATGCGAATGTATATCCAGGGGATTGCAGACAAGGTGCTGGCTGGAGGAGTTGTTGAGTCCGATGAGGCGCTAAAGCTGACCGAAGTTACCGGTTCCGACCGCTATCTGCTGTTTGCCGAAGCGTCACGGATTCGGGAGCACTTTGTCGGCAACGTTGTCCATCTCTGTTCGATCATCAACGCCAAATCGGGGCGCTGTGCGGAGAACTGCGCCTTCTGCGCCCAGTCTGCTCACCATGACACCGGTGCCCCGGTGTATCCGCTGGTCGATGAGGATGAGATCGTGCGCTGTGCCGCTCTGGCTGAGCAAAATGGCGCCGGGTGCTATGGCATAGTTACCAGCGGCACCCGGATCAATAAGGGTGAAGAGCTTGACCGGGTCTGTCGGGCGGTTGGCCGCATCAAGTCCGAAACCGGAATTTCTCCCTCCTGCTCGCTGGGGATCCTCGACGAGGAGACCGCACTGCGCCTGAAAAATGCCGGCATGGAAACCTATCACCATAATCTTGAGACCGCCCGCAGTTTTTTTCCGCAGATCTGTACAACCCACGACTATGAAGATGACGTGGCCACGATTCGCGCCGCCAAAGCGGTGGGGCTCAGGGTCTGCTGCGGCGGCATCTTTGGTCTGGGGGAATCGTTTGCCCAGCGGATCGAGATGGCGCTGACCCTGCGCGAACTGGATGTTGATTCGATTCCGCTCAATTTTTTGAATCCGGTTGCCGGGACACGGCTTGAGAGTGCTGACAACCTTAACCCGCTTGAATGCCTGACGATTATCGCCATCTACCGTTTCCTGATGCCCGGCAAGCGTCTGTCCGTCTGCGGCGGGCGCGAGAAGAACCTGCGCGAGCTCCAGTCATGGATGTTTCTGGCGGGAGCCGACGGTACGATGACCGGCAATTATCTGACGACTCCCGGTCGCCCTCCCGAACTCGACCGGCAGATGCTGAAAGACCTTGAAATGCCGGTTGAAGGATGCTGTGGGGCGGAGAGCTGATGGCGCCCCGCGGAATATTTGTTACCGGAACCGACACCGGTGTCGGAAAGACGATCGTCGCGGCAACGCTGGCAAGGCTGCTGCGGATGAACGGAGTCTCGGTCGGCGTGATGAAACCGGTTACCAGCGGTTGCCGCGAAGAGAGCGGTCAGCTGGTATCGGACGACGCCCGGTTGCTCTGCCAGGGGGCCGGTATATCGGTTACGGAAGATATCGCGCCGTACCGCCTTCGTGAACCGCTGGCTCCCGCAGAAGCCGCCAGGATTGACGGCGTCCGGATTGATTTTGCCGCCATCAAGGCTTCATTTGACCGGTTGGCTTCCCTCTATCAATATGTGATTGTGGAAGGGGCGGGCGGGTTGATGGTGCCGCTGTCAGGGGGGCTGCTGGTCGCCGATCTGGCCCGTGAACTCGACTTGCCGCTTCTGGTCGTGGCCCGGCCCGGGCTGGGAACCATCAACCACACGGTTCTGACCTGTTTTGCCGCGCAGCAGTTGGGGCTTCAGGTGGCGGGAGTCATTATAAACGGCATGCCGGAACATCCCGGACGGGCGGAACAGGGGGCGCCGCATCAGATCGGTTCGCTCTGCGGTGCGCCGGTGCTGGGAATTTGGCCCAGGAGCAATGAAAACGATGAGATGGCGATCGTCGATGAATTGTCCGGCTGGCTGGATGGCCAGGCGGAAACCGGCATCGTGTTACGGGAACTGGGTGTGTGATGGCAGGTCTGTTTCGGCCAACATGACGGAACGTCTGGTATCCCGCTCAAAATCCTCAACAATATCCGCAAGCGCCACATGCCTGCTGACCCCACCCAATGATTCGCTGATGCCGGTTGCCCGCAGGATTTCACGCACTTCCGCATGTGCTTCCGCGACCCTGAACTGAATCCCTTCCCGCTCCAGTTCTTCTTCAAGCTGCTGCAGCATCCCGGCGCCGGCCGCATCGATATACGGTGATGTCGAAAGGTCGCATACTGTAAGTCTGACAGGTGTATCTTCGCGGTGAATTGCTTCAAGCACGGTTGAATATACGTTATGGACATTGAAGTAGAGCAGGGGGGCCTCGATCCGGAACAGAAACAGTCCGGGAAAGCGTTCATTGCTGGGATGGCGGGCCGAGTCGCTGAATCGTGTGCTGCCATGGATCCTGCCGAGCACGGATACGTGAGGTTTCGCCATCATCCGGAGCAGGAAGAGGATCGAAGCGATTGCCGAAACCGCGACCCCTTTTAAAATTCCGAGCAGCAGCACTCCCATGAATGCGACCAGCGCAACGTTGAACTCAAGGTGGCTGATCTGCCGCAACCGCTTGAAATCACCTGTTTTGACAAAACCTGAAATCGCTACCAGGACAATCGCGGCAAGGACTGTATCCGGCAGATTCCGGAGCATTCCGGTCAGAAAGTAGAGTACCATCACAAGTGTGATCGATGCGAAGATCAGCGAAAGGGGTGTCCGTGCGCCGGCCTTTTCGTTGACCGCCGACTGCGATAACCCCCCTGCAACCGGGTAACCGTGCCCGAGGGCCGCCACCAGGTTGGCGGCCCCCAACCCCAGGAATTCCTGGCGGGGATTGACCTCATAGTGATGTGTCATGGCAAACGCGCGGGCCGCAGCGATGCTTTCCACATATGAAAGCAGAAAACAGGCGAACGCCAGTTCAAGCAAACCTTCGATCTGCTCGACATGAACGGAAGGCATCTGTAAGGACGGTAAACCGGCTGGAATGAGTCCAACGACCCTGACACCCTGTTCAGCCAGCCCGAAAATCGAGACGATGCCGGTTGATATTATGACGACCACCAGTGCCACCGGCCGGCCCGGCAATAAAAGGTCTCCGGCAAGTATCAGCAGGAGTGAACCAAGACCAAGGGCTATAACCGTTGTGTTTATGCTGCCCAGCTGTTGAATGATGACGGCCAGTCGCTCAAAAAAATTGTCTCCTCCTCCGGTTACGCCGAGCAGTTTGGGAAGTTGCATCGAAGCGATGCTTAACGCTGCCCCGGCTTTGAAACCGAGCAGGGTGGATTCTGAAATGAAATTGACGAATGAACCGAGGCGCATGATCCAGGCCAGAAGGCAGAAAACTGCCACCATTCCTGCGGTCATGGCTGCAATGGCGGCATAGCTGGAAGGGTTGCCGGCTGCCATTCCTCCTCCCACGCTGGCTACCATGACTGAAATGGCCGCGGTCGGGCCGACTGACAGATGACGGGATGAAGCAAACAGCGCATAGGCGATGCCGCTGAATATATAACAGTAGAGCCCCGCTTGCGGAGTCAGCCCGGCCAGTGTGGCATAAGCCATTGCCACCGGCACGGCATACGCCGCGAGTGTTACCCCGGCGATCAGATCGGGCCAGATCCAGGCGAGCTGATACCTTGGTAGCCAGTAAATTATCGGAATCAGTTGTACCAGCCGTCGGAGAAAATTTTTCACAGTTCCCTGTCTGTCATCTTAAAAGTCAAGCCTGATAGTTATTTTCCGCGTTCTACTTGCCAATTTCGTTAACTCGCGTATCCTGTTTATAAGGGTTTGGGGCGTTAGTCAATGGCAGAGTACCGGAAAGTGAGGCACTGCCGCAGTTTTGTACCTATGAATGAAATGAACTTGACTCTTTTGGGTGTAAACAGTATTGTCCGCAGATAAAGTATATCCTACACTTTTGGGGGGAATTATGTCAGATAAAATTCAATCATTCGAGACTCTTACGCTTCATGCCGGCCAGACTCCGGATCCAACCACACTTTCACGCGCGGTGCCGCTCTATCAAACCACTTCCTTTGTTTTCAAGAGCTCCGAGCATGCCGCCAATCTGTTCGGCCTCAAGGAATTCGGCAACATTTATACCAGACTCATGAATCCGACCACCGATGTCCTCGAACAGCGTCTTGCCGCTCTGGATGGCGGTGTTGCCGCGCTGGCTGTAGCCTCGGGTCAGGCCGCGATCACCTATGCGGTGCTCAATATCGCCCAGGCTGGCGACAATATCGTTTCTACCAATTACCTCTACGGCGGCACCTATAACCTGTTCCATTACACTCTGCCCAAGCTCGGTATTACGGTGAAGTTTGTCGATACGTCCGATGCTGAAAACGTCCGGAAGGCGATCGACGCCAAGACCCGCCTGGTCTACAGCGAGTCGGTCGGCAATCCGAAGAATAACGTCGATGATTTTGAGGCGATTGCCGCCGTTGCCCATCAGGCCGGCATACCGTTTGTCGTCGACAACACCGTTACCACCCCCTATCTGTTCAAGCCGCTTGAGCATGGGGCCGACATCGTCGTCTATTCGCTGACCAAGTTCATCGGCGGACATGGCACCAGCATCGGCGGCGCGGTCGTCGACGGCGGCAAGTTTCCCTGGAACAACGGCAAGTTCCCCGAATTCACCGAACCGGACCCCTCGTATCACGGCCTCAAGTACTGGGAGGCCTTGGGAAATATCTCGTATATCATCAAGATGCGGGTATCGCTGCTCCGCGATATGGGAGCCTGCATTTCGCCGTTCAACTCCCTCCAGTTTATTCAGGGGCTTGAGACCCTGCATGTCCGGATGGCGCGTCACGTTGAAAATGCCCGTACAGTCGCCCGCTGGCTGGAGAAGCACCCGTCCGTGGTCTGGGTCAACCATCCGGGACTGGCAAGCCACAAGGATCATGCCCGGGCGCTCAAGTATCTTCCGAAAGGGGAGGGGGCCATCATCGGATTCGGCATCAAGGGGGGAATGGAAGCCGGCAAGAAATTCATCGACAATGTCAAGCTGCTGTCGCATCTGGCAAATATCGGCGACGCCAAGTCGCTGGTCATCCATCCCGCCTCGACTACCCATCAGCAGCTGAGTCCCGAAGAGCAGGTTTCTTCCGGCGTGACGGCCGATTTCATCCGGCTGTCGGTCGGGATCGAAAACGTCGATGACATCATTGCGGATATCGAGCAGGCGTTGGCAGCTTCGCAGAGCTGATTTTTCCTCCTATTTTAACGAATAATATGGGCAACCCTTGTGGTTGCCCTTTATTTTGTGTAATACTGTGCAGAGATGTAAATATGTTTCAGTTAAGAGGAGTTGTTCATAATGTACATGCTGACTATCCGTACCAGTTTTGCCGCCGCCCATAACCTCAAAAATTACCAGGGGGACTGCGAAAATCTGCATGGCCACAACTGGAAGGTTGAGGTGGCGGTCACTGCGCAGGAACTGGACAAGGCCGGCCTGGGGATCGATTTCAAGGTGCTGAAGCGTGACGCCGGCGCGATAATCAACGAACTTGATCACAAGTACCTCAACGATAATCCCGCCTTCCGTGATCTCTCCCCGTCGTCGGAGCACATCGCGAAATATCTCTATCAGCGCATCTCCGAACGCCTGAACAACGACAACATCAAAGTCGATTCAATTACCGTCTGGGAGTCCGACAACGCATCCGCCAGATATTATGAGTGATCAGGTTTTTGTCAGCGAAATATTTTCGTCCATCCAGGGCGAAGGGATGCTGGCGGGGCGCAGGCAGATTTTTGTCCGTCTGATGGAATGCAACCTCGACTGTCGCTATTGCGACACCGACTTTGAAAAGTCGGATATCTGCCGGGTGGAATCGCAGCCCGGTTCAGGCACGCTTCTTGATCTTCCTCAGCCGTTGCCGCTGGAAAAAATATCGGCGATAATTGCAGAGTGGCTTTCCCAACTGCCGGGCGCCCACCATTCGGTAAGCATTACTGGTGGGGAGCCGCTTCTGCATGCGGCCGCTCTTGCGGAGTGGTTTCCCGCATTGAGGAAGCTTCTTCCGGTTCACCTGGAAACAAACGGCACCATGCACGCCGCTCTTGGCCGCGTCAAACGGGATGTAGATTATATCAGCATGGATATGAAACTCCCCTCGACCGCCGGCTGCACGGAGGAGCTGTGGGACCTGCATGCCCTGTTTCTGCGCGAGGCGCACGGCACCAATGTATCGGTAAAAGTGGTGGTCGGAGAGTCGACCTCCGACGGTGAAATCCGGCAGGTCTGCGACGTGATGGCTTCGGTCGATAAAGCGCTCCCGCTTTTTTTGCAGCCGTTAACGCTCACGGACGGTACTATCGGCATCTGCGCGGCACATATTCTCCGTCTCCAGGAAGTGGCATCGTCCCGTTTGCCCGATGTCCGGGTGATTCCTCAAATGCACAAGCTGTTGGGCGCGCTGTGATCCTCGATACGATTACATATTCAGCGCTCCGCATCACGCTGCTCGATCAAACCCGGCACTATTTCGGCGGCTACTTTCATGTCAAACTGCTGGCATTCTGCGATATTCCGCTGGAGGAGAGCTATTTTGAA
>Ga0134124_10001437_pt1 | contig 19175 bp, 14 predicted proteins | sample KB304_FD_96880 | JGI IMG/M metagenome (GOLD analysis project Ga0134124, IMG submission 96880) | Terrestrial soil microbial communities without Nitrogen fertilizer from Kellogg Biological Station, Michigan, USA - KB3-0-4 | ecosystem: Environmental > Terrestrial > Soil > Unclassified ...
CAGTTCGCTGATCTCTGCCGCTGCCTTCTGACTACGCTCGGCAAGCTTTCTCACTTCACTGGCCACAACAGCGAACCCTTTGCCGTGTTCACCGGCCCGCGCCGCTTCTATGGCGGCATTCAGGGCCAGCAGGTTTGTCTGCCGGGCGATTTCTTCAATGATGGAAATCTTGTTGGCGATCTCTTTCATGGCGATGACCGTCTCCTCCACAGCCTTGCCTCCCTCCCTGGCGGCTTGGGCGGACTGCACGGCGATCCTCTCGGTCTGCATGGCATTGTCGGCGTTCTGACGGATATTGGAGGTCATCTGCTCCATGGAAGAGGACGCCTCTTCAGCAGCCGCTGCCTGTTCGCTTGCCCCCTGGGACATCTCCTCGGCGCTTGAGGAGAGCTGCTGGCTGCCTGAAGCCACATTATCGGCCGCCCCCTTGACTTCGCCGACTATTCCCCTGAGCTTCCCGACCATGTTCTGCATGGCGGTCAGGAGCTGGCTCGCCTCATCCCTGCCGTAAGGTGCCAGGGTAACAGTCAGGTCGCCCTCGGCCAGCAGGTTGGAGACCTTGACCGCTTCCTGCAACGGGCCGGTGATGCTGCGGGTAATCATGAAGCTGATCAGGATGCCGGTCAGCAGTGCGAATACAGCAGCCACGATGTTCACCATACGGGTTGAGTGGTACACCTTCCCGGCATCCGCGTAGCTGGTCATGATCTGCTCTTCCTCGAATTTGACCAGCGTCCGGAACGAAACAAAGATCTTTTCGTCAAGCGGGGCTGCTTCCCTGTTGAAACTGTCCATCGCCTCAGCTGTCTTGCCCGCCAGAGAGAGCTCTTCCACTTTCTGATTGGCCGCCTTCGCACTTGCAATGCTGGCATTGACCGCCGCCATCAGCTCCTTCCCTTTTTCCGAGGTCTCCTGCTTCTCCAGCTTTCCCATGATCTCCCGGTACTCGCCGCGCAGCTTCTCAATATCGGCATAAACCTCGCGGCGGGCAGACACATCCTTGAGCATCATCATCTGCACACCATCTACCACCTGGGTAATGACCTTCTGGGCATCATTGGCATGTTTGATCTTGGCGTAGCTGAACTGGACGATATGCTCCAGGTTGTCGTCCATCTTGCGCAGACTGCTGATGGACATGATGGTAACCAGGGTCAGGAACAGCAGCACCATCCCGAAGCCAAGTCCCAGGCGCATACCGATTTTCAGGTTGTTAAGCTTCATCTTTTATTCTCCTTTGCAGTGCGCGTTAATATTGAATTTTCAGGAATTTGCGGCCGCCTTCTCCTCACCCTCCAGATCCAGCACAGTCGTTAATTCGGCAAGGGAAAAAATCTTGTCGATGTCGAGAATGATGATGAACTGGTCATCACGTTTCCCCATCCCGCGGATAAAATTGATGTTCAATCTGGTGCCGATACGCGGAGCCGGTTCGATACGATCCGGATCCAGATCCAGGACCTCCTGTACCGCATCGGCCATGGCACCGAGCACCGTTGTTTCGCCATCCACGGTTATCTCGACAATGATAATACAGGTGTTGACCCCCTGATCAATGGCCGGCATGCCGAACTTCAGGCGCATATCAACCACCGGCACGACACTGCCGCGCAGGTTTATCACCCCCCGCATGAAATCCGGCGTACCGGGAATTCTGGTAACCGCCGTAAAATCCAGGACTTCCCGGACTTTGCCAATATCCAGGGCAAACACCTCGTTTGCCAGCTTGAACGTCAGGTATTGGGTGGTTTCCGCAGCTGCTCCGTCTTGCATATCTCTTTCCCCTTTTACTGAATGATCTGTTTCGTAGGGGCGCATGGCATGCGCCCTGAATACCCGGCAATTTTCACGCCCCGCATTCAGCCAGCTCTTCCGCATGGACGATCTGCGGCACATCAAGGATCAGGGCAACCGCGCCGTCTCCCAGAATAGTGGCGCCGGACAGCCCGGCCACATCCCGGAACACCCTGCCGAGTGACTTGATGACCGTCTGATGCTCGCCAATGACCTGGTCGACAACCAGTCCGACCCTCTTCCCCTCTACTTCGGTGATGACCACCTGCTCTCTGTCCGGCGCCTGATCAACAACTCCAAAGCGCTGCCGCAGCGGGATATAGGGGACGATTGCCCCTCTGACATTCACAAGATGTCTGCCATTGGAGCGGGCGACATCCGCCCGGGACAGTTCGATACACTCTTCCACCAGGGACAGGGGGAGCACGTAGCTCTCATTGCCGACGCGGACCAGCAGACTTTCGATTATCGCCAGGGTAAGAGGTATGCGGAGCGTAAAAGTTGTTCCCTCCCCCTTGCTGCTGGCTACGGTTATGGCACCGCGGAGCAGGTCCACCCCTTTGCGCACCACGTCCATCCCCACGCCACGACCCGAAACATTCGTTATCATTGTGGTTGTCGATAAACCGGGGGTAAATATGAGATTCAGCAGTTCCGTATCCGAGAGCACCGCCCCTGTCGGGATCACACCCCGCTCCACCGCCCGTGCTCTGAGAACATCACGGTCTATGCCTTTGCCATCGTCGCTGATGGATATCTGAACGCAGTCCCCGGAGTGGATTGCTGTCAGGCGCAGCCTGCCAAGACGCGATTTGCCGGCAGCCTCGCGGACTGCGGGCGTTTCGATGCCGTGGTCGATGCAGTTCCTGATCAGGTGCACCAGCGGATCGGCCAGTTTTTCGATAACCGTCTTGTCCAGTTCCGTCTCTCCCCCCTCGGTAACAAGGTCGATCTCCTTGCCGAGTTCACCGGCCAGGTCATGAACCAGCCGGCGCAAGCGGCTGAAGGTACTGCCGATAGGGAGCATCCTGATGCTGAGGGTGTTGTCCCGTAAATCTCCGGTAAGCCTCTCCAGCTCCTCGGCAAGGGCAAGCAGGTTATGGTCATCGCGGCCGGCAGCTGTCTGGGTCAGCCTGGCCTGCACGGTCACCAGTTCCCCTACCAGGTTGACGAGGCTATCGAGCTTGCCGGCAGACACCCGGATACTGGAGATCGCTTCGTAAACCGGCCCCTCAACCGCGGCTTCTCCAGAGGTAGCGATGGGGGCGTCGGAAGCTGCGAGGACTTCTGCCGCGCCTACGTCATTAGCAACGGTTTCGAGCGGCACAATCTCCACTTCATCATAATCGGCGAAGATAAAAACATCCCGGATGGCATCCAGGCCGCACTCTGTGGCAAGCTCTATCTCCCAGGAAAGGTAGCAGAACGTTGGTTCAAGCTCCTCCAGCGCGGGAATGGCCTCTGTCAGCGCCCTGACCCGGCACTCGCCGAGCATGCGGAGCTCATTGAAAAGATGCACGGGGTTGGCGCCCATGCGAAAGGTATCCCTCCCCGCACTGTAGCGGATCAGGAAAGATGTCAGAGCGGCCGGGACAGACGCACCGGTGCCGGGCTCCGGAAGGGCAAGCTCTGCTTCGACCGGCACCATCATCCGGAAAGAGTCGATTAACTGCCTGGCCCGCCCTTCCAGCGCGGCACTGTTCGCGACCGGGAGCAACAGCATCTCCTTGAGCAGATCACGCGCCTGCAGGGTAAGGGCGACAAGATCCCTGCTCACGCTGATGCCGCCATCGCGGACAAGATCGAAGACGGTCTCCATTTCGTGACTGAACGCGGCCACTCCGTCATAACCGAACATGGCGCTCGACCCCTTGATGGTGTGCAGCGCCCGGAAGATCCGGTCGACCAGACCACCGTCGGCAGGGCTCTGTTCCAGCTCCAGGAGAGCGATTTCCAGCTCGGCAAGGAGTTCGTCCCCTTCCTCAAGGAACACTTGTCGGCAGTGGTCAATCATCCGAGTACCTTGCGGACCACCGCAAGAAGCTGTTCCGGCAGAAAAGGCTTGGTGATCCAGCCGGTTGCTCCTGCCGCCCGCGCCTCTTTTTTTCTGAGATCGTGGGATTCGGTAGTCAGCATGATAACCGGGGTAAACTTTGAAGCAGGATGCTGGCGTACTCCGTGAATCAGGCCGATACCGTCCATGTTCGGCATATTGAGGTCGGTAATGACCATATCCACCTTCTCGCTTTGCAACTTGGCAAGTCCGTCTAGACCGTCCTTGGCTTCAATCACCCGGTAACCGCTCTCCTGCAGCGTAAAGGAGAGCATCATCCTCATACTTGCAGAGTCATCAACCGCCAGAATGGTTTTATGCATTTCTCTACTCCTTCCAGAGGGCATGAACACCCGTGTTTTTACCGCCACCTTCGGGCAGAAAACCGGCCGCACCGGCCGTCTTTTCAAAGGCAGCCGAAAACCCGCCCAGCGCAAACTTCTTCCCCATGCGTTCTGCGCTAAGGCGGGCTGAAAAGATCAGTTGAAGCAGGGCCGGATCCGTAGCAGTGATCGCACCAACATCCAGCAGCAGCTCCCGGCAGGCAGCCAGGCCAGAAACCAGAGCCGCCTTCATCTCCTCGACCTCGCTAACGGTGACTCCTCCTGCCAGAGTGATGGTGACCCTGCCGCCTCCACCTGATTCCGATTCCTGTTTTATTGTTAACTCCATGATTTCTCCGTTTTCCGATGTGAACAGGGTTAGTGACTTTACTAGAAAAGTTCGACGTTATTGTCGAAATGGCCGGCACCGGCCGGACCGGACTCACCGTTCCAGCAGCCGGAGTCAACCCCGTCCAGAAACTTCTGATGAACGGCACGTTCGCTCCCCATTGTATAGCGCAACTCTGCAGCCTGAACACCATAAGACCTGCTGGCGTGCCGGACTTTTCCCGCAGCAGACTGTTCAAGCCTCGGGAGTAGATTGTTTTGCACAACAGCGATGATTTCCCGGCTTGAGAGTGCAGCTGTTGTTCCTGCAATGGTGCCCGCAAGGGAATCAGTCGCCTGATCCGTACGTAGCAGCAGCTCACCGGCTTCAGCAACGAGCCCCTTAAGTCGCTCAACCGTAGCTGCAAGCTCTTCGGTAAGCAGCGTGGAGGTCCGTTCACCCTCCCCGTGCATCTCATGACGCAGGTCGATAACGCGCCGGGTAATTGTCTGGATGGTAGCATTGATTGTGGCAGCCTGACGGCAGATCTCATCGGATTGGTTTTTGACGTTTTCGGCAATCACACTGAAAGCCGCCCCATCCTTGCCCGCTTGAGCAGCCTTGATAATGGCATTCAGGGCGATCAGGCGGATTTCGGAGCCAAGAAAATCGATCTCCCCGGCAAAACCGGTAATCTCTTCCATGGCCGCGGTCGTGGAGTGAATAATGCCGGCAAGACTCTCCTTGGCGGCCATATTTTCGGCAAACGCACCTACCAGTGAATTCAGGCCCAGTTCGATATCGGCAAGTGAGGATCTCCCTACTCCGTCTGCTTGCTGAAAAAGACCATGGACCAGCGCCGAAGAGTTGGATGCTCCGGCTGAAACCCCTTGCAGGCTCGCGGCAATCCTGGCCACTGCATTTACCAGCTCATCAGCACTGTTGGCAAGCTGCGCCGACTGCAATGCGCAGATACCGGCCAATTCATCTGAAATGATCCGGGCAATAGACCCGCTTTCAGAAGCAACACGTTGCTTCACCCCGACAAGGGCTTCACGGGCATGCTCCATCTGCTGTCTGGTAATATCCTGAAACTGCAGTGCAACCACTATCGAACCTACATCCCGCGAGATCTCGCCTGAGCGGTTGGAAATATCCCTTGCCGCAGCCGAACACTTGCCATGCATCTCAACCATGATGGCAATCCTGGTCCGCACTGTGTCGACCATTCTCCGGTTGAGCTGCTGCCGGGTCATGCCAAGATCGGCGACCATGGCTCTCCCCTTCACCAGATCGACATTCAGGGTTTTTATCCTGGACAGGATGGCAATCGATTTGCCGTTTATGTTCTGGGAAAGAGTTCCGATGTCGGTGGCCACGTTCCGGAAGCCCGTTCCTCTCTCCGCCAGGGGTGCACCTTGAATATTGGTGAGCAACTTAAGCATGCGCAGATTGCCGACATGCCCCTTAAAACTCTCCATCAGACGTTCCATTTCACGGAGTTCGTCGAAGATCCCGGCAAGCAGGGTGCCGACCTGGACGGCAGTACGGTCAGCGGCTGCAAAGTCGTCTTCCAGCCTGTCAAGGAGCAGTTCCATATCCCTGATAATCGACAGCGCCTCCTCACCGGACATCATTCTTGCTGCCTGATCGGCACCTTCTCCGATGGTCAGTAGCTGAACGGAAATCTCCTGCAGCATGGTCCCGACTTTGAGAAAACGAAGCTCCGTCAGACGCGGCAATCGCTCAAGCTCCTCGATCAATGCGTCAAGGCACTGGGGAGTGATCCGGCAACCGGCAGACAAGGGCGATGTCAGTTCGGAGCCCGGCATGTTTTCCGGATATACCGAAAAAAATGGCGCGCCTTGCACAATTGTTCCTGAACTTATATTCATGCGTAAAACTTCTTCAGATCTTTGAATTCTCCGGCTTCATCCTGAAGGTCATCGTCCTGATTGGCTTCGTAAATTTCAGCCAGCCGGTCGGCAGTTAACCGAAACGCACGGATAATTTCCGGGTCAAAATGCTCCGGTCTGGTCTGGGCATCACCTTGGAGAATGATCCTGCAAACAACTTCATGACCAAGTGCCGGCTTGTACACCCGTTGACTCCTCAGGGCATCATACTGATCCGCCAGCATGACGATTCTCCCTTCCAGCGGAATCTCCGCACCTTTGAGCGAGCTTGGGTAACCGCTGCCGTCCCAGCGTTCGTGATGAGTCATGGTGATGGAGGCCGCCATCTCCATTAGCGGGTGGGAAGCTCCGCGCAGGATATTCTCGCCTATGACGGTATGCATCTTAATGATCTCGAACTCTTCAGAAGTAAGGCGCCCCTTCTTGAAAAGGATCGTGTCGGGAATGCCGATCTTGCCGATATCGTGCATGGCGCTTGCACAGGCAATGTTCTCGTTGAAATCTGCCGCCATCCCGAGGCTGCAGGCAAGTTCACCGGCAAATAGACCTATCCGCCTGATATGCAGGCCGGCATCCTCATCCCGCAGCACTGCCGCCATGGTCAAGCGCTCGATAATCTCCTTGCTTATATGCATCTGATTCCGCAAGGCTTCCGCCAGCTCCTCGGCACTCTGGGCGACGATCCTCTCCAGGTCATTCCGGCGTCTATTGTCCGTCTGAACGGCACGTTTGCTATTGATGCCCCGCTCGACGGCATCCACCAACCCCCACTCGGAAACCGGCTTGACAATGAATTCGAAGGCATTGAGCCTGATTGCCGAAAGCGCCACATCCAGCTCGGCGTTACCGGTAATAAAAATGACCGGTGTTTCGGTATCGAAGTTGCGGATCTGCTCCATCAATCTGAAACCGTTGGTAACCGGCATATTGATGTCGGTAAGCACTACGTCGGTCGGGGCCTCCCGGAACCTGGCAAGAGCCTTGAGCGCATCCATATACGCCGACACCTCGAAACCGTTGCTGCAGAGAAGCATTGAAATGGATTCAAGGGTCAAGGGATCATCGTCCACCACCATTACGCTTCCGACACTCCCCTGCCTCATCCCTTCCCCCACCAGAAAATTCAGATCAATACATTCAAGCCGAACTCCCTTCATTAGAGCAAAGGGTATACCAACAGCGATTATGCGTGATTCACTTTAATTATCAACATGTTAGCATATGCGGAAAATGTGACGGGTTGAGACAAAAGTAATTATCCTGAAGCGGGTGGCCAGCAGATACAGACGTAATATGCTGATTGCTAAAGGAAATGTTCAGGGTGCGACACAATTTGCACTTGCAACAAATGTCGCAGTTTTGTGGCGGAGGATTCGGCAGGACTCCGGTTGCGAGCTTTGCGCGAAACTGCCTTAATTTCGTTGTATTGTGGAGTTATTGCGATTGAGACAAATGGTGAGAGCTATTTGCGGCAGAGCCTTTTGTTCAATGCCTGACGAGTGAGTCCCAGCATGGCTGCAGCAGCACCCTGGTTTCCTTTGGTACTACGCAGCGCTTCGTCAATGAGATACTGTTCCATTTCCTTGAGGGTCGGAAAGCGGCCACTAACTCTGAAATCCATTTCTCCTGCATTTGTGGAGATGGAAGGGGGGAGTGAGTCCGGTGTTCTGTCCGCTGTCAACTTGTCAAACGCTGCTGCAGACAGATTCTTCCCCTGATGCCGTGTGAGGGAATCGAACACCATGGCCTTCAGTTCGCGAACATTTCCGGGATAATGATAAGCAGATAGGTGGGTAAGAAGCTCGGGACGGTACTCGGGTTTAGGCTTGTGCAATGCCAGGGAGGCTTCCTCCAGAAATGCTTCCAGTAGGAGCGGAATATCCTCCCGCCTGTCCCTGAGCGGCGGAATCTCCACCCGATGGGCGCAGAGGCGGTAGTAGAGGTCTCTGCGAAAACTCCCTCCTGCCATGAGGCGATCCAGGTTCTGATTGGTAGCCACGACAATACGGGTCCTGCTCTGCACCCCTCTGTCAGAACCGATCGGAAAGTACTCTCCCTCCTGTAGGAGACGGAGCAGCTTCACCTGGGAAGCGAGGCTCAAGTCGCCAATTTCATCAAGAAACAGGGTGCCGCCGGCGGCCCTTGCGATCATCCCCTCCCGCGCATCTCCGGCCCCGGTGTAAGCACCTTTGCGATGGCCGAAAAGGGTGTCTGCAAACATCAGATCGTCGAGACCGGCCGAATTGATCCCTACGAAATCACCGCCAGCGCCGCTGAGAGTATGGACGGCCCGGGCAACGAGCTCCTTACCGACACCGGTTTCACCGGTAATCAAGACCGGCTGATCCGTCACAGCGGCAGCTTCGAGATAACCGAACAGCGCATGCATCCGGGGGCTGCGGGTAATAATGGCGGCAAAGGCATCCCGGTTGCGCACCTGGCCGGTAAGCAGCGATTCCCGCAAGGAAGATATTTCGCGGCGCAGGGTGTTCATCTCCAGCGCCTTGCGCACGGTTGCCACCAGCCTGCTGATATCAACCGGCTTAACCTGGTAATCGAAGGCGCCGGCCTTTATGCAGGACACGGCAGTATCGAGCTGATTGGCAGCGGTGACAATGATGACCGGCAGTTGAGGATAATTGGCGGTAATCTCCTCCAGAAGTTCCGTTCCGGAAAGATGGGGCATCTGCAGGTCCAGGACCACAACACCTGCCTCATGCTCGGCAAGGAGAGGAATAAGGGTCCGGCTGTCGGAGCAGGTGAGGATATTGCCGATGCCTTCTCCCTGCAACATCACTTCGTAACTGAACAGAATTTCAATCTCGTCATCAACGAGGACCACGGCTGGTGAGGCAGGTGTTGCTATTCCCATATTGCGGCTCCTTGGCGTGAATTGTAGCCAAATACCGCTCCCTCCACAAGTTCAAACTCCATGAAAACCTTTGTTTACAAGAGGTTCCCGGGACCTGTCAGGCCGTCAGAACCGTTCGCCCGGCAAAACAATTATTTACGGCTAATCCGGCAAATAACGCTTCTCATCCGCTTGCCGGAAACAGTATGATTCTCATTAAAGATTAAAGCTGCGAGCCGACCGCCACACTGAACTGCCTTCTCCTATCTATCGTACAGCGCATCCCAAATAACGGAAGGAATCCCCTTGAAAGCCAGATTCAATCTGTTCCTCGTCAACAGCCTCATTGTCATCCTTGCCATAATTTTCAGCACGAGTTTGTTCCTTGCGCAGATACAGGACGACGCCATAGATCAGGTAAAAAAGAGCCAGGAAGAAGCACTCCAAACGCTCTGGCAGCTCATCAGGGACAAGGGAGCCGATTTCCGGATCGTTGACGGCAAGCTCATGGCGGGCGACTATGTGCTCAACGACTCTTACGAGCTTCCCGACAAGATCAGGGAAATATTCAGCGTGACTGCAACCATATTCATGGGCGACACGAGGGTTGCCACCAATGTGCTTAATGCCGACGGCAGTCGTGCGGTCGGCACGAAACTCTCCGGCCCCGCCCATGACGTCATTTTCAAAGAAAACCGCCCCTACCGGGGCGAGGCAGCGATCCTCGGTGTTCCCCATTTCACTGCCTACGACCCTATCAAAAACAGAAGTGGAGAAACTATCGGCGTTCTCTACGTCGGGATAAATAAAAGCGAGTTTTTCACTACCTACAACCGACTGAAATACAACATAATTGCCGGTAGCATAGTTATCGCATTCCTGTTCAGCGCCATCGGTTTTGTTCTTCTGCGGGAACGCAACCGGTACGAGGAACTGCTTAAGGAAAGCGAGCAGAAGTATCGGACCCTCTTTACCAAGATGCTGAACGGTTTCGCCCTGCACGAGGTCATCTGTGACGCGGCCGGCAAACCGCACGATTACCGCTTTCTCGAAGTCAACTACGCATTTGAGGCCATTACGGGTCTGAAACGGGAAGCACTCATCGGCAGGACTGTTCGCGAGGTAATTCCGGGCATTGAGGAAGATTGGATCGAAAGATTCGGAGCCGTGGCGCTTACCGGACAGCCGGATCATTTCGTGAATTTTGCCAAAGAACTCGACAGCTGGTACGAGGTTTCCGCCTACAGCCCGATGCGGGGACAGTTCGCAGTTTCCTTCACCGATGTAACCGAACGGAAGAAAGCTGAAGACAGGATAGAGGAACTGGCGGCGCAGATGAGACTAATCACAGACTCGGTGCCGGTCAATATAGCCTATGTGGACGAGGAGTTGCGTTACAGGTTCGTGAACAGGGGATATGAGGAATGGTTTGACCTCCCCCGTGAAGAAATTGTCGGCAGGTCCGTCGAGGAGATGCGCAGCCCTGCGGATTTTGCCCGGATTCGGAGCCACGTCGAAAAGGCATTAGCTGGCGAACGGGTCGCCTTTGTGAACGAAATTGTGAAAAGGGACGGGAGTATAGCCTTTCACCTGGCCAGCTACGTCCCCCATATGGTGGAAGATCGTGTCATCGGCTTCTTTGTCCTGGTCAGCGACATAACTGCAAGCAGGCAGGCAGAAGAGTCGATCCGCGCTTCCGAAGAGCGCTACCGTACGGTGTTCAACACTACCGGCACCGCAACTTTCATCAGTGAGGAAGATACCACTGTGTCGTTGGTGAATGATGAATTCCTCAGGCTTTCCGGCTTTGCACGGGAGGAGGTAGAGGGACTGCTTAGCTGGACGGAATTCGTAACCCCGGATAGTAGCGAAAAGATGCTCATTTACCACCATGCCCGCCGGCTTGACCCGGCGTCGGCCCCGCACGCCTATGAATGCGAAGCCATCTGGCGCGACGGCTCGCTACGCAATATGATGGCCCATGTAAACCTCATCCCCGGCACCGGCCGGAGCATTATCTCCTTTCTCGACATCACCGGTCATAAGCAGTTGGAAGAAGGTCTCCAGAGCCAGCTGGCATTTCTTCAGACGCTGATAAACACCATTCCGAGCCCGGTTTTTTACAAGGATCGGGCGGGGCGCTACACCGGCTGCAATCTCGCCTTCAGCAAGTATCTGGGGGGTGCGCACGTGGATTTGGTGGGGAAAACGGTCTACGATCTGGCACCAAGAGACATGGCCGACCGCTATACTGAAATGGACGAGGAGCTCTTCAATAATCCGGGCATCCAGGTATATGACTCCTCGGTAATTTATGCCGACGGCAGCCGGCATGAGGTCACCTTCAACAAAGCCACATTCTCTTCCACAGACGGCAAGATTGAGGGGCTTGTGGGGGTGATGATCGATCTTACCGAGCGTAATCAGGCAGAAAAATGGCTTGCCGGAGAAAAATCCGCACTTGAAATGATCGTGCAGAATGCGCCTTTTGCTGATGTGCTGGAGCTGCTATGTAAAAATTTCGAGGAGCAGTTTCCCGGGGCACTCTGTTCCATCCTGTTGTTTGAAGAAAACGGCAGGCGCTTGAGACATATAGCAGCACCGAGTCTGCCGGAAGAGTATGTAAGAGCAATAGACGGGACCCGCATCGGTCCCATGGTCGGGTCTTGCGGCACCGCAGCCTTCACCAGACAGGTGGTCATAACCGCAGACATCGCTACCGATCCCCATTGGGAGAAATACCGCTCACTCCCGCTGAAGTTTGGCCTGCAATCCTCCTGGTCAATGCCGGTCTGCTCATCCAAAGGAGCAATTCTGGGGACATTTGCAGTGTACAATCCCGCTCCACATAAACCGGACACCCAGGAGCAGCAGCTGGTGAAGCAGGCAGCACACCTGGCAAGCATAATCATTGAGCGGAACAGGAATGAAGCGGAGCTGCGGGAGAGCGAGGAGCGATTCCACCAGATCTTTGCTCAGAACTTTGATGCCATAATCCTGTTCCGGATCGACGATCTGAGCATCATCGACGCCAACCCAAAGGCGCAGGAACTCACCGGTTTCACCCTCAGGGAACTCAATCGTTTCACCTTCACATCAATCCTCGCCCCGGAGGACTTTCTCCGCCTGATGAATTCCATGTCGATCGACGACCATACCCGAGGGCTCCAGTTGGACAAAGGTGTCTGCACCCGCAAGGACGGCAGTACGGCTTACGTCTCGATCTGGAGCAAGATCATCATGTTGCGGGACAAGTCTGTGGTTTACTGCTCTATCAGGGACATAACCGAGAAGGTGCGGCTGGAGGAAGAGATCAGGACCACTCAGGCGAAACTGATCCATGCCAACAAGATGACCTCCATCGGCATGCTCGCATCGAGCGTCGCCCATGAAATCAACAACCCGAACAACTGCATCTCCGTCAATACCGCAATGCTGGCCGACGTCTGGAAGGATGCCGAGCCGCTGCTGAAAGCCATCCATGAGGAACAGGGCGAATTCATGCTGAGGGGGATTCCGTTTACGAAGATGCAGGAATTTGCTCCCAGGCTGCTGGACGGTATCAGGGAAGGGTCCCGCAGGATTACTGCCATCGTACAGAACATGAGGGATTACGTGCGTGAGGATAAAAGCGGCTGCCACGGGTCAATCGATATCAACCTGCTACTGCAGAATGCCATCGCGATACTCTGGCATCATATCCATATACATACCGATAACTTTACCACAAAGCTGGATGAGGACTTGCCTCCGGCCCGAGGAAACGGACAGCAGGTAGAGCAGGTGCTCATCAACCTGATCACCAATGCCCTTCAGGCGCTCCCGGACAAAAAGTCCGGGGTTCATGTCACTACCGGCATGGAAAACGGGAAGAACATTATTATCAAGGTCAGGGATGATGGAAAAGGGATGGACGAAACGACACTTGCCCGCCTGACCGAGCCTTTTTTTACGACCCGTACCGATGATGGCGGTACAGGCCTCGGTCTGTACATCTCAGAATCTATCTTGAAAGAACATGAAGGGACTCTGGAATTCCAGTCGGCACCTGGCATGGGGACCACCGCCATCTGCCGCCTGCCGCTGGCAGAAGAAACGTGGGAAATGCATCCATAATCGGAGTCGATAAGGCCTGTCACGGACAATAGCTTATAGCCCGCTCTTCGCCAGCTCCTCTATCAACTTCCTCTGTCCGGCTGACATGCTTTCCGGAACCGTTACCTGTAATAGAACGTAGAAATCACCCCTTCCGCTACTGCCTACCTTCGGAAAGCCGAGCCCTTTGAGCCTTATTCTGGTACCCGGCTGAATCCCGGCCGGTGTCTTTATTCTTTTAGTTCCGTCAAGAGTGGCAACATCGAGTGAACCGCCCAGACAGGCCTGACTGAAAGGAACCTGCTGCGTCATGATGATGTCATCCCCTTCCCGGCTGTACTTCTGATCCGGCCTGACGACAATATCGAGGTAGATGTCCCCGTTAGGCCCCCCACCGATCCCCGACCCCCCTTTTCCCGCCAGACGGAGGCGGGCACCGCTGTCGATTCCGGCGGGGATCTTCACGGAGACCTCTTCGCTGCGACCTTCCCTGCTGAAAGAGACCCGCTTATCGCCACCTGAGAAGGCTTCCAGGAAGCTCAAGGGTAGCTCCATCTCAAAGTCCTGCCCCTTGCGGCTCATGCTGCGTCCGCCCCCCTGGCGGAAACCGCCCCCTCCACCGAAAATCCTGGAAAAGACATCGTCCGAGCCGAGATTGAACTCCCTGAAGATATCTCCGGCATTGAACCCGCGGAAGATGTCCTCCTGCGAATAGCGCTGATGGAACCCTGTAGAGCCGAACTGGTCGTACTGGCTTTTCTTCTCGGGGTCCGACAGTACCGCATATGCCTCGTTTATCTCCTTGAAGCGGTCTTCCGCCTTCTTGTCGCCGGGGTTCTTGTCCGGATGGTGCTTGACTGCCAGCTTCCGGAAAGCCTTTTTTATCTCTTCAGCCGAAGCGCCTTTTTTCAGCCCGAGTATTTCGTAATAGTCCTGATCAGCCAATTGGTGCCCCTTTTGTTAGTTTTGATTAGAATCTAACTATTGAAAACGCCCCTGTCAATGATTCAAAAAGCATCCCTTGCCTTTCGACAGAGCCAGGTGTTCCTAACTCTTTTCATATAGTTTACACAACTGTAACAATTCTCTGCTAATCTTCAATATTGAGGTCCGATATCCATGAAGATAGTCATCATCGAAGACGAACGTGATCTGGCCGAGCTGCTTGCTTTCAATCTCGAAAAGGAAGGGTGGCAGGCGATCATTGCACTTGACGGAAAGACAGGGCTCGAACGGGTCACTGCCGAACTTCCGGACATGGTGATCCTGGATCTGATGCTCCCTGAGATCAGCGGCACCGAGGTCTGCAGACTGCTGCGCAAGCAGGAGAGCACCGCGACAATTCCGATCATCATGGTGACAGCCAAAGGCGAGGAGATCGACCGGGTGGTCGGCTTCGAGGTCGGTGCCGACGATTATCTGGTAAAGCCGTTTTCTTCCAGGGAACTTCTCCTCCGGATCAAAGCGATCATGCGTCGTTCAACGCCTGACGTCAAGGTTGAAAAGAGACTTGTTCTGGGGAGACTGACCATAGACCCCTCACGGCACTGGGTATCAGTGGACGAAGAAGAGATAATCCTTACCTCTACCGAATACAAGCTGCTGTGCACGCTTGCAGAGCGTCCCGGAAGAGTCCAGAGCCGTGAACGGCTTCTGCAGGATGTCTGGGGCTACAGCAGCGATGCCGACACCAGGACCGTGGATACCCACATCACCCGCTTGCGTGGGAAACTCGGCGCAGCCGGCGACATGATCGTTACCGTACGGGGCTTCGGATACAAGATGGAGAGCAGATGAGGATCTCTTTCCGCTTCAAGCTGATGATCTCCTATCTCCTGATCCTCCTCGTCATGGCCGGCTCTGCGTATCTCTACCTGAACAGTACCCTGCAGAGTTCCATCGGCTCCTCCCTTACCGAACATATGCTCAGCCAGACCAGGCTCGCCGCTCTGATGCTGGGCCGGGAGCTTAACACTCTGCAGCACGATGCCCCGCCACTGGCAGCAAAACTGGGTGAGACCCTTACCGCCCGGGTGACGATAATTTCCGCTGACGGAACCGTCGTGGGCGATTCCGGGGTGAAGCCGGCTGATCTCAGGGAGGTCGAAAATCATCTGAGCAGGCCTGAAGTTCAGGAAGCCCTGAAGAGCGGCATCGGCAGGGCAGTCCGCTACTCCGCCACAGTCAAACATGAAATGCTCTACACCGCGGCAACCTTCGGCAGTGACGGACATGTCGACGGCATTGTCCGGCTGGCACTCCCTCTCTCCACGATCCAAACCCTTCGCAGCGGACTGCATAAGACTCTCGGGACTGCCCTGCTTGTCTCTTTCCTGCTCACCCTGATCTTCAGTTATATTCTTTCCCGCCTGACATCCCGCCCCCTGCAGCAGGTTGCGGCAATTGCCGCCGAGATCGGGCAGGGGAATTTCCACCGCCGGCTGCCTGCAGAGTGGCACGACGAGCTGGGCGACCTGGCCGGCATAATGAACGACATGGCGGCCAGGCTCGATGAGCAGCTCTCGCGGCTGACCTCGGAGCGCAACCGGCTCGACGGGATCCTGGCAGGGATGGGCGAAGGCCTGATGGTAACCGACAGGGAGGGCCGGATCACGCTGGTCAATCCCGCCTTCTGCAGCCTGTTCAAGGTGTTCGAAGGGCTGATCGGCGCACCCCTGAGCCATATTTCGCGGCACCCGGCGCTGCTGGAATCGTACGATCAGGTAGCTCGTGACGGGATTGAACTGCAGAACGAAATGATAGTCCGGACTCCGGAAGAACGGTTTCTGAGCACACACTGGGTCCCGCTTCGCGATGAGAACGGCATGCAGGGGGTCGTGGCCGTGTTCCACGATGTCACGGACACCAGGCGGCTCGAAAACATCAGGAGGGATTTTGTCGCCAATGTATCCCACGAGCTCCGGACCCCGGTAACTGTCATCAAAGGTTATTCCGAGACGCTGCTCGATGACCTCATTGCCGAAGATCCGGCGAAGGCCGCGGAGTTCGTGAAGATCATTCTCAGCCACTCCGAGAGGCTCGCAGCACTCCTCAACGACCTCCTGAGCCTGTCCGAAATGGAGTCGCCCGACTTCTCGTTCCGGATGACCCCGGTCCAGGTCGAAAGCACGGTCAGAAAGGTCTGCTCTCTCCTGCAAGGAAAGGCGGACGCCAAGAAGATCAGCATCACGACCTCGGGGCTCTCCGCAATCTCTCCTGTCATGGCCGACCAGGGGCGGCTGGAGCAGGTACTGGTCAATCTGCTGGACAATGCCGTGAAGTACTCTTCGGAAGGGGGGAGCGTCTCGATCCGGGCGATCGAGGAGGATGAATTCATCCGCATCTCGGTCAGGGACACGGGCCCGGGCATCCCGGCCCCCAGCATCCCCAGGCTCTTCGAGCGCTTCTACCGGGTCGATTCCGGCCGGAGCCGCAAGGAGGGGGGGACCGGACTCGGGCTGGCCATAGTAAAGCATATCGTCCAGCTCCACGGCGGCACGGTTAGGGCGGAAAACAACGCCGACGGACCGGGAGCAACCTTCAGCTTCACTCTGAAGAAGGGTGTCATACAACCTGAGAGAATATGAACAGTAACCGTTACATCGCAGAAGCAATCGGGACGTTTGCGCTGGTATTTGCCGGCTGCGGCGCCATCGTAGTGAACGAGAGCTTTGGCGGAGTCATCGGGCACGTCGGAATCAGCCTTGTTTTCGGCCTCATCGTCATGGCCATGATCTACGCGATCGGAAATATCTCCGGCGCTCACCTCAATCCTGCTGTGACGCTCGGATTCACGTTTGCGGGGCGGTTCGACAAACGGTCCGTTCCAGGGTACATCTTCAGCCAGATCGCAGGCGCCGTTGCAGCAGCCCTGGCCCTGCGCCTGCTTTTCCCGGAAAATGCCTCCCTGGGAGCCACCGTGCCGCATGTCGGGCTTCTGCGTGCTTTCGGCATGGAGACGCTCCTGTCGTTCCTTCTCATGTTCGTCATTCTCAATGTCTCTACCGGCCACATGGAAAAAGGGATCATGGCGGGGGTGGCTGTAGGCGGGACCATTGCCCTCGAAGCCCTTGTCGGCGGACCGGTTACCGGAGCTTCCATGAATCCCGCACGTTCACTTGCGCCGGCGCTGATTTCGGGATATCCGGACCAGTTGTGGATTTACCTGACGGCACCCGTTCTCGGAACTTTTCTTGCCCGTCCGACATGCCGATGGATTCAGGGACCTGCATGCTGCACCCCGGAACAGGAAAAGGAGCCGGCAGATGAGTGACAGGATACGGGTCCTCTTTCTTTGCACGGGAAACTCCTGCCGAAGCCAGATGGCAGAAGGTTTGTGCCGCCATTTCAGGGGCGATGTCATCGAACCTTTCTCCGCAGGGGTCGAAAAGCATGGACTCAACCCTCTCGCGGTGCGGGTTATGGCTGAAATCGGGATCGACATATCCGGCCATCGCAGCAAAACCGTCGACGATTTAGACAACACGGACTTCGACTACGTTGTTACGGTATGCGGCCACGCCGACGAGATATGCCCTTTCTTTCCGGCAAAGACCAGGGTGATTCACCGGGGATTCGATGATCCTCCCAGACTGGCAGAAGGGGCGGCAAGCGAAGAAGAAGCGTTGGTGCACTACCGTCGTGTCAGAGACGAGATCAGAGAGTACATTCTGACGCTCCCGGATTCTCTCGGCGCCGGATCCTAGGGCTCCCTTTCGGACGGTCTGGAAGCAATCCCGACGGTCCCGGCGCGACCTTCAGCGTCACCCTGGAGAAGGGGAGCGCCACGCACTGAGCACCCTGAGCCACTCTTTGTTCAGCTGATAAACCTGACTGAACTGCAAAGATGCAAAGAACACACAAAAACCCGCTTACGGATTGTAATCCGGCCTTTTGCCCCTCTCTTACGAACAAAAACCTGAACGACAACAGCCTGCCACAAAAAAGTTATTTTTAATTTTTAGCCGTGATATAACACTGCTTAAAATTAGAAACATCTGCCAATCTCTCGTTAATGAACAGCAGCAATTCGGAATTCAATATTTGAACGAACGGCTTGTAACATGCTGAATACATTTATTAACCGCCGTTTCTCTAATCTTTGCACGGGATGTTTTCTTAGTCACATATCAAGATGGAGCAACTGAGCGAAATGTTAGCACAAGAAAAAAAACAAAGGGCTCATGCACGTTACCAAGGGTCATGAGATTCCCTGGAGGTACATCGTGAGGGAAAACAACCAAAAAAAATTCATATATGGATTGGCATTCATATGCCTGACGGTGTTCCTCTTTGGGGTGCTTAGGTATCAACATTTTGGATGGGCTGGAAATGTCTGTGCGGTTCTGGGAATTGTTTATGGGCTATTCTGGGCCAAATTTATACCAAGCAAGAGTATGTTAGTAATTTGGACTCATCCGATCGTAATTTATGTGTGTTTACTGCTAGTTGCATTAATATTCAAATTTATTTTAACACCATATTTCCATGTTGCTTTTTTGAATGCTGACCAACTAGTCGCTTTTATTATTGCATCATGCATATCCGCTTTCGGATTCGGATTTTATGCTGCAGCAAAAGAGATTAAAGACATTAACTGAAATGCTGAATCTGACAAAGTGCTAACAAGGAGGCGGCAGACGGACGGCCAAAACCCGCCGCCGCTGCGCCCCCACGCCGTTATATGGAAAGAAAAAATGAAAAGAAACTCCTTCATTGTCTGCATCCTAACAATTTTGAGCACTTTCTTCCTAAATGGGTGCATCTTTCACCAATACCCCGCAATCGAGAAACAATTACACGTTAATGAAATTCC
>Ga0134124_10001438_pt1 | contig 19170 bp, 15 predicted proteins | sample KB304_FD_96880 | JGI IMG/M metagenome (GOLD analysis project Ga0134124, IMG submission 96880) | Terrestrial soil microbial communities without Nitrogen fertilizer from Kellogg Biological Station, Michigan, USA - KB3-0-4 | ecosystem: Environmental > Terrestrial > Soil > Unclassified ...
ACCAGCACTGCCGTCGCCACCACGATGATGCGGATCATTGGTTCTTCGCTCCCTTAGTCTTCGAGATGGATATTCCGCTCGCGCGCGAGCGTCGACCAGTGAGCGATGTCCGCTTTCATGAACTGGCCGAACTGGTCCGGGGTCATCGGCATGATCTCCATCGCCTCGCTCGCCAGGCGGTCCCGCAGCGCGGGCGCCGAGAGCGCCTTGTTGATCTCGCCATTCAGCTTGCGGACGACCTCGGGCGGCAGCTTCGCCGGGCCGACGATGCCGTACCACTGCACGCCGTCGAAGCCCTTGTAGCCCGATTCTTCGAAGGTCGGCACGTTGGGCAGGAGGGGGTTGCGCTTGAGCCCCGTGACGGCGAGGGGCTTGAGCTTGCCGGCGCGGATGTGCGGCAGCGCCGCGGCGAGGCCGGGCATGAGCACGTTGATCTGGCCACCGAGCATGTCGGTGATCGCCGGGCCTATGCCTTTGTAGTGCACGTAGACCGCGCCTTCGAGCTGCGCCGCGCCCCTGAACTGCTCGAGCGCGAGATGGTTCAGGAGGCCGATGCCTCCGGTACCCCAGTTCAGCTTGGCCGGATTCTGCTTCGCGTAGTCGATGAAAGCTTTCAGGTCCGGGGCCGGCACCGACGGCGTGACCACCAGGATGTTGGGCGTGCCGCCGACCATCGCGATCGGGGTGAAATCGCGCACAGCGTCGTATTCGAGCTTGCGCACGGCAGGGTTGGTGCCGTGGGTGCCGACGTAGCCCACCATCAGCGTGTAGCCGTCGGGCGCCGCGCGCTTGGTCGCCATCGCCGCGATCGAGCCACCCGCGCCGCCCACGTTCTCGACGATGAACGATTGTCCCAGCGCGCGGCCGAGCTCGGCACCGATGGTGCGTCCGGTGAGGTCGAGGCCGCCGCCGGGCTGGGCGGGGACGATGATCTTCACCGGTTTCGACGGATACCCCTGCGCAGCGGCGATCGCCGGAAGCAGCGCCGACGCGACGAGAGCCAAAGCGGCGAGACGCGCGGTCATGATGTCAGGCAGGCTCCAGGCCGTGCTTCCTGATGACCGGTGCGGCTGCCGGTGCGGTCAGGAACTTGACGAGCGCTCTCGCCGCATCGCCCTGCCTGGCGCCGGAATGAATGCCGGCCGAGAACACGGTCATCCGCTGAAGCTCGCCCGGCAGCGGGCCGACGTAATCGATGCCCTGGAAGTGAACGAGCTCGCTGATCTGCTGGAAGCCCACTTCCGCTTCGCCGTTGGCGATGAGCGTCCCGACGAATACGCCGGACGGGGTCTGCTTGAGCTTGCCCTTGACCTGGTCCGCGATGCCCAGCTTCTCGAACACGCTGAGCATGTAAAGGCCGCTCGGGCCGGTGGAATAGCCGATCGACTTCGCCGCCAGCAGCGTCTTCTTCAACGCGTCGGCCGAGCCGATGTCGGGCTTCGGCGCGCCCTTGCGAACGGCGAGGCCGGTGCCGGATTTCGCCAGATCGACCCGGCTGCCGGCGAGCGCATGGCCGAGCTGGATCTGCTCGTCGATCGCCGGACCCGCCATGATGATGAGGTCGTAGGGCTCGCCGCCGGCGAGCCGCTTCTGGACGTTCAGCGTGCCATTGAACAGCGTGGTCACCTTGTGTCCCGAAGCTTTCTCGAACTGCGCTACCAGCTCGAGGTAGGCCTCCTGCGTCGCCTGCGTGGAGATCACGTTGATTTCCGCGGCGCCGACCGCGGCCGAAAGCAGAGACGCACCCGCTGCGATGATCGATATGGCCCTCATTGCGCCCTCCCGTGATCCTCTCAGTATCCGGTCTTTCGGTCGACCACTTCCTTGAGCGGTCTTCCGTCCAGGAAGCGTGCCAGATTATCCGCGAACAGGCGCGCGACGAAGCGGTCGCGCTGCGGATGGGGACCGCCGAGATGCGGAAGCACGACGATCCCCTCGGTCCTCCAGAACGGGTGCTCCGCCGGCAGCGGCTCCTGCCGGAACACATCCAGCACCGCGCCGGCGATCCTCTTGGCCTCGACCGCGGCGATCAGGTCGTCGTCCTTGATCAGGTGGCCACGGCCGAAGTTCAGCAGCCACGCGCCGGGCTTCATCATGCCCAGGCGCTCGGCGTTGATGAAGTTGTCGGTGGCCGGTGTCGCCGGCAAGAGCAGGAGCACGAAATCGGATTCGGCCAGCACTTCGGGCGTTCGATCCGCCGTCAGGACCTTGGCGACATTCGGCACCGGCTCGGGCCGGCGCCGCGTGCCGATCACCCGCATGCCCAGGACGGACGCGATCCGCGCAACGTGCTGGCCGATCGCTCCGAGGCCGAGAATGCCGAGCGTCTTGCCGGTCAGAGGTTGCGCGACCGTGCGGACCCACGCGCCGCGCTTCTGGTTCGCGGCAGCCGCGGCGTAGGGTTTGGCGACGTAGAGCAGCGCGCCGATGATGTTCTCCGGCATCGACTCCGCGTGCGTGCCGCGGGCGCAGGTGAGCGTGAGGCCCGGCGGCAGGTCGGGCAGCGCCAGCCATTCCTCCACGCCTGCCGTCATCACCTGCGCCCAGCGCAGCTTCGGCATCGCCGGCAGCACCCCGGGCGGCACCCCGTACGCCATCAGCGCCTCCGTGCGCCGGAGCTGATCGGCAGACGGCTTCTCCTTGCGTGGCAGAGTTTCCACCGCGACGCGGTCGGCAAGGCCGGCCGCCTGGATTGCGTCAAGGTACGCGGCGGTCGAGTCGGTCCAGAGCAGGACGTTTGCGCGGCTGGTCACGCTGCGGCTCCTCCGAGGAAGGGTAGCCCGGAAGTCTAATGGGCTCGAAGCTTGCTCGCTCCCGGCGCATGAGACCTGCTCAGATCGAAGCGCTAGCCGGGACCGGCCTGCTCCTTCTCTCCGCGTTCAAGCGCGGCCCGCTGGGGATTGTTTCCTTCCTGGGCGCGACCTTGCTGATCGTGCACGCCGCGACCCAGCGCGCCGGAGAGGGCTTCCGCTAAGGTCGGAATCCTCTATCCTTCGTCCCGACCAACGGAGGAGAGACAATGAAGAACGGTATACGGAGCGGGTTCCTGGCCGCGGCGGCGCTCGCGTGCACCTTGGCCACGGCCCCGCCCTGCGCGGCGCAGACCTATCCGGCGAAGCCGATGCTCGTGCTCATGCCGCTGCAGGCGGGCAGCGCGGTCGACGTCATGATCCGCATCGTCGCGCAGAAGATGAGCGAGGGCCTCGGCCAGCAGATCGTGATCGAGAATCAGCCGGGTGCGGCCGGCTCGATCGGCGCCGAGCGCGTCAAACGCGCTGCGCCCGACGGCTACACGATCGGCGCGCTGAACGACTCGATCCTCACCATGATCCCCAACATCCGCAACGTCGGCTACGACCCGCTCAAGGACTTCGAGCCGGTGGGCGTGGTCGCGGCGATCAGCTGGGTCATGGTGGTGAACAACGACCTGCCCGCGAAGTCGGTCCCGGAGTTCGTCGCGCTGGCGAAGAAGAGTCCGGGCAGGCTCGACTACTCCTCCGGCGGCAACGGCAGCCCGCAGCACGTTGCGATGGAAGCGTTCAAGGCCGCCACCGGGATTTCGCTGGTTCACATCCCCTACCGGGGGGCGACGCAGGCCGCGATCGACGTGATGTCCAACCGCGTGCAGGCGCACTTCGGAGCGGTGTCGATCGTCCAGCCCTTCATCAAGGACGGCCGCTTGCGGGCGCTCGGCGTGCCGAGCGCCGCGCGCTCGCCGCTGCTGCCCGAGGTGCCGACCTTCGCCGAGGCGGGGGTGCCGGGCTTCGAGTGGCGCACCTGGGCTTCCTTCGTCGTGCCGCTCGGAACGCCCAAGCCGATCGTCGAGCGGCTGAACGCCGAGCTCGTAAAAGCGGTCAGCGCGCCGGAGGTGCGCGAGAAGCTGATCGCCCAGGGCCTGGAGCCGATCGGCTCGAGCCCCTCGACGGTGACGAAGTGGACCGGCGAGGGCCTCGCGCGCATGAAGGACATCGTGCAGCGCGCGAAGATCCAGGCGGAGTAGCGGCCGTTTTTACGCGCATCGACCACGTCATGATCTGCGTCCCTGAGCTCGGCCGGGGCGTGGAGGCCTACCGGCGCCTCGGCTTCGACGTCCACCCGGGCGGCGAGCATCCAGGCAAGGGCACGCACAACGCCATCGCCTTCGGCCAGGATGACTATCTCGAGCTGCTCGCCGTGCGCGACCGGGAGGAGTACCGCGCAAACAATATGCATGGCGGGCTGCTCGAGTTTCTCGAGCGGGGCGGCGGGCTGCGCTACGTGGTGGTCCAGAGCGACGATCTCGCGGCCGACGCGGCGGCGATGCGCGCGCGCGGCGTGGATCTGAGCGGTCCGATCGACGGCGCGCGGCGCACCCCCTCGGGACAGGAGCTGCGCTGGAAGGCCGCGACCCTCGGGGAGCGCAGCCCCCTGCCGCTGTTCTTCATTCAGCACGTCACGCCGCTGACCGAGCGGCGGCGTCAGGCGCCCGCCGCGGGACGACATCCGAACGGCATGCAGCGCATCGAGCGCTGCTACATCGTCGTGGACGAGCTCGAGGCCGCGGTCGGACAGTACCGCAAGGTGCTCGGCATGGAGCCGCAGGGAGAGCGCGGCACGGTGATCAACGCCGACATGGCGATCTTCCCGCTCGGGCCGACGGGGCTCGGCGTCGTGCGCCCGGTTGCGCCGGGCGTCGCCGCAAACGCCCTGGCGAAGCGAGGCCCGGGACCGTTCCAGGTTCTCTATCGCACGGCGGGCATGGACGCAGCGGCGAAGTGGATCGCCGACCACGGGCTGCCGCCGCCCGCGCGCGGCACGCGGAACACCGGCGAGCAAGCAATGCTCGTGCCGCCGGAACATGCCTGCGGCGTCTACGTCGGTTTCGTCGGAGCGCCTTAGCGTTACCGTCGTACGCGAACGCAAGACTCCCGTTTCCGGTTGGGCTACCGTAACAAACGGCCTTGTTACTCGCTCCGAAATACCTGCTGCTCGGTGCGTTCCTCGCATCGGTCGCCTATGTGCACCTCCGCGGCCGCTCGCGGTTCCGCTTCGTGCGGCAGCTCGCCAACCATTCGTCGCTGCTCGCACCCTACAACGCGCTGATGTACCTGTTCTCCGCGGTCCCTTCGAAGCCGCTGCTCAGCGAGCGCGATTTCCCCGAGCTGGCGCCTCTCTCGGCGAACTGGCGGCTGATTCGCGAGGAAGCGCAGAAGCTCAGCGACGACGGCTACATCCGCGCAGCGCTCCATAACAACGACATTGGCTTCAACTCGTTCTTCAAGCGGGGCTGGAAGCGCTTCTACCTCAAATGGTACGACCAGCCGCTGCCCTCCGCTCGAGCCCTCTGCCCGCGCACCGTGGACCTGGTCAATGCCATTCCGACGGTCAAAGGCGCGATGTTCGCGCTGCTCCCGCCGGGGAGCCGCCTGAATCCTCATCGCGACCCGTTCGCGGGTTCGCTGCGCTATCACCTCGGGCTCGTCACGGCGAATTCGGATGCGTGCTTCATCAGCGTGGACGGGGAGCGTTACGCCTGGAAGGATGGCGAGGCGGTGCTCTTCGATGAGACTTACATCCACTTCGCCGAGAACAACACCGGCGTGACGCGGCTCATCCTGCTCGCCGACGTCGAGCGCCCGCTGCGCACGCGCCTGTTGCAGGCCGTGAATCGCTGGGTGAGTCGCAGCGTAGTCGCGGCGAGCTCGACCCAAAACGTGGAAAACGAGCCCGTAGGCAGGCTGAACCGCTTCTACGGCAAGGTCTACCATCCGGTCGCATCGCGCATAAGCACCGCAGCGCGCACCCTCAAGCGGCGGAACCGGCTGCTCTATCGCGTGTTGCAATACGCCATCGTCATCGGGCTCGCGTACCTGATCTTCGCCTGATCTATCCGCCCCGCCACGGATTCCCTGTCGATCCGACGCTTCGCCCGCGAGCGCGACTGGGCCGCGTGGCTCTCGCGCAACCACGGCCGATCGCCGGGGCTCTGGCTGCAGATCGCCAAGAAACATGCGGACGTGCCTTCGGTGTCCTATCCCGAAGCGCTCGACGTGGCGCTCTGCTATGGATGGATCGACGGGCAGAAGCGCCCCCACAGCGACAAGTTCTGGTTGCAGAAATTCGGCCCCCGCGCGAGGAAAAGCCTCTGGTCGCGCAACAACCGCCACAGAGCGCTCGCGCTCTCCGCGGCCGGCAAGATGCGCGCGCCCGGATTGGCGGAGATCGAGCGCGCGAGGGCCGACGGCCGCTGGGAAGGCGCCTATGCTTCACCGCGTGCCTCCACGGTTCCGGAGGACCTCGAGCGGGCGCTGAAGCGCAATGCAAAGGCGCGCCGCTTCTTCGAGGGGCTCGATCGCGCCAATCGCTACGCGATCCTCTTCAGGCTGCAGACGGCGAAGAAGCCGGAGACACGGGCGCGGCGCCTCGCCGATTTCCTGAAGATGCTCGAGCGCGGCCGCAAGATCCACGGGGGGCCGCGCTAACGTAAAATCTCGCTCGTGTTCGTGTCCCGCTTTCGCATTTCCCTGGTCTCATGGCGCGACGCGGCGCTGACGCTGCTGCCGTTCGTGCTCCTCCTGATCGTGGTGCTATGGGTCACGCTGCGCTTCGTGAACCCGGCGCCGCCGACCACGATCATGATGACGAGCGGCGCTGACGGCAGCATGTTCGAGGTGTATGCCGGGCGCTACGCGAAGATCCTCGCCCGGCAGGGCGTGAGCCTGAAGATCCTTCCGTCGCAGGGATCGCTCGAGAATCTCAAGCGCCTGAGCGATCCGGGGTTCAAGGTCGACGTCGGGTTCGTCCAGGGCGGGATCGCGAGCCTCGGCGACGCGAACAACCTCATGTCGCTCGGCAGCGTCTTCTACGTGCCTGTCCTCATCTTCTACAAGGCGCCGCAGGCGCTCAAGCTCCTCTCGGAGCTGGACGGCAAGCGCATCGCCATCGGGCGCGACGGAAGCGGCGCCCGCGTGCTCGCGGAGGCCCTCCTCAAGGCGAACGGGATCGAGGCAGGCGGGCGCTCGAAGCTGCTCGACCTCGAGGGCAAGGCCGCGGAGGACGCGCTGCTGAACGGGCAGGCCGATGCGATCTTCCTGATGGGCGACTCGGCCACGCCCGCCACGATGCGCGAGCTGATTCACACGAGCAGCGTGCGGCTCTTCGACTTTGTCCAGGGTGACGGCTACGTGCGGCGCTTCCGCTACCTGACCAAGCTCGAGCTGCCGCCGGGCTCGCTCGACCTCGGCAAGAACACGCCGGCGCAGATGATGACGATGGTGGCGCCGACCGTCGAGCTGCTCGCGCGTCCCGGGCTGCATCCGGCGCTCTCCGACCTCTTGATCCAGGCGGCGCAGGAGGTGCACGGCCGCGCCACGCTGCTGCAGAAGGCGGGCGAGTTCCCGGCGCCGCTCGAGCACGAGTACCGGGTGAGCGAAGACGCGCTCCGCTACTACAAATCCGGCAAGACCTTCGCCTACCGGCACCTGCCCTTCTGGCTGGCGAGCCTGGTCGACCGGGTGGCCATCGTGCTGGTGCCGCTGGCGGTGCTGCTGATCCCCGGCGTGCGGATCGTGCCTTGGCTCTACAAGTGGCGCATCAACCAGCGCATCTACCGCCGCTACGGCGAGCTGATGGCGCTGGAGCGCGCGGCCTTCGGCCAGACGACTCCCGAGCAGCGCGCCGAGCTTCTCAAGCGGCTGGACGAGATCGAGAAGCGGATCGTCACCGTCAAGCTGCCCGCATCCTTCGCCGACCAGCTTTACGTGCTGCGCCAGCACCTGCACTTCGTCCGCAACCAGATCATGCAGCCCGGCGATCGACGAGGCGCCAGCTCGACGCCGATCCGGCCGGCCGCTTGAGCGGGGCGCTGGAACGCCGAGCAGCACCACGAGCGGCGTCACGCAGATGACGCCTGAGCAATGGGATGCCGCCATGCCGGGTATCAGGACGAAGACGCGCCTCTAGGGAACGCGCCGAAAGCGAGGCTCGACAGAACTTTGTAGAAAAAGATCTAGCAGCGATTCGAGTCGCGGCAGCCGGGGATCGAGCGCTCGCCGCGGCGCTTCGCGCAAAGCCTATTGCCTTGTAGTACCCCGTTTTATCCGCGCGTACGGTGGCGCGCAATGTAGCGCGCCATGCGCCCCATCGCCGGTCCCTTCCCCTGGCGCACGAACCGAATGTCGCGGCACGACCGAGATGAGCGGTCACGTTTGACGCTACGGCGTGTACGCGCCGCGCGTAGTGAATTCGTGACCGGTGCAAAACACCGACTTGCAGCGGATTTCCGTGTCATCAGCCGCTACCTAGATTGGCGCGCCAGCGGAGGAGAACTCATCATGCGCGTCCTAAAGAGCATCGTCGCCATCGGCAGCTTCGTGCTCGCGCTGTGCTATGGCGCTCCGAGCTATGCCCAATTGTTCGTCGCACCGAGCTGCGGGTCACTTCGCTTTGACTGGCGGCCGACAAACGCCAGCCCGCAGAGCTTCACGGCCCAGGTCCAGTTCAGGGTGACCGGCACCCCGAACTACGGAGCGGCTACGACCATCCCTCAGGACCCGAACGATCGCGGGATCCGCGGCGTCATTCCGAATCTCCAGCCCAACACGACCTACGACGTCAAGGTGACGCTCAACAGCACTCCGCCGGAATCGGCCGAGAAACTCGGGACCACGACGGTCGAATCGCAATTCATCCCCACTTTCCATTCGGTGGGAATGTGCTGGGCGCCCAACGGCAAGGGGGCCAGCGTCCGCGCCGCGGTCAAGTTCAAACCGGCCGGCGCGCCGGACTCGGCCTACCGGCAGGGACTCGACCTCTGGTACGACGCGCGCACCAACTTCCTCCGGAACGCCGAATACCGTGGCAGCCTGGTCGACCTGCAACCCGGGACCGCCTATGACATCCAGCTCACGCTCGGCACCGGCGCGCCGCAGACGATTTCCAACGCGGTCAGGACCTGGAGCGAGGTCTTTCCGGAGCGAACTCCGATCCCCCTCTCCCAAGGTGTCACCAAGCTCATCATCAGTCCGGCGGACATCACCGAGCCGACTTCCAGCGCATCGGGGGGCATCCAGACCATCAACGTGCCGGCCTCCGAGTCGACCTCCACCTATACCGTAGTGACGGGTTCGCCCGGGCAGAATGTGATCGACCAGAGCAGTCTTGCGAGCCCTGCCGATCACGACGGCTGCGTCATCGTGAGGCAAGGGACGCATCACGTCATCATCCGGGGCCTGCAGCTCAAGAACTGCCAAAGGGATGCCATCTTCATCGAGCGGCAGTCTTCGCCGATCCTGAACGTGCAGACCCATGACATCGTCATCGAGGACAACGAGATCTTCGGCTGGGGCGGCAGGGGCCAGGATGATGGTCGCTCCATAACGCCAAATCCCGATCCGCTTCAACCCAACCTCGACGGCGCGATTTTTTGCGGCTACAACCGCGAGACAGCCGATCCGATCAGGCCGGACCGCATCATCATCCAGCGCAACACGATCCGCGATCCGCGGTGGAGCTCGACCCCTTGGGGGCCAGGGACCCAAAGGCATCCATGGGGCCCGGAGCCGGTCAATTTCGATAGATGCGGCACCAACCACGTCATCCGGTACAACGATATGTACTCGACCAATGGGAATTTTTTCTGCGACGGCATTGGGGGCGGCGAGAACTTCAGTACCCGCGGTTTTCCCAACGCCGACTCCGACATCTATGGCAACCGGATCTCGCAGGTCTACGATGATGGGATCGAATCCGAAGGCGGCAACCGCAACGTCAGGATCTGGGGAAACTACCTCGACCGCACGATGGTGGCGATCGGCAATGCGCATACCTCGGTGGGCCCGCTCTACGTATGGCGCAACGTCAGCAACGACCAGTCCCAAATGCAGGATCCTGCGGCCACGGCCGATGCCGGAGTCCGCGGCTCATTCGTAAAGACCGTGAGCAGCGGCAACACGCCCTTCAACGGCGGGCGCGCTTACTTTTTCCACAACACGGTGCTCCAGAAACCCAACCCAGCGGGGCTGTTTACGCTGGGCGCCGGCCGGGCCCTCGGGGATGCAGACGCGAACACGCCAGTGCCTTTCTTCAATTTCGTCAGCCGGGCCAACATCTGGCTGACCTACAGGCCGCGCAAGCCGAACGGCGGCACGGATTATTCGATCGAGGGGAGCTGTGATCCGAATGCCAATCCTCCCAGGCCGTGCGATGCAGACTGGGATCTATATAACGGAAAGATCCAGGACTCCCTTCAAAGCGCCGGGCCGAACGCCGAGGTCAACGGGTGGGGAAATCCCACCCTCGGGGATCCCAACAGTGCACCGACATTCCTGAACGCGGATCCCGCGAGCGGCGGGCGGTATCCGGCAGGAATTCCGGCAACAGATCCCAACAATCCCACCTTCGGGACGGGTGATTTCAGGCTCGCAGCAAGCAGTCTGGGGACGATCAACGTGCCGCTCATCCCGAACTTCAACGATCTGGACGGGACGCGCCACGTCGGCGCGCAGCCGCCTTCGAAGGACGAGATGCGCTTCGGCGTGAGCGCCGCCACGACCCCCGGATCGGGGCCCACGGCGCTGCTGACCGCTACTCCAACCTCGGGCAGGGCGCCGCTCACCGTCGCGTTCGACGCCGGCGGCTCGAGCGCCGGAACCAACCCCATTTCAACCTACAGCATCGATTTCGGTGACAACACGAGCGGCACCGGAGTCAAGCAGACGCATACCTACACCGCTCCAGGGTCCTATCCCGCGATGCTGACCGTGACGGATTCGGCCGGCAGGACATCGAATGTTTTCACGACGATCACGGTGACCGTATCGGGGCCGACCGCGGCGCTGACCGCCAGTCCGCTCTCGGGGCCTGCGCCTCTTACGGTAACCTTCGACGCAAGCGGCTCGACGCAGGGAAGCGCGCCGATCAGCACTTACAGCATCGACTTCGGCGACAAGACGAGCGGCAGCGGCGCGCAGCAGACCCACACCTACAGTGCGTTGGGCACTTACACCGCAACGCTGACCGTGACCGATGGCAACAAGCTCACATCGACCGATAGCAAGACCATCCAGGTAACGGACAGCGTGACGCTGTTTTCAGGCCCCTCCACGTTCGGCCTGTTCTTCTCTGCCGGGCCGGGGCTGACCATCAACCGCGCAGCAGGCGAGCGCATCGATTTCACGGTCAGCGCCGCCGACGGCCGCGCGCTGAGCCAGGTGCGCTTCTTCCTGAATGGCACGAATCGCCTGACGGACACGGCGGCACCGTTCCAGTTCTCGTGGGTCCCGACGCTCTCGGACCCCGCCGGCAACTACGTCCTCGTCGCCGAGGCGACCGACACAGCGGGCAACAAGGCGACCGAGTCGCGGACCCTGACGCTGCTCGCGAGCACCTGCGCCATTTACGTCAGCTCCGCAACGCCCACCCAGGGACAATCGATCGATGTCCAGGGCCTCTGCAGCGCCTCTCAAACCCTGGACAAGATGGAATTCTTCGTCGACGACATCCTGCAAAGCCCGTATCGCGACCCCGCGACGCCCTACACCTGGAGAATGGACACGAGCGCATTCGCCGTCGGCACGCACACCGTTCGCGTCAGGGCCGTGCGGGCGGACACCGCCCTCGGCGAAGACCGGGCGAGCATCGAAATCCTCGCCGCACCGCTCACGCTGACCTTCTCGCCGGGAATGGTGGTCAACCGCACCGAGGACCTGAGCGTGACCGCGGCCGCCACCGACGGGCGCGCGCTGAGGCAGGTCAGCTTCTACGTCAACGGCGAATTCCGGGCCGGAGAGCAGGTCGCGCCCTACAGGCTGACGCTCCTCGGGAGCGGTCAGTTCGCGCGACCGGATCGTCTCGGGCTGCATCAGCTCTACGTCGAGGCTACCGATATGGACGGCAACGTGCTCACCGCGACGCGTGACCTTTACGTGCTCAGCGACATCTGCAATGTGCTCGTCGCCACAAGCAAATACCGCGTCAGCAGCCACGACACGGTACTCGTGGGACCGCACACGGTGATCCAGGGGCAGCTCCTGCCCATGCAGGGACTGTGCAGTGCCTCGCAGAACGTGCAGCAGATCGACTTCTACGTGGACGCCGTCCTACAGGTCACCGATGTGAGCGCGCCGTATGGCTTTGCCATGACCACCGCGTCGCTCCAGCCTGGCTCGCACACCGTATCGATCACCGCCCGATTCGCCGGCGGCGGGGTGGCCAATCATTCCATCCCGATCGAGATCGTCGCGCCCCGGCCTTGAAAAATCAGCGACGTGCGAGCGGAGAGCCGGGCGGGAACTGCGATCCCGCCGCCGCCGGCGTCAGCATCGGCTGCACCGGGGTCACCACGGGCGGCGGCGCCTCGGCCACGACCTGTTCAGGGGTGCCGGTCGATGCGCGGGCCGGACCGGCTTCGGGCACGTACGTGATCCGCTGCTCGATCCCGAGGGGCGTGTAGACCAGCGTCACCGCGTCGCGGCTGACTGCGCGCACGAGGTACACATTGTCGATGACCTCGCCAGGCCGGACGAAATGAATCCGGTCGCCCGCCTCGAGGATGATGGTGAGGCGGCCGTCGTACCGAACGCTTCCTGCCAGGCGATAAGGAAGCGGAGGCGCCGAGGGTGGCGGTGGACTTTCCGCCACGGGTTGTGCCACCGGCGCAGGCCGCGGTGGTTCCCACGAGCGGGGCGCGAACGGGTCCCTACGGGCCGGGCCAAAGGTCTCCCGCGCCGGCAGCGCGGCCGAAGCGTTCGCCGGCGGTGGAGCTTCGGGCAGGAGATTCGACACGAGCACAGCGTCTCGACGAGGTATACGATCTCCGGTCGGAGCCACGACAAGCCAGATGACGACGGCGGCGCCGCACAGCAAGAATAAAAGTCGGTTACGCCGGACACTCGTAAAGCGGTGAAGCATGCGGCTGATATTGTCGAGCGCGCGTCCGCAGCCCCGGTATGGCGCACTTCCCGGAACCGGTAGTCCATCCAGAAGCTTTCGCATAGTCCTTCAAGCTGCGCCGCCGCCTCGTTACACGCAGGTCCCGCGCTTCTTTTTTATCCCTACGTCCCACACGGAGTGTGAGAGGAGACGCCCCTCCTCCGTGAAAGGGAAGCCCCGTCGCCACGGGGCTCCATTGAATTTCAGGCGCGCGCGACATGCGAGCGCGGGCAAGCGCGATAGGCAAGGGATGGCTTTGCGGTCAGGATCGCATCATGAAACTCAGCGCCCCGAACCCTGGCCGCAGGGTGAGAACGCCGAAAGCGTGCCCCGGTTGCCTGCTGTGCGCGCAGCCCGGACTGCTTCGTCCGCCGCATGTAGCGCTAGGCGTCAACAGCATCGCGCCGCGCTGGCGCATCTATGTACCCTAATCCCCTGCTGCAAGCCCTGGACATCGCGGGCGGCCTCCAGGCGCTCGCGCGTCACCTGCACGTTCCGAAGAAACAGCTTGGAAGCTGGTTGGACGGAGAGACCGAGACCCCGCCAGCAGTACTTCTACGCGCGATCAATTTTCTGCAGCGCGCATGCGGGATGCCCGCGCGGAGCAGCTAGCGGAGCTCGTACCCGACTTTCACTTCTCCGATTGTCCGAATCTTTCGTCTTGCCGTTGACCTAGCGAAAGCGCCGGCGTACGTTGGCAGCCGGGGAGGAAACCGTGCATACCGCGCGAGCTGCGGGGTCGGCTCATGGTGGCGCTGAGGCATTCGTCGGCGTCAAGGTGAAGAGCAAGGCGGCGGACCCCGCCCGCTGAGCTCCAAAATGCAGCCCAACATTCCGGATAGCGCAGCCACGGCGGCCCTGCGCCGCCCTTGGATAGGGCTGTGGGAGGCGGCATGCGAGCTGGGCGCGGTCCTGCGCGCATGCCGATTCAGCTTGTTCATCATCGCCGGCGGCGGCGCGCTGCTGCTGCTCGCGCCGCAAGGCTGGGAGCTGGCGGTGCGCCTGCCCGACGAGTCGATCTGGCATGCGATCGCCTTCCACATCTGCGTATTCCTCTGGGCGTTCCAGTGCTGGTTCTGGGCGCGCGTCCTGCTTCAACTGCTCTTCAGCCACGATCGCGAACGTCACGTCGACGGGCAATTGCTCTCGCACTGGCAGCGCAAGTGCGTCGAGCACGTTCCGCGCATTCTGGCGTTGCTGGCCTACGCGGTGCCGGTGTTGGCGCTGATCGCTGCGCGCACGTTTGTGCATGCGGTCATCGCGGTGCTTGCCGCCATCCTGTTCTACACGGTGCTCGTGCTGCGTCGTTGGGCGGCCAAGAAGGTTCGCCAGCACACCACCAACGAGAAGGTGCGCAACTTCATCGACACGCAATGGCAGCCGTACGCACGCATGCGCGACCTGCCCGCCGCCTGGATGTGGATTCTCATCGGCGGAGTGATCCTCGGGCTGGCGTGCACCGCGTTCGTCGTGATCGATCCGGTCACTTTCGGGTGGGCGCTCGGGGCCGCGGCCGTGCCCTTCATTGGATTTGCGCTCCTCGTGCCACTCGGCAGTCTTGCGGTTTATCTTTCGCACTTGCTGGTGGCGCGGGATAAGCCGCGGGCTCATCGCAGCTTGCCGGCCGTCACCATCATGGTGGTATGGGCGGTGGTCGGAGGGCTGCTGGCCGACAACCACGTCCTGCGCACGGTACCCGACTCGACGCCCAGGCGAATGCCGTTCGACCAGGCCGTGCGGGATTGGCACGAATCGGCGAAGACCGCATCGGGCCAGCAAGAGCCGCCGCTCGTGATCGTCTCCGCCGCGGGCGGCGGATTGCGCGCGGCCTACTGGACCGCGACCGTGCTCGGCGCTTTGCAGGATGCCGATCCGAACTTCGGCAAATACGTGTTCGCCATTAGCGGCGTCTCCGGCGGCTCGCTCGGAGCGACGGTGTTCGTCACGCTGCTCGGCCAACCGCCGGCGCAAATGCCGGCGGCCAAGGATTGCAAGCCTCTCGAGGACAAACGGCGATCGGTCGAATGCGCCGGACAGCAAGTGCTCGCGCAGGACTTCCTCGCGCCGGCGGTGGCCGGTTTGCTGTTCCCCGACTTGCTGCACAACTTCTTCCCGGTGTTCGGCACCGGCCATGATCGCGCGGCGGCGTTGGAGAAAGGCTGGGAGCGCGCCTGGGAGCGCGCCGGGTTCGACGGCGGCATCTGGGCGAAGCGCAGCTTCACGCAGCTCTGGCCCGATGCCAAGACGCCGCTACCCGCGCTGTTGCTGAACGGCGTTCACGTCGCCACCGGCAAGCGCATCATTACGAGCAACCTGAGCACCGTCGACATTCCGATCGCGGATGCCTACGACGTCTTCGAAGACATGCTCAAGGTGGACATTCCCGTCAGCACCGCGGCGCATAACAGCGCGCGATTCACATATGTGAGCCCCGCTGGCACGCTGCTCGAGCGAGGCAGCGGCGTCAACCATGGTCGCGTCGTCGACGGGGGGTACTTCGAGAACTTCGGCGCCGCCACGGCGCGCGAAACGCTGCGCGCCGTGAAGCGCAAGCTCCGCCTGGACAAGACCCGCGCGCGGCCATTCATCATCCAGATCAGCAACGACCCGAAGGTCGAGACGTACAACGTGCAAGGGAAACCGACGATCGAGGCGGCGCCGCACGAGCGCCCCTGGTGCCGCAACGAGGTGCTGGCTCCGATTTGCGCGCTCCTCAAGACCCGCGACGGACGCGGCACCCTGGCGTACAAGGAATTTCTGGAGGAAGCCTCCCACGAGACCGACTACGTGCATTTCCGGCTGTGCGACAAGATTCCGGAGCCTGCACTGGGCTGGGTGCTCTCGGAAGCATCGACGCGGGTCATGCGCGAGGTGGTACGCGACGATCGATGCGACAACAAGCAAGCGCTGCAGAAGGTGCTTGCGTTCCTGAAGGCGGGCTCCGTTACTCCGGCGCCGGGCGCGCAGGTAACGCGGTAATCGGATCGGAACGAACAACACGGAGACAAGGGCCATGGCGATCAAGAGCTTCGAGATCGAGAGTTACGGGGTGCACCTCACGGATTCCCTGGATCTCGGCAGCGGCCTGATCGCCGCGGGTGCCACCTCGGTCAGGATGCGCGGTGCAGTCGCATGTAAGGGCGGCGATCACGTTTTCTTCATGATTTTTCTGGCTCCCGGCAGCTCTGTTCCGGAGGCCTTCTATCGACCGGCGGACAAGCTCGGCGCGATCTTCTTGCCCTTCGGCGACATTGCACCGTACGTCGACCTGCTCCGCAACGAGAAGCCGCTCACCGCCTATCTGGACAGCGACAATCCGTGGCGAAATGGCATTTTCTCCGCTCTTGAGCCGGTCGGAGAAGGAGAATTGCCCTCGGCGCTGCTTCCGTAGGCAGCCGCGGACCCGCCCTATGGACGGATAAGCAAGTCAATCCGATCTGATTGGATCGGATGAGGAGATAACGGATAGGCAAGCGAAAAGGTCGGCAAATCAGGATCGCCGACTGAACGCGCCGGACGGAGGCGCGAATCAAATCGCGCCAATCAACCGGATAACCGGATAACACGCTGACGCGCTTGCGCATCGCGCCGTCGGTCGGCGGCGTCGCGCGCTGCTCGGCTCGCTTCCGAACGCCCGAACGGCGGACTGACACCGGGTCCGCCTCTACGTAGTCTGCCCGGATGGCGTTCACACGATGAAAAACACATGCGACCCGACCTGCTTCGCCTTGCCCTCCTGACGTTTACCCTCGCCTTCGGTGGCGCTGTCTTCGCGCAAACCTGCGACACCGGGCCTTCGCGTCCCTTCGACCAGGCGCCGGTGAGCAGCAATCCGATCTCGGTCGCGCCCTTCAGCACCACCACTATCGAATCCGAACACTTCAACTGCGGCGGCGAAGGCCAGGGCTACCACGACAACACCCCCGGCAACCAGTCGACCTCGACCTACCGCAACCCGGCGTCGGTCGATGTGATGGAGATCACCACCGGCGGGCGCACCGTGCAGTTCTTCGACACCGGCGAGTGGATGGCCTACACGATCAGCCTCGGCTCGGCCGGAACCTTCAACCTCGGCATCTTCGCGGCGTCGAACCAGGTGCCCGCGGGCCAGGTCGCGGGCCAGTACAAGCTGCAGCTCGACGGCGTCGACATCACGGGCAGCGTCAGCGTGCTCAGCACCGGAAGCTGGGACAGCTACGCCTGGACCGACGCGCCCGGGAGCCTCTCGCTTCCGGCGGGCGTGCACACGTTGACGCTCGTCTCCGTCCAGCAAAGCTTCCGCGTCGACAAGCTGCGCCTGGTCGCGACCACGCCGCCGCCGAGCTGCGACAGCGGCACCTCGCGGCCCTTCTCGGGCACCCCGGTCAACGGCGTGCCCATCCCGATCGCGGGCACCGGGACCACGATGTTCGAAGCCGAGCACTACAACTGCGGCGGCGAAGGCCAGGGCTATCACGACAACACGCCCGGCAACCAGTCGACCTCGCCCTACCGCAACCCCGACTCGGTCGACATCAACGACCAGACCAATGGGCTTCGCACCGTGCAGTTTTTCGACACGGGCGAGTGGATGGTCTACACGATCAACGTCGCGGCGAGCGGCAGCTATACGTTCGGCATCTCGGCGGCCTCGGGCGTGTCCGGAGGCGGCGGCGGACTCTACCGCATCGAGATCGACGGCGTGGATGTCACCGGCAGCGTCCCGGTACCGACGACGCCGGACTGGGAGAATCCGCAGTGGGTGGACGCGCCGAATCCGGTCTCGCTCACCGCGGGAACGCATACGCTCAGGCTCGTCTCGGTTCGGCAGAGCTACCGCGTCGACCGGCTGCGGATCACGGCTGGCGGCACGGGCTGCTCCACCTCGGGCCTCACGCTGTGCATCCAGTTCGAGGCCGCGCCGGACACCACCTTCGCCGGCAGCCAGGTGACTACCAGGAGCCTCGGCGGCTCGATCGTGTGGGAAGCGCAGAACGCAGCCCCGGACAGCGCGACGGACGTGAACCGGATCGCCCTCGTCTCCGGGGGGCGCGACGGCAGCATGGGCATCAAGCTGCAGACGCTGAACGACGACTCGAACGTGCACAGCAGCGGCAGCCTGGAGCGCTCGGAGATCCAGATGACCCAGCCCGACACGGGCGCCGTCAACGGCGCCGACACGTGGTGGGCGAACTCGCTCTTCGTGCCCACGGATTCGACGCTGCTCAACACGATCGACTGGTCGATCGGGGTCATGCAGTTCCACGGCACTCCCTCGGCGGGCGACGCGCCGAATTTCCTCCTCTCGATCCTCTACCAGACCGGAAACAGCCCGCACCTGGTGTTCCGGGCCTTCACCGCGGGCGCGGGCGGGATCCCCGGCCGGAACGGCACGCAGTACACGTACGACATCGACGGCCACACCGACCGGATCGGACAGTGCATCTTCGACGACGTCCAGAAGGGCGTGTGGTACGACTTTGTCCACCATATCAAGTGGTCCTACACCGGCACGGGCAGCCACGAGATCTGGATGCGCAAGGCCGGCGGCCCGGTGGTGAAAGTGCTGGACAAGTCGGGGATCAACACGCTGTACACCGGCGACACCGCCTATACCAAGCTCGGCGCGTATCACGACCCGGTGGTCGGGGCGAACACCTCGGTCATCCACGACCGGCTGCGCCGCGGCAATAGCGCGGACGCGGTGAGGATGCCCGACTTCAACCTCGCCGGCGCGCCGTTCCAGCTCTGCGCCGGCGTGACCCTGGGCAATCCCTGAGCGGAGAACCAGAAACCCCGGCGCTCTTTCGAGCCCCGGGGTTCTTTGTTTGCTGAAGGTGCAATAAGCTGCTCCTCCGGGAGGAGCGGTGGACAAGCTCGGTTTCGTCGGCCTGGGCGTGATGGGCGAGCCCATGTGCCGCAACCTCGCCCGCCGGCAGCGCGGTGAGGTCCTCGCCCACGATCTGCGGCCCGAGCCGCTGAAGCGCCTCGCGGCCGACGGCGTCGCGGCGGCGAGCTCCATCGCGGAGCTCGCTTCGCAGGCGGATGTCATCTTTCTTTCCCTGCCGGGCGAGCCGCAGGTGCGAGCCGTCGGCCTCGAGCTCGCGCTCGCGGCGCGCGCCGGCCAGGCGATTGTCGACTGCAGCACTGCGCCCGTCGCCCTGGCGCGCGAGCTCGCCGCCATCCTCACCGAGCGCGGCGCGCATTTCGCGGACGCGCCGGTGGCCCGCACCCGCCAAGCGGCGATCGACGGCACCCTCGCCTTCATGGTCGGCGCCGACA
>Ga0134124_10001440_pt1 | contig 19154 bp, 20 predicted proteins | sample KB304_FD_96880 | JGI IMG/M metagenome (GOLD analysis project Ga0134124, IMG submission 96880) | Terrestrial soil microbial communities without Nitrogen fertilizer from Kellogg Biological Station, Michigan, USA - KB3-0-4 | ecosystem: Environmental > Terrestrial > Soil > Unclassified ...
GCATGACCACCATGTCGTCGGCGGCGCGGATGCCGCGCTTGTCGAGCACGCCGGAGTAGGCGTCGGTGCCGGTGCGCAGCATCGTGTGCACCGGGTTGATCCGGCCCATGGCGGGATATGTGCTCTTCGCGCCCTGCGGCCCGTTCTGGTCGAAGTTGAGCGCGAGCGAGATCACCTTGCCTTTGCGCACCAGGCGAGCGGCGGCGACGATGTCCTCGGGCTGGGTGAAGTTGAGCGTGCCGATCTCGTCATTCGGGCCCCAGCGGCCCCAGTTCTTGAACTTCTCGGCGGCTTCGCGCAGGTCCTGGCGGGTAAGCTTGCGGGCGGGCGAATGGGTAGCCATCAGGGTCACCAAACGGGGATGAAGGGGAAATGAGGCGGCTAGCGTATCAGGCCGCGGCCGTCGCCGTCGCGCTTCTCGTCGTCGGGTATCTCGCGCACAACGCTTCCGTCAACCTGGAGGCGCGGCGGATCGCGAGCGGCTTCGCTTTCCTCGAGCGGGAGGCCGGGTTCGAGATCAGCGAGTCGCCCTTCCTGCGCTATGGCGCCTCGAATACCTACCTGAGCGCGCTCCTGGTGGGGATCGGCAACACCTTGAGGGTGGCGGTGATCGGGATCGTGGCCGCCACGCTGCTCGGCGCGGCAGTGGGGCTGTTTCGCCTGTCGAAAAATTTCTTGCTGCGCACACTTGCCGCCGGGTACGTCGAGTTCATCCGCAACTCGCCGCTCCTGGTGCAGCTCTTCTTCTGGTACGCGGTGATCACCGAGGCGTTGCCGATGCCGCGCGAGGCGCTGCAGCCGCTGCCGGGCGTCTTTCTCACCAACCGCGGCATTTACTTCCCCGCGCCGGGAAGCGTCCCAGTGCTCGAAAGCTTCAACTTCGCCGGCGGCTTCGTGCTCACACCGGAATTCACGGCGCTGCTCCTCGGCCTAACGGTGTACACCGCGGCGTTCATCGCCGAGATCGTGCGCGCGGGGATCCTCGCAGTCGGCCGGGGACAGTGGGACGCCGCCTTCGCGATCGGCCTCACGCGCGGCAAGGCGCTGCGCAGCGTGGTGGTGCCGCAGGCACTGCGCGTCATGGTGCCGCCGATGGGGAGCCAGTACCTGAACATCACCAAGAACAGCTCGCTCGCGGTGGCGATCGGCTATCCCGATCTCGTCTCCATCGCCAACACCGCCATCAACCAGACCGGGCAGGCGATCGAGGGCGTGGCGATCATCATGGCGGTGTACCTCACCATCAGCCTTTCGATCTCCGGGTTCATGAACTGGTACAACGCGCGGATCGCCCGGCGATGAGGTGGCTGCGCGAGAACCTGTTTCCCGGTTGGGTGAGCACCCTGGCGACCGTGTTGCTGGTCGCTTTGTTGCTGAAACCTGTTCTTCAGGTCATCGACTGGGCGCTCATCGACGCGGTCTGGCGGCCCGATCCCAGGGCCTGCCACGACGCGAGCGGCGCCTGCTGGGGCTTCATCGCCGAGAAGCACCGCTTCATCCTGTTCGGTACGTACCCCTTCGAGCAACAGTGGCGTCCGGCCATCGCCACCGTTCTTCTCGTCTCTCTCTGGAGTTTTTCTCTTGTAAGAACATTTTGGCGATGGTGGCTCGCGCTGGTCTGGCTCGCCGGCCTGGCCATCATCGGCGTGCTCATGTGGGGCGGGGTGTTCGGCCTGCCGTACGTCGAGAACGGGCGCTGGGGCGGGCTCATCCTGACGCTGCTCCTCGCCAGCTTCGGCATCGCCTTCGCGTTCCCGCTGTCGATCCTGCTCGCGCTCGGACGCCGCTCGAACCTGCCGGTGATCCGCGCGCTGTGCGTGGGCTACATCGAGCTCATCCGCGGCGTGCCGCTCATCTCGGTGCTGTTCATGGCCTCGGTGATGGTGCCGCTCTTTCTTCCGTCCGGCGTCACCATGGACAAGCTGCTGCGCGCGCAGATCGCGCTGATTCTGTTCGCCGCGGCGTACTTCGCCGAAGTGGTGCGCGGCGGGCTGCAGGCGATTCCAAACACGCAGTACGAGATGGCCGATGCACTCGGGCTGACCTATTGGCAAAAGACGACTTATGTGGTGCTGCCGCAGGCGCTGCGCATCGCGGTGCCGCCGCTCGTCAACACCTGTATCGGCTTCTTCAAGGACACCTCGCTGGTGCTGATCATCGGGCTGTTCGATCTGCTCACGACGATCAAGGTCTCGATGACCGACCCGAGCTGGGCCGGCTTCGGCGTCGAGGCCTACCTCTTCGCCGCGCTGGTGTATTTTCTCTTCTGCTTTGCCATGTCCCTCTACAGCCGTCGATTGGAGGCGAAACCAATAAGAAAAACCAGATAAGCAACGGCTCGGTGCAGATGGATCTTTATAGTTGGTTTGGTGAATGACCCAAAGCAAGAATCGCCGGCCGTCTGCTTGACCTTGGCTGCAGGGCGAGCCTAGATTGCACTTGAGCAGGAAGCTGCGGCGGAGGCCAGATGCAGCTCTCCAAGGAGGCGGAAATGCCAAGAGATCTATCGGAGGCGCTCGATCCGAGCGGCGGAGCGCTGCGGATCGCCGACTTGCCAGCACAAGTTACGCCCACCCGCGGCCATCTGCGCCAGCTTTTCATAGCGCGGAACGCCGTGCTGCTGGTGGGATCCATCGGGGTGGCCGGCTTGGGGGCAGCCGAACCCGTGCTGCGCTCCCCGGGAATTGTCGGGATCCTCGGGGCGCTGGCGCTGCTCAACTTGCTGACCTGGCTCAGGCTGAAGCAGTCCGTCCCCGTCTCATACAATCAGTTTTTGCTGCAGATCCTCGCCGACGTCGTGCTCCTGTCCGCGGCGATGTGCGTCTCGGGCGGCGGCGCAAGCCCCCTCGAGGACCTCTATTTCGTCCCGTTGGCGATCGCCGCAGCCACGCTGCCATGGAGGCACACCTTGGTCGCGGCAGCCGCGATAGTGGGCTGTCGCGAGCTCGCGAGCCGCTACTACATTCCCCTGCCCGCGTTTCCTGCGCCCGAGCACGAGGTGGTCGAATTGCTTACGGTCGCGCTGATTGCCTACTTCGCGTTCTGCATAGCGAGCACCTCGCGCAAGCATGAGCAAATGCTAACCCGCATCCGGGAAGACTATTTGGAGCAGCGGTACCTGACGGAGCTCGGAACCATGGCCGCCACAACCGCCGATCGGATAAGCTCTCCGCTCGGGGAGATGGCGGTGATCGCTCGCGAGCTCCGGGACGGCGCCTACCGGTCCTCGGAACGCCAGCAAGCGCTCGACATCATCGCGAGCCGGATCGAGCTGTGCAAGCAGATCCTGTCCCGTGTGCTCGCGTCGGCGGGCTTCAGCCGCGGGGAGAGCGCATGCAAGATGCCTGCCGACAAATTCGTCGCGGCGATCGTGGACAAGTGCCAATTGCTGCAGCCGTGGATGGTAGTGCAGTGTCAATACGAAGGCAGCCTGCCGGCGCCCGCAGTGCTGGCGGGGACGTCCCTGGAACAAGCGATGCTCGTTTTGCTGAACAGCGCGGCGGCTGCGACTCCGATGCAGGTGGAGGTTTCCGGGCGGTCGGACGAGAAGTGCCTGACGATCCAGATTCGTACGGCCGGGTCGCTACCTCCTGCGGACGCGGCCGGGTATGCGGGCGTACCGCTTTTCGCAAGGAAAGCGATGGCGCGTCGCGATCGCGAGGATCTCTTCATGGCGAAGGCCATGATCAACGGCTTCGGCGGGGCCATCGAGGAAGCGAGGCAGCCCGACGGGCATGCCTGCATCAAGCTCTCTTTTCCGTTGGCCGACTAGAGGCGCGGTGGTCGATCTGAAACTCCCGAGGCTCCGGATTGGATCCGGGCGGGGAAACCGTGGTCCGTCCCTGTTTTCGGGTGTTGTTCAGGCGCGCTTGACGCCGGCGGCGGCCATCTCCGTCCAGGCGCGCGCGAGCGAACCGTCGAGATCGATCGCGCGGCAGGCGTCCTCGATGACGGTGGCGTCGAAGCCGGCCGCGCGCGCATCGAGCGCGGTCCAGGCGACGCAGAAGTCGGTCGCGAGCCCGCAGACGTAGAGCTTCCTGAACCCTCGTTCCTTCAGATAGCCGGCGAGGCCGGTGGTGGTCTCGCGGTCGGCCTCGAGGAAGGCCGAGTAGCTGTCGATGTCGCGGTGACGGCCTTTGCGAAGGACCAGCTGTGCTTTCGTCAGGTTCAAGTCGGGATGAAAGGCGGCCCCGGCAGTGCCCTGCACGCAATGGTCCGGCCACAGCACCTGGCTGCCGTAGGGCAGCTCGACGGTCTCGAAAGGCTTTTTCCCGGGGTGGGAGGAAGCGAACGAAGCATGTCCGCGCGGATGCCAGTCCTGGGTGAGGATGACATCGTCGAAGCGCGCCGCGAGCCGGTTGATCTCCGGCACCACCTCGTCGCCCTGCGGCACGGCGAGGGCACCGCCGGGGATGAAGTCGTTCTGGACGTCGACGACGACCAGGCAGGCGTTGGACACGGCTACTTCTTCTTCTCATGCGCGAGCTCGGCCGCGAGGCGCAGCGCGGCGAGGTACGAGCGCCAGCCGAAGCCCTGGACGGTGCCTTTCACCGCCGGCGAGATGATCGAGTGGGTGCGCCACTCCTCGCGCGCGTGCAGGTTCGACATATGCACCTCGATCACCGGAAAGGGCATCGCCTTGATGCAGTCGTGCAGCGACACACTGTGCTGCGTGAGGCCGCCCGGATTGAGGATCGCGCCGGCGGCGTCGTCCATATGCTTATGGAAGAGATCCACCAGCGCGCCTTCGTGGTTGGACTGCAGGACCACCAGCTCGACCTTCAGCTCGCGCGCGAGCGCCTGGAGCTTGTCGTTGATCTCGTCGAGCGTGGTGGTGCCGTAGATGTGGGGCTCGCGCCGGCCGAAGAGATTCAGGTTCGGGCCGTGCAGCACGAGGATCTTCATCTTGTTAGCTCCGGTTGGCGGCGTTCCAGTTTTTTTCCAGGTTACTGATGAGCGCGGGACTGAAATGGCATTGTGCCTGCTCGCGAGCGTACAGCGCCATGTAACGGCGGAACAGGTCGAGCGGCTCCTGCCCGGCGCGGATCGCTCGGCGGTTGCCCGCGGCGCTCACCACCCCGGAGCCTGTGAGCTTCTCTACTGTCTCTGAGATCGTGCGGTCCATATCGTTGCGGGAAACCACTGCGTCGCAAAGCATTCGCCCTACGTCGCTCGCGCACTCGATGCGCAGCTCGGCCAGGATCGCCTGGCGCGCGATGCGGTCGCCGACGAAGCGAGGCAGGCGCAGGTTGGCGGCGCCCGGGATGATGCCTTCCTTGCGCGCCGGCAGCGTGAGGTACGCGTCTTCGGCGGCGAGCGTGTGATCGATCGTGAGCAGGATCTGGCAGTGCCCGCCGATCGCGAAGCCCTCGACCGCGGCGATCCAGAGCTTCTCGACCGAAGCCGTTTCCGGAGATTCGCTTTCGAATGCGACACCGCGATAGAGCTTGTTGACCAGGCCGAGATCGCGGATCAGATACCAGAGGTAGCGGATCTTGCCCTGGTAGAGGTGCGTGAGGTTGATGCCGGCGCCGAAGAGCCGCCGCCCGGCGAACTTCGGGTGCTCGACGAAGTCGCCCCGCAGCACGCAGACCTCGGTCTTGCGATCGAGCAGCGCGAGATCGACGGCGATCTCCAGGCCCTCGAGGGTCGATTCGTCCTCGGCGTTGAGATAGCGCGGGTTGCGCATCGTGAGCATCGCGGCCTTGCCCTGGCGCTCGAGGCGGGCGCCGGGCGCCTCGAATCTTCCCGTGCGATCGAACTCGGCGAGCATCTCCCCGGTCCTCGGATGCGGAAGAAGCATCGCGTGGCAAAGGTGCGTCCCGGCGGCGGGGTCGGCGAGGATCTCGGCGATGAACGCGCCGTGCGCTTTCTCCAGGCCTTGCTTTTCCTTGAGCGGCCGTCGCGCTTCGGCCGCGAGCTCGTCGACGGAGGGTAGCGCCGCTTTTTCGGCCGCCCGACGGCACAGCTCGTCCACGCGCACGAAGCGCGTGCGCCTCGCCGTGAGCTCGTCGTAGAGGGCTAGCGCGTCCATTCCCATAATGTAAGGATAATCGCACATGATCCGCGGCACGACCGAGCTCGTCGCCCACATCGGCTACCCGACCCATACGTTCAAGTCGCCGATGATCTACAACCCCTACTTCGAGCAGGCCGGGATCGACGCCGTGGTCGTGCCGATGAGCTGCGACGCCGAGCGGTATCCGGCGTTCCTGAAATCGGTGTTTACGCTGACGAACATCCGCGGCGCCATCATCACCATGCCGCACAAGGTCGGAACCGTCGGCCTGGTCGACGAAGCGACGACCGCCGTCAAGATCGCGGGCTCTTGCAACGCGGTGCGGCGCGCGCCCGACGGGCGCCTGCAGGGCGATCTCTTCGACGGCGAGGGGTTCGTTCGCGGCGTGCGGCGGAAAGGTTGCAGGCTTGAGGGCGCGCGTGCGCTCGTCGTCGGCTGCGGCGGCGTCGGCTCGGCGATCGCGGCCTCGCTCGCCGCCGCGGGCGTGGGCGCGCTTACGCTCTTCGATAGCCGTCCCGATTCCGCCCGCGGTTTGGCGCAGCGGCTCGCCGCGCACTACCCGGCAGTGGAAGTGAAAAGCGGATCGACGGACCCGGCCGGCCATGACCTCGTGGTCAACGCCACACCGCTCGGCATGAATGCCGGCGACCCGCTGCCGATGGACGTCGAGCGCATTTCATCCGGCACCTTCGTGGGCGAGGTGGTGCTGAAGGAGGAGATGACGCCCTTCCTCGAAGCCGTGCGGCGGCGCGGCTGCCGCTACCAGGTCGGCGCCGACATGCTGTTCGAGCAGATCCCGGCGTACCTCGAGTTCTTCGGCTTTCCCGCGACCACCCCAGACGCGCTGCGCTCGCTTGCGCGGATCACCTAGGGAAATGAACCGGCCCATCGGGCTCGCGGCGCTCACGGTTCTCGAGCTGCCGCACGAGGAGCAGATCCGCGTTGCAGCGGTGGCGGGCTACTCGCACGTGGGACTTCGCCTCGTCCCGGTGGCCGGGCAGCCCTACCAGCACGGCTTCGATGTTTCTGCTGTTGATAGAACCCTGGCGGGACATGGCGTGCGTGTGCTCGACGTCGAAGTGTTCCGTCTCACACCGGAAACGAACGTCTCCGGCTTCGAGGCGATCCTCGACGCTTCGGCGCGCCTGAAAGCGACCGAGCTCCTGGTGCACGGCGCCGACCCGGTCGAAGCCCGTCTCGCGCAGAACTTCGGCGCGCTTTGCGATCTCGCTGCACGCTACGGGCTCGCCGCGAACCTCGAGCCGATGCCGTGGGTCGACGTCTCGAACGTGGCCGAAGCGATGCGCATCCTCGATCTGGCCGAGCGGCCAAACGGCGGCCTGCTCGTCGATGCCATCCACTTCTTCCGCGGCGGCGACACGCCGCAAGGCCTGTCGCGCGTGCCGCAGAAGCGCCTGCGCTATGCGCAGCTTTGCGATGCGAAGCCGGAGAAGCCGGCGCAGATGGAGGAGATCATCCGCCAGGCGCGCTCCGACCGCCTCTTCCCGGGCGAAGGCGGGCTCGACCTGCGCGGGCTGCTGCGCGCGCTGCCCGCCGGCATTCCGCTCAGCCTGGAGGTTCCGGTTTCGCAGAAGCTGCCGCCGCTCGAGCGGGCGCGCCGCGCGCTCGAGGCGACGAAAGCTATACTCGCGCTCGCGGAGGGGACATGATCTTCGATCTGCGCATCTACACGCTGCACAACAACAAGTTCGCCGCCTGGCTCAAGCTCTACGAGGAGTACGGCCATCCGACGCAGGTGAAGCATTGCGGCGAGCCGGTGTTCTACGCCACGACCGAGGTCGGGCCGCTGAACCAGGTGGTGCACGTGTGGAAGTACGCGAGCCAGGCCGACCGCGAGAAGAAGCGCGAGGCGCTCATGGCCGATCCGGCATTCAAGGAGTACCTCGCCAAGAGCCGCGAGCTCGGCGCGCACCAGAGCCAGGAGTGCCGCATCCTCAAGTCGACCTCGTTCTCGCCGTTGTAATGAAGAAAGCCTGCGTAATGGGCCATCCGATCGCGCATTCGCGCTCGCCGATGATCCACGGCTACTGGCTGAAGGCGCTCGGCATCGCCGGCGGCTACGAGATCCGCGACCTCAAGCCCGAGGAGTTCGTGCCGTTCATCAGCAACCTCGGCGGAAACGGCTATGTCGGCGGCAACGTCAGCCTGCCGCACAAGGAGGCGGCCTATCGCACCGTCGCCGCGCGCGATGCCGCCGCCGAGGCGGTGGGCGCGGTGAACACGCTCTGGCTCGAGGACGGCAAGCTGATGGGCGGCAACTCCGACGTCCACGGCTTCATCGCCAACCTCGACGATCGCGCGCCGGGCTGGAACGTGCCCGGCTGCAAGGTGGTGATCCTCGGGGCCGGCGGCGCCAGCCGCTCCGCCGTCTATGCGTTCCGGCAGCGCGGCGTCGAAGTGCACGTCGTCAACCGCACGCTGGCGCGCGCGCAGGAGCTGGCGAGGCGTTTCGGCGCGAGCGCTCATGAGTGGAATGACTTGGCGAAACTGCTGTCCCAGGCCGACGTGCTCGTGAACTGCACCTCGCTCGGCATGCAGGGCAAGGACCCGCTCGAGATCGATCTCTCGCCGCTCAAGAAAAGCGCGGTCGTCTACGACATCATCTACGTGCCCCTCGAGACCGCGATCCTGGCGCAGGCGAGAAAGCGCGGCCACCGCACGGTCGACGGCCTGGGCATGCTGCTGCAGCAGGCGGGATTCGGCTTCCGGAAATGGTTCGGCGGCGACCCCAGGGTGACGCCGGAATTGAGGCAGCTCGTCGAGGCCGACATCGTCGCGAAGACGCCAAAATGAATTTCTCTCGTGGAGGAGAAGAGCAATGAAACCGTGGCTCGGAGGAATTTTCGGGGCGATGTTCACGCTTGGAATCGGCAGCGCCGCCGCGCAGCAGACGGTGAACATGCCGATCGTGATGGAGCTCTCCGGCGCCGGCGCGGTGTCGGGCACCAATTTCCGCGACGGCGCGGTGCTCGCGATCGAGGAGATCAACGCCAAGGGCGGGATCCTGAAGCGCAAGATCAACGCCCCCCAGTCCGACACGCAGAGCAACCCGGGCATCTCGCGCGCGCAGGTGCAGAAGGCGATCGACAGCGACCCGTACGTGATCCTCGGGCCGGTGTTCTCGGGCTCGGTAAAGGTCAACATGGTGCTCGCGCAGCAGGCCGAGGTGCCGCAGATCACCGGCGCCGAAGCCGCCGACATCACGCAGATGGGCAACGGCTATATCTTCCGCACCTCCTTCGGCCAGCAGGTGAGCATGCCGAAGATCGCCAACTACATCCGCGACGGCCTCAAGGCGAAGACGGTCGCGATCCTCTGGGTCAACAACGACTTCGGCAAGGGCGGGCGCGACACGTTCGTGAAGGAGATGGGCGCGCGCGGCATCAAGGTGGTGGCCGACGTCTCGACCGAGTCCGGGCAGGTCGACTTCGCCGCCGACGTCGTCAAGCTGAAGGGCGCCAACGCCGACGTCATCTTCGTCTACACGAACGAAGAGGAGAGCGCACGCTTCCTGCGCGAGGCGCGCAAGCAGGGCGTGACCAAGCCGCTGATCGGCGAGACCACGCTCCTCGGCCAGAAGGTCATCGACATGGCCGGCCCCGCCGCCAACGGCGCGCGCGGCCACGTCGGGCTGAGCGCCGACGCGCCGCTGCCGGCGATTGTGGCGTTCAAGGAGAAGTTCAACAAGCGCTTCGGCTACGTCCCGGACCATAACGGCATCAAGGGCTATACGGGTGTCTACGCGGTGAAGTACGCCACCGAGAAGCTCGGCCGGTTCGACCGCAAGGCGCTCGCGAAGACCCTGCACGGACTGACCATCCGGCCCGAGGACGAGCCCGGCATCCTGATGGAGACCACCTGGGACGACAAGGGCGACATCGACCGCATCAGCTTCCTCGCCGAGGTGGTCGACGGGAAGCAGAAAATCGTGCAGACGCTGCCCAAGCTGGGGAAATAGATAGGAACGCATGGAAACGTCGTCCCCGCGGAGGCGGGGACCCCGTTTCTTGAAAAAGCTGGGCCCCCGCCTTCGCGGGGGCGACGGCTGCAGAGGTAAACAAAGCTGTCTGACGTCCTCCAGCTTCTACTAGCGGGCCTCGCGACCGGCGGGATCTATGCCCTGGTCGCGATCGGCTTCGTGCTGCTGTGGCAGACCTCGCAGACCATCAACTTCGCCCAGGGCGAGTTCGTCATGCTGCCGGCGTTCTTCGTGCTCGCCGCGATCAAGCTCGGCGGCCTGCCGTTCTGGGCGGCGCTGCTCGCCGGATTCGCGCTCTCGCTCGTGGTGCTCGGGATGCTCTTCAAGCGGCTGGTGGTCGAGCCGATCCTCCGCCACGGCGTGCTGCCGCTCGTCATCTCCACCATCGCGCTCTCGATCCTGCTGAAGGAGAGCGTGAAGGAGTTCTACGCCGCCGACGCGCAGCCTTTCCCCGCGGCCTGGGCGACGACCAACCTCGAGATCGCCTCGGCCGTGGTCTCGGTGCAGAACCTGGTGATCATCGCGGTGGCCGTGCTCGCCGTCGCCGTGCTTCACTACTTTCTCAACGGAACGAGGGTCGGCCGGCGCATGCAGGCGAGCGCGCAGAACCCGGTGCTCGCGCGCGTGCTCGGCATCCCGGTCGAGCGCATGATCGTCTACACGTTCCTCATCAACGCCGCGCTGGTGGCGCTCGCCTCCTTCCTCATCAGCCCGATCTACCTCGCGAAGTTCACCAACGGCGAGACGCTCGGCCTCGCGGCCTTCGTCGCGGCGATCGTCGGCGGCTTCAACCAGGTGCGCGGCGCGATCGCCGGGGGGCTGCTCCTCGGCGTGATCGACAATTTCGTCGCCGCCTACCTCTCGGCGCAGTACCGCGCCGCGATTCCGCTCTTCCTGCTGATTGTCGTCATCCTCGTCCGCCCGCAGGGGCTGCTGGGTCGCGCGGAGGAGCGGACCGTATGAAACTCGCTTTTGGGTTGGTAGGCGGGGTGTTTCTCGTCGCAGTTCCGTTCAGTCTCAAGCCGTACGGCATCTATCTGCTCAGCCTCTGGGCGGTGATGACGATTGCCGCGATCGGCCTCAACCTGACGCTCGGCTACGCGGGGCAGATTTCGCTGGCGCAGGCGTCGTTCGTGGGCATCGGCGCGTATGCCGCGGCGCTGCTCACCACCCATGGCTGGTCGCTGGGCAGCGCGCTGCTGGTGGCGATCGTGCTTTGCTTCGCGACCGGGTGGCTGCTGGGCTATCCCGCGCTGCGCGTCGCGCACCATTATCTCGCGTTCGTGACGCTTTCTTTCTCGACGCTCGTGTACCTCGTCCTGCGGAACGAAGAGTGGCTCACCAAGGGGGTCTACGGAATCGGCGGCATCCCGCGGCCGACGTTGCTCGGCTGGTCGACGAAGGCGCCGCTCGACTTCTACTTCTTCTGCCTCGGCATGCTGGCGCTGACGGCGCTCGGCGCGTGGTGGCTCATCCGCTCGCCCTGGGGGCGCGCGTTCACCGCGCTGCGCGAGAATCCGCTCCGCGCTTCTTCCCTCGGCATCGATACGCGCCGCTACACGCTGATGGCGTTTGCCACCGGCTCCGCGCTCGGCGGCGTGGCGGGCACGCTGTACGCGCCGCTGGTGCAATTCATCGAGCCGAACGCGTTCGCGCTCGGGCTGTCGTTCAACCTGCTCCTCATGGTGATCGTCGGCGGCGCCGGCCGCTTCTTCGGCCCGTTCCTCGGCGCCGCGGTCTCGGTGCTGCTGCCGGAATGGCTGCGCTTCAGCGAAGGTCTGTACCTCATCTTCTATGCCTTGTTCGTGATGGTCCTGCTCGCTTTCTGCCCGACCGGGCTGCTCGGACTGGGCGAACGTCTCCGCAGATCGTGGCCGCCGTCCTCGAAGTCCGCGACCTGAGCAAGGCGTTCGGCGGCATCCGCGCCGTCGACGGCGTTTCGTTTGCCGTCCACGAAGGCGAGATCCTCGGCCTCATCGGACCCAACGGCTCAGGCAAGTCGACGCTCTTCAACTGCATCCTCGGGCAGCTTGCGCCGAGCTCCGGCGAGGTCCGGGTCGACGGCCGGCCGATCACCGGCACGCGGCCGTGTGACCTGAACCGCCTCGGCATCGGCCGCACCTTCCAGCTCCTGCAGGTGTTCCCCCAGCTTTCAGTGCGGGAGAACCTGCTGCTCGCCGGACAGGAGCACCAAGGAACGATGTGGTCGCGCCTGCTCGGTCCAGCGGACGCGGGCCTTACGGCCGCAACCGAGCGGATGCTCGAGTTCTTCCGCCTGCGGGTCCTCGCCGACGAGCCCGCCGGGGCGCTGAGCTACGGCCAGCAAAAGCTGCTCGACGTCGCGATGGCGTTCATGGCCGGGCCGCGCCTGGTGCTGCTCGACGAGCCTGCCGGGGGCGTGAACCTGACGATGCTCGCCGACCTGCGCGAGCGGCTGCGCACCATCAACGCAGCGCAAAAGGCCACCTTCGTCGTCATCGAGCACAACATGGACTTCGTCATGTCGCTGTGCACGCGCATTCTCGTGCTGGCCGAGGGCCGCATCATCGCGGAGGGTACGCCCGCGGAAATCCGCAACGACCGCCGCGTCATCGACGCCTACCTTGGACACTGACATCCTCGCGCTCGAGGGGTTGGTTTGCGGCTACGGCAAGCTGACGGTGCTCAACGAGACCAGCTTCAAGGTGGCGCGCGGGGCGATCACCACCATCATCGGTCCGAACGGCGCCGGCAAGTCCACCGTCTTCAAGGCGGTGTTCGGGCTGCTGCCGGTGCGGCGCGGCCGCATCGCGTTCGACGGGGTTGAAATCACCCATCGCGAGCCGCGCCGCCTGCTCGAGCTCGGCATCACCTACGTGCCGCAGGGGCGCAACGTGTTCCCGGAGCTCTCCGTGCTGCACAACCTCGAGCTCGGCCTGACCGCAGCCCGGCGCGAGGCCGACGCCGCCGGGCGCGTCGAGGCGATGCTCGAGCGCTTTCCGATGCTGCGCGAAAAGGCGCGCGCCCAGGCCTCGACGCTTTCCGGCGGCCAGCAGAAGCTGCTCGAGATCGCCCGCGGCCTGCTGCTCGAGCCGAAGCTCATGCTGATCGACGAGCCCTCGATCGGCCTCTCGCCGCGGCTCGTGGGCGAGACCTTCGAGATCCTGCAAGGCCTGCGCGAGCAGGGCGTCTCGATCCTGATGGTGGAGCAGAACGCGAAGCGCGCGCTCGAGATCTCGGACTTCGGCGTGGTGCTCGAGCTCGGCCGCGTGCGCATGCAGGGGCGCTCGCGCGAGCTGCTCGCCGACCCGCGGGTCGGCCAGCTCTTCCTCGGCGGCGCCACGCTCTAGATCCGGCGCCCCGCCTTTTCCCAGTACGGCGCCCGCAGGCGCCGCTTGAAGATCTTGCCGCTCTCCTCGCGGGGCAGCTCGGCGTGGAAGGTGATCACCCGCGGTACCTTGTAGTTCGCGATTCTTTCCTGGAGGTACCGCCTCACATCTTCAGATTCAAGATTTGAATCTGTTTCGGTCTGCACCGCAGCGGCGAGCGCCTCGCCGAACTCCTCGTCGGGAATGCCGAACACCGCGCAGTCGCGCACGCCGGGCATCAAGGTGAGCACGGCCTCGATCTCGGCGGGATAGATGTTCACGCCGCCGGAGATCACCATGTCCGCGGCCCGGTCGCAGACGTAGAGATAGCCCTCGTCGTCGACGAAGCCCATGTCGCCGAGCGAGAGCAGCCCGTCGCGGTCCATCGCGCGCCGCGCCTCGGCGTTGTTGTTGTAGGTGAAGTCCGGATACGCGGGCTGGCGGGCGTAGATCAGCCCCACCTGCCCGCGAGGCAGCTCACGGCCGCTTTCGTCGAGGATGCGGACCGTCGCCGCCCCGACTGGACGCCCCGCGGCGCCGGGCTTGCGCAGCGCCTCCTCGGAGCTGATCGAGGTGACGTAGCCCAGCTCGCTCGCGGCGTAGCTCTCATGAAACACCGGCCCCCACCAGTCGATCATCGCGCGCTTCACCTCGGCGGGGCAGGGCGAGCCGGTCGAGGCGACGAAGCGCATCGACGTGAGGTCGTAGCGGTGCTTCACCGCCTCGGGCAGGCGCAGCAGCCGCACGTACATGGTCGGCACGAGGTAGGCGTGCGTCAGGCGATGGCGCTCGATCAGGGAGAGCGCGCGCTCGGCGTCGAAGCGCTCTTCCAGCACCAGGAGCTCGCCGTGGAGGGCGGCCTGCGCTGCGTAGCTCGACGGCGCGCTGTGATAGAGCGGCGCCGGATGCAGCGCGCGCATTCCGGGCTCGATGCCGAGCACCTGCCGCATTCCTTGCTGGAGCTGCGCCAGCTGCTCCGGCGTCTGCGGCAGGCGGCGCACGCCCTTGGCGCGTCCGGTGGTGCCCGAGGTGTACGGCATCAGCGTGCCGGGTTGGCGTGCCTCCCCGTTCCAGAGTTCTTCTTCTTGTATGAAGCGAACCCAGTCGGCCACCACTGGCAAATCGGGTGGGATGCCGGCCGCGGCTTGCGCGCGCAGTGCGTCATCGGTGACCAGCACTTTCGCGCCGCTGTCGCGCAGGATCCAGCCGGCTTCGTCGGCCTTGTAGTGCCAGTTGATCGGGCACCAGTAGGCGCCCAGCAGCCGCGCGGCGAGCTGCGCTTCGAGGAATGCCGGGCTGTTGTGCAGCAGGATGCAGACGACATCGCCCTGGCGCACGCCGAGGCACTCGAGAGCGGCGGCTGCGCGGCGAACGCGTTCTTCGAGCGCTGCCGGCTCGATCTCGTTGGTGTTGAAGAGGAGGCGTGCGGTCACGTGGATGCCGGGTCCTTGCCTCTCCCGCGGCTTTCTGCGGGGTCCTGTTTGTAGAAGAGCTTGAGCTGCTCGTACACATCAGGGTAGCGCCGCCGCGTCTCGGCCGGATCCTCGAAGAAAGCCTCGCTGATCACGGCGAAGAATTCCGAAGGATGCTCGGCGGCATACGGGTCGAGCCAGGTGTCGCGGCCGCGCTCCACGACATCGCAGAAGCCCTCATAGGCCTCCTCGAAGGCGCTCGTCCAGGCGCGCCGGTCCATGCCGGGATGCAGTGGCGGCAGGCCGTCGGCGACGCCGTCCAGCATGTCGAGCTTGTGCGCGAACTCGTGGATCACCACGTTGATGTGGGGATCATGCGCCGCTGCATCCCAGGAGATCACCACCGGCCCGCCCGGCATGGCCTCGCCGGCGAGCTCGTCGTCCCACTCGTGCACCACGCCGTCCTCGTCCACTTCCGTGCGCCGCACGCGGAAGTCGCCCGGGTAGACCACGATGCCGGTCCAGCCCGCGTACCAGTCGAGGCCGAGCTCGAGGATCGGCAGGCAGGCCTGCGCCGCGATCGCCACGCGCATTTCGTCGGTGACTTCCACGCCGTGCGCGCCCGCGAACTGCTTCTCCGCGAGGAACAGCAGCACGAGGTCTTTCAGCTTCTGGTTTTGAGGCAGGAAGGGCAGCGCACGCGTGGCGCGCCGCCAAAGCGCAGCGTCGATCGAGTGCTTCTCCAGCACCCGCCTGCGCCGCCACTCGGTGATCCAGCCCATGAAACCGTAAAATACCGCATGGTCACGGTCGTCCAGCTGTACCCGGATAGAGTCGGGGCTCATGCTTCGGACGTTGTCGGTCCGCTAGCCGAGGGGCTGCCGCCGGCCGAGCGCGAGCTCGTCGCCCGGGCGCTCGAGTTCGCCGAGCCGCTCTACGCGGGAGAGCTGCTCTCGACCGGCGAGCCGGTCTGGCCGCACGCGCTCGGCATCGCGTCGAGCCTCGCCGAAATCGGCCTCGATGCGCCGGGACGCGCGGCGGGCGTCCTGTTCGCCGCGCCCAAGCGCCTCGGGGCGAGCGACCGGCTGCGGGAAGCCTTCGGCCCGGAAGTCGCCGGGCTCGCCGAGGGCGTCGAGCGGCTCTACCAGCTCCGGGTCGCCACCCGCTCAAACCCGGTCGAGCAGAACGAGGTGCTGCGCAAGATGGTCCTCGGGATGGTCGAGGACGTGCGCGTGGTGCTGATCCGCCTGGCGAGCCGCACCCAGACGCTGCGCTGGTTCGCGAAGAATCCCTCGCCCGAGCGGAACGACTACGCGAAGGAAACGCTCGACATCTACTCGCCGCTCGCCAACCGGCTTGGCGTGTTCCAGCTCAAGTGGGAGCTCGAGGACCTTTCCTTCCGCTACCTCGAGCCCGAGCTCTACAAGCGCATCGCGCAGATGCTCGACGAGCGCCGCGTCGAACGCCAGCAGTACATCGCAGACGCGATCGCGACCCTCGCGCGCGAGCTGGAAGCGGCGGGCGTCAAGGGCGAGATCAACGGCCGGCCCAAGCACATCTATTCCATCTGGAACAAGATGCGCAACAAGGGCCTCGACTTCTCGCAGGTCTACGACGTGCGCGCGCTGCGCGTGATCGTTCCCGAGGTCAAGGACTGCTACACCGCGCTCGGCGTGGTGCACAACCTGTGGCAGCCGATCCCCAAGGAGTTCGACGACTACATCTCGCGTCCGAAGGGCAACCTGTACCAGTCGTTGCACACGGCGGTAGTTGGTCCGGCCGGGAAGACGCTGGAAGTGCAGATCCGCACCGAGGAAATGCATCGGCATGCGGAGTACGGCGTCGCAGCGCACTGGCAGTACAAGGAGAAAACCAAGGCCTCGAAGCAGTTCGAGCAGAAGATCGCGTGGCTGCGCGAGCTGCTCGCGTGGCGCGACGAGGTCGCCGACTGGTCCAAGGCACGCGACACGCGCCTCGACGACACGGTCTACGTCCTCACGCCGCAAGGCAAGGTGATCGACCTCCCGGCCGGGGCGACACCCGTCGACTTCGCCTACGCGCTGCACACCGACCTCGGGCACCGCTGCCGCGGCGCCAAGGTCGACGGGCACATCGTGCCGCTCGACACCCCGCTCGCGAGCGGGCAGCGCGTGGAGATCGTCACCGCAAAAACCGGCGGCCCGTCGCGCGACTGGCTGAACGCCGAGCGCGGCTTCGTGAAGAGCCCGCGCGCGCGCCAGAAGATCCGCCAGTGGTTCAATGCCCAGGCGATCCAGGAAAGCGTCGCGGCGGGCCGGGCGCAGGTGGAGAAGGAGCTGCGCCGCGAGCGCGCGGTCAACGCGAACCTCGACCAGCTCGCTTCGAAGCTCGGCTTCAAGCAGCCCGACGACCTCTTCGCCGCGGTGGCGCGCGACGAGGTCAATCTGCGGCAGCTTCATTCCGCCCTGCACGGGGATCAAAGGCCCGCCGAGCAGGTCGAGCTTCCCAAACGGAAGAAATCTGCAGCGGCCAAGGGTGGGGTGCTCGTGGTGGGGATGGACAGCCTGCTCACGCAGCTCGCCCGCTGCTGCAAGCCGGTGCCGCCCGACCCGGTGCGCGGCTTCGTGACGCGGGGCAAGGGCGTGTCGGTGCACCGCGAAGACTGCCCGGCGCTGAAGCGCCTGGCCGAGGCCCAGCCGGAGCGCCTGATCGACGCAAGTTGGGGTAAAGGCGGGGGCCTCGGCGAAGCAGCCTATGCCGTCGAGATCGGGGTCACGGCGACCGACCGGCGCGGCCTGCTGCGCGACATCGGCGATGCGCTCGCGCGCGAGAAGATCAACGTCACGGCCGTGCGCACGCAGAGCCGCGACGAGCTCGCCTTCATGCGCTTCAGCTTCGAGGTCGCCAACATGGTGCAGTTGAAGCGCGCGCTGGCGCAGGTGCGTCAGGTCAAGGGCGTGATCCGGGCCGCGCGCGCCTAGGTGGTCGGGGAACTCCTCCGAAACCCCTGGATCCAGGGGGGACTCGGGCCGCTGCTGGCCGGAATCGCCGCGGCGCTCGTCTTCTATCCGTTGCGCGTGAGCGGCCTCGCGGCGGCGTTCGGCTTCTTTGCCGGGGTCTACCTCACCGGCCAGCTCGAGCTCGAGAAAAAGCTGTTCCTGCTCGCGGCCGCCGCGGCGCTGCTCGGGGCGGTGGTGGATCTCGCCTTCAGGCCGACTCGAAAGGCCGGCCTGGTGCTCGGCCTGGGCTTCGGCATCGCCGCCTGCTGGATCTTCATCTCGCTCATCGGGCGCATGCCGGCCGAGCGGGTCGCGCTCTATGCCATGGGCCTCGGGCTCCTGGTCGCCGCCGGCGTCGCCTTCTCGATGCTCTCCTACGATGAGCCGCCGCGGGCCGCCGCGGCGGGAATGGGGTTCGGGCTCGCGACCGGCGCGGTCGCGTTCCTCGGCGGCGCCGAGACGCTCGCGTTGTGGAGCTTCGGCCTCGCCGCGGGCGCGGCCGGATTCCTGGTCGTCGCCATCGTCCTCGCCAGGGGGATGATTGCGGGCGCGTCCCTGACCCTCTCGGTCGGAGTGATCGGCGCTGCGCTCGCGGCTCTAGTCACGCTGCAGCGCGGTCTGCGCTGGTATGAAGCCGCGCTGCTCGCGCTCGTGCCGCTCGCGGTGCGCCTGCCGGTCCCCCAGCGCAGCGCCATCGCGCAGGCATTCGTCGCGCTGGTCTACGCACTGGCGGTGGGCGGTGGCGCGTGCGCGCTGATCTGGATGCGCTAGCCGACCACGATCAAGAGCCACACCACGCCGGCGTTGAAGAGCGAGAGTCCCACCGCGGCGCTGGCGATGTCCTTCGCCCGGCCGATGAGCGGGTGATGCTCGAGCGAGACCCGGTCGAGGGTTGCCTCGAGCGCCGAATTGAGCAGCTCGACGATCAGGACGAGCAGCAGGCTGCCGACGAGCAGCACGCGCTCCACCGCCGTTCTCCCAATGAAAAAAGCAAATGGGAAAAGCAAAGCGAAGGCGACCACTTCCATGCGGAAAGGAATCTCGTGGCGCCACGCCGCCGCGAGGCCCTGCAGCGCCACGCGCAGCGCGATGAACGGCCGCAGCAGAAGCGGCTTCGACTTGTAACGGCTTGCCCGCACTTGATCCAGGCGGTCAACTCGGAATGGCGAGGGTGTAGAGGAGCTCTTCCTGCGCCGAGCGGCGCCGGCCGCGCCGCGGCTTCGCGAGCTCGTAGCTGCCGTCGGGGCGCATCTCCCAGGCGTGGCAGTTGTCGTCGAGGTAGGGTTGCAGGCCTTCGCGGATCACGCGCCGCTTCAGCGCCGGGTCGAGCACCGGGAAGCACAGCTCGATGCGGCGGAAGAAGTTACGGTCCATCCAGTCGGCGCTCGCGAGGAACAC
>Ga0134124_10001441_pt1 | contig 19153 bp, 21 predicted proteins | sample KB304_FD_96880 | JGI IMG/M metagenome (GOLD analysis project Ga0134124, IMG submission 96880) | Terrestrial soil microbial communities without Nitrogen fertilizer from Kellogg Biological Station, Michigan, USA - KB3-0-4 | ecosystem: Environmental > Terrestrial > Soil > Unclassified ...
ATGGACCTCTCGACCGGCCGCAACATCCACGACACGCGCGAATGGATCATCCGCAACTCGCCCGTGCCGATTGGCACCGTCCCCATCTACCAGGCGCTGGAGAAGGTCGGCGGCATCGCCGAGGACCTGACCTGGGAGATCTACCGCGACACGTTGATCGAGCAGGCCGAGCAGGGCGTCGACTATTTCACCATCCACGCGGGCGTTCGGCTGCCCTACGTCCCCCTGACCGCCAGGCGCGTCACCGGGATCGTCAGCCGCGGCGGCTCGATCATGGCCAAATGGTGCCTCGCCCACCACCGCGAGAGCTTTCTCTACGAACGCTTCGACGAGATCTGCGAGATCATGAAGGCCTATGACATCGCCTTCTCATTGGGCGACGGGCTGCGCCCCGGAAGCACCGCCGACGCCAATGACGAGGCGCAGTTCGCGGAGCTGTACACGCTTGGCGAGCTGACGAAGAAAGCCTGGGCGCACGACTGCCAGGTGATGATCGAGGGCCCCGGCCACGTGCCGATGCACAAGATCAAGGAGAATATGGACAAGCAGCTGGAGAGCTGCGGCGAGGCGCCCTTCTACACACTTGGCCCGCTCGTGACCGACGTCGCCCCTGGCTACGATCATATCACCAGCGGCATCGGCGCCGCGATGATCGGCTGGTTCGGGACGGCGATGCTTTGCTACGTCACGCCCAAGGAGCATCTCGGCCTCCCCGACCGCGACGACGTGAAGGTCGGGGTCGTCACCTACAAGCTGGCCGCCCACGCGGCCGATCTCGCCAAGGGCCACCCGGCCGCGCGCCTGCACGACGATGCGCTCAGCCGGGCCCGGTTCGAGTTCCGCTGGCGCGACCAGTTCAACCTGAGCCTTGATCCCGACACCGCCGAGGCCTTCCACGACCAGACGCTCCCCGCCGAAGGCGCCAAGACCGCGCATTTCTGTTCGATGTGCGGCCCCAAATTCTGCTCGATGAAGATCACTCAAGAAGTCCGGGAATTCGCGCGGTTGCAGGATGAGAAAGCTGCGGCTTCAGATGCGGACGCCGGAATGGCCGAGATGAGCAAGCGCTTCCACGATGAGGGCGGCGAGCTTTACGTGCCGGCTTCCGAATAACCGATTTCGCCAAATGGAATCAAGCCGGGCCCATGTTGCACTGCAGCACGTTCATGCCGTGCGCGGTCTTTCGCGTCGCAATGAGGAATACCGAAAATGACCCGCACCGTTTCGAACGCCGCCGCTGCTCAATGGACCCGCCTGTGGGTCGACGCCTCCTTCCTGATGGCGGATGCGGCGATGGTCATGTCCATGCGCGGCTGGCGGATGATGGCGGGCGGACGCTCCGCTTCAAGGGAGGCGGAACGGATGATTGGTGAAAAGGTCGAGGCGGGTTTCGAGCTTGCCGGCGCTATCGCCAGCGGCCGGGTCCGGACTCCGGAAGGTGCTGCACGCACGGCGATCACCACCTACGGCAAGCACGTCCGTGCTAATCGCAAACGGCTGGGCTAAGGGCTCATTCCTAAATCTGTGGATTCTTTGAAGTTTTCACCTTGGAACAAGCGCGAATCTCGTTGATTCTCGCCATATGACCCTGATCACCTTCCGCCATCTCCCCGCCGTCGCCGACGTCGAGGAGCAGCTTCGCCTGCAGTCCCGCGGCCTGCTCTCTGCGGAGCAAGCGGAGGAGTTGCCGCACCTCATCGACGATGCGTCTCGCGAGCTGTTCGGGATCACCGCGAACGACACGCTCTACCCCGCGCTCCCGGAAGCAGTGCGCGCCAGCTATGGCCGCGCCCAATGGGAGGCCAACTTCGACCGGCTCGGCCAGTACGGCCGGGACGCGAACGCCTATTGGAGCGGCTTCGGGCTCGACTGTTGCTGCGACGAAGGCCGCGCGCTCCATTGCCTCGACGTCTTCGGGCGCCAGCTAATCTGCGCGCTCAACGGCCTGCACCCGCAAGCCGTGCTCGCCTTCGCCGACGGAGAACTCGCGAAGGCCGCCTAGCCGACGAACTGCTTCTTCAGGTCGGCCTTGATCGATGCACCGCCGAGGTGCGCGTCGACGTTCGAATAGCCTTCGTGCCGAAGGGTTCTGCGGATGTGCTCGAGGTCGCTTGAACCGCGCGCCAGCTGGAAAGCGCGCTCGATGATGTTCTGGGTGTGCATGGGGCCTCGAAAAGTTTCGCTCACGTCATGAACGAACCGGCGGAGCGTTACGTTCCCCTGTCGCCCGAGCGCTAATCGTTCCCCAGATGCTCCAGGCCGCGCTGGCCGCCCTTCTGCGACGGGTTGGCAGCGATCGTCTTGACCTTCGCCTTCTTCGGCTTGCGCGCTTCCTTGTTGGATCTCTGCTGTCCCTTGGCCATCGTCAGTCTCCCTATGCTCGAATTCGCTGTCCTACAGCCGTTCGCTTGTGCTCCAAAACTCCCCGATGCAGCAGCTGCCTTCCGTTTCCACTGACAGAGCTCGCAAAACTTCGCCATCACTGCGAAGTTGAGTGAAGATAGCCCCGATGAAGGTCACCGTCAGTTCAGGGAATTTGCCCGATTGCGGGAACAAAGCCCTGCGTCCACCGATGGTGACCAATCGACGGGAGACAGTTGAAATGAAGATCGTTCGAATCGGCCTCGCGACTGCTTTGCTTGCAGCCAGCGGAGCGGCAGGCGCCCAAAGTGCGACCGACGCGAGGTGCCTCTTGCTTAGCAATGCCTTCGCGAACGGTGCAAAGGACGAGAATGCCAAAAAGGCGGCGGAAGTCGCGGGCTATTTCTACCTCGGGCGGATCAGCGAGCACGCCACGGCAGCGCAACTGAAGCCGGTGCTGGAACGAGAATCCAAGTCGATTACCGACGCAAACGCGGGCGCCCAGATGACTTCCTGCGTGAAGGCCATCCAGGACAAGGTGCAGCTGGTCCAGAGCCTCGGGCCCTCATCGCCGCCAGCGGCCACCCCCCCGACGAAGCCGCCGCCCAACCCGCAGGGCCGTTAATACGGCCGATTCAGCGGCCCAGCATCTGCGCGAGGGTTCGCCGCATGCGCGCCTTCGCTTCGTCGCTGAGCCTGCCCCTGATCCCACGCTTGTCCTCGGGAATGTGCGCGTTCGGGTCGCCGTCGGCCTGAAACACGAAATGGTCGAACATCGCCTGCCAGGCGGCCCGCTGGTGCTGGGGCAAATCCTCGAACGACAGCAATGCGTGGATCAGCGAGTTGATCGGCGCCAGGCCCGGCTGGCGCGCGGGCGCATCGTCCCACCAGTAATTCACGAGGATACTCAAGTCATCGAGCGAACGGACGTGGTGCCACCACATGTGCGGGATGTAGATCGCGTCGCCAGGCCCTAGCTCTGCGGTCATCGCGTGCTTCAGCGCCTGGGCAGCCAGCGGGAAGCGATCCAGGTCGGGCGCCTCGGGATCGACCAGGCTCGCCGGGGTGCCAGCCGGCGTGAACTCGAACGGGCCCATGTAGAGGTTGGCGACCTGGTCCGGCGGGAACAGCGTGAAGCGCCGGCGCCCCGCAACCACGACGGCGATGTTGCTCACCATGTCGTGATGGGTCGCCGTGGCGACGCGGTTGCCGATCCAGATGCGCGGCTCGACCGGCGAAGCGAACAGCGCGAGCCGGTTCGCCTCGGCAAATCCGGGAAGCGCCTGGTTGACCGCCACCGCCTGCGCGGCAATCGTCTCGGGCTCGGACTCTCCGGCCGCGCGCGCAAGCCGGTCGAGCACGGCGCTGACGGTCGCCGGCTCCTTGCTGAAGTTCATCTCGGCAAAGTCGGCGGTGTAGAAGAGGCGGCCCTTATGTTCCGGCGCGGCCACGCTCATTTCGGTCTTGGCGCCGCTGTCGAACTGCTTGAGATACGCCGCCTTGTCTGGCGCTTGCACCATCGGCCAATAGGCTGCGAGGCTACGGATTACGACCGGTCGTCCGAGGCCGATCAGCTCGGCTGCGGTGAGCTGCTCGGGGTCTCCGGAATAATCCTCGATCTTCTTTATTGTGCGCTCCCGGGATCGAACAGGAAGCTGTTGATCGTCAGCCGTCCCTTTACCGGGTCCGCGGCAAGATCGGCGCCGGGCACGATGTCGCCACAGTGAAGCGCGCGGCTGCGGTAGATCAGCGCCCGGTTCGGCCGCGCCTCGTAGCGCGCAATTTGCTCGTAGAGCGGCGTGTCGCCCGAAATATAGGCGGGCGGCGGCAGGCCATGCTCCGCGACCCCGGCCTCGAGCGCGGCCTTGAACGCCGGGAAGCTTGTCGCATCCAGTGTCTCGAAGCCGGTCGCCCGTTGGCGGTAGAAGGCCGTCCCACCGGTCTCGCCGCCCGACAGATAGATTAGGATCGCGATGCGGTCGCGCTCCAGGCCGTCGACGTGCGGCAGGCGCTGGATCGGCGCCAGCGCCTCTGGCGGCGTCGCAAGGACGGAGAAATAGCATTCGTACACCGGCGGCACCGGGTTCACCTCGAACGTCTCGGTGAGCAGCGGCTCCAGCTCGGTCCGAAGCGCCTGCGATGCCTCCTCTGGGAACAGCGCGCGGATGCCGGGATAGTGCGCGCCGATCCGCCCATACTCGGCCTGTGCCGCCAGCTCCCGCCAGTGATCCGGATCCGCCAGCACCTCGTCGATGACGATCACCGGCTGGCGCTCCTCGCCCTGGTGAACGACGCGGATATCCGCGGCCGGGTTGAGGATCGGCCGCGACAAGAGTTCAGGCGTTCTCGACCGCATAGTCGTCACCGTAGAACTTGCTCGTGCTGCGCGTGTGGAACGCGATCGCCTTCACCGGCTCATACTTTGGCTCGCCTAGGCCCGGCAGCACCTCGAGCGTCTCGCCCTCCCAAACATACACCGCCATCGGGAACGACACGCGTGCCGCGCTCCTGTGCGATCCGTCGCTGGGCTTGCCGACGCGGTGCGTGGTCGAGGGCAGCAGGTCGTTGGTGATCCGCTGCATGTAATCGCCGGTGTTGATGATGATCGACCCATAGGGCGCGCGCATCCGCACCCACTTGCCAGACCGGTGATTCCACACCTGCAGCCCGTCGACCTTGCTCGCGGGGAGGATCGTGAACAGGTCGACGTCCTCGTGGCCAAGAAGCCGCCCCGCGCCCGAAGCGTCCTGCTCGCGGCTCATCGGTGGATAATAGTTGGCGCGGAGGCCGAAGTTCGTCTGCGTCAGCTTCGCGTCATAGGCATGGGCGTCGGTGCCAATCCCCTGCAGCATCGCCTGCGCGAGCGGCTTGAACAGAGGCTCATGAGCTTCGACCAGCCGCCGGTACCGCCGCTCCTGTTCGGCCTTCGGCCAGAAATCTTCGGGACTAAACACTACGTTGCGCACCTGCGGGATGTCGAACGCGCGGCGGCACCACACCCAGCCTTCGACCAGGTCAGGGTGGATGTCGCTCGTCTCCTCGATCGGGAAATATCCTTGATTTACAGAGCCATAGCGCGTCGCGCGGAAGCGCATCCGCTCCTCGACGGTGGTCGTTTCGAACAGCTCCGTCACCGCCTCGTGCATCTCGTCGTAGAGCGCGACGTCGACCCCGTGCCCGGTCAGCACCGCGAAGCCTATCTCACTGAGCGCATTGGCAAAATCCTCGGCGAAGCGCGCCTGGTCACCGGCACCGCCCTTCAGGAACGGCTCGAAATCGAGCGTTGCAATGCGATAATCCTCGTCGAATTCGTCAGAATCGCTCTCGGCCAGCCGATACGTATGTGCCTTGCGAACCTGGTCGTACCGCTCGAACTCGCGGTTGAGGGCCTTAACGTCGCTCATTGCGCAGCCAGCGGCGCCGTCACGCCGAGCGCCTTATGTTCGCGATGTCCCCTGATCGCCGCGCGCGCCATCACGATCGCCGTATAGAACACGACGACCGTGATCACATAACGGAGCACGTCGACGTTCATCGACTTTACGATCAGCGCCGCCACCAGCACCGCCGGAATCCCGCCGAGCGTCAGCCCGACGACGATCCGAAGGTCCAGCTCCGGCACCTTGATGAAGCGCATGCTCGACCCCGCGCCCATCAGCGACGCGCCCGACGCCATGATCGGGAAGCAATAATGCGGGTCCATGCCCATCAGGCTGAACATGACGAGGCTCGGCGCATAATTGCCGACGCCGAAATTGGCGAGCACCCCAAGCACGAAGCTTACCGCGATGCCGACGATCGTCAGCCCCAGCGGCAGGCTTGAAGCGGTGCCGCCCACCGGCATCAACCCCACGATCCCGATCACATAGGCTGTTCCCGCAAGGGTCAGGCCGACCGCGACGATCGCCTGCACGATCCACGCTTTCGCGCGCACGACCAAAGGTGCGCCCATCAGGCCGCCGGCGAAGGTCGCCATTGCCGCTCCGAACAGCAGGACCGGATCGACCTTCACCCCAAGCAGGATCAGGAAGACGATGCTTTCGGCCATCGCCGGAGGCGTCAGCCCGGCCAGCATGGTCGGCGGGATCAGCTTGTCGGGCACGGCCTTGCGGAACTTCATCCACGCGGTCGTCTGCGCGAAGGAGCTGATCCCGAACGTGTCGAAGAAGTTGACCACGGCACCAACCGCCATCGCCTCGATCTTCGGCGTTGCACGAGCGGCGATCGCAGTGCGGGCAAGCACCGTCAGGTAGGTGAGGACCGCAAGACCCAGCGGAATGAGGAGTGCGATCAGCATGTCACTGTCTCGAATGTCATAGATTTTCACCTGGCACAAAAAAGCCCGCCGTTTTGGCGGGCGGGCAGTCGTCGATCGAAGAATAGTCGATCAGTCGCGCCATCGCTCCGCAAGCGTGCAATCGCGCCACCAGCCGAGGTTGGCGTTCGATAGTTCAGGGGCGGCATTCGCGCGGCTCATCGGCGCTTTGGCTAGGCCACGCGCCGCTGGGCGGTCAATGCGTCTTTTTGGGCTTGGCGCGGATCATCGCCCAGATGAAGTCGAGCTGGGTGAACTTCCGCTTCGCGCCATCCGCGAACCATTCCGGGTCCGGCGTCCCGACAAAGCCCTGCTCGTCCGCCGTGAAGACCGGGAGCCGCGATCCGTCTGCCGCCACCGTCGATCGCGAGTGGCAGGTCATGCACGACGCCGTCTCCTGGAAGCCTTCCTCCGGCTCCGAATTGGCGAGCCGAACCGGGATGCCCGCGGAATCGGTGAACTCGGTCTGCGTCCCGCGCAGCCGGTAGTTGGCCCACACCGTCCCTTCGAGCCGGATGCCTCGTGGCGCCCGCCCGCAGCCAGAAGCGTCGCGCCCGCAGGCGAACGTATCGCGCGACTTGAGCTTCCACGGCTCGTTCCCCGCGCGCTTCACATTGTCGACATGCTCGAAGGTCGCCCAGAACCAGTTGGGCAAGTCCTTGGTGATGATGTGCAGCGCGGTCAGCCCGTAGAGCTTTCGAGTCCCGTCCGCGGCGACGATCTCGGTCCAGTGGTAGCGCGGCTTGTCGGCTTCCGAGATCTGCCGCCACTGCGCCTTCACTTCCTTGGCGTTCTTTCCGAATTGGACCGCCGCCTGCCCCTCCGCCGCGAGCGCCTTCTGCCCGTCGAGATTGTAGAGCTCATGCGCGCGGATGAACTCTAACGTCTCGCGGTTCATCCGGCTTTCGTTGGCATTCCCCTCGACGGTCAGCGGGTCGAACTGCAGCTTCATGCCGGGAAAGAGCTTGCGGATCTGTTGCTGGATGGGTGGACTATCGAATTCGCTGCTCTTGCGGAGACCCGCGGCGAGCAACTTCACCCCTTTGCCCTCGCGCAGCCACGATCCCGGGTCAGCACCGTCAGCGAGATAGACGTCGCGGGCATTGGCCCAGGTCTCCCACACCACCGGCCCGGCTTGCCCAAGGAGTTTGCCCGGATCGGCGCGCCGATTGGCGAGGTCGGCGGGCCAGTTCAGCGCGACGAACAGCCGCCAGGCGTATCTGTCGGGGTCATTGACTGCGGCCGAGCTGTCCTGCGGCTCTTCCCAGGCGTGGCTCACCAAGGCTCGATGCGCGGCATAGCCCGACCCGCCGGCGAGCAGCGCCAGCGCAGCGGCTGCGGCAATCAAGGCTCGGCGCATGGGTTCGCCTCAGCTATCGGTACGGAGGTGGTATAATCGTTAACGGCCCGGCGTGCGATCCGTCTCTCACGGCCATTAAATCCGAGCGTTTGCCATTAACGGCGAAGCGCCCCGGCCAATCGTTACGGCTCCGTAAACCAACTATGCTCCGATTTGGTTTTCACATAGCATGACAGGGGGTGGCGTAGCGGGGGCACACCAGCCGTTTTCAGCAGCTTTTCCCCCTTGTTCGTGACAATTCGGATGCTCGGTGCGGGGTGATTTCCGCATAGCAAAAAGGGGAAACGACATGCGCAATCTCACATCGAAAGCCGCGGCCATACTGGCCGTAGCCGCTCCAGCATTGTGGTGCAGCCAGGCCCAGGCACAGTCCGGTCCCTATGTCGGTGCATCGGTGGGCTATGCCTTCTCGCACGGCGAAGCCACGACATCGACCGTGTTCAGCCCGACCGGCTATTTCGCAACGACGAGCGTTCCGGCGATCGCCACGGCGGGCGTCCAGAAGGTCGAGCCGCAGGCGGCCGCTTTCGGCCTCGACGCCGGATATGACTTCCATTCGGGCGGCTTCCTGTACGGGATCGTCGCCGACGTCTCGCTCCTGAACGGCTCGGATACCCGGTCGACTACGGCGACCTATCCCTGCTGCGCGCCGACGACCTTCACGGTCAATCAGACCATCCGCACCAAGTGGATGACCACGATCCGGGCGCGGGTCGGCCTCGATCTGGGCGACACCGATATCTACCTGACCGGCGGCTATGCGGGCCTTCAGGCGCGCTACTCGGCGCTGTTCACCGACACGTTCGCAACGGCTCACGAGGCTGGCTCGAAGGATGAATTCCGTTCGGGCTGGGTCGTGGGCGCGGGCGCTGACCTCAAGATCGGCCACAGGTGGTCGCTCTCACCGGAGTTCCTCCATGCCGACTTCGGGCACATGAATGCCGTCGGTGGAACGCTTACCGCCTTCACCCCGGCGATCTCCTTCCCGACCAACGTGTTCACGCATCGCACGTCGCTGCGTACGAACGTGGCGCGGGTCGCGTTGAACTATCACTTCGGCGTGGCTCCTCCGCCACCGCCGCCTCCGCCTCCGCCTCCGCCACCACCGCCTGCTCCGGCGACGCAGACCTGCCCGGACGGCAGCGTGATCGACGCGGCGGCCGTCTGCCCGGCACCACCGCCGCCCCCGCCTCCGCCGCCCCCGCCGGCCCAGAAGGGCGAGCGGGGCTGAGTTTCGGCTATTGCTGAACGAAGGGGGGCGGGCTTTCGGGTCCGCCCCTTCTTTTTGTTCCCGGCTCAATGACGACATTTGCCGCCCGGCTTCCGCCGTATGTCGATTGGCCGTGGAAAGCTGGCCTAAGCAGGTTTAGCCTGATGCCCGTTCGTTCAAGGGGATGAGAGAAGTGCTTGTGCGAGCTCGCGTTCTTGGCCTGACGCTCGCCGCTGCCGCGGCGCCGGCGCTGCTTGGCGCGGCGACCACCGCCACCGCACCCCCGAACATCAGCAGGCCGCGCCCGGTTCCGCCGGGCACTCCCGTCCCCGTTGTGCCGCTGCCCCCGGCGCAGTTCGACAGCAAGCTGTCGATTGAGGGCGAGAATTTGAAGGCGCGGCAGGTCAGCACCCGGCTGAATGTCGACGTGAAGATCAACGGCCGAGGGCCTTATCGCTTCGTAGTCGACAGCGGTGCCGACACCTCCGTCGTGGGCGTCCGCATCGCTCGCGACCTTGAGCTTCCGTTGGGCGAGCCGGCGCTGCTGAACGCCGTCACCTCGCGCGACATCGTGGACCGGGTACAGGTCGCGCAGCTGACGATCGGCAGCAGCAACATTCCGAACCTGCTGCTTCCCGCGCTTCGCGAGAGCGATGTCGGCGCCGACGGCCTGATTGGCATCGATGCGCTCGCCGAGCAGCGGCTGATGATGGACTTCGAGGCGCACCAGGTGCGCGTCGAGGACGCGCGAAAGCCGATGAAGTACGATCCTGGCGGGATCGTCATCGTCGCGCGGCGTAACCGCGGCCAGCTGATCCTGACCGAGGTTCATGCCGGCAGCGTTGCGCTGGACGCGGTCATCGACACCGGGTCGGAGGTGACCATCGGCAACACGGCGCTCAAGCAGAAGCTGCTCGGCCGCCACGGCACGCGCTTCTGGAACGTCGAGGCCGTCGGGGTCACCGGCGTTGCCGTGCCGCTGCAGATGGCGGTAGTCAGCCGCTTGCAGCTGGGCCCGATCGTCCTTCAGGACGTGCCCATCGCCTTCGCCGACGTGCCGCCGTTTGAGCTGTTCGGGCTGGCTAACGAGCCGGCCCTGCTGCTCGGCACCGACCTGCTTGAGACGTTCCGGAGGATTTCGCTCGATTTCCGCGCTCGCCGTGTACGCTTCCAGTTGCGGCGCTGCGGAACCGACGGAGTGACGATCAGCACCTCGTCCGACGCCACTAGATTCACCCGGCTTTCGTCGACCAACACGGCCGACGTCTGCGGCAGATAGCGAAGCTTAGGCACGCTTTTCCTTTTCGCCGCGCTTCAGGCCCTCGACGACGGCATCGACCGCGCAACGGCGGCTGAGCTCGGCGAGGATGGCGATGTCGGAATCTTCGGCCTTGCGGGCCAGCCAGTGGGTGCGGCTGGCAATGTTGCGGAGGTCGCGGATCGCGGCTTCCGGGAGCTGTTCCTGGTCGGCAAGCAGGCGTTCGAACACCGGATCCGAGAGCGGCTTTTCGAACTCGAGCCCCACGAACTCCTGGCAGGTCCAGACCACGCGGCAGAACTGGGTTTCGAGGCCAGCGATGCTGAGCCAGATCCAGCTGTCCTCAGTAAGGTTCGACGAGCACTCGATGCGGCAGCCGCGGGTCGACATGTCGATCACCCGAACCTTGACCCGGCTGCGCGTTCCGTCGCGCATCGTTGCGGTCAGTCGAAGCGCGATACGCTCGACCTTCCTGCGGTCCGGCTGCTGCTTCTGCTGTGCCTGTGCCATGGCGTTCCTTACCCCTGCTCGCACCGTGGCGTTCGAGTGGTGAACAAAGCGTTCCGAACCTTGGTTACGCCGCCTTAGACAAGACTGCCGGAATGCCTCCGGCTTCCTCGATCTTTCCGGCAAGCTCTCCGCGCGGAAGCTCCTGGTCGAACGCCCAGGCAAGCACCGCCTCGAGCTGCTTGATCGTCGCATCGTCGCAGGTCTCGGCAAAGGCCAGCTTGACGACCGGCTTCATCGGCGAGCGCAGCTGAATCTTGAGACCCTGCGCTTCGACCAGCCGCAGATACTCTTCGGGAGCGTCCTCGGCATCGAGCGCGAAATCATAGGCGGCGCTGAGGCCCTCATAGAGCGCACTGTTGGCGCGCTGCTTGGCGAGCCGCGCCTCGTCGGCCTTGGCCCTGACCTCTGTGAGCTTGTCCTTCAAGGGTCCCTCCGCTTCGCTACTGGCTTGTTCCGCTTGTTTCTGTGGTTTGGGTTTTTCGGCCTCGGCGACCGGCTCCGGCGCCTGTTGGGCGACCTCTGGTTGCTCGTCGGTTTCAGGTTCGGCGGGCGCTTCGGGTTCTTCGGCGACGGGCTCCTCGACGGCTTCCTCAGCCACTTCCTCGATAACTTCCTCGGCCTCGGGCTCTTCCGCAGCGGCTTCCTCAACCGGCGGCTGCTCGTCGACGCGCTCATCAGCGGCGGGCTCGGAAATCACCGGCTCGACCTTCACCGACTGCGCATGGAAGCCGGTGAGGCCCGCGAGGCTGTCGAACAGCTTCGAGAATCCGGGCGCGGCCTTCTGCGGCTTGGCTGGCGCTTCGGCTACCTCGGGTTCCTCGACCTCGGCGACCGGAGCTTCTTCCTCGAGCTCTGCAGCCGGAGCTTCTTCCTCGAGCTCTGCAGCCGGGGCTTCTTCCTCGAGCTCTTCGACGGGTTCTTCGGCTTCGGCGACTGGCTCATCGATCTCTTCGACGGGTTCTTCGACCTCGGCCACTGCCTCCTCGGGCTCTTCCTCGACCACTTCCTTCTTGGCCTGGGCCTTGGCGGGCTTTTCGGCAGCCTTGCCGCCTTTCGCCGGCGTCCCCTCGAGGCTCACCAGCGCATAGACATAGTCGACCCAGGCGCCGCCGGCGCTGAGCGGCAGGAGCGTCACCCAAATCCGGGTGTCGCCGTTGTCGTCGGTAAAATCGTCCTCGAAGGCAAGGAAATCGCGAGAGATGGCGACGATCGGCAGCTTCTTGGCGATGCACGCCAGAATCGACGGGCTCGGCGCATCCATGATCCGCTCGGGCCAGTCGTGGCCGCCGCGCAGCGCCTCTCCCAGATGGCGGATTTCGGCGTCGTGCCCGCCGCTGATCAACTCGAGCAGGGCGCTGTTCGGCCCCGCATCAGACAGTTCCAGCGGGTCGAGGTCATGAAGCGGCGGGAATTCCTTGTCGCCGCGAATCGACAGCCAGTAATTGAGCACGCTGGCGTGCTTGCGGCGCTCGGCCGCCTTGATCGTCTTGAATGCGCCGAGCAGCGCCTCCGCAGACGCTTGCTCGCCTCCCTGCATCCCCGTTGAGGGCGCCCCCATGTCCGACTCCGCTTGTCTAGTGGCGACCGCTTGTGCGCGTTTGGTGCTTAGAAAGGGTTAAAATGGAGGTTGCCGCGATAAGAAAGCCGCCGCCGGTTTTCCCGACGGCGGCTTCCACCTTCCCTACTCAAAGTGAGGCTTAAGCGAACTCGCGCTCCGGCTCGTCCGCCATTGCGTCCGGCAAGCCCGCGTTCGGATCGACCGGCTCGGCGAGGCCTGCAGCCACATCGCGCTCGCGCTTGTCGAAGAAGGCCGCGCGGCGAAGGCGGTTCTTCAGCGAGACCGACGGGTTGTTGGCGCTCGGCCCGCGATAGGCGCGCTGCACCCAAGTCTCGCCGGGCAGGCGGTCGTCCTCGGAGTCACGGTCCTGCGTGGCAGGAGCAGTAGCGCCCCAGGCGAATGCCGACGGCGCGACGACCTCGGGCTGCTCGTCATGCACAACGCGGTCGTGATGAACTTCGGCTGCTGCGGGAGCTTCAACTACGGTCTCATGTTCAACGGCCTGATCGGCTTCCCAGTCACCGTGCCAAGCTCTCTCCTCGCGACGGCGCCGCATGGTCGAAAAAGCGATTCCGCCCAGTGCTATGAGAGCCAAGGCGCCGGCACCGAACTCAAGCATCTCGGTATTGGACATACCTGAATGAGCGGCCGTCGCCGGCTTCGCCGTTGAAGAGGATGTCAAATCGACGACCGGAGCGACGGCCGATTCTGAGTTGGGGGCCGCTGACTGGGCCGCAGCCGGAGCGGCCCGCGCCGGCTCCGGCGCGGGGGCGGCCGCCTGCCGCGTGACCGTCGTCCGCGTGACCGTTGTCGCGGCCTTCGGCTTCGGCGCCGCCGTCTTCACCGAACGCACGGTATGCGTCCGCGTGGTCTTCGCCGTCGTCGACTGAGTCGGCGCAGCGGTATCGGCGGACGTCGTGGCCGTGCTGGTATCCGTCGCGGGCGTCGCGTCGGTCACCGGCGGCGGAGCCGTTTGGGTGACCGGAGCTGGCTCGGTCGGCTGGACTTCCTGTGCGAACGAGGGGGTTGAAGAGAGCGCCAGGGCCGCGGCAATCGCGGGTAGGGCGCTGGTTCGTGCGTAATGCGTGGTTCTAGTCATAATCAGGATCAACTGCGCGCTCGTGAGTCGGGTCGCACGATTATCGTTCGACAGAGGTGTAACGGGGACGAATCGACGGCTGTTAAGACACCGAAGATGCAGGAGAAACTGATGGCAATTTCGCTCTTCTCCTATGGCACGCTGCAGCAGCCGGAGGTGCAGCTCGCCAATTACGGGCGCTTGCTGGCCGGAACCCCTGATGCCCTTCGCGGACATCGGCTCGTTCCGCTCGAAATCACGGATCCGCACGTCATCGAAGTCAGCGGAAAGGCGGTCCACACGATCGCCTGCGCGTCGGGCCTCCAGGAGGATCGGATCGCGGGCATGGTGTTCGAGATCACCGACCAGGAACTCGCCGCCACCGACGCCTATGAGGTCGATGTCTATGCACGCGTCGAGGTGGCACTCGAGTCAGGGCGGAAGGCATGGGTCTATGTCGGGCAGCCCGATGACTGAACGAAAAAGGGCGCCCGGTTTCCCGGACGCCCTTCGACGCGTGCTCTCGCGTTGGCTACTTGGTCTTCGAGGTCGTGTTCGACGACGTATTCTTGATGGCTTCGGCCTTGTTCTCGCCCGCGCTCTTGATCGCGGCGGCTTCGTTGTTGGCCTCGCTCTTGACGGCCGACGCTTTGTTCTCGGCGGTGTTCATGATGTTGGCGGCGGTGTTCTCGCCGGCAGCCTGAACGTTCTCGGCAGCGTTGCTGGCATTGGCCTCGACCGCAGCCGCCGAGTTGTCCGTCGGGGTCTTCTTGTTGCAGGCCGCGAGCGCAACGACGCCGGCGGCAATGATCATGGTGGCCCGGATTTTCATATGCTTTCCCCTTGTTGAGTCCTGAACGTCGGTGGGGAATAGGGCCGGATCAATGACCGCCAGATGGCCGCAACATTAACTGGAGGCTATTTGAGCTCCTTGACTGCGGCGAGTGTCTTCGCGACGTGCTGGCTGAAGTCCAGGTCGTCGTGGACCATCACCACCTTGCCGTTCTTGCCGATGACGTAGGAGGTGCGGGTCGTGATCCCGGGGTGAGCCGCCCACGCCACGTCATAGCCCTTCTGGATCTCGGGAGTCGCGGTGGCGACGGGGAAGGCGCTGCGGCATTCCTTGGTCGAGAAGTCATGGAGAGTCTTCAGGTTGTCCGCGGACATACCGACCACCTGGGCCCCGGCCTTCTTGAAGTCCGCGATCGCTTCACTGAAGGCATGCGCTTCTGAAGTGCAGCCGCTCGTGAAGGCCTTAGGGAAGAAATAAAGGACGACCGGGCCCTTCTTGAGCTGGTCGGCGAGGTGGAGCTTGAACTCCTTGCCGCCCACCGCGCCCGTCGTGGTGAAATCGGGCGCCTTGTCACCGACCTTAAGCGCCGCCGAGGCGGGTGCAGCGATAAGAATGGAAGCGACGATGGCGATGATAAGCTTGCGCATTGCGATCTCCTGCGGAGTCGATGGAACCCCTTCCAGGGGATCGCTTACAGCTGGTCGCGGGAAAGCGCGAGGGGACTGCTCAACTACCGGCTATTGATGCGGTGCGAGCAGCCCCGTCACGACGTAGAGGAAGAGCATCACTGGACCGGTCATCAGCGTCAGGGCGATGAAGCCCACGCGGACGATGGTCGGGTCGATGCCGGTGTAATCGGCGAGACCGGCGGCGACGCCCATGACCTTGGCGTCGCCGCGGTTGATCAGGAAACGTCCGTTCATTTCGGTTTCCTTTGCGTTGGAGAGCTTCAGGCGATCGGCAGCGAAGTGGCGGCCGAGACCAGCAGAAGCATGGAGACGAAGGCACCCGCCCAAACGGTAGCGGTCTCGCGGAAGGAAGCAGTCATTTCAAAACCCCTTTGCATTGTTTCTTCGAACCCGACCTTCGGGTCCGTGCCATTATCAATGCACGGGGTATGCCAAATGGAAATTGTCGTTACTTTTCAGTGCTGGTAAGTGAGCATGGTGTAGAACTCGAGGAACGAACTACCGACTGTTGGTGAAAAATCCCAACTGCTCAGCTGGACGTGAAGTCGCCGCCGTCGGGGTGGAGTACCTGCCCGATCATATAACTGCTGTCCTCGCACGCCAGGAACAGGAAACTTGGGGCAACCTCGTTGGGCTGGCCGGGCCGGCCCATCGGCGTGTCCTTGCCGAAGTCCTTGATGTCCTCGGGCTTCTGGCCGCCGAATGGATTAAGCGGCGTCCAGATCGGTCCGGGCGCGACTGCGTTCACGCGAATGCCCTGCTTGACCAAATTTTTTGCGAGCGAGCGGGTGAAAGCCGTAATCGCCCCCTTGGTCGCGCTATAGTCGAGCAGCTGCGGCGAACCCTTGTACATGGTCACCGACGTGCAATTGATGATCGCCGAGCCCTCCTTAAGGTGCGGCAGCGCCGCCTGCGTCAGGAAGAACATCCCGAAGATGTTGGTCTGGAACGTCCGCTTCAGCTGATCTTCGGTGATGTCGCGGATGTCCTCATCGGGGTGCTGCTCGCCGGCATTGTTAACGAGGATGTCGAGCCGGCCGAGCTGTTCGACGGTCTGTCGTACGGCGTCCTCGCAGAATTGCTTGTCTCCAACGTCGCCCGCGATGGTGATGGCCCGGCGACCCTCACTTTCGACGATCTCCTTCGTCTTCGCCGCATCGTCATGCTCGCAAAGATAGAGGATCGCGACATCCGCGCCCTCGCGCGCAAACAGCGCGGCGGTTGCTCTGCCGATGCCGCTGTCGGCGCCGGTGATCAGCGCCACCTTGTCCTTCAATCGTCCTGAGCCGGGGTAACGCGGCTGCCAGTCGGGCTTGGGTTCGAGCTTGCTTTCGTGTCCGGGGAGCCGATCCTCGTGGACCATCGGTTCCATGACATCGGACATGACTTACTCCTTCGACGCTACGCCCATGCCCTCCTGCTCGAATTCGTCGACGGTCGCCTCGTGATTCTGCTCGTGCGGAGGCCGTCTCTTGCCTGTCTTTCCCCGCAGTCTCGGTTTCGGGCTGTTTGCCGCCACTCGCCGATCCTTCCCCCAAGAGTTTAGAACCGACTCCTCCGTAGCGGGTTCCGGGGTCAGTTGCGATGTGAACCATTTGCGGGCCCAGCCCCCCGACCCTACCTAGGACCTCATGGCGAGCACCCACATAGCCGAGGACAAGCCGAACGCCGGATTCGCCGCGCTGTGGCGCTTTCTGCCGATGCTCTGGCCCAAAGGTGAACTGGAGCTCAGGGCGCGCGTCGTCGTGGCCGTGCTGCTGGTGCTTGCCGGCAAGGCCGTAGGTCTCGCTGCCCCCTATGCGCTGAAGCTCGCCGTCGATCGGATGAGCGGTCATGCCGCCTTCGCCGCCGTCGCTGGGCTCGTGCTGGCCTACGCCGCAGCGCGATTCGGCGGGGTGCTATTCGACAACCTCCGCAACGCGATCTTCGAGAAGGTCGGACAGGACGCCGCGCGCCGGCTCGCCGCCAAGGTGTTCCGCCACGTCCACGACCTGTCGCTGCGCTTCCACCTCGAGCGCCGCACGGGGTCGCTGACGAAGATCGTAGAGCGCGGGACCAAGAGCATCGACATGATGCTCTACTTCATCCTGTTCAACATCGTGCCGACGGTGATCGAGCTCACGGCCATCTGCGTCATCTTCTTCGTGAAGTTCGGCGCGGGCCTCGTCGCGGGAACGCTGGCGATCGTCGTCATCTACATCGCCTTCACTCGCAAGGTCAGCGACTGGCGGACGCACATTCAGCGGCAGATGAACGATGTCGACAACAAGGCGATCGGCCGCGCCGTCGACTCCCTGCTGAACTACGAGACCGTCAAATATTTCGGCGCCGAGGACCGCGAGGCGGCGCGCTACGAAGAGGCCGTCGGCGCCTTCGCCCGCGCCTCCGTCAGGAACGAGGTCAGCCTCGCCTGGCTCAACATCGGCCAGTCGCTGATCACCAACCTCATGATGGCCGGCGCCATGATCTTCACCGTCTGGGGCTGGAGCCAAGGCCGCTTCAGTCCGGGCGACGTCGTGTGGATCAACGGCCTGTTGATGCAGCTCTTCCGCCCGCTCGACATGCTCGGCTGGGTGTATCGCTCGATCCGCCAGGGACTGATCGACATGGAGGCGATGTGGGACCTCCTCGACACGCCCGCTGAGGTCGTCGACAAGCCAGGTGCGCCGGCGCTGGCGGTGAAGCGCGGCGCTATCCGCTTCGACAATGTCCAGTTCGGCTACGACCCAGGGCGCGAGATCCTGCAGGGCCTCGACATCGACATCCCTGCGGGGACGAGCTGCGCGATCGTCGGGCCTTCCGGCGCGGGCAAGTCGACGATCGCCCGGCTGCTCTATCGTTTCTACGACCCGTCGGCGGGCCGCATCCTCATCGACGGCCAGGACATCGCCGAGGTGGGCCAGCGCAGCCTTCGCGCCGCGATCGGCATCGTCCCGCAGGATACGGTGCTGTTCAACGACACGATCGGTTACAACATCGGCTACGGCCGCGACGGCGCCACGCAGGCCGAAATCGAAAAGGCGGCGCGCGGAGCGGCGATAGACAAGTTCATCGCGGCGCTGCCGGACAAGTATGAATCGATGGTCGGCGAGCGGGGCCTCAAGCTTTCAGGAGGCGAGAAGCAGCGCGTCGCGATTGCGCGGACGCTTCTCAAGAACCCGCCGATCCTCGTGCTCGACGAGGCGACGAGCGCGCTCGACAGCCGCACCGAGCAGGCAATCCAGGAGACTCTCGACAAGGTCGCTGAAAGCCGGACGACCATCATGATCGCCCACCGCTTGTCGACGGTAGTCGATGCCGACCAGATCGTAGTGCTCGACGCGGGCGGCGTCACCGAGCGCGGCACGCACGAGCAATTGCTCGACCTTGGCGGGCTATACGCCGACCTCTGGTATCGCCAGGCTGCGGAGCAGATCGCCGAGGAAACTGCACAAGCCGCGGAGTGATCAGCCTAAGCTACTGAAACGATTGAACTTCGTCATTCAGGCTTGCGTAAGGCGCGAGTCGGATGGAGAGGCGCGCATCCGGATTCTTACTGAGACTTGAGGAGCGATATGATCCGCCACCTTCTTCTTTCGACTGCCGCGCTCGCCGTAGTCACAACTGCGCCCGCCGAAGCGGCAGTACGCAAGGCCAGGACTGCGGCAGGGCCATCTGCGACTCTGCCCGCGTCCAACCCCTTTGCGAAGCCGAGCACCTTGCCGTTCGAAACGCCGGATTTCTCCCGGATCAAGGACAGCGATTACCTCCCGGCGCTGCTCGCGGGCATGGCGCAGCAGAAGGCTGAAGTAACCGCGGTCGCCAACAACCCGGCCGCACCGACTTTCGCCAACACGGTCGAGGCTATGGAAAAGTCGGGACTCCTGCTCGAGCGGGCCAATCTCGCTTTCAACGCCGTCAACGGTGCGAACACCAACGACACGCTCCAGGCGACGGACACGAAGACCGCGCCGCTGTTCGCCGCGCACAACGACTTTATCTATCTCAACTCGAAGCTGTTCCAGCGCTTCAAGTATCTTCA
>Ga0134124_10001443_pt1 | contig 19145 bp, 18 predicted proteins | sample KB304_FD_96880 | JGI IMG/M metagenome (GOLD analysis project Ga0134124, IMG submission 96880) | Terrestrial soil microbial communities without Nitrogen fertilizer from Kellogg Biological Station, Michigan, USA - KB3-0-4 | ecosystem: Environmental > Terrestrial > Soil > Unclassified ...
CGAGATCGCGGTGATGGGCGCCAAGGGCGCGGTCGAGATCATCTTTCGCGACGAGAAGGGCGACCAGACCAAGCTCGCCGCGCGCGAGGCCGAGTACAAGGCGAAGTTCGCCAACCCCTTCATCGCCGGCGCGCGCGGCTACATCGACGACGTCATCCAGCCGCACGAGACGAGGCGGCGCATCTGCCGCTCGCTCGCGATGCTCGCCGCCAAGAAGCTCGACGATCCCTGGCGCAAGCACTCGAACATCCCGCTGTAAGAGATGAACGACTCCGCGAGAACGCCATGCTGAAGAAGATCCTGATCGCCAACCGCGGCGAGATCGCCTGCCGCGTCATCCGCACCGCGAGGCGGATGGGACTCGCGACCGTCGCCGTCTATTCGGAGGCCGACCGCGACGCGCTCCACGTCGAGCTCGCCGACGAGTCGGTCGGGATCGGCGCGGCGCCGAGCCGCGAGTCGTACCTTTCGATGGACAAGATCATCGCCGCCTGCAAGAAGACCGGCGCCGATGCAGTGCATCCTGGCTACGGCTTCCTCTCGGAGAACGAGGAGTTCGCGCGCCGCGTCGAGGAGGAGGGGATCGTCTTCATCGGCCCCAAGCACGCCGCGATCGCGGCGATGGGCGACAAGATCCAGTCGAAGAAGCTCGCGGCCAAGGCCGGTGTCAGCACGATCCCGGGGCACAACGACGCGATCGAGAGCGCGGCGCTCGCGGTCGAGATCGCGCGCAAGATCGGCTACCCCGTGATGATCAAGGCGTCGGCTGGCGGCGGCGGCAAGGGCTTGCGCATCGCCTGGGACGACAAGCAGGCCGAGGAAGGCTTCGCGTCGTGCCGCAACGAGGCCAAGGCGAGCTTCGGCGACGACCGCGTCTTCATCGAGAAGTTCGTCGAGGAGCCGCGCCACATCGAGATCCAGGTGCTCGGCGACGGCCACGGCCACTGCGTCTACCTGTGGGAGCGCGAGTGCTCGATCCAGCGCCGCCACCAGAAGGTCGTCGAGGAGGCACCGAGTCCGTTCCTCGACGACGCGACGCGCCGTGCGATGGGCGAGCAGGCGGTCGCGCTCGCCAAGGCGGTCGGCTATCAGTCGGCGGGGACGGTCGAGTTCGTCGTCGGCAAGGACAAGCGCTTCTATTTCCTCGAGATGAACACGCGGCTGCAGGTCGAGCATCCGGTGACCGAGTCGATCACCGGGCTCGATCTCGTCGAGCAGATGATCCGCGTCGCCGCCGGCGAGCCGCTCGCGTTCGCGCAGAAGGACATCGCGCGGCGGGGCTGGGCGATCGAGTGCCGCATCAACGCCGAAGATCCGGTGCGCGGCTTCCTGCCGAGCACCGGCAGGCTCGTCGTCTTCCGGCCGCCGGCGACGACGCTCGTCGCCGGCGATCCGCAGCCGGCCGGAACGCCGGGCGTCCGCGTCGACACCGGCGTCTACGAAGGCGGCGAGATTCCGGTCCACTACGACTCGATGATCTGCAAGCTGATCGCGTGCGGCAGCGATCGCGCCGACGCGATCGCGCGCATGCGCGAGGCGCTGAACGGCTTCGTCGTCCGCGGCGTCGCGAGCAACCTCGCGTTCCAGTCGGCGCTGCTCGCGCACCCGCGTTTCGCCGCCGGCGACTTCAACACCGGCTTCATCGCCGAGGAGTTTCCGCACGGGTTCGACGCCTCCGCAGTCGCGCACCCCGACCGCGACTTCCTGATCGCGCTCGCCGCTGCGTGCGAACGACGCCTGCTCGCGCGCTGCGCCGGGCTCACCGGCCAGCTGCCGGGCCACGAGCTGAAGATCGGCGAGCGTTTCGTCGCGGTCGAGCCGCAAGGCGACGGCAGCGCGCGCGAGACACCGCTCGAGGTGCGCGTCGACGGCGGTGCCTTCATCGTCACGATCGCCGGCAAGGCGCGGCGCATCACGCTCGCGAGCCCGCTCGCGAGCGTCGCGGTCGAAGGCGGCGTCGACGGCAAGCCGTTTCGTGCCCAGGTCGAGCGCGCCGGCATCGCGCTTCGCGTCGCGCACGACGGCGCGCGCGTCGAGGTCCGCGTGCTGACACCACGCGCCGCCGAGCTGGGCGCGCTGATGCCGTACAAGCCGCCGCCGGATCTGTCGCGCTTCCTTCTCTCGCCGATGCCCGGGTTGCTCGTGCAGGTGGCGGTCAAGGCGGGGCAAGCGGTGCGCGCGGGCGAGCGCCTCGCCGTGATCGAGGCGATGAAGATGGAGAACGTCGTCGTCGCCGCGTACGACGGCGTCGTCGCGAAGATCGTCGCGATGCCGGGCGAGAGCGTCGCCGTCGACGAGGTCATCCTCGAGTTCGCCGACGCCGAGGCCAAGCGATGAGCGCCCTCGGCGATCGCCCGTTCAACGTCCTCGGCCTGCAGCAGATCGCGCTCGGCGCCGCGAGCAAGGCGGAGTTGCGCGCGCTCTGGGTCGATCGCCTCGGCCTGTCGGTGACCGGCTGGTTTCGCTCCGAGCGCGAGAACGTCGACGAGGACATCTGCGAGGTCGGCCAGGGTCTCGCGCGCGTCGAGGTCGATCTGATGGAGCCGATCGATCCGAACGGCAAGCCCGCGGTCCACCAGCCGCCGCTCAACCACGTGGGTCTGTGGATCGACGACCTGCGCGCTGCCGTCGCCTGGCTCGAGGCGAACGGCGTCCGCATGGCGCCGGGCGGCATCCGCACCGGCGCCAGCGGCCACGACATCTGCTTCATCCATCCGCGGCCGAACGACGCGTTTCCGATCGCTGGCGCGGGCGTCCTCGTCGAGCTGGTGCAGGCGCCGACCGACGTCATCGCGGCGTGGCGGGCCGCGCGCGACGAAGCGACCTTCGGCAATGCCCTCGGCGCGGATCCGCGATGACGGTTCGCACGATCCTGAAGATGGGCGATCCGCGATTGCTCGCGATCGCCCGGCCGGTCGAGCGCTTCGCGACTCCGGAGCTGCGCGCGCTTGTCGCCGACATGTTCGAGACGATGCACGCGGCGAACGGCGCCGGGCTCGCGGCACCGCAAGTCGGCGTCGACCTGCAGCTCGTCATCTTCGGCTTCGACCGCAACGAGCGCTATCCAGACGCGCCGCCGGTGCCCGAGACGATCCTCGTCAATCCGACGATCGAGCCGATCGGGAGCGACGAGGAAGAGGGCTGGGAGGGATGCCTCTCGGTGCCGGGGCTGCGCGGCGTCGTGCCGCGTTTCGCGCGCATCCGCTACCGCGGCTTCGATCTCGACGGCCGCCCGATCGAACGCGAGGCGGAAGGATTTCACGCCCGCGTCGTCCAGCACGAATGCGACCACCTGGTCGGCAAGCTCTACCCGATGCGGATCCGCGACTTCAGTCGCTTCGGCTTCACCAGCGTCCTGTTTCCCGGGGTCGATGCCGGGGCCGACGACTGAGCCCGAGGCACCCGGATTGCTGTAAAGGAACGTGTCGCTGCGCCCGGGCGGTCGGCGATCCGGGCGCCGCGGGCGTTCTATGACATGCGCGGCGCCGTCGTGCCGCGCGAGGAGCAGGGGATGAAGACGTCATCGCAGCGCCTGGTCGCGCAGGCGGTCGGCACGCGCCGGATGCCGCGCGTGTGGATCGTCGTGCTCACGGCGCTCGTCGCCTTCGGCGCAGCGATCGCTGCGCACGCGCAGCCGATCGTCGACCCACCGAGCCGCGTCGCCCGGCTGAGCGATGCCTCCGGACAGGTCTGGCTCTTCAGCGCCGACAACAACGAGTGGGTCGCGATCTCGCGCAACCGGCCGCTCACGACCGGCGACCGCATCGCGACCGACAACGGCGCGCGCGCCGAGGTCACGCTCGGCTCGACGACGCTGCGCCTCGATGCGGCGACCGAGCTCGAGATCGTTCGTCTCGACGACGGCCGCTTCGCGCTGCGCCTGCACGGCGGCAGCGTCGCGGCGCGTCTGCGCAGCCCGCAGTCGTTCGCCGAGTTCGAGCTCTCGACCGACGAGGGGCGCTTCCGCGCGCAGACCGTCGGTCGATTCCGGTTCGACCGCTTCGACCAGGCGAGCGAGGTCACCGTGTTCACCGGGCAGGCGATCTACGAGGCGCGCAACACCGCACTGCCGGTGACCGCCGGCCAGCACGCGCAGTTCTGGATCGACCAGGGCGGCGTGCCGCAGTACGCGCTGGTGCAGGTCACTCGCGACGAGTTCGCGGCCTGGAACGACGAGCGCGATCGCGCCGAGGACCGCGTCGCCCAGCAGCGCCGCTACGTCTCGCCGGAGATGACCGGCGCCGAGGACCTCGACCGCTACGGCACGTGGGAGCAGACGCCCGAGTACGGCGCGCTCTGGGTGCCGCGCCAGGTGCCGGTCGGCTGGGCGCCGTACAGCGTCGGCCACTGGGCGTGGGTGCGGCCGTGGGGCTGGACCTGGGTCGACGATGCGCCCTGGGGCTTCGCGCCGTTCCACTACGGACGATGGGTCTATCGCCGCGACGTCTGGTGCTGGGCGCCGGGCACGTACGTCGCGCGTCCGGTCTACGCGCCGGCGCTCGTCGCCTGGATCGGCGGGCCGAGCGTCAGTATTTCGATCGGGATCGGCGGCGGCGGACCACCGGTCGGCTGGGTCCCGCTCGCGCCGCGCGAGGTCTACGTTCCGCCGTACCGCTACACGCAGCGCTACGTGCGCGAGGTCAACGTCACGCACGTCACGAACGTCACCAACATCACGACGATCGTCAACAACCGCAACGGAGAGGCGGATCGTCGCGACTTCGCGAACCGCAAGTTCCCGAACGCAGTGACCTTCGTGCCGCAGGAAACCATGCTGCGCCGGCAACCGGTCGCTCCGGTCGCAGCGCAACTGCGCAACGACCCGAAGGTGCGTTCGCTCGTCGCCGACGCGGCGCCGCCGCCGGTGGTGACGGCACCGCCGGTGAGCGCGCCGCCGCCGGCGCAGCGGCCGTCGTCGCAAATGAGGCCGCCGCGGCCGCCGTTCGAGAACCGCGCGCCCGGATTCGCCGGCCGGCCCGAAGCGGCGCGTCCGCCGGGCGTCGTCGAGTCGCAGCGACCGGATCCACGCGCGGGCACGGCGCCGCCGCCGCGCGCCGAAGTCGCGGCGCCGCCGCCCCGGTCCGACGCCGCTCGCCCCGACAACCGCGGCGGACGTCCCGAGCCCGGACGCGGCAACGAGCGCGGCGGGCCGCCGGTGGTGACCGCTCCGAATCCCGCGGTCGCTCCGGCGCCGCCGAGCGTCGGCACTGCGCCGGCGACCGCCGCGACGCCAGGCGGCCCGCCGTTTGGCAGTCGCGGCGTCCTCGTCGAGCCGTCGACGCGTCCGCCGACGCGCGGCGGTGCGCCGAACGAGAGCGTCGCGGCGCAGCCACCGCGATCCGAAGCGGTCGTGCCGCCGAGCCCGGTGCATCGCGCCGGGCCGCCGGGCGAAGCCGGCGGTCGACCGGCGTACCGTGGCCGCGAAGCAGCCGACGACGACCGTGGCGGACCGAAGCCGGCCATGCCACCGCCGTCGCGCATCAACGCGCCGCGCGAAGCCGCTCCGGCGGTGCGCGAGCCCGCGCCGGCGATCCGCGAGAGCGCGCCGCCGGGACGCGAAGCGCCGCCGCGCGCCAATCGTCCGCCGGAAGCGGCGGTCGCCCCGCCGCAATCGCAACGTGCGCCGGTCGCTGCCGCAGCGCCACCGGCCGCGCCGCCGCCGGTGGCGCAGCGTCCGCCCCCCGAGCACAAGATGACCCGGCCCGAGCCGCCTGGCAAGGAAGAACGGCGCGACGAGCGGCGCGAGGGCGGCGAGAAGCAGCGCTGAGGTGCGCCTTGCCGCTACTTGAGCAGCGGCGCGAGGACCGGCCAGACGTTGGCGAGCATCGTCGGGTGCGCGCTCGCGAGCGGATGGATGCGGTCGGGCTGGAACATCGCCTCGGCCTGCGGCACGTCGGCGATGCCCTTCAGCAGAAAGGGAACGAGCGCGGCGCCCTCCGTCTTGGCGACGTCGGCGAAGAGCGACGCGAAGCGGTCGCCGTAAGCGCGGCCGTAGTTGGGTGGCAGCTGCAAGCCGACGATCACGACCTTCGCGCCTGCGGCTTTCGCGAGCTTGGTCATTTCGACGAGATTGGCGCGCGTCGCCTCGAGCGGCAATCCGCGCAGCGCATCGTTGCCGCCGAGCTCGATGACGACGACGGCCGGCTTCTTCTCGCGCAGCAGCGCAGGCAGCCGCGCGAGGCCGCCCGCCGTCGTGTCGCCGCTGATGCTCGCGTTGACGACGTTCGCCGCGATCTTTTCGCGCGCGATCCGCTCCTCGAGCAGCGCCACCCAGCCGGTGCCGCGCACGAGGCCGTATTCGGCCGACAGGCTGTCGCCGACGACGAGGAGCGCTCGCGTCGCGGCGGCGAATGCGGGCATCGCCGCCGTCGCGGCGGCGAGTGCCAACGCCGCGCTACAGTGCGCCAGCCAGCGTCGGCGCGTCATCGCCATCGTCCATCACCTTCATGTCCGAGCCGATCATCGCCGTCGAGCGCCTGACCAAGCGCGTGCACGACTCCACCGGAACGCTGACGATTCTCCACGAGATCGATTTCACCCTGCCGCCGCAGCGCTCGGTCGCGATCGTCGGCGCGTCGGGGTCGGGGAAGAGCACGCTGCTGTCGCTGATCGCGGGCCTCGACACGCCGACGAGCGGAACCGTGCGCCTCGACGGCGTCGACCTGTTCGCGATCGACGAGGACGAGCGCGCCGCGGTCCGCGCCGCCAAGGTCGGCTTCGTCTTCCAGAGCTTCCAGCTGCTCGCCAACCTCACCGCGCTCGAGAACGTGATGCTGCCGCTCGAGCTGCAGGGCCGCGTCGACGCGCGCGCGCTCGCGACCGAGATGCTCAGACGCGTCGGCCTGGGCGAGCGGCTTCGCCACTATCCGCGCGTGCTTTCGGGCGGCGAGCAGCAGCGCGTCGCGCTCGCGCGCGCCTTCGTCGTCCGGCCGATGCTGCTGCTCGCCGACGAGCCCACGGGAAGCCTCGACTTCGCGACCGGCGAGACGGTGATGGAGCTGATGCTCGAGCTCAACCGCGAGGCGGGGACGACGCTCGTGCTCGTCACCCACGACGCCGAGCTCGCCGGGCGCTGCGACGAGCAGCTCCACATCGAGGCGGGGCGGGTCGGCGCTGCACCGCGGACCGCAGCGGCCGCCTGAGCGCCGCCGCAGCTCGCAGAGATCCTTCGCTTCGCTCGGGATCCAGCGACCGACCAGTGGTCAGTTGCTGAACTTGTAGTCGGTCTTCGCCTTCGCGCGCAGCTCGTCGCGGAACGCCTGCGCCTTCTGCTGCGCGAGCCGCTGCTGGATCTGCGGCTTGACGTCGGCGAGCGGCGGGAATTGCGCGGCGCGCGTGTCGTCGAGGCGAATGATGTGGTAGCCGAACTGCGTCTTCACCGGCGTCTCGGTCGTCTCGCCCTTCTTCAGCGCGACCATCGCCTGCGAGAACTCGGGCACGTACGACGCCGGCGACGCGAAGTCGAGCTCGCCGCCGTTCGGCGCCGAGCCGGGATCCTTCGAGTTCTTCTTGGCGAGGTCCTCGAACTTCGCGCCGGCCTTGAGCTGCGCGAGGATCGCCTTCGCCTCGTCTTCCTTCTCGACCAGGATGTGGCGCACCTTGTACTCGGTGCCGCTCGCCTGCGCCTTGAACTTGTCGTATTCCTTCTGGATCTCGGCGTCGCTGACCTTCGAGGTCTTGTCGAGGTCCTGCGACAGCAGCCCGATCAGGATGCTCTGGCGGGCGAGCTCCATCTGCGACTTGAACTCGGCCGATGTCGCGAGGCCGCGCCGCTCGGCCTCCTGGGACAGGATCTCGTCGGTGACGACCTTGTCGCGGACGAGCTTGTCAAAGTCGGGCGGCAGCTGCTGGCCGCGCGCCGCCGCCTGCTTCTGGACCTGGCTGACGATCGTGTCGACGCGCGACTTCGGCACCGGCTTGCCGTTGACGACGGCGACGTTCTGCGCCTGCGCGGCCAGCGATGCCAGGCCGGCGGCGGCGAGCACGATGCTCGCGGCGAAAACTCTTTTCTTCATGGTGGAACGTTGCTTTCAGGCAGATGAGGTGGAACGAGCATCCGGCTCGAGGGCGGCTCGGCCCTGGTGGCGGAGCTCAGCGGGTCGGTGGAGTGCGGGCGTCGATCGCCAGGGCGTGGATGCCGCGCGGCATCACGTCGCGCAGGGCATGATATACGAGGCGGTGGCGTGCCACCGGGCCGAGGCCTTCGAACCGGGAGCTCGTGATCTCGACGCTGAAGTGGCGGCCCTCGCGGGCACCGGCGTGGCCGACGTGCAGATGGCTGTCGTCGATGACGGCGAGCGTTTCGGGGGCGAGCGCGGCGCGCAGCACCCGTTCGATCTCGGCGGCGGTGACGTTCACCGCGAGTCGGGACCGACCGGCGTCGCCGTGCCGCCGGGCGCAGGCTTCGCGGCGGCGTCGTCGTCCTTCAGGTAGCGCGAAACGTAGACGCCTTGCGCGACCATGAAGACGAGCATCAGCCCGGTCAGCCCGAAGACCTTGAAGGTCGCCCAGACCGAGGTCGAGAAGGTGTAGGCGACCCACAGATTGACGACGCCCATCGCGACGAAGAAGACGATCCAGGCGACGTTGAGCCGCTGCCAGATCGGCTTGGGCAGCTCGAGCTGGGCGCCAATCAGCACCTGCAGCAGGTTCTTGCCGAAGAGCGCCTGGCTGAGCCAGAGCGCGCCGGCCATCGCCCAGTCGAGCACGCTCGGCTTCCACTTGATGAAGGTCGGATCGTGCAGCCAGACCGTCGCCCCGCCGAGGACGACGATGAGACCGAAGGTCACCCAGAGCATGGCGTCGACCTTGCGCCGCATCAACAGCAGGATCGCGATCTGGACCAGAGTCGCGACCATGACGACGACGGTCGCGAGCAGCACCGGCGCCTCGTCGACACCGACGACGCCGCCGGAGACGACGAAGCCGAGATGATCGGTGGCGTAACGGGCGGCGGCCTCGGCATTCAGGTCGGCGACCTTGAAGACGCCGAAGAACAGAATCAGGGGAAGGAAATCGAGAAACAGCTTCATGGGCCCCAGGCGGGTGCGCTCGGTCGGCGCGTGCGCCGGGCGAGGGGAGTCTATCGTCAGCCGACCCCGGATTCGCGGCGAACCGCTTCAGTCGCGCACTCGCGACGAGGAGTTCCTGATTCGCCGAACGAGCGCGGCCGCGACATTCCGGGGAACCCCTGTAACGCCGCAGGTGGCGTTCCGTTAACTTCCGCACAGATTACCGCCTTCAAACAGGAGAAACCATGATCGCCCACGTCCCGTCGCTCTCCCGCAGAGCCATCGCCATCTGCGTCGGCGCTGCGTTCGCCGTCCCAGCAGGAACGGTGCTCGCCCAGGGCAAGCCGTTGCAGGGTCAGGTCGTCAAGATGGCCTGGATCGATCCGCTGTCGGGTCTGATGGCGCCGGTCGGCAACAACCAGCTCAACAGCTGGAAGTTCTTCGCCGAGAAGTTCAACGCCAACAATCCCGCGGGCGTCAAGTTCGAGATCGTCGGCATGGACAACAAGCTGTCGCCGACCGAGAGCCTGAACGCGCTCAAGTCCGCGACCGACCAGGGCATCCGCTACATCATCCAGGGCAACGGCTCCTCGGTCGCGCTTGCGCTCGTCGATGCGATCAACAAGTACAACGAGCGCAACCCGGGCAAGGAGGTCATCTTCCTCAACGAGGCTGCGGTCGACCCCGACCTCACGAACAGCAAGTGCAGCTACTGGCACTTCCGCTACGACGCCGACACGACCATGAAGATGGAAGCGTTGACAACCTACATGAAGGACCAGAAGGACATCAAGAAGGTCTACCTGCTCAACCAGAACTATTCGCACGGCCAGCAGGTCGCGAAGTTCGCGAAGGAATACCTGAAGAGGAAGCGCCCCGACATCGAGATCGTCGGCGACGACCTGCATCCGCTGGCGCAGGTGCGCGACTTTGCGCCCTACATCGCCAAGATCAAGTCGTCGGGCGCCGATTCGGTGATCACCGGCAACTGGGGCTCCGACCTGTCGCTCCTGATCAAGGCCGCCACCGAGGCCGGCTACAACGGCAAGTTCTACACCTACTACGCCGGTGTCACGGGAACACCGACCGCGCTCGGCACGACCGGTGCCGGCAAGATCTACTACGTCGCGTACACCCACTACCACATTCCCGGCGAGATCGCCAAGGACCAGGCGGCTTTCAAGGCGAAGTACAACGACGACTTCTATACCGGGTCCATCGTTCGCATGTACGAATCGCTGACGCTTGCGATGGAGAAGGCCAAGTCGACGGATCCGGTCAAGGTCGCCGCCGCGCTCGAGGGGCTGAAGTGGAAGAGCGAGTTCGGCGGCGATGTCGAGATGCGCAAGTCCGACCACCAGCTGCAGCAGCAGCTCTGGATCGCGGTCTGGGACAAGGCCGGCGGCAAGTATGCGTACAGCCCCGAGAACACCGGGATGACGTTCGTTCCCGTTACCGAGTACCCGCCGTACGTCTCGAGCACGCCGACCAGCTGCCAGATGAAGAGGCCGGGAGCCTGAGAGGCCGCGAGCGGGACGGGCTCGCACCCGCCCCGCGAGGCTGAAACTGGCGAAGCCCGGCCGCCGCCGGGCTTCGCGTCCTCCGCACCGAACGCGACGCCGCCGTGGAGTTCTTCACCATCTCGATGCTGAACGGCCTGAGCTACGGGCTGCTGCTGTTCATGCTCAGCTCGGGGCTCACGCTGATCTTCAGCATGATGGGCGTGCTGAACTTCGCCCACGCGAGCTTCTACATGATCGGGGCCTACCTGGCCTACACGATCGCGAAGATCACCGGCTTCTGGCCCGGGCTCGTCATCGCGCCGATCGTCGTCGGCCTGCTCGGCGCGCTGTTCGAGAGCCAGTGCCTGCGGCGCGTGCACAAGTTCGGCCACGTCGCCGAGCTCCTGATCACGTTCGGGCTCTCGTTCGTGGTCGTCGAGCTGGTGATGCTGATCTGGGGCCGCACTCCCGTCGATTTCCCGCCGCCGCCGTCGCTGCGCGGCCCGGCCTTCACGCTCGTCAACTCGTCCGTCGACGGCTTGCGGCTGGTGTTGGGCGCCGCGCCCGCAGCGATGTGCCAGGCCGCGGACGCCAGCGTGCGCGTCGTGTGCTCGCCGTTCCCGGCGACGCGCGGCTTCATGATGCTGGTCGCTCTGCTCATGCTCGTCGCGCTCTGGCTCCTGCTCACGCGCACGCGGATCGGCCTCGTCATCCAGAGCGCGCTGACGCACCCCGAGATGGTCGAATCGCTCGGCCACAACGTGCCCCGAGTGTTCATGATGGTGTTCGGCGCCGGTTGCGCGCTCGCCGGCCTCGCCGGCGTGATCGGCGGCGTCACGTTCGTCACCGAGCCGGCCATGGCCTTCACGGTCGGCACGATCATCTTCGTCGTCGTCGTGGTGGGCGGCATGGGATCGCTCGCCGGAGCGTTCGTCGCGTCGCTCCTCATTGGCGTCATCCAGACCTTCGCGGTCGCGCTCGACTACTCGCTGCTCAGCCTGGTGCGCGGGCTGCACGTCCCGCTGTCCGAGGGCGCATCCGATTTCTCGGTCCTCAAGCTCTCGATCTCGCAGGTCGCTCCGATCCTGCCGTACCTGTTCCTGGTGTTGATCCTGATCTTCCGTCCCAAGGGCCTGCTTGGCACGCGCGAAGGATGAGCCTCGAGACTGCCACCTCGTCCGCGGGCGCAGCGCAAGCGTCGGCTCCGACCGTTGTTCCCGGGCCGGTCGTGCGTCGCTGGCCGCTGCGCGGCCGCGCCGGCACGTGGGCCGGGTTCGCGCTCATCCTGCTACTCGCGCCGCTCGTGTTCTCGAGCGATCTCAGCGTTTCGATGCTTTCGCAGATCGGCATCGCGATCGTCGCCTGCCTCTCGTTCAACATGCTGCTCGGCCAGGGCGGCATGCTGAGCTTCGGCCACGCCGTCTACACCGGTCTGGCGACGTTCGTCTGCATCCACGCGCTGCTCGGCATCGCCTCCGGCGCCTTCCCGGTGCCGGTCAGCCTGGTCCCGCTCATCGGCGGGCTGGCGGGCGCGTTCTTCGCGATCCTGCTCGGCTACGTGACCACGAAGAAGGCCGGCACTCCGTTCGCCATGATCACGCTCGGCATCGGCGAGCTGGTCGCCGCGATGGTGCTGATGGTCCCCGAATTCTTCGGCGGCGAGGGCGGCGTCTCGGCCAACCGCTCGGTGGGCAAGCCCTTCCTCGGCATCACCTTCGGTCCGCCGCTGCAGGTCTACTACCTGACCGCGTTCTATACGTTCGTCTGCACGGCGGCGATGTTCGCCTTCACGCGCACGCCGCTCGGGCGCATGCTGAATGCTGTGCGCGACAACCCGGAGCGCGTCGAGTTCATCGGCTACAGCACGCAGCGGGTGCGCTACTTCTCGTTCATCATCGCCGGGTTCTTCGCCGGGGTGGCGGGCGGCATGTACGCGCTCAACTTCGAGATCGCCACGGCCGAGGTGGTCGGCGCCGGCCGCTCCGGGCTCTACCTGCTGTTCACCTTCCTCGGCGGCGCCACCTTCTTCTTCGGGCCGATCATCGGTGCGATCCTGATGGTGCTCTCGTTCACGTTGCTGTCCGAGCTCACCAAGGGCTGGCCGCTCTACCTCGGGCTCGTCTTCATCCTGATGGTGATGTTCGCGCCGGGCGGCATCGCGAGCCTCGTGATGATGAACGTGCGGCTCGCCGCCTACCGCAAGCTGTCCCGAGTCGCCGCCTGGTATCCGGCTTTGCTCGCGGCAGCGCTCGTGATGCTCGCCGGCGCGGCGGCCCTCATCGAGCTCTTCTACCAGATTCAGCTCGGCTCCGGCAACGAGACGCACACGAGCGTCTTCGGCATCGGCCTCGACACGCAATCGCAGGCGAGCTGGATCGGCGCCGTCGCCGTGCTCCTGGTGGGCTATGCGCTCTTCGAGCTGGTACGCCGGCGCTTCGGCCGCGTCTGGGGACGGGTCCAGGAAGAGATCGAGGCGCAGGTTGCGGCGAGGGAAGGCCGATGAGCAGCAAGTACGCCGTCGAGCTCAAGGACCTGCGCAAGTCCTTCGGCAAAACCGAGATCATCCGTGGCACGAATCTCGCCGTTGCGCAGGGCGAACGGGTTGCCGTGATCGGACCCAACGGGGCCGGCAAGTCGACCCTGTTCAACCTCATCAGCGGGCGCTTCGCTCCCACGAGCGGCGAGATCCTGCTCAACGGCGAGCGTGTCGACGGCCTGCTGCCGTACGAGATCAACCGTCGCGGGCTCGCGCGGAGCTTTCAGATCACGAACATCTTCGGCCGGCTTTCGGTGTTCGAGAACCTGCGCTGCGGCGTGCTGTGGTCGCTCGGCTATCGCTACGCGTTCTGGAAGTTCCTCGCCGACCTGAAAGACGCGAACACGCGCGCCGACGAGCTGCTGCAGATGATCAAGCTCGACCGCAAGCGCGACACGCTGGCGATGAACCTCACCTACGCAGAGCAGCGCGCGCTCGAGATCGGGATCACGATCGCGGGCGGCGCCGGCGTGGTCATGCTCGACGAGCCGACCGCCGGCATGAGCAAGACCGAGACCGCGCGTTTCATCGAGCTGATCCGCGACGTCACCGAAGGCAAGACGCTGCTCACCGTCGAGCACGACATGGGCGTGGTGTTCGGTCTCGCCGACAAGATCGCGGTGCTCGTCTACGGCGAGGTGATCGCGTTCGACACGCCCGACGCGGTCCGCGCCAACGCGCGCGTGCAGGAGGCCTACCTCGGCTCCGTGCTCGCCGACGCCCAGGTCGCCGAGGGCACGCGACTCCACGCAGGACACCCGGGACACTGACATGCTGCTCGAGTTGCAGGGTGTCCAGGCGTACTACGGCAAGAGCCACATCCTGCACGGAGTCGACATGAACGTGCGCGAGGGCGAGATCGTGAGCCTCCTCGGGCGCAACGGCTCGGGGCGGTCGACGACCGTCAAGGCGATCATGGGCCTGGTCGCCGCCGAAGGCTCGATCCGCCTGCGCGACCAGCAGATCCTCGGCCACCGCACGTTCAACATCGCGCACCGCGGCATCGGCTACGTCCCCGAGAACCGCGACATCTTCCCCAAGCTCACTGTCGAGCAGAACCTGCTGCTCGGCCAGAAGAAGGGCGCCAAGACGCCGCGCTGGTCGTTCGACGATATGTACCGTCTGTTCCCGCGCCTCAAGGAGCGCCAGCACACCGAAGCCGGCGTGCTCTCGGGCGGCGAGCAGCAGATGCTGACCCTTTGCCGCACGCTGATGGGCGACCCCGACCTGATCATGATCGACGAGCCGACCGAAGGGCTGGCGCCAAAGATCGTCGAGCTCGTCGGAGAGTATCTGCAGGAGCTGCGCCGCCGCGGCATCTCGGTCCTGCTGGTCGAGCAGAAGCTGACGATCGCGCTGCAGATTTCGGAGCGCTGCTACGTGATGGGCCACGGCAGCATCGTCTTCGAGGGCTCGCCCGACGACCTGCGCAGGAACGCCGAGATCCGCAAGGAGTGGCTCGAGGTCTGAGCCGCCAAGCCTGAAGCGCGCGATGGCCACGGTCCCGAGAACCTCTCCCGAACGGGCCCGCGCCAACGGCATCGAGCTCTGCTGGGACAGCTTCGGCGAGGCGGGCGCGCCGCCGATCCTCCTCATCATGGGCCTGGCGGCGCAGATGATCGCGTGGCCCGACGAGTTCTGCGAGCGCATCGCCGAGCGGGGTTTTCGCGTCATCCGCTTCGACAACCGCGACATCGGGCTGTCGACGCACTTCGACGCCGCCGGCGTTCCGAACATCGGCGCCGCCCTCGCCGCGGCGACGCAGGGCAAGCCCGTCGATGCACCGTACCGTCTGAGCGACATGGCCGCCGATGCGTTCGGCCTGCTGGATGCGCTCGGCATCGCGCGCGCGCACGTCGTCGGCGCATCGATGGGCGGTGCGATCGCGCAGACGATGGCGATCGAGCGTCCCGATCGCCTGCTGACGTTGACCTCGATCATGGCGACCACCGGCGAGCCGGGGCTCCCGCCGCCGACGCCCGATGCGATGCGCGTGCTGATCGCGCCGCCGGTGACGACGCTCGAGGGCTTCATCGAGAGCTACGCGCAGACGTGGAAGGTGCTGCGCGCCGGTAGCTTCCCCGAGGACGAGGCGCTCGACCGCGAGCGCGCCGAGCGGGTCTTCGCCCGCGGCCTCAATCCGCCCGGGGTCGCGCGCCAGCTCGCGGCGATCCTCGCTTCGGGCAGCCGCAAGGCGGGGCTTCGGTCGGTGCGCGTGCCCACCCTCGTTCTCCACGGCGACGCCGATCCGCTCGTGACGCTCGCGTGCGGCGTCGACACCGCCGAGTCGGTTCCGGGTGCGCGCCTCGTCGTGATTCCGGGCATGGGCCATGCACTGCCGATTTCGTGCTGGCCGCGCCTCGTCGACGAGATCGCGAGGCACGCCGCCTGATACTCTCGCGGTCGAGGAGATGCGATTGAGCGCCGCCACCAACCCCGCCGCGCCGCCGTCGCGAGAGCTCCTGCTCCTCGAGGTGCGCGCGGTCTGGGAGCTGAGCGCGTTCTTCGCGACGTATCCGATGCTTCGCCTCGCGCCGCGCGGCGATGGCCATGCGGTGCTCGTCGTCCCCGGGCTCGCCGCGAGCGACACGTCGACGCGGCCGCTGCGGCGCTTTCTCACCGACCAGGGCTGGGCTGCGCACGGCTGGGCGCTCGGCGCGAACCACGGTCCGCGCCCGGGAGTCGAAGCGAAGATGCAGGAGCGCCTCGCGAGCATCTTTCGCGCGTCGGGCCGCAAGGTGAGCCTGATCGGCTGGAGCCTCGGCGGCATCTTCGCGCGCGAGATGGCGCGCCGTGCGCCGGAGCAGGTGCGCACGGTGATCACGCTCGGCAGCCCGTTCGCGGGCGCGCCGCGGGCGAGCAACGCGTGGCAGCTCTACGAACGCGTCAGCGAGCGCAAGGTCGACGATCACCCCTGGCGCGAGCACATGAAGACGCCGCCGCCGGTGCCGGCGACCGCGATCTTCAGCCGCAGCGACGGCATCGTCGCGTGGCAGGGATGCCTCGAGCGCGAGGGCCCGCAGACGGAGAACATCGAAGTCGAAGGCAGCCACTGCGGCCTCGGCCACAACCCGGTGGTGCTCTACGCGATCGCCGATCGTCTGACGCAGCCTGAAGGACGGTGGCAGCGCTTCGATCGCAGCGGCCTGCGCAGCTTTGTCTATCCCGATCCGCACCGCGCGCCCGCGACCGCCGGACTGCCCGCCTGGGCCGCAGGCAAGACGGGCGGAGCGAAACCCATGAATTCCATCTTCGACGCGAGGCGAGCATGAAATCACTCGGTGGGCTCGACGCGAGCTTTCTGTACATGGAGACGCCGCAGACGCCGATGCACGTCGCGGGCCTCTCGATCGTCGAGCTGCCGAAGGGCTTCAAGGGCAGCTTCTACGAGGTCTACAAGCGCCACATCGCGTCGCGCCTGCACCTGTTCCCGGTGCTGAAGAAGAAGATCGTCCCCGTGCCGTGGGACATCGACCACCCGATCTGGATCGACGACGACGAGCTCGACATCGACTACCACATCCGCGACAGCCGGCTTCCCAAGCCCGGCACGATGGAGCAGCTAGAGGATCTCGTCGGCCGGCTGCATTCGAACTTTCTCGACCGCAGCCGGCCACTGTGGGAGTTCTACGTCATCGACGGTCTCGCCGACGGCCGCCTCGCGGTCTACACCAAGATCCACCACGCGGCGGTAGACGGCGGCGCGGGCATGGCACTGACGAACATGATGTACGACACGAGCGCGGCAGGGCGTGAGGTCCCGCCGCCGCCCGCGGCGGTGAAGCACGAGCTGCCCGACGCGCTCGCGCTGATCGGCGGCGCGTACAAGAACATGCTGAGCCAGCAGGTCAGCGCGCTGCAGAGGATTCCCGACGTGCTGAAAGCGATCGCGAGCGTCACGATGCCGGTCGTCGGCAATGTCGTGCGAATTCCGACCCAAGGGCTGCCGAATCTGGTCGCGCCGAAGACGATCCTCAACGCGACGATCACGAGCCAGCGCGCGTTCACCGCACGCTCGCTCTCGCTCGCCGACTCGAAGGCGATCGCGAAGGAGACCGGGACCAAGCTCAACGACGTCGTGATGGCGACGTGCGCCGGCGCGCTCAGGCGCTACCTGATCGAGAAGCACGCGCTGCCGAAGGAGCCGCTCGTCGCGTTCGTTCCGGTGTCGCTGCGCGAGCCCGGCAACACCGAATCGAACAACCAGGTCTCGGGGATGCTGTGCAGCCTCGCAACCGACGTCAAGGATCCGCTCGAGCGGCTGAAGGCGATCCAGACGACGTCGCAGCAGGCCAAGGAGCTGAGCGGCAAGGTGCGCGACGCGCAGCCGCGCGACTTCTCGATCTTCGGGGCTCCTTTCGTGATGCACGAGGCGATGCAGCTCTACGGTCGATCGCATCTCGCCGACCGCCTGCCGCCGCCCGCCAACGTCGTCATCTCCAACGTTCCCGGCCCGCAGACGCCGCTCTACGTCGCCGGCGCCAAGGTGCTGACGCTCTATCCGGTGTCGATCCCGGCGCACGGCATGGCGCTCAACCTCACCGTGCAGAGCTACTGCGGCGCGCTCGACTACGGCCTCACCGCGTGCCGCAAGACCGTGCCCGACCTGCGCAAGCTCGCCGGCTACCTCGACGAATCGCTGCAGGAGCTGCACGAAGCGGTGTTTGGCGGCGCTGCGCGAGCGGCGGCGGCGCCGGCGCGCACGGCGACGCCGGGCAAGCGCCCAGCGGCGCGCACCGGCACCCGGCGCAGCACGGCGGGCAAGGGGGCTGTGCGCAAGCCCGCGCCGCGCGCGGCGAAGACGACCGGCAAGACAGCGCGCCCTTGATCTCGGGCGATCGCTGACCCATCACCACCACCGGAGGAAAGCAGATGGCGACGACCACGCGAACGACGGCAAAGAGGGCGGCCAAGACAGCCCGCAAGGCGGCCGGGAGGGCGGGCAAGAGCGCCGGCGGCGCGGCCGGCAAGGCGACGACGAGCGCGAAGCGCACGATGGGGCTGCCGTCGTTCGCCGACCTCGGCAAGCTCGTCGGCAATTTCAAGCTGCCCGGGGTCGACGTCAAGGCGATCGTCGAGTCGCAGCGCAAGGACATGGAAGCGCTCGCCGAGGCGAACCGGCAGGCATACGAAGGGATCAAGGCGCTCGCGAAACGGCGCAACGAGATCCTCCAGGAGGCGCTCGCCGAGTGGCAGGCGGCGATGAAGGATGCGACCGGCAAGGACGCGATCAGCAAGAGCGCCGAGCGTGCCAAGCAGGGCGTCAAGCAGGCGATCGACCGCTTCCGCGAGCTCGCCGAGATGGAGTCCGAGACGCGCCGCAAGTCCTGGAAGGTGCTGCAGGACCGCTTCCAGGAGAACCTGCAGAACCTGCAGAACGTGCTGAAGGCGAAATGAGCTTCGCGCCGCCCGGGGGGCGGCGCCGCTCGCGAGGAGACGACGATGGCGAACAAGGTTCCGCGCTCCAAGGAAGACGACTACTCGCGTGAGATGGCGGAGGCGCGCCGGCGCTTCGTGAAGGAGCAGACCGGGGCCTCGCTCACCCACGTCGGCAGCTTCTCGATCGATCCGGGCGCGCTGCCCGGCAACATCGAGAACTTCATGGGTGTGGCCCAGGTGCCGATCGGCCTCGCCGGGCCGCTTCGCATCAACGGCGAGCACGCCAAGGGCGACTTCTACATCCCGATGGCGACCAGCGAGGGAACGCTCGTCGCCAGCTACAACCGCGGCATGCGGCTCTTGAGCGAGAGCGGCGGCGTCAGGACGACCGTCGTCGGCCAGTTCATGCAGCGCTCGCCGGCGTTCTTCTTCGACGACGCGCTGCAGGCGCGTGACTTCGGCGAGTGGATCGCCGAGAACTTCAACGCGATCAAAGGGGCCGCGGAGACGACGACGCGCTCGGGCAGGCTGATCAACATCCGGCAGTTCGCGATCGGCCCCGTGCGCAACCTCCGCTTCAACTACACGACCGGAGACGCCGCAGGGCAGAACATGACCGGCAAGGCGACGCGTGCCGCCTGCGAGTGGATCATGAAGAACTACCCGAAGAAGGCGCGCTACATCCTGTCGGGCAACATGGACACCGACAAGAAGCAC
>Ga0134124_10001444_pt1 | contig 19144 bp, 12 predicted proteins | sample KB304_FD_96880 | JGI IMG/M metagenome (GOLD analysis project Ga0134124, IMG submission 96880) | Terrestrial soil microbial communities without Nitrogen fertilizer from Kellogg Biological Station, Michigan, USA - KB3-0-4 | ecosystem: Environmental > Terrestrial > Soil > Unclassified ...
CAAGCTGATCGAAGACAACTACTGCATCGACACCTCGCACATCTTCACCAATGGTTTCAGCTACGGCGGCGGCATGAGTTACGAGCTCGCCTGTGCTCGGGCCAAGGTCTTTCGCGGCGCCGCAATCTACGAAGGCGCACAGCTGAGCGGGTGTGACGGCGGCAACGATCCGATCGCGCTCTGGCAGATGGTCGGGCTCACGGATTCTACCTGCCCGATGAACCTCGCCACACCGATCCGCGACCGTTTCGTGAAGAACAACGGCTGTACGGTGCAGAACCCACCCCAGCCGGCGCAGCCACCACCGTATTCGAGCACGGCCGGCCATATTTGCACCGACTACGCTGGCTGTTCGACAGGTCATCCATTGCGCTGGTGTGTCCACCAATCGGGGCACGGCAACGCCATCGTGGACGGAACCGCGGACCTCTACAACACGTGCGCGAGCCCGCCCAAGAGCTGTTCGAGCACGTGCCCGTGTTCCTGGGTTCCGGATGACGTCTGGAAGTTTTTCTCGGCGCTTTGAGCTGCCGTGAGCGCTGAGCGTCGCTCAGCGGCGAGCGCCGCTCAGCGGCGGCCAAAACTCAGTTCTTCGCGGTCGCAACGGCTTGGGTACCGTCGTATTTGACGACTTGGTCCGGAGTCGCGCTGACCTCCACGCCCGCTCCGTGGTTACTCCCGACGAACACCACGTTGAACGTTCGGGCCGTCACCATTCCCGGAAATGACCCGCTGCGCGCGCCGATCGTCAGCGTGTTCGCGGAGTCATTCCAAGTGAGCGGGATCTGCGAGTACTGACCCTTTTCGTAATCGTACGTGTCCCCCGCATCTTCGTACAACGTAAAGGTTGCGTCTTTGCCGCGGTAAACGCGAATTTCGAGCGGGTCGACGCTTTCGCTGGCGTACTGAATGTTCGGGCCCAGGGGCACGATCGAACCGGCGCGGACGAACAGCGGGAGGTGGCTCAACGGCGCGTCGACCGACATTTTGCTGCCGCCCATGACCGTGGCACCGCTCCAGAAATCATACCAGGTGCCCGCGGGGAGGTAGACGGAGCGGGTCGTGGCCCCGGCGGTCATGACCGGGTTCACGAGGAACGCCGGACCGAACATGAACTGGTCGGGGATGTTGTAGACGTTGCTGTCACTCGGGTAGTCGAACACGAGGTGACGCATCATGGTGTAGCCGTCGCGCGTGACCATCGACGCCATCGAATAGATGTAAGGCATGAGCCGGTAGCGCAAGGTGTCGACGGCCAGCAGGTTGGCTTTGGTGCTCGCGCTCCAAACATTGTTGTACAGCTCGCGCGCGCCTTGCCCGTGGATGCGGAAGGTCGGGCAGAACGCACCGAATTGGAACCAGCGTGTGAACAGTTCATTGCTCGCAGCCGAGCTCCAGTTCACCGAACCGCCGAAGTAACCGCCGATATCCGTGGTCCAGTAAGGCATGCCGGAGAGCGCGTAGTTGAGCCCGGCCGGTACTTGCTTCACGTAAGTTCCGAAGTCGGAGTTGATGTCGCCGGACCAGACCCCGGCAGAGTAACGCTGCAGGCCCGCGAATGCGCTACGCGTCAGGATATATACCCGCTTGCCGTTCGGTCCGACCTTGCGCCAGCCCTCGTACAGCGCGCGGTTGTGCTCCAGCGGATACGCATTGATGACCAGCGCGCCTTTGCCCGCTGCGGTGGTCGCGGAGTGCACGTTCACCGGATCGGGGTAGGCTTGCGGCTCGGTGTTGTCCGCCCAAATCGCGTCCCAGCCGTACTTGCCGAGCAAACGATCATAAGTTTGTTGATAGACGAGCGTGCGGGCGGCTGCGTTGAACGGGTCGTAAAAATGGTGGGTTCCGCTGGTCGGCAAGAGCGCGTTGATCGCATTCAGCGCGTTGTAGTTGTCCATCTCACCGGCCTTGGTCGAGTTGACCTGCTGGTACAGCGGCCAGACCGAGATCATCAGGTGGATGTTGGCGCTGTGCATCTGCGTCACCAGCGAGCTTGGGTCCGGATAGCGAGACTCGTCCATGAAGTGCGAGCCCCAGGCGTAGGGATCCCAATAGTCCCAATCCTGAACGATCACGTCGACCGGGATGTTGTTGTTGCGGTAGCCGTTCTTCACCGCCACGAGCTCGCTAGTGCTCGCGTAGTGATCTTTGGAGTTGAACAGACCGTACGCCCACTTGCTGAACAGCGGAGCCGCGCCCGTCGTGGTCCGGTAGAGCGACACGACGTGATCGATGCTGGGGCCGTAGAAAAAGTAGTAGTCGACCAGATCACCCGCTTCCGACGTGTAGCGATATTTGGTGTTGTTCGAATCCCCGCCCGCAAAGTCCGAGTTCGAGTAGTTGTCCCAGAAGATGCCGTAGCCCTTGTTCGACACCAGCACCGGGATCGCGATCTGCGTGTTGGCGTTGGCTAGATGTTGGCTCTTCCCCTTGTAATTCACCACGCTCTCTTGGTGCTGACCGAGGCCGAACAACGCTTCGTCGCTTGGCGAGTTGAAGGCCGTGACAATCTTGTTGGTGCTCACGCCCTCCACCGTGACTGGAGTGAGCGATTTGCTGTCCTCGGACAGCACGACTTTGTCGTTCAGATCCGTGTAACTGACCACGCCAGTGGTCGTGTTGACCTTCGCCTTCATGCGCGCGGTCGTGATGGTCAAGGTGCCGGCGGCTTCAGTCACACAAAATGGGGTCGGGGTGTCCCAGGTGTTGCTTACCGATAGCGATGTTTTGCTGGGCAGCGCGTTGGCCGACGTGTACGCGACCCGAAAGATGTCCTCTCTGCACACTTGCAGCTTCATCTTTCCGGTACCCAGGGTGAAGGTGACGCCGGTCGGGTCCACGACGAACGCCGTGCTGGTCGGTGTGGGCGTGGCGCAAGTCACGGGCGCTCCCCCGCTGCCTCCTTGGCCGCCGTCGGAGCCCGCGCTGCCCCCACCCGGATTGCCGGCGCTGTTCGCGCCAGCCGCGGCTCCGCCGCTCCCATCGCCCGCGATGGGAGCGCTGCCCCCGCTCGCGCCCTGGCCGGCAAGACCCGCGACGCCGATCATCCCCGCTCCACCCGCGACACCCGACGCGCCACCGCCGCTGCCCCCTCCGGCCGGCCCGGTGCCGCCCGCCGGCCCGGCCTCGCCGGAGCTCGACTGGCAAGCGGCAGCAAACAAACCCGCAATCAAAGACATCCGAAATGCAACGGCGTCGCGCGCGATCATCGAGAAGTACTGTCGCGCCGCCTCGCCGCTTGTAGAGAAATTGACGATGGCAGCAAAAAACGACGCCCGCTGGCCGGCGCGCGCGCCGCCAGGGTCAGCGCTCGCTTGCGAGCCGCTCGCGGAAGCGGCGCTCGGACTCGGCAATGAACCCGCGATAGCCATCGGGATCGATGAATGGGTTCGTCGAGGCGCCACTCTGCAGTTGGCGATACTTGGCCTTCATGCCGTAAAACTCGCCGTGATCGGCCAAGAAAACATCGCAGGGCAGGCCCTTCCAGACGGCGAAGCTGCTTGCGAAATCTCGAGCGATCTGCGGGTAGCGTGGGTTGTCGATCAGGTGCACGCCGGGATTGATATTGGCGCTCGGAAAGAACACGACTGCGAGCGATTTGCCCTGGTCGTGCACCTGCATCGTCCAAGTCGTCGCGCCCAGCGTGTGACCTGGCGTCAAACGTGCGGTCAAGGTTACACCCCCGAGCGTCACTGGCTCGCCGTCTGCGACGCGGCGATCCACCGGACAGCGCGCCCACTCGAAGACGCCGTCGTAGACGGTCTCGCCCTTGCCGCCGTTTTCGATGAACGCGGCGTCTGCCGTCGAGGCCACGACTTGCGCGCCCGTTTGTTGGCGAACGAGCGCGTGCGCTTGCACGTGATCGATGTGCGCGTGGCTCGTGAGGATGAGCTTGATGTCGCCGTAGCGAAAGCCCAACGATTCGATGTTCTCGCGCAGCCGAGGCACGGAGGCTTCGAAGCCTGTGTCGAGCAAGATGTGCCCAGCGGGGGTCGTGATCAGAAACTGCGCAATTTCGTTGCTGCCGACGTAGTAGATGTCGTCGATCACTCGGTACGGTGGGAAGGGCCGGTTCCACTGCTGCATGTTGCCGGGAACGCCCGCTTGGCCGGCGCAGCGAGTCAGCAGCAAGAGAAAGAGCAGCAGCGTGGCCCGTGCCATCAGCGACCCGGCGATCCTCCAAAGCCACCTCAGGTGGACGGGACCGCGAGAAGAACGGAACATCGTTGAAGGCGGTGACAAAAAATGCACGCTACCGGCAATGCTATCAGAGGTCCCACCGTTGAAAATCGTCATGAATCTCGTGTGCCGCCCAACCGCCTGCTTGCCGCTACTCGCCCTTTTGGTCGCGTGTTCCTCGTCGCCGACCGACTCGAACGCCGGCAGCGGCGGCTCGACGTCGCATGCCGGAAGCTCGAGCGGCGGCAGTGTTGCTACGGGTGGGACGACCGCGATGGGCGGAACGACTGCGAACGGCGGCAGTGCAAGTCCTGGCGGTTCAAACCCCGGCGGAGCTGCTCCCGCGGGCGGGAGCGCCGGTAGCGCAGGCAACTCGAGCTTCGGCGGAAGCTCGAACACGGGTGGAGCGGCGAACACCGCTGGCACGTCCAGCGGAGGCACCGCGGGCGCAGCCGGCGGCGCTTCGGGGGGCGCTTCGGCAACCGGGGGGCACGCGACAGGCGGGCAGGCAACTACGGGAGGAACCAACGCTGGCGGCGCAACTGGGTTCGAGCCGTGCCCCACGAGCGGCGTCTGCAAGATCATGCCCCTCGGTGACTCCATTACCGACGGCACCGGCTTTGACGGCGGCTATCGCGTCGAACTGTTCGCCAAAGCCGTGGCGGACCAGAAGAACATCACCTTCGTGGGCAGCTTATCCAACGGCCCCAACACGGTCTCCGGCGTCACGTTCCCCAAGTCGCATGAAGGTCATTTCGGTTGGACGATCAGCCAAGTCGATGACCTCATCCCAGCCCCTGCGCTCAACCCCGCGCCACACATCGTTCTTTTGCACTTGGGGACGAACGACATCAACACGAACACACTTTCGGGGGCGCCCGAGCGACTCGGCTCGCTGATCGATCAGATCATCACCAAACTGCCGAGTGCCCTGATCGTCATGGCGAAGATCATCCCCGAACCCTCCAAAGCCAACGACATCACCACTTTCAACAATGCCGTCCCTCAAGTCGTTCAAACCCGCGCGAACGCCGGCAAACACGTGATCCTCGTCGACCAGTTCACCGGCTTCCCAGCTTCCGAACTCGGTGACGGTGTTCACCCGAATCAAGCAGGGTACACGCGCATGGCGGGCGTTTGGTACACCGCCGTGAAGCCATACCTGCATTGAGACGCGGCGCGCGCTTCGTTCGCGAAGGCAGGCGCGTGGTCATCGCGGTCACGCCACTCGAGCTACGCGTCGTGTTCTCACGTCCGCGCCCGCTCGCCCAACCAAGAACCGAGCATTGGGTTTGGGTAAGCGGGCAGGGCGCGCACGGCTCGTCGCGTAGCTCGCTTGGCAGCTTGCGATGGTGCCCGCGGTCAGTGAAAAGCGGCACCGGCCTCAGCCCCGGGAGCGCTGGCTGGCAGAGCGCAACTGCGACGCAGCCGAACGACGAAATGAAAACCGAAGGTTCGGCACCCCCCTGACTCTAATCGAGTGAGCCAGGTGCAAGCTCGCAAGGGCGAGCTTTCGGGCTCCAAAAAGAGGAAGCGCATGAAATTCAGCTCGATAGTGCGATGGGGACTGGGCGTCATGGCGTTCGGCACGCTGCTTCAAGCGTGCGCGTCAGGGCCGGAGCAAGGGCATGAGGATGTGGCAAAAGGGCGCAATGCGCTGCAGGCGACGACGGCGAGTCCCGCCAGAGTGCAGGCGGCGCTGGCGGCCGGCTTGCAAGCCGCGCCGCAAGTCCGCGCGATTGTCACCTTCCACCCGCAAGAGTTGGACTTGCCCAGTGCCAAACAGTACGGGCACGCCGATCGCGCACTGGCGCTGCGTGCGATCCGCGACACGGGCGCGCGAGTGATCGCCGCGGTGCCCCAGGCCAAGGTGCATCATCGATTTCAAGCCGTCAACGCGGTCGCCCTCAGCTTGGACGCCGCCGCCGTCGAGACCCTGCGCAACCTTCCGGACGTCGAAAGCATCGTTCTGGATCAGAGCGGGAGCGCCAATTTGCTCGAAGCGGTGCCGCTCTCGCGCGTCGACGTGGTGCAGGCCGCCGGTTTCATCGGAACCGGCGTCACGGTGGCGATCGTCGATACGGGCGTGAACCGCACGCACGTCGACCTCGCCGACTCGTTGGTCGCAGAGGCGTGCTTCTGTTCGGGTTCGTCGACCGGGGACGGGACGGGCTGCTGCCCCAACGGCCAAGAAACGCAGCAAGGATCGGGCGCCGCCTCGGACGACAACGGGCACGGGACGAACGTCACCGGGATTGTCACCTCGAACGGCACCAGCGCACCCAAAGGCGGTGCGCCAGGCGCAAAGATCGTCGCGGTCAAGGTGTTGGACGCAAACGGGACCTTCAACTTCAGCTCGGACGTGATCGCAGGTCTAGACTGGCTGATCTCGAATCGACCCGACGTCAAAGTGGTCAACGCCAGCCTCGGTACTTTCGCGCTGTTTCCCGGCGCGTGTGATTCGGATTCGAGCGCGACCCCTTGGAAGACGGCGATTGACACGCTGCGCGCAAACGGCGTCTTGTTCTTCGCGTCGTCCGGAAACCAAAGCTCGTCCACGAGCATGGCTCTGCCGGCATGCGTCGCCCACACCGTCGCGATGGGCGCGGTGTGGGACTCGAACGTCGGTGCACAGACCATCTTCTGCAACGAAGCGACGACGGCCGCCGACAAGATCACCTGTTTCACGAACAGCGATTCGGCGCTGGATTTGCTGGCGCCGGGAGCGCCGATGACGTCCACTGGCACCGGCAGCACCACGGCAACCTCCACGTACTACGGCACCTCACAGGCTTCGCCGTTGGCGGCCGCATGTGCCGCGCTCCTTCTGCAAAAAAACTCCGCGCTCACGCCGGCCCAAATCGAAACGGCGTTGAAGGCGTCACCGACGCGCATCACGGACACGCGCAACGGTCTCACGTTCCCGCGGCTCGATTGCGGCGCTGCGCTCGCGAGCCTGGGCGGCAGCTGCACGCCCGAATCGAACACCGGCTTCTGCTCGCGTCTGGGCAAGAACTGCGGCAGCGTGACTGCGGCGGACAATTGCGGTCAGACACGCACGGTGAGCTCTTGCGGCAGCTGCACCTCGCCGCAAACCTGTGGCGGCGGCGGCACGGCGAACGTGTGCGGAGGCGGCGCGAGTACGGCGTGCACGGGTCTCTGCTCCAACCCCACGCAATTCACTGGGCCGGGTTATTCGTCCGGCAATCTCGGCACCGCGGCGACTTGCTCCCAAACGACGGCCAACTTGAGCGGCGCAAATTGCGGCCAGTTTGCTAGCGGCCGCACCTTCCGCGTCAACAACGTGCTGGTCACTTGCAACGGAGGCAACATCACGCTCCCTGCCAAGCGCAACGGCGGCTATTGCTTCCAAGCGAGTGCTGGCGACTTCCCCTGGGCGTATTACACCACTTGGTGAAAGCACCGGGATGGTCTGGTTCTTGATGTCAGCGTAGGCGGACTCGATGCCCGCCACGGATTTCACGGAGTCGGGGGTCGCGGCGGGCGTTTCGGTGATGGTGTTCGTACCGGCGTGATTCTGCGCGACTCCCGACGGCGCATTGACCATCGCATTGTGCGCGATGGTGAAGCCCGAGGTCTGCTCGTCCAAATAGATGCCGAGGCTGCCGTAATCAGCCCACTGACTCGTCTGGTAGTCGTGCAGAAAGCTGTATTGGATCTGCGAGTTCGCAGGCGGCAAACGCGCCGGCTAGGCCCACAATGGCGATCTGTAACTGCAGCGGCCAGAGGTTCCCAATTTTTTCCACTCACGCATTGTCCGGACGCGAGCCGCTTTGGCAGAAAATCGTGCCGGTCGCCTGGCAACGCCATACGGCGTGACATTTCGGTTGGCGGGGGTGCCTGACTAAGTCTCGTGCATACGGCTGACCGAGTACGCACCCCCACCCAACAAGGCTTGCGCGGCGAGAGCCACGATCAGGAAGGCAACGTATTCCCAGCCACCGCCGCTGTTCGTGAACATCCAACCATTGGCCTGATGAGGAACGAGCGCACCCAGCATCACCGGGATCAGAAGTACCGCCACGAGCTGGGTGTGGACACCAAGCAGCAGCGCAAGCCCACCGAATAGCTCGAGCAAGAACACCGGATAAGCGGCCCACCCGGGAAGACCGTAGGTCTGGAAGAACTTCACGGTGCCGGGCAAGGTGAAGAGAAACACTTTCGCATAGGCGTGAGCCAGGAACACCGTACCCAGGCCGACGCGCAGCAGCAGCGGGCCGAGCGCGGCATTTGCCGACAAGGCGAGTTCGAAACGTTGGAGTGTCGTCATGGGCAGAACTTGCCGCGCGCGCCCGACGAGCGGTAGCTCAGGAGCCGCAAACGAATCGTTCTGCAGTGAGAACAATCAGCGCCGCGCTTCGCGCCACGCAGGGCCACGAAATGCGTCACCCAGCAGCTCCAAAAGGCGCTTCAGCACTGGGGGCACGTGCTTGCCACTACGCACTGCGTACAGCCCAAGAGGCCGGGGCGCATACTCATCCAGCACCGTGACGAGCTCGCCGCTCTCGAGCGCGGAGGCGACCATGAAATGCGGAAGGATCGCCAAGCCCACGCCGGCGATGGCGGCTTCGCGCAGCATGGTCCCGTTGCTCGTTTCGAAGTTGCCGCCGACTTCCAGCGGGACTCGGCCTGCTGGGCCGTAAAAACGCCATTCGTGATCAGCGCGTAGCAGCCGGTAGCGAAGGCAATTGTGACGCACCAAGTCTGCCGGCGAATTCGGTCGCCCCTTGTCGGCAAGGTATGCGGGCGACGCGCAAAACCTGAGCGGCACCCAGGCCAGACGCCGCGCCAGCAGGCTCGAATCCTCGAGCTTCGTGATGCGTAGCGCGAGATCGATGCGCTGTTCGACCAAGTCGACGAGGCGATCATCGAGGATCAGCTCGAGCCGAACACCCGGACTTTCACTCAGGAATGTCGCTACCGGGCGCGCTAGGTGCAGCTGTCCGAGTGACACCGGAGCGCTCAGGCGAACGAGGCCGCGTTCGGCATCGCTGGCTCCCTCGGTGGCCACGGTCGCGGCGTCGAGCATTTTTCTCGCATGGCCATACACACGCAACCCCGCAGCGGTCGTGCTGACTCGGCGCGTGGTGCGGAGCAGCAGCGGTTGCCCGAGCCGTGCTTCGAGCGCGGCGGTCTTGGTGCTCACGACCGATTTCGAAACCTTCAGCGCTGCGGCGGCCTTCGTGAACGAACCGAGCTCGACCACCCGCGCGAAGCACACCAGCGCTTGAATATCCTGCAGCGGCGCGACCATACGCCGCACGATATCATGAGCTTGTTCTTGCTACAGAACAGCGCCCCGCTCTCGCCGGAGCCGAATTCGGCGCAGCCCTCGCGGCTTGCATTGAGTACGATGGCCTCCGCCAGCAACGCCGTGTACACTGCCCAGGCCGTTCGGGGCCTCGAGCCCAACCACGATCAACCAGAGTCGAGCAAGTGAGCGAATCGCCGGTAGAGGTCTTCGAATTGATCGTGGGCATGTTCTTGGCGGTGATCGTGCTGCACTACTTGGCGCGGCGTCTTTCACTGCCGCCGGCGGTTGCGCTGATCGTTGGCGGCGGCGCGCTGGCCTTCACCCCGGGGCTGCCGACCATCGAGCTGAACCCGGAGCTGGTGCTGTTGATCTTCCTGCCGCCGTTGCTGATGGACGGCGCGTGGTTCACGGCCCACGCCTCCTTCCGTAAGCACCTGCGCGGAATCTTGTCGCTCGCGATAGGCGCGGTCTTGTTCACGACGGGTGTCGTGGCGGTCGTCCTGAAGCTCTTGGTTCCGGCGCTGCCCTGGGCGGCCTGCGTCGCGCTCGGCGCGATCGTCTCGCCGCCAGACGCGGTATCGGCCCGCGCCGTCTTGCAGCGCGTGAAGCTGCCGCGCCGGCTGAGCACGCTCTTGGAGGGCGAGAGCCTGCTCAATGACGCGACGGGCCTGGTATTGTTCCGGTTCGCGGTGGCCGCGGCGCTCACCGGCGCCTTCAGCATTCCGGCAGCCGCCGGCAGTTTCGCCGTGTTGGTCGTGGGCGGTATTGCGGTTGGCGCTGTCATCGGCGGCGCGTGGGTGCGGCTCGTGCGTCGGCTGGGCGACGAGAGCCTGGTGATCTGCGCGTCGATCTTGATCTGCTGGGTGGCGTACCTGGCGGGCGAGTTGCTGCACGTCTCCGGCGTGATTGCCACGGTGACGGCGGGCTTGATCTGCGGCTGGTACCAACACGTGGTCTTCAGCGCGACCACGCGCATCCGTGGCGTCGCCACCTGGCAGGTGCTGGTCTTCTTGCTGGAGGCCGCGGTGTTCATGCTGATCGGCTCCTCGTTGCGCGGCGTGCTCGAGCGCGTTGGCGGGGCAGGCGTCGTGGTTCAGACCATGGGGCTCACGGTGCTCGGCATCGTTTTGGCCGTGACCGTGGCGCGTTTCGCCTGGGTTTTTGGCACAGAGCTGGCGTTACGCACGTTGCGGCGCGCGCGCCTGACTCGGGCGCAGCCGCTCGGGCCGGGTGGCGCGGTCGTGATGAGCTGGGCCGGCATGCGCGGCGTGGTCACGTTGGCAGTCGCGTTGACGCTGCCGGATTCCATGCCCGGACGCGACCTGATGCTAGTCACTGCGTTCGCGGTGATCCTGGTCACGGTGCTCGTCCAAGGCACCACCCTCGGCGCGGTGATCCGCTGGGCGCGCTTGCGGGAGGACGAAGGCGCACAACCGCCGCTCGAGATCTTTGGGGCCGAGGCCGTCGTGCTCAAAGCCCGGCTGGCAGCGGTGGAACGCCTTGCCTACGACGCCGAGGGCAAGCTCATTCACCCCCAATTGTTGGATTTACACCGTCGCCGCGCGACTGCCGCCGCAAACTTCAAAGGCACGGCCGAAAAGCGCGAGCAGGCCATCACCGCCCACTTCGACGTCATCATCAACAGCATCGCCGCTGGCCGCGCGGAATTGGTCCGACTCCACCGCGCCCACGAAATCGACGACGAGATCCTGCACAACCTCGAGCATGATCTGGACCTCGAAGAACTCGGCGCGATTGCAGCCAAAAATACCTGACTCTGCTGCGAAAGAAATCAAGGTGCGTGTTGCCGAAACAGCGCCTCGCCGTTGGACGAAATATGGCTGCAGCTATGGATACGATCAATAACCCATTTGGGTGAACGAATTCACGCATGCTGAACGGAGGGAATCCATGAACCGCGTGATCAAGGTCGCGATCGCCGCGTTCGTCGTGGGCGCGCTTGCTTTGCCAATCTGGAAAAGCACGCGGCCTCGAAACCGCTCCCAGGAAGTCGTGGCTGCCCTGAAGCGTGCTGGGTACAAGGAAGACGACGCGGGCCGCATCATTTTGACCCCAGATGCCGCCGGTTTGGCGCTCGCCTACGACCCAAATCTGCATGACCCGACGATTGGCCTCAGGAACTGCATCTCACGAATCAACGACTGCGTGGTGAGGACCAATGACACGGAATCTTGCATCGACAGCGCTCCGCGCTGTGTCAGTTCCACCCCGTGGAAAGACGATCCGGCGGGGGACGACTGCTGTCCTGAGTCCTGTGTCAAAGAATATCACGAGCTGCGCAAGACGAACTCCGAAGGCTCCGCCATGATGCGGATGATTCGCGGTACCTGTTACCCCGGGATGAAAGAGCTTTTGAGCGGCAATAAGCCATGAAAAAACGCTCTCTCATCACCAAGTCACTCTTACTGCGTGAACATCACATCGACGACTTCCACGAGCACAGCTTGCCGTTCGCGCCGACGACGATGCGGCCCTTGACCGCGATGGGCGAGGTCCAGCGCTGAACACCGCTGCACGAGCCACTGCCACCGTCGAATACGCTCTCACCGGTGTCGCCGTCGACGCCTTTGAGCTGCCCGTTGTTCGCGAACCAGACGATCGGATTCGACTTGCCGTCGGTGGTCGTAGAGATCGGAGCCGACGGGGGGTTCGGTCCTGCCGTGCACCAAGCCACCTCGGCCGTGGGCGGTGAGCCGCCGGTGATCTTCACGCCCATCACCGCTCGACCGATCACGTTGTTCGGGCAGTCCGGCGCACTCTCCACCGTAATCGCGAGGTAAGTGCCATTCGCGGTCGTATATGCGGTCGGCGAGGTCTTCACGCCGAACGACGCCGGCACGGGCGGGTTCGCCACCTGAAGCGTGGCGATGTGTCCGTCGCTACCGCCCAGGTTGCTCGGATCGACCAGGTAGATCTTGCTGTCTTTGCCGATCGCGACGAGCACGCGCTCGGGCATGGAAGAACCTGGAATGTGCATCAACAGCGAATTCGAGCTGCCGAGATCCGTGTCAGCCTCGTCCATCGACTTCCACACCGAGGGGTAAAATTCGTTGGCTTTCGATTTCTGAAACTGCGCGAGGCCCGAGATTCTGAGGATCGATTCGCTGTTGCTCGCGTCGCGACTCGTCGCCTTCCCGTTCCCAGTGACCGGAAAGATGCTGGTCCCATCCGAAGCAAAACCACCCGAGGCCCAGATCGCTTCACCCTGTCCGGCGGTGGCAAAGGCTCCAACCTTGGAGGGATCGGACGTGTCGATGGCGACGATCCAACCGTGATAACCGTTATCGTCGCCGCAGTCACCGGAGAAGCCGCCATACGCGACGTAAACGATGCCGTTGACGAGCGACAGCGCGCTGCGTTGGTTTTGAAACTTGGTGTTGAACGCGAGGCTACCGGCCTTCAGGTTGCTGACGTTGATGGGAAAGCCTGCGCGTGGCGCGCCGTCGGCGATCGAGAGCGCGTGCACTTCTTGGCGCTCGACCGCGTCGGTCCCGATCGGCGCGGCCACGTAAATCGTCCCGGATTTCTCGTCGATAACCGGCGTGCCGAGAATGCCGACAGGATCGAAGAAGCTGGGCCCGCAGGCCTGGCCTTTCATGCCCGGGGCCGCCCCGAGAGTTTTACTCCAGAGGGTTGCTCCGGTCGTCTCGTCGAGCGCAGTCACCACGTTGTCCGCGCTGACTGCGATGAAGGCGCCCTTTCCGCCAGGACCGTGCTCGATGTAAAGCGGAGAGGCGAACATGCTGCCTTGGAACGTGGCGCTGAAGTTCGCTTCGAACATCATCTTCGCTGCAGCGGTCTTGGTCAGCGTTGGCTGGACCCAATGACTCTCGCGCGTCGGACCGCCGTTGCGCTCGAGCACGCTCGCGCTCGTCGCGGCTGCACCAGCACTGCCGCCGCTCGCGCCACCGCTACCGCTACCGCCGACGGGTGCGCCGCCTTGGCCGCTCGATGTCCCTGCCTGCGACGAACTCTGTCCTGCCACGTTGGCGGTGCCGCCTTGGCCGCTCGCTGTCACGCCGCCCGTGCTAGCTCCACCGGTTGTGGTAGAAGAGCCGCCGCCGCCGTCGGGGTTCGATGTTTGACCACTCTTTCCGCAAGCCGAGAGCGACAGTAAAAAGCCCAATATCCAGCGGTATTTCATGTTGTCTACGCGGCCTGACCGATGTTTGCGGAGAAGTGTGATCCAAAAACTCAGAAGTCAACTGACACACGAACGTCGCCGACGAATTTATTACCCACGGTTTATCTTCTCCAAGTGCCAGGTCACGGTGCGAGCCATGTCGAAATTACAAGTCGTGTCGCGCTTAGGAACAGTAACCGGACGCGCCAATAGAAGGCACAAGCTACTCACGTGGCTTGCCGTTACGGGTTTGTTTGCTTGCAGCTCTCCAGCAAGCGACGGTTCTGCGGGCGCTGGTGGAACCTCCACGGGCAATGGCGGCAGCGGTGGCACAATCATCGCTGCGGGCGGTACGCCGAGCGGTGGTGAGGCGCCCGTCGCGGGCGCGACCGCGACGGGCGGTGTGGCTGGCTCGTCATCTGGTGGCGCCACAGCTGGTTCGTCGGGTGGGGGCGTTTATGTCCCCAGTGGCCCGTGCAGCCCGCCCGTAGATATCAAGCAGCCGCTCGAGAAGCTCAGTGAAACGGGCTGCATGTCCGCGAGCGACCCGACCAAGATGGCGGACATCGTCACTCCGTACGACGTCAACAGCCCCCTTTGGTCCGACGGGGCGCTCAAAACGCGCGGCATGGTGATCCCTCAGGGACAAAAGATTCACGTTTTGAACTGCACGGCGAACCCGGACGAGTGCCGCTACGGTGCCGCCGACGACGGCCGCTGGGTTTTTCCTGTCGGTACGGTGCTCGTGAAGAACTTCATGTTCGACGAAAAACTCGTCGAAACCCGCTTGTTCGTGCATCGCGATGCAAAAACTTGGGTCGGCTACGGCTACCAATGGAACGAGCAACAAACCGAGGCGATCGTCGTTCCGGACGAAGCTCGCACGGTGATGTTCAACACGGGACAGCGCCAGGTTTCTTGGACCTATCCCAGCCGATACGACTGCATGCTGTGTCACAACAAGCCCGGCGGCTCCTCGCTCGGTCCCGAAACGCGACAGCTCAATCGAGTAGTGAATGGCGAGAACTTGCTCGACAAGCTGGAACGCCTGAGCCTGTTCGATGCGCCACTGCCGAAGCCGTACCTTTCGGCGCTTCCGACCCCGTACGACTCGTTCGAAGGAAAGCCGCCCGCCGGCGCGTCCAGCGAAGAGCTCGCGCGATCGTACCTTCACGCCAACTGCGCGTTCTGTCATCGGGCGGACGGGAACGAAGGCACGCTGGATCTTCGCTATGGGGTACCGCTCGCCAGTACCAACGCCTGCAACACAGCGCCGCTGAAGGGGGGCGCAGGCCTCTCGACCTATACCATCCTCACTCCTGGCAAACCCATGGAATCGGTGATCTGGGCACGCATGCAAACGCTCGACGACAAAAATCGGATGCCCCAAATTGCCACGTACGTCGTCGACCAACCGGGCGTGAAGCTCGTCAACGACTGGATCACTTCGATCCAGTCGTGCCAGTAGTTTCCAGCGCCGCATCCCCTCTCGGTGCCACTCACTGGGAGCGATCGCTCGCGGTGCGCGCGCGTGCGTGCGGCCAAGGACGCAAACACCGCGGAGAATTCCGTGCGTCCCAAGCGCTTGCTGGCCTATCCGGAGCTCGAGTCAGCGAGCGATGCCCGATCGACCTTTGGCGCGCAGGCCGGAGTTCCACGACATGCGTGCGCCCGAAGTCTTCACTCAATCGCAGGCGATGTTGTTACCCGTGGCCTGTCCGATGGTCAGGTCGCAGCCCGATGTAGAATTGGCGCAGGCCTGCGAGGTCACGAGGTACGTAAAGCCCAGGCCGCAGCCGAAGCCCTGGAAGTTGTAGCCGTAGGTCTTGCAGCTGCTCGTGGTGCACACGTTCGTATTCGAACAAATGCCGTTTGCTGGGCACGTATTCACGGGCGCGTTGCACTCGCGCTGCATGCCGTCGCAATCGTAGTCGAAGGATGAACAGCCGTTGGGGTTCACAGAGCAGGTGTTCGACGCCGGATAGGTGGTCGCATCAGTATCGCAGCAGTCCGTGGCGTCCGCGACGTACCCAGTTGGCTTCGAACAAGCTTTGGTGGTGGTCGCCGCCTTGCCGAAGCCATCGCCGTCGGCGTCGCGATACCACGTCGGCATCGATTGACACGCGTTGTTCACGCAGCACCCCGTGCAAGAAGTCGAGGAGCAAGTGCACGCGCCGGAGCCCGCACACGCAAGTCCGGACCCACAGTTTTGGGCACTGCCCCACGTGTAGTTGCTGCCACAGGTTTGGTATTGCGTGCCCGAACACTGTTTCGTGTTGGGAGTGCACTCGCCAGCGCACAATCCGGTGCTGGTATTGCAGGTATATGCGCACGTGGTGCCCGAGTTCCAGTTGCCCGTCTGATCGCAGGTCTGCGATTTGCCGCTGCTGCATTGGGTTTTACCGGGAACGCAGCTGCCCGAGCACGCGCCCCCACTGCAGACGGATGGGCACTGCGTGCCAGTCGTCGGCCATTTTCCAGTCGAGTCGCAGGTGAGGAGCGTGTTGCCGCTGCACGACTTGCCAACGCTGGGCGTGCAAACCGCCCCGCATTGTCCTGAAGTGATCGTCCCGTTGTCCCAAGTTCCCTGGCTATTGCACGTCTGCGGAACGGTCCCCGAGCAGTTCGAGGAGCCGGGAGCACAGACCCCTTTGCAGGCACCATTCACGCACGCTTGACCTGAACACACGACCGCCGCGCTCCAGGTTCCCTTCGAGTCGCAGGTCTGCACGCCGTTTCCGGAGCATTGGGTCGACCCCGGCGTGCACACTCCCGTGCAAGCGCCATTCGCGCAGGCTTTGCCCGTGCAATCGCTCGCTGACCCCCAGGCGCCTTTTGCGTCACAAGTCTGAACGCCGTTGTTGGAGCACTGGGTGCTGCCAGGAGTACAGGTGCCAGTACACGCGCCGCTCACGCAGGCTTGGTTCGTACACGCTTTTGGAGTTCCCCAGGTACCATCAGTGCCACAGCTTTGGACGCCGTTGCCAGAGCATTGCATCTGGCCCGAAGCACACGACCCCTTGCAAACACCGGCCACGCAAGTCCCGCTGGTGCCACAGGCCGTGGCACTGCTCCAGGCGCCGTTGGGCGTGCACGTCTGGACGCCGTTGTCCGTTGAGCATTGAGTGCTGCCTGGCGTGCACGAACCCGTACAAGTGCCGTTGATGCACGTTTGGTTCGAGCAAGCGACGGCCGCTCCCCATTTGCCATCTTTGTCGCAGGTCTGGACGCCGTGATCCGTCGAGCACTGCGTGCTGCCCGGTGCGCACGAACCCGCGCACGCGCCGCCGATGCACGCCTGGTTGCCGCACGCGAGCGCCGTGCTCCAATTACCCTTGGAATCGCACGACTCGACGCCATTGGTCGTCGGGGAACACCGAGTTGCTTCTGGCGCGCAGTCTCCAAGGCATTTGCCACCGACGCAGGCTTGGTTCGAACAGTCAATCGGGGCGGCCCACTTCCCGTCGCTTCCGCAGGCTTGCGCCGAGTTTCCGGCGCACCGCGTTTCATCTTCGGTGCACGACTCGCCCGACGGGTTCTCCTCGCCTGCGCTGCCGGCCGCGTTGCCAGCCGCGCCGCCCCCCGACGCGACTGATCGGCCACCAGCGCCTCCATGAGCGGGTCCGCCAGCGGAGCCGCCCAGGGATTCGCCCCCGGACCCCGACTGAGGAACGTCGTGGAACTCGCGATGAGGCCCTCCGCAGTCAACTGCACCCACCAAAACTACCAGAGATGCAAACGCGACAGCGCGCATTGATTTCATGATTTCCACCGCATCCCCTCGGCCCTCGATCATCCTCTTCCCTCTCTCATCGCATCGAGCTGAAGGCAAGCAGAACTGCTCGGCGTGTCGGAGTCACGGGCTGTTGGCAACTCCGACAAACCAGCCTCGCTTTGGGCAAGCGGCCTTCTTTTCTTTGCCGCGCGACCCTCGCGGTGACTAGCCGTTGGCTAGATCCAAAAGCGAGAATGCTCGACGCGCAGCGTCACCATCGCGAGCGCCGCGCCTCCCGTATACCGACAGTATAAAGCGGGAGGCCGGCCGAGCGCGGCGTGCGGAAAAGCAACGCCGCCGAGAGCGCGAGTGACTAGAATTGATTCAGGAAGTCCCAAGCTTTCTGGTACTCCCAGCTGTTGCCTTGGCCGGGGTCCTTCGGATCGGGGGTGTGGTCGCCGTTGAAGGAGCAGAACTCCGTCGGATAGCCGGTCATGCAACCCATGATGCTCGTGCAGACGTGATTGCCGCTGGTCACCTTTTGCGGCGCCGCACATGTGCAGCCGTTGGCCTTGGCGAAATTTTGCGCCAATTGCATGCCGTTGCCGACCTGGCAACCGCTACTGTTGCTGTCGTAGCAGAGCACCTGGTCAGTCGTACCGTGCGAAGCGTAGTAGGCGACCGGTTTGCTTGGCGTGCATTGCCCGCTCAGCTGAGAGCCCGAGTAGACGGCGATGGCGCGGATGTAGCCGTTGGTCGCGCCCAGCGGTCGCGCACACGCGGTCGCGTACGACATGCTGCCGCCGTAGCTCCAACCCGTCGCGAAGATGCGATTCGTGTCGACGCAGAAGCTCTCCTCCACCGCCTTCACCATGGCGTCGGCGAAGTTCATGTCCGTGTCGTTCGGGTTCGGCCAGCCACAGCTGCCCTCGCCCTTGTCGCTCATTCCGGTACACGGCGCGTTGTTCAGCTGCCCGTTCGGCGCGACGAAAATCGTCGAGTCCTTCGAGAGGGGTTGCAGGTGATAGTACTGGTTGGCGTACATCTGAAGATCGTTTCCATCGCGTTGATGATAAGCGATGACCAGTTTGTAGGCCTTCGTGTTCACGTAATTGGTCGGGACACTGAGGATGTAGCGGCGTTGCATACTCCCGACGGTCATCGAGATGGGTTTGCCGTTGTTGTACATGTTGCTCGCGATGGTCGGCGCCTTGCCGCAACCTGCCGACATGCCCGGCGTCGTCGAACCGCCGCCGCCCGCGCCGCCGTTCGCGCCGCCGCCACTCGCAGCACCACCGCTCGCAGCACCACCGCTCGCAGCACCGCCGCTGCCCTTGCCGCCCGCGCCGCCGCTTGCACTCGAGCCGCCACTCGCGCCCTTGCCACCCGTGCCGGAGCCCGCAGTGCCGACGCTGCCACCTGCGTTGCTGCCACCGGAACTCGCGTTCCCAGCGACGCTCGATCCGCTGCCGCCAGTGCCGCTGCTCTGTCCAGCCATGCTGCTACTACCGCCGACGGCGGCGCCCGCAGTACCTGTCGCGCCGGCTTGATTGTGATTGCCGCTGCCGGCTTTCCCCGGTGTCGACGGCTGATCGGTGGGGTCGCTGGAACACCCGACGAACAGTAGAGCTGCACTAGCTGAGCAAACGAAAATTGGGAGTATGTGGCGCGTCGTCCGTTTCATCGCGATTAAGCCCTTCCACTTCGCGGGCACAAAACGGCCGCGCAGCGAGGGTTACGGTGTCATGTTTGTCGTTGGGCGCCACTAGGGAAATACACTTCCCGAACTCAATCTGTCACAGCGGCCTAGTCATCACTCACCGTGCGTGCG
>Ga0134124_10001445_pt1 | contig 19125 bp, 17 predicted proteins | sample KB304_FD_96880 | JGI IMG/M metagenome (GOLD analysis project Ga0134124, IMG submission 96880) | Terrestrial soil microbial communities without Nitrogen fertilizer from Kellogg Biological Station, Michigan, USA - KB3-0-4 | ecosystem: Environmental > Terrestrial > Soil > Unclassified ...
CCTTCACTCTGCATCAGCCATGCGGTTACCAGCGCGGCAAACTCATAGCCGGTGGTTCCGTCCACTTCCCAATCCGCCGGCAGCTTCTCATCCGTACCGAGAATCTTTTCGGCCACGATCCATGGCTTGTGCGCACCCGGGTCCGTGCCGAAGAGATCGCGCAGTCGGTGAAAATACTGCGCCGGGTCGTACAGTCCATCAGCGTGATCCACGCGCAGCCCGTCGATGCAGCCCAGCTTCCACAGTTCGCCCAGCAACTTGTGCGTGGCATCGAACACCTTGGGATCCTCCACGCGCAGCGCCGCCAGATCATTCACATCGAAGAAGCGCCGGTAGTTGATCTCCTCGCCCGAGACTCGCCAGAAGGCCAGCCGGAAGGGTTGCGCCGCCAGCAGCCGCGTCAGCATCTCGGCGCTGGTCTCGTCAGGCAGCTGATTGATGTGCTGCAGCCCGGATTCCAGGCGTTGCGCGAATGCCGGATGAAGCGCGCACAGCCGCGACAGCTGTTGCTGAGCCATCTTCTGCCCGCGGTCGCGCAGTGCCAGCACTTCATGTGCTGCCGCGCGGGCGGGAGGCAAGGCGGCGAAGGCATCACGCACATCCGCATATTTCTTCTGAACGTCGCCATCGAGCGGTGAAGACTCCGCCGTGTTCATGAAGGCGTCCATCAGCAGTGGGTATTGGTGGGGATCCAGTGGAAACTGCAATGCGCCATAGCAGGCGCTGAACGTGCCCTCCCGCGGGTCAAACTGCAGGCGTATGCCATGCTGATCGATCACATCGCCCAGTGGCTCACCCAGCACGGGCACCAGCAGTCGGTTGCGCATGGAAGCGCGCAGGGGCGCCCAATCGATGTCGAAGTATCCCGCGAACTGCGAGGCCGGGCCGTTTGTCAGCACGTCCAGCCACCAGCCATTGTCGGCCGTCATCACCGCCATGTGATTGGGGACGATGTCGAGCACCAGCCCCATACCATTGGCCTTGCAGGCCACAGCCAGAGCACGAAATCCCTCGTCGCCACCCAGCTCCGGATTCAGCTGTGAGTGGTTGGTGACATCGTAACCATGGGTACTGCCGGGCCGGCTGGCGAATATCGGCGAAAGATAGAGATGACTGAGCCCCAGGCGGCGCAGATAGGGCAGCGCCTGGCGCGCCGCTTCAAATCCGAACTCCGGCCCGAGCTGGAGTCGATAGATGGCCCGCAGCGCAACGCTCACACGACCAACGCGGGGCGATCAGTTGGCGTCGAGGAGATAATGTGCCGCGAGCTTTCCCAGCTCGACCTCGGACGTCTCCGTCTTCAAGGCCTTCATCGTGGGACCGCTCGTGATTTGCCTGTCTGCTTTCGCAGTCAGTGCACCTACCACCAGCAGACTCATGATGCTCTCCAGCAATCTACGGCGGGAAACAGTGTGCGTGACGAGGGTGGGCATTGAGGAGCAGACGTACACGGGGCCGCGGGCGGGAAAAGTCCTACAAGTGGCATGGCAGCGCGATCATGGGAAGGCGCGGGATCAACGCCTATGCTGCAGACATGAAAAACACCAAACACCGCGACTCAGGCTTTGGGATCTCCTGGCAGCACATTGCCTTCGGCGCCGCGATCCTGGCCGCCGGCGTGTTGCTGGACGCCGTGTGCAGCCGCAAAGGTCACAAGCACAATGAATCCATGCTGGATGAGGCATTGGACGGAACCTTTCCGGCCAGCGATGCCACGGCCACGCAGGACTTCTCGTCTCCGGATGATCGCGCCGCGCTGAACAGCTAGCCCGCCGGCGCGGGTGTTGCCGCAGGCTGCGCGACATTTTCCTGTGCGCCTGGTGCACGTTCGCCCGACTGTGCGTGCGTCAGCCGCATCCGTGGCAGGCACTCAGGGTGTTCCTGTTGCAGGAACTTGAGCAGCGCTTCGCGCACTTCGCAGCGCAGATCGAAAGCCCGACCTGCATCCGCGGCGCTGATCAATGCACGCACCTGCACGGTGTGTTCACGCACATCCGTTACCTGCAAGGCATTCACGCGCTTGTCCCAGAATTTCGAAGCGTTGAGTACGCTGGTCAGCTTCTCGCGTAGCGCCTCGATCGGGAAATTGTAGTCCACATAGAGTTCTACCGTGCCGAGCAACTCGACCGAAGTCCGCGTCCAGTTCTGGAAGGCCTTGTCGAGGAAATACGTGACGGGAACGATGAGGCGGCGCTGGTCCCAGAGATTCACCACCACATAGGTGAGCGTGATCTCCTCGATGCTGCCGAATTCGCCTTCGATGATCACGGAATCACCGATGCGGATGGGCTGCGTCAACGCGATCTGGAATCCGCCCAGCAGCATGCCCAGGCTGCGTTGCGCGGCAAAGCCCAGTACCACGCCGGCGAGCCCGGCCGAGGCCAGCATGGTGGTGCCGATCTGCCGCACCTCATCGAACACCATCAACATCGCGGCGAAGGCGAACAAGGCAATGACCGACACCGCGACTTTGCGCAGCACCGTGACCTGCGTGCGCACCGCGCGTGCCTGGCGATTGTCGGGCACATCGATGCGATAGCGCTCGAGGATCAGATCGCAGGCGGCACCCACCAGCCGGTACAGCACATAGCCGATGGCGCCGATCAGCGCCATGCTCACGCCATGGCGAAACAGTGCCTGCAGGCGCTCCGGAACATCCAGTGACGAGAGGCCGAGGATGATGGCGACCAGCGGCAGCAGCAGCCGGATGGCAGTGCCAACGATGGGCAACAAGAAGTCATCGCTGCGGGTGCGTGTGCGACGCGCGAAATCCGCGAGCCGCCTTTCCACGGCGCGGCCAATGCGTGACAGCAGCCACACCAGCGCCGCAATGGTCGCGACGCCCCGCGCTGCATCCAGCGTCGGGATGCCATAGCGCGCCAGCGTGGGTTGCTTGATGTCTGCCAGCAGCATCGACAGCGCGTAGTGCAGACCGTAGATCCACAGCACCAGTGCCACGGGCGCGACCAGATCAAGTGCCGCGGTGGCGATCCAGTGCCGTGTCGAGCGCTCCTGCTCGCTTTCTGCGGGCAGTGCGTTCTGATCCTTCTGGCGGCAGCGCCAACGCGTGTACCAGCTGAGCGCGAAGTGCGCGGCGGCGACGAGCACCAGCACCAGCGCGCTGGCAACCAGTGTGCTGGCGCGTATTCCCATCATCACCTGTGACTCGCCATTCATGGACGGAAGTACAGGTGAAGGCCATGAAACCGGCAACCCATGCTTGTCGTCGGAGTGTTCCTACGCGCGGATGCGATTTGGCCACCGCGTCGGTATGGGCAGTGTTTGCCTATGCTTCACATTCGCCACAGGAGGATGACGGTGCTCGGTGCCACGCTGCAGGGAACGCGCTGTCACTTTCGCGTGTGGGCTCCGTTTGCCCGGGAAGTGCTGCTGGAATTCGATGGCCATGCCGCGGAGCGCATTGCCATGCCTGCAACCACGGAAGGCTATCGCGCCGTGGACGTTGACAATGTGCAGGCCGGTCGCCGCTATCGCTACGTCGTCGACGGCAATGCATTTCCGGATCCCTGCAGCCGCTACCAACCCGAAGGTCCCCATGGGCCGTCTGAAATCGTGGACCGCAATGCCTTCAAGTGGCATGACCATGAGTGGCGCGGCATCGGCCTCGAGGGTCTGGTCATGTATGAAATGCATGTGGGTGCATTCACGCGCGAAGGAACCTTTGCCTCGGCCATCGAGCGCCTGCCGCATCTGCGCGCGCTCGGCGTCACCGCGGTGGAGATCCTGCCCCTGGCGGAGTGTCCGGGACGCTTCAACTGGGGTTATGACGGCGTAGGCTGGTTTGCGCCTTCGCACAACTACGGACCGTACGAAGGGCTGAAGAGTTTTGTCGATGCCGCCCATGCGGTCGGCATCGGGGTGATCCTGGATGTGGTCTACAACCACTTCGGCCCCGACGGCAACTATGCGCGCAGCTTCAGCCCGCACTACTTCGCCGAGCACGCCACGGAATGGGGTGACGCCATCAACTTCGATGGCGAGCACTGCGCTGCGGTGCGCGAGATGGTCATCGCCAATGCCGCCGAGTGGGTGCGCGAATTCCATCTGGACGGCCTGCGACTCGATGCCACGCAGAGCATCTTCGACCGCAGCGACCCGCATGTGCTGGCGCAGGTGTGCGAAGCCGCACGGGTGGCTGCCGGTGAGCGGCGCATTCTCATGATCGCGGAGAACGAGCCGCAGCGTTCGACCTATCTGCTGCCGGCGTCAGAAGGAGGACTGGGCCTCGATGCCATGTGGAATGACGATTTTCATCACTCGGCCTGCGTGGCACTGACGGGCCGTCGCGAAGCCTACTACTACGACTACTTCGGCAGTGCGCAGGAATTCATCTCCGCCTCCAAGCGGGGTTTCCTGTATCAGGGGCAGTACTACCGCTGGCAGGACCAGCCGCGCGGCGAACCCCTGCAACGCCCTGCCAGCCGCTGCATCACCTACCTGCAGAACCATGACCAGGTGGCCAACAGCCTGTGGGGACTGCGGATGCACCAGCAGGGATCGCCGGCGATGTGCCGCGCGCTGACCGCGTTGCTGCTGTTGGGACCGCAGACACCACTGCTGTTCATGGGGCAGGAGTTCAGCGCTTCGTCTCCGTTCCTGTTCTTTGCTGATCACCAGGAGCCGCTGCGCTCGCAGGTGCGGGCGGGCCGCGCCGAATTCCTGGCACAGTTTCCCGGCACTCCTTCCGCCGATGCGCTGGAGGCGCTGGAAGATCCCGCCGATGAGGCCACCTTCGAGCGCAGCAAGCTCGACTGGAGCGAGTGCAATGACCGGAATCTCGCACTGCGCCTGCACCGCGACCTGCTGGCGCTGCGGCATGAGGATGCGGTGATTCGTGGCCAGGGTCGCCATGGCTTCGACGGCGCGGTACTGGGCGAGCGTGCCTTCGTGCTGCGCTGGTTCCATGCCACTGAGGGTGATCGCATCCTGGTCGTCAATCTTGGCGATGACATCCGCGAACGCTCCTTGCCCGAGCCATTGATTGCGCCGCCACGCGATTGTGCGTGGTCACTGCAGTGGTCCAGCGAGAACGCCCGCTACGGCGGCAATGGCACGGTGGATCCGCACCCGGATATCGGCTGGCATCTGCCAGGGCAGTGCGCCATGTTGCTGGTGGCCGCGCGCAAGGGAGAACCGCAATGACTGTTCTCGACGTCACGCTGCCGCCGGTTGACGATGACATCGCCTGGCGCAATCGCGAATGGCTCATCACCAACGGTCTGGGCGGCTATGCCTCGGGCACCATCGCCGGCGTATGCACGCGCCGCTACCACGGCGTGTTCGTGCCCAATCTGGTGCGGCCGCGCGGTCGGCATGTGCTGGTGTCGCGCCTGGATGAAGTGATCGTTGTAGATGGCATTGCGTACAGTCTCGGAGGCTGCGATCGCCCGGGTGAACCGCTGTCTCGCGGGGGTGCGGCCTTGCTGCGTGCCTTCCGGCTTGAGGGAAACATTGCCTGCTGGACCTTCACCTGCGGCGCGGTCACGCTGGAGCGCAAGCTGGTGATGCCGCACCAGCGCAATACCACCTGTCTGCGCTACGAGATCAAGCATGGGCCGGACGCCGTGATCCGTCTGCGTCCCTTTCTGCCGTTTCGCCGCCAGGACGCGCCGTTCCAGCGTCCCGGTTACGGCAGCTTTGCCGTGGCTATCTCGGAAGATGACAGCTGCCGCGTGGCACTGATAGATCACGAGCTGTCGCTGGCCATGCGCGTGCTGCCTGTCTCAGCTTCTTTCACCGCGGACCAGATCGAAGAACCTGCCGCACTGCTGTGGCGTGAGCAACAGCGCGGCTATGACTGCCAGGAAGCGCTGTGCAGCCCGGGCTACTTCGAGTGGCAGGCAGAGCCGCAGCAACCCGCAGTGCTGTTGCTGACCACCGAAGAGAATCACCCGCAGGGCGACACAGAGAAACCATTCGAGGAAGAGAGGCAGCGAGCCGCCAGGCTGATTGAGCGCGCCGATGCGCAGGCAGATCCCTTTCTGGCTCGACTCGCGGTGGCAGCGGATCAATTCCTCATCCTGCCGGAGAGTCGCGCGGAAGAAAGTTCGGCACCCGCCAACCAGGGACATGCGTTGCGCTCGGTGGCGGCGGGTTACCACTGGTTCCTCGACTGGGGCCGGGACACCATGATCTCCCTCGAAGGACTGATGCTGGCCACGGGCCGCCACGCCGAAGCGCGCGCCACCTTGCTGACCTTTTCGCATTATGTGCGCGATGGCCTGTTGCCGAATCTGTTCCCCGAAGGATCACGCGAAGGCTGGTACCACACCGTGGACGCGACGCTGTGGTACTTCCATGCCATTCATCGCTATCTGGCGGCAACGCAGGACCGCACACTGCTCGATGAATTGCTGCCCACGCTGCGCGACATCATGCGGCATCACTTCGAGGGGACGCGGTTCCACATCGGCGTGGATCGCGAAGATGGCCTGCTGCGTGCTGGCACCGAGCACAATGCGCTGACCTGGATGGACGCGCACATGGGTGACTGGATCGTGACGCCAAGGCGTGGCAAGCCGGTGGAGATCCAGGCGTTGTGGTTCAACGCGCTATGCCTGATGCAGAAATGGGAAACCGCACCATTGGACCGCGATGACTATGGTCGCCGCGCCGCGCTCGCACGCGCCTCGTTCAACACGAAGTTCTGGAACCCGGCGCGCAACTGCCTGTTCGATGTGGTGGAAGGCGAGGGCGGCAGCGATGCGCGGCTGCGTCCCAACCAGCTGTTCGCCATCTCGCTGGATCATCCGGTGCTGGATGAGGCGCGCTGGGCTGCGGTGGTCGCTACCGTGGGCGCGGAACTGCTGACGCCGGTGGGACTACGCACCCTCGATGCAGGCGATCACGATTACAGCCGCAACTACCACGGCAATCTTCGCAGCCGCGATGCCGCGTACCACCAGGGAACTGTGTGGCCCTGGCTGCTGGGCGCCTACGTCGATGCCTCACTGAAAATTACAGCAGATGCGGTGAAAGTGCGCGGCCTGCTCGCAGCCTTTCCCGCACACCTGCAGGTGGCCGGCATCGGCTCGATCAGCGAAGTGTTCGATGGAGAATCGCCACATACTCCGCATGGCTGCATTGCGCAGGCCTGGAGCGTGGCGGAAGTGCTGCGTTGCTGGAAGCGAACCTCGATGCCGGCACCGGTCCAGATGGTCTCGTTGAAGGAGAGCCCGAAATGAAATCCTGCGCGACGCTGTTGTTGCTGGTCTGTCTTACGCTGACCGCATGCGATCGCAAGACGCCGCCGGCGAGCGACCCCGCACCTACGAATACGGCCTCAGCGGGATCAGCGTAATTCCCGGCAGGTGCGCGGCGTTCCGCCATCGAGCGTCCACAGCAGGTCCTGTTTGCCGCTGAGGGAATTGCGTGAACTCTCGTACCGCATGCCGGTCGCGGCCTGCTGTTGTTCCAGCACATCGCGATTCTCCGGCCATGTAAGGCTCGCGCGCCCACCTTCGAACAGCACGTTCAGGTTTACGCCTTCGCAATCGAAGTTGGCGCGCCTCGGATAGACAAAGCTGGTGTCCGACACCGAGGCGGGAGCCAGAACCAGCGTTCCGTCGCCGGCGCGCAGCTGCAACCGGCCACGCACCAGATGCGCCATGGACGCGCCTTGAAGAATGTCGAGCAGACGACCTTCCTGTCGTTGCAGGTTGGAGTCCACGCAGGCGCGCCTTGTGCTCAGCAGCTCGCCGATCTGCACCGTGGATCCGGTCTGCACATAGGGACCGGAAAAGCTGTTGCAACCACTGTCGCCAGTGATGCGGCCTTCGACTGTGAAATCGGCAGTGAGCGGCATGTCGCGTAGCGGCGGCCGGCCATCGATGGCGGTGACGAACCAGCGCGTGCCCGACAGTTCCGGAACGGGTGCGGCGGAGTCGCCGGTGGTGGCGCAACCTGCGATCACCAGTGCCAGTGCCAGCAGAGGCAGGAGGCCGAAGGCGGATTGCATGAAACGTGTGATGGTACGCATGACGCGCTGCTCCGGTATCACTCGAGTTCCGGTGGTCAATATATGCGTGATGGCAGCGTCCCCACTCCGCGACCCTTTATCGGAATTCTCCGACTCCAAAGGAACCATGTCGCCGAACGCAGCTTGATTTGCGCCGCAACATGTTTAACCCCATTTCGCCGCGTGCCGCGCATGAACTTTCAGGTCACGCTGATAAGGAGAACATCATGCGATATGTCATCGGGCTTGCACTGGCAGCGGCATTCGCCACGCCGGCGCTGGCCGTGGGAAGGCTGGCGGATATCAACATCGTCGATCGCGACAGCGGCCGCACGCTGCCAACCTATCGTCACGGTGGCGATGTGTGGGTGGCCGGGCGTCCCGGCGCGCACTACGCCATCCAGATCCACAGCCAGGATGGGCGCCGACTGCTGGCGGTCACCTCTGTCGATGGTGTGAACGTGCTCACCGGCGAGACCGCCGGTGTCGATCAGAGCGGATACGTGTTCGATTCCTGGGCCAGCTACGGGATCGCGGGCTGGCGCAAGAGCGATTCGCAGATCGCTGCGTTCACGTTTACATCGATCCCCAATTCCTATGCGGCGCGTACGGGTCGGCCGGCCAACGTGGGCATCATCGGGCTGGCGCTGTTTCGCGAGCGCGTCGAGCAGGTCTACCAGCCCATGGAAAGGCTCGACATGCCAGTGCCCGCGCCGAAAATGGAAGTGCCTCCAGCGGCGATGGATTCCGCAGCCGGTGCGCCTTCGGCCCCCGCAGAGGAATCGTTGGCGCGCAAGGAGTCGCGCGCGGCCGGCAGCCTGAAGGATGAGGCGCAGCGTCAACGGGCGCAGTCGCTGGGTACGGGCCACGGTCGGCGTGAGTATTCCCCCATCACCAAGGTGGAGTTCGAGCGCGAAAGTTCGCGTCCGGACGAGGTCATCCGCATCCGCTACGACAGCTACGAGAACCTGGTGGCCATGGGCGTGATCCGTCGGCCGCCGCCGCGCCGGCCGGATCCCTTTCCGGATGCGCAGTCCGGGTATGTGCCGGATCCCTGATGCCCGACGGATCTTTGGCGATAATGCCGCGGATGGATTCCGCGGCAGCCTCGGATGAAGCGCTCGTCGCCCGCTATGCCGCGGGTGACGTTGCCGCTTTCGAAGCACTGTATGCGCGACACGAGTTGCCGCTGTGGCGTTGCCTGCTGCGTCAATGTCGCGATCGCAGCACTGCCGAAGAACTGATGCAGGAGGTGTGGTTCGCCGTGACCCGCGAGGCACCGAAATTCCGCGCCGATGGGCGGTTCCTGCCATGGCTGTACACCATTGCGCGCAATCGCGTCATCGACCGGCACCGTGCCGAGCATGCCACTGAAAGCCTCGATGCCGCGGTGGGAGATGAAGAGCCATTGGCCGCGCGCCTGATGGATGAAGAAAGCCCTTCACCCGTGCTGCTCAGTGAGCGCCGCGAACAGGGGCAGGCCATACTGACTGCGCTGAATCGCCTGCCGCGCGAACAACGAGAGGCCTTCGTGCTGCAGGCTGAAGCCGAGCTCAGCGTCGAGGACATCGCCCGCGTGACGGGCACGAACTTTGAAACCGCCAAGAGCCGGCTGCGCTATGCGCGCGACAGACTCAAGGCCCTGCTGCGGGACCACGCACCATGAGCGCAGAGGAAGAAAAGCCCGACCAGCTGGCCGAAGCGTATCGGCGCGCCAGTGCTGATGAGGCGGGGCGGCCCGGTGATGCCGTACGGCGTGCGATTCTGGACGAAGCGAAAGCCGCCGCGCGTCGGCGGCAGCCGGTGGCGAATGACTCGCGCTACATGATGCGCGCCGTGGCGGGTATTGCGGTAATTGGCGTGGCGGTAGTGCTTTGGCGGCAGATGGATCATCGCCTGCCTGGCGAAGTGCCCAGCACTCAGGCCGCGCCTGAAGCGAGACTGGAAATCCCGAGGCCGGAAGCGCAGCCAGCGATTTCACCGCCCGCGGCAAAGGCGGAGTCTGCGCCGACTGCGCCAGCGCCCTCCGAGCGCGCATCCGCCGCGCCCGCCGCGCCCGCCCCGGAGCGGCAACAGGCTTCATCCATCAGCACAGCAAAGGACGTGGCGCAGGAATCCCGCGCCGATGCGGCTGCTGACAATGCCGCGGCGGGGGCGGCGAGAGGTCAGCTGCGGCGCGCTGAATCAATGGTCGCACCACAGATCAATGACCCCGGTACGGAGGTATTGATCCAGTACTTTCCGCAGCAGTACAACAGCGACACGCCACATTCATTGTGGCTGGTGCGCGACGCCGCGGGCAGGGTGCTGCAAAGTGGCGAGATCGTGGCAGGGCGCAGTCTCGAAGATTCGATGCCGCAGATCCAGCAGCAGCTCGGCGGGCGCAAGCCGGGAGTATGGCGCGAGCAGATTCTGCTCAATGCACGCGGTCAGCAGATCCGCCTGATGACGACGACCCTGCCGTGATCAGGCGCAGAGTCTTTCCAGCCGGGTGTTCACTTCCGCCACCGGCGTGTGCATCAGGCCGCGCAGCATCCAGGCGTTGAGCGCGACACTGCTGTGTCGCGCGGTGATGTCCCGACACATGCGCAGCATCAGTTCGGCGGTCAGCTCGGCATCGGCTGCAGCCCGATGCGCCGCGCCACAACTGCGCAGCTCCAGTTTCTTCGCCAGCACGCCCAGTGAGTGACTCTGAAGCTGCGGGTATACCCGACGCGCCAGCCGCATCGAGCAGATGAAAGGTTCGATGAGCATGCCCACGCGTGCATGACGGCATTCACGCTGCAGCAGGCGCTGGTCCAGGCCGGCGTTGTGCGCCACCAGGGTGGTGTCGCCGACAAAGTCGACGACCTCGCGTATCACGTCGCGCGCACAGGGCGCAGCATCCACCATCTGCTGGGAGATGCCGGTGTAGGCGGTGATCGAGGCAGGCACCCGCACCCCGCAGTTCACCAATGACTGGTAGCGGGCAGTGATCTGTCCGTCCTCGATGCGCACCAGGCCGACTTCGGTGATCCGGTCGCCCTGCTCGGGCCTGAGGCCTGTGGCTTCGAAATCGAGGATGATTAGAGGAGTATGCATGGAGGATTGTCGCAGGACCCGGGCACTCTAAGCCCTGAGCCTTGTACAACCATTTGATGCGACTCTCAAATCGGCCGCCATCATCTCGGTATCAGGGTTCTGCCTGGAATCGTTGCACTTGCCAACCTACCTCTCTACGCTCAAGGGTAAGGCGGACAGAAGACAATAAGAGGTAGAACATGAATCCACGACACATTTTGATTTGCGCGGCGCTGGCAATGGGCTTGTCCAACGCGCTGCAGGCGCAGATCCCGCCGGTTGCCGCCCCGGACCAGCTCGCGCTGCTCAAGAGCAGTGACCCGAAACTGGCGGCGAACAAGAAGCTGGTGTTCGACATGTACCGTGCCATCGTGCAGGGCGGCCACACCGAGATGGCCGAGCAGTACTTCACGCCCGGCTACATCCAGCACAATCCCAATGTGGTCAGCGGTCGCGATGCACTGGTGAAGTACATCAAGCAGACCCGGCCCGCAGTGCCGCTCAAGCCGTTGCTCGACTTTCCGGTGATCTCCGTCATGGCCGAAGGCGACATGGTGACGATTGCGGTGGTGAGCTGGCAGGATGATCCGGAGAAGCCCGGCCAGCGCTACGCGAATACGCACTTCGACATGTATCGCATCGAGAACGGCAAGATTGCCGAGCACTGGGATCATGTGGCGAAGAGCCAGGCGGCGCAGCACTTCAATCCAAACGTTGAATCGAAAGAGAAGAAGCCGGCGAAATAGCCGGCTGACAGGGAGATGTCGATGCGCGTGATAAACAGAGTGCCCGCAGTGATGGGCATCTTGCTGGTGCTCGCAGCCTGCCAGCCCGGTGGTGCGAGCACATCGGCGGCGGACGAGGCTGCAGTAAAGAAGGTGCTCGCGGATATCGTCACTACCTTCAATGCCGGTGACTACGACGGCATGCTGGCGAACTACGAAGATGATGTACTCGTGCAGGCCTCAGTGGGCACCGAGATCACCAGCAAGGAGGCCTGGCGTCAGTCGCTGAAGACCTCGATGCCGCCGGGCGTGAAGCTGCTGATGCGGTTCGATACCTCCGAACTGAAGGTCGCCGGCGATCTGGCCTATGAACGTGGCGTGTACACCATCGGCATGGCGGATGCGGCGACACAGCCACCGCTGTTCAAGGGACGTTACGCGCACATCCTCAAGCGTGATGCCAAGGGTGCGTGGAAGGGCTGGCGCCTGTTCGAGATCATCGACCAGGTGCCACCGGGCTTCGTGCCGCCGGGTGCCCCGGCTGCGGCACCTTCGGCAGCGGCGACACCGGCACCGGCGGGCAAATAGCCCGCCGGTTCTCCGGCATCAGTTCGTGATGCCCAGCGAGCTCTTGATGTCCTGCAGCGTCGCGAGCCGGTCCGGATTCAGGTTGTGGATGGAGAGAATCTTCTCCGGATCGAGCTTCAGGCGCTGGATGTTCTCGTAGAACACGCGCGTGCCGATGATCTGCGGATTGGGCACCGGTTCGGCCGCCGTCGGCAGGTTGAACATGTCGGCGTACACCAGGATCTTCTCCTTGGGCAGCCATGCGACGACCAGGCCGTCGGCATGAGGCAGGCCCTTGATCACGTGGATCTCCACGGTGCGCGTGGCATCCTGGAACACGCGCTTGTCACCCTTGAAGCCTTCGATCACCGGCTTCTTGCCGGACTTCGCCAGTGCATCGGGTGCCAGCGTGCGCGGACCGGAGAAAACCTTCTCGAGGAAGGCCTTGTTCACTTCGGGCGTGACGATGGTGATGCCCTCGGCGATGGCCGCTTCGAGTCCGCCGGTGTGATCGAAGTGATGATGCGTGATCACGCCGTACTTGATGGGCTTGCCGGGGAACAGGCGATGCACTTCGGCAATTCCCGCCAGCGTGCGCGCCTCGCTCTGCGGACCGGGTTCGATCAGCAGCACATTGTCGGAGAATTCCACAGCCAGCGAGTTGTAGGCGCTGTGGATGCGATACACACCATCAGCCAGTTTCTCGGAAGGCGTCGTGGGAGGCGCGCCACCGGGAGGCGGGCCACCCGCTCCCGGTGCGCCGGCAGGCGGCGGTGGAACAGCCATCATCTCTGCCAGCTTCGGCGGGTTGGCCCAAGCCGCGAGAATCTGCGCCGTAAACGTGGGCCAGCCGCCGCGGACCTGCACGATCTCGGTGGGGTACTTCAGCCCATTGTTGTCGCGATAGTAGTTGTAGCTGGTATCGACCTGCTGGTCGCCGAACACATTCTGTTCCACCCAGGTGGTCACCTTTTCCACCAGCCCATCGCTGTTGATGGTGCCGACCACCTTATAGTCTTTTCCGCCCGGCGATTTGAGCGGCGCGATCCACGTGATGACCTGCACGCGCTTGCCGTTGACGGTCTGCGCCTGCACGGTTGCGTTGTTGGCCGCCGCGCCCTTCAGGAATCCCCAGGGCGTGGTCCAGATCTCCAGCTGGTTGTTCCAGCCGCCCGGTGAAGTCGGCGTGATGTTCTGCTGCCCGTTCTGCAGCGTCGCAGGTCCGCCAGTGACCGGTGCCGCGTAGGTTTTCCAGGTGGCGCGCGAAGCCGGCACAGTAAAGTCGATGGCGCGAACATAGTCATTGGCCGGCGTCTGTGGCCAGGGCTGGTTGGCGTTGTTGTTCTGGCCGATGCTGAAGGTCTTGGCCGAACCGTAGTAGTACAGTGAGTTCAAGCCGTCGAGGCCCATGGCCTTCGAGGCATTGGCAATGACGGTTTTCCCGTCCTGCGCCGAGGCGGACGCGGCGGCGAACACCAGCAGCGCGCATCCCAGCAATTGTCGAAGTTTCATCCCTGCAACCCCCTTCTTGTTGGAGAGGGGATCATACGCCGTCCGATCAGTGGTGGTACTCGCGATAGAGGATACGCACCCAGCGATCGGTGCCGCGGCCGCGAGGCGCGAAGCCATCGGCAGGATGCATTGCCACGACAGTCTCCTCGCTGGTGCCGGCGGCGATTTCTTCCAGGATGCGGGTGCGGATAGCGACGAATTGGTCGTGATACTGGGCCAGCGCCTTGCGATCCGTCACCGGGCCGTGACCGGGCACGATCAATGTCTGATCGTTTGCCAGTGCCAGCAGGCGCTCGCTGGCGGCGATCATGCCTTCGGCAGTGCCGCCATTCAGATCATCGAAGTAGGGCGGCATGTAGGCACCGGTGACGAACAGATCGCCCGTGGCCAGTACATTCTGCCCGCGGAAGAACACCACCAGATCGCCGTCGGTGTGCGCAGGGCCGATATGCAGCAAATCGATGCGTTCGCCATTGCGGCGCAGGCGCAGGGACTTCTTCACCAAGGTGGTCGGCCAGGCGATGCGCGGATACGCCGGCTGAAGGCCATACAGCGACATGGTGTGGTCGGCGTGCATGCGCTTGCCGGCGTTGGTCTGCGCGATGATGCGCGCGCCATCGCGGCCGAAAGCCTCGTTGTTGCCGGTGTGGTCGTTGTGCCAGTGCGTGTTGATGACCACCTCCACTGGCGTTGCATTCAGCGTGGCCAGCGCGGTACGCAGCTTCTCGCCCAGCGACGCGTACTCATCATCCACCAGCAAGGCGCCGTCGCGTCCCGTGGACAGCACGATGTTCGAGCCTTCGCCGTGCAGCAGTTGCAGGTTGCCGCGCAGTGGCTCGATGTGCAGCTCAACCGGCGTGCTGTTCTGAGCCGGGGCTGGCGCAACACCAGCGCAAGCCAGAATGATCGCAACGGCGCGAAACGCATGCATGCAGATAATCCGTGCCTTTGGCGGCTACAGCTGCGTCAGCGCCTTGCCCGCCGCTTCGAGCAGCGCCTCGGGCCCCACCGGGCGGCCCGTGGCCTGCGTCATCCACAGATCCGGCGCGATGGAGCCGATGCGCGCCACGCGTTCGAACTCCTTGCCGAAGTCGCCGGACTTGTCCATCTGCGCCTCCACCTGGAAGGCGATCATGAAACCTATGGGATAGTCCGGCAGGTACATCATGTTGTTGATCATGTGCGAGTAGATGGCCAGCAGCGTCACATCACGCACGCCGAACACCGGCGCGTACCACTTGTTCCACACCTCGCGCGCAATGTTGAGCACGGCTTCGCGCATCTCGGCGGGTCTGGCATTGGGATGCGCATACATCCAGCGCCAGGCCTGCATGTCCACCAGTGACACGCCGCTCATCTCGAAGGTGCTCCAGAAGGTTTCCAGCGTCTGCAGTGCGCGGCTCTTCGCATCGGGCTTGGAAAGACCCAGCAGCTCCAGATCGCGATCCTGGCAGGTGAAGGCCAGCGCCTCGGTGAATGCGGTATTGGGTACGCCATGCAGTGCGTAGTAGTCGATGTCGTTCAGCGAGAAGGTCTGCTCGACGTTGTGGCACATCTCGTGAACGGCGATGTTGTAACCCTTGTAGTTCATGCCGTCGCGCTCCACGCGCGTGCGCAGATGAGCCGGCTCACCGCGCATCTGCGCGCCCATGGCATGACCCGAGCCGCGTGCCGGATCGACCACGATGTGGCGCGCCACATAGTCGGCGCGCTCGGGTGTGAAACCCAGGCTGCGCAGCAGGGTGGGGATCTCGCGCTGATAGGCCTCCGCCGTGGGGAAGCGCTTGGATACCAGCACATCCAGATCGGCTTCATTGCGGCCCGCGCCGGGACGGAAACCTGAATACCAGATGTCGAAGGGCTCGAGCTTGCGGCCCAGCCGTTTCTCGATCTGTGCTGCCACCGCTTTCACCTGCGGTGAACCCAGCACCTGTTCGAGCATGCCCTGCACGCGAGCTTCGGAGAGCTGCCGGTCGTTCTCGAATATGCGCTGAATGTAGGTGGGCTGACTGGGTGAGTATTTGTCCACCACCTGCATGGCGTGGAAGTTCGCCAGCCAGGTCGCGTAACGCAGATCAGGTTCGCGGGCGGCGTTCACGGCGCCAGCCGGCAGTGGCTCAGGGGCAGGGGCACCGGCAGGCACGTCATTCACGGACGAACGCGCCACGGTGTTGGTGAACGGATTCCAGTCCACCAGCGGATTGTCGATGACTACGGCGGGAATCTCCTGCGTCACGATGCGCTCCATCACTTTCTGGATGGCGCGCTGTTTGGCCAGACCGCTCTGCTTGTCAGCGTAGTTGGCCTTCAGTTCATCGCGCAGGTTCCAGTGCGACAGAAGCCGCTTGCCGGCCGGAAACAGCCGGCCGCCCTTGTCATCCACCAGGTGATGCATCCAGATGTTGTAGCGCGCGATGTAGCGATCGGAAGCCGCATAGGCTTCGGCGACGGCCTGGTTGGCATCTGCGGGCAGGCGCTGCCGGAATCGTTCGGCGAGGAAGGTGTCGGCCCACTGGCGGCGCGTCCACGTCGCACCCTGGCGTGTGCGCTCATCCAGCGAGGTCAGTGGAAAATTCAGCAATGCGACGAAGGCCAGCTTGTTCTCGAACATGTCGTCGAGCACATGTGCGGAGGTATCCCAGGCGGCGAATACTTCATCGTAGGGCGCGATCGGACCCGTATCCAGATCCGACGGCGTGTTCAATTCGCGGTGGATCTCCTGCGAATGTCCGAACACCACTTCGAGATTGTGCTGGTAGCGATTGAACAGGGCATCGAGTGCCTTGGGGTCGGCGATGAAGTTGTCGCGCACGAAGCCGGAAAAAACATCGACGTTGCCGTCTTCGCCGCGCCACAACGCAGCCACCTGCGCGATGCCGCGATGCAGCCTCGCCTGCTGTGCCTGGCCGTATTTCGCCACCAGCTCGGCCTCGATCTGCGCGCCTCGCGTCGCCGGTATGGCCTGGCCGGCCGGCGCGGGGGATTGTGCCGCCATGCTCCAGCTCGCACACAGCAGCGTCGTGAGTAGCGCCGCCCAGGTGTTGTTTTTTGCCATGTTCGCACTCCGTGGAAACGCCCCTACAGTATGCCGGACTGGCGCTATGCTTGCCCGCATGGCCGATGTTTCCAAGCTGGTCCTGAATCCCGACGCACGCGTCACCTGCCCGAAGTGCGAACACGAGTTCTCGCTGCAGGAGGGGTTTGCGCGCCACGCGCTGGAAAGCATCGAAGCAGCCAGCGCCGATGAATTGATGCACCTGCGCGAGCAGGAACGCTCCGCCTCCGACAAGCGCGCGCAGCAGCGCGAACGCGAGCAGCAGGAACTGCAGAAGCAGGCCGTGGAAGAGGCGCGACGGCAGACTCTGCAGCAGGCCAGGCTGGCCAACGATCAGGCTCAGCAGGCATCACGCCAGCAACTCGAGGCCCTGCAGCAGCAATTCGCTTCCGCGCAGCAGCAACTCTCACAGCTGCGTGCCGCGGAGCTGGCACTGCGTGAGGAGCGCCAGAAACTGAAGGATGAAAAGGATGCGCTGACACTGGAAGTGCAGCGCCAGGTAGACGCCAAACTGGCGCAGCGCGAGCTGCAGGTACGCACCCAGGAACAGGAACGCGCTGCGTTGAGCAATGCCGAATTGCAGAAGAAACTCGATGACATGACGGCACAGATGGCCGACATGCAGCGGCGCGCCGAACAGGGTTCGCAGCAGCTGCAGGGCGAGGTGCTCGAGCTGGCGCTGGAAGAGGCCTTGCGCCGTGCGTTCCCGCTCGACATCGTCGAGGAGGTCAAGAAGGGGCAACGCGGCGGCGACGTGAAGCATCATGTGCATGCGCGCAGCGGCACGCGCGCCGGTCTGCTGTTGTGGGAGACCAAGCGCGCCTCGGTATGGAACGCGCAGTGGCTGGCCAAGCTCAAGGATGACATGCGTGAGTCTGGCGCCGACGTGGGTGTGCTCATCACCACAGGAACTGCCATTCCGAAGGAATGGATGGCTGGCACGCAGTTCGGTCTCGTGGACGGTGTGTGGGTGGCGGTCTGGTCAGTCGCCGTGCAATTGGGCGAAGCACTGCGCACCGGCCTGCTGGATGTGCACAAACAGCGACTGGTCTCCGCCGGGAAAGGCGAGAAGATGGAGGCGGTGTACGACTACGTGACCTCAGCGCAGTTTGCGCAGAAGCTCAAAGCCGTGCTCGAAGCCTTCCAGCGGATGCGCGATGAACTTGAGGCGGAAAAGAGCCAGACGCTGCAGCGCTGGGCGCGGCGCGAGAAGCAGCTCGAAGCCGGCAAGGCGGCGCTGCTCGGCGTAGGCGGCGAGCTGCAGGGCCTGGCTCAGCAGGATCTGCCGCAGCTCGAACTGCATCCCGGGCCGTAACGGCGGCCGATATCAGGCCGCTGGCGAGAGCATGGCCGGCAGCGCTACCAGCAGGATGGCGGCACCCGTGACCAGCAGGGACATCAGGCTCTTCATCAGCGAATCTGTAGTACGAGCGGTCATGATCAAGTCTCCTCTGTCAGCCCCCTTCAGTTCTGACGATGCATTGCGCGTGCCAACCCGGCGCACCCCTTGAGGCGTGTCGATAGCCCCTGGAGAGCCCCCAGCGAGGCCTCGGCGGGCACATCGTTGGTTTCCCCAATGAATAGACGCACCGTTATCAGCTGGCGCCGCTGCGACATGGTGCAGCGTTACAGCCCCGATTCCATAGACGCCCTCTATTGATCCGATAAGAACAATCGAATTCCATTCATGACCCCGACCCCGTATTGTCCGCCCTCACCGTCCACTCAATCCCCTCAAGGAGGATTTCCGACATGTCGTTGATCAACACCAAAATCAAGCCCTTCAAGGCCACGGCCTACCACAACGGCAAGTTCGTGCCGGTTTCAGACACGGATCTGAAGGGCAAGTGGTCGGTATTCGTCTTTTATCCGGCGGATTTCACCTTTGTCTGCCCCACCGAACTGGGTGACTTGGCCGAGCAGTACGGCGAGTTCAAGAAGCTGGGCGTCGAGATCTACGGTGTTTCCACCGATACGCATTTCACGCACAAGGCCTGGCATGACACCTCCGACACCATCAAGAAGGTGCAGTACCCGCTGGTGGGCGACCCCACCGCCACGCTGGCGCGCAACTTCGGTGTACTGATCGAAGAAGAAGGCCTCGCACTGCGCGGCAGCTTCATCGTGAATCCCGAGGGCGAGATCAAGGTCGAAGAGATACATGACCTCGGCATCGGCCGCGACGCCAAGGAACTGCTGCGCAAGGTGCAGGCCGCGCAGTACGTGGC
>Ga0134124_10001446_pt1 | contig 19121 bp, 15 predicted proteins | sample KB304_FD_96880 | JGI IMG/M metagenome (GOLD analysis project Ga0134124, IMG submission 96880) | Terrestrial soil microbial communities without Nitrogen fertilizer from Kellogg Biological Station, Michigan, USA - KB3-0-4 | ecosystem: Environmental > Terrestrial > Soil > Unclassified ...
ATCGAGTCGCCGCTGACCGGCGAGCCCGAGCCCGCGCCCACCACGGGGTCGATGGTCCGCCAGGACGAGGAGAACATCGCCCGTTTCAAGGGCTGGTTCAAGGTGGCCAACAAGCCGGCGAAGCTTGGCAAAATGCTGGCGAAGGATTATCCGAACGTCAAAAAAATCTCGGTTGATTTTGCGCTGATGGAAAAAGCCCAGAACATCATCTGCGCGGACGGCGACTTCGAGTGGGACGACCTTGGCGCGTGGAATGCGTTGTCGCGGCATCTCAAGGCCGATCCGGAAGGCAATTGTGCCGTGGCGGATTTCATTCATGTGGATGCGGCGCGAAACATCATCTTTGATGCGCGCACGAAGAATAAAACGCCGATTGCGGTGGTGGGTTTGCGTGATTCCATCCTGGTGCAGACGGACGACGCCGTTTTGCTGGCGCACAAGAGCCAGGCGCAGAAGGTGAAGGAATTGGTGCGGAAATTGAGCGAGGATAAGAGATTGAAGAAGTTGGTTTAACCGCGGATGACGCGGATAGCGCGGATAAATTTTGCGCATCGTCGCGATAGCGTCTTGGACTGCGGCTGCCCTCTGCCGCTTTGGAAGGCGTCGAGTGAAATGAAACGGTCCGAATTTCCTTCGGCACGCAACTTTTAAGAAATGCGTTTAACATTTTTATGTATCGCAGTCTCAATGCCGATTTAATCGTTCAAACCTGCCGCGCCAGTAGCGAGCGGGTCAGCGAACGCTTTCCCGGGTCGGGCCTGAGCAAGGTCTCGGCGGAGTTGTTGGCGGTCAGCGAACACGCGGCGGAGCTTTCATCGTGGCTCGCCAAACCGCAGATGGCGTTACGGACCCTGGCGGGTCTGGGGATCGTCGCGGTGTTGGTCATCGTGGGAGAGGTCATCCTGAACATCAAAGTCCAGGCGTCGTTCAGCAGCATCGCGGAGTTTCTCCAAGGCGCGGACGCGGCGATCAACGAAGTGGTGTTCATCGGGGTGGCGGTTTTCTTTTTTATCACGCTGGAGACACGGCTTAAACGGCGTCGTGCGTTGAAAGCCATTCATGAGTTACGGTCGATCGCGCATATCATCGACATGCATCAGTTGACGAAGGATCCCGAGCGCGTGGTGGCGCCGGTGGCGAGCGATCCCGATGCAAAACGCCCGCAGAATCCTGCGGAGCTGATCCGGTATCTCGATTACTGCAGCGATCTCCTGGCGCTGATCAGCAAGATTGCCGCGTTATACGTCCAGGATTTTAATGATCCGGTGACGCTGTCGGCGGTGAACGAGGTTGAGAACCTGACGAATGGCCTGTCGCGCAAGATCTGGCAGAAGATCATGATCTTTGACCGGATTCTCGCGCCGGCGGGCGCGGTTGATCGGTCTGGTTGAGGATAATTTATGACTGATCATTCCAGGGCAATTTGGCATTCCATGCTATTGACCTTTTTGTTCGCGGCGTGCGGCGTGTCGGCCGAATCTCCAAAAGTCCTGTGGTCCGCCCCTTGTTTCAACGTAAAGCCGTCATCGTTTTTCCCCGTTAATTTTGGTAAAGCGGGGCAAATTCTTAATCTGACGCCTGCGTCAGACGGGGGTTGTTACGTTTTCGGGTTGTTGCGAGGGGAAGCGACATGGAACGGAAATCCCGTGCCGTCGGAAACCGAAAAGACTCCGCGTTTTCTTGCCCGGTTCTCTGCTGACGGCAAGTTAATTTGGTTTCAGAGATTTGGTTTTGGTCCTGTCCAGAGCCAACTCGTGAGAGATAATGCAGGTGATTTGATTTTTGGTGGTCAATTTTTGGAGGATGCGTTGTTTGGTACAAATGTCGTCAAAGTTGGCGACAACGGCGCATGGGTGTTCTCAAAGCTCAATGCCGATGGCAAGGTTCTGTGGGTTCGCAGATTTATGGCACCATTTGGTACGCCGGTTGACGGCCTCGTTGCCTTGCGCGATCGCAGCCTGGCATTTGGCGGTAGTTTTTCCGGCACATTGACCATTGGGACCAATACGGTGAAAAATGAGAAACAATCATCCGATATTTTTATTGCTCGCCTGACGGACGAGGGGGTGGGAACCGCCATATCGGCAGTCCAGGGCGACGGGCAAAAGCAGATTAATGGCATGGCTGTAGATCGGATGGACAATATCTTTATCACCGGTGCCTTCCACGGTTCGATGGATTTTGGAGTTACTAACCTGATCAGCTATACAAAGAGTGATATTGGTAATAATGCTTTTATTGCCAGGCAAACTCCGGATGGGCGCTGGCACTGGGCAGTTTCTATCGGTGGCAGGGAAGGAGGAGCTTCGGGGCTCCGCATCGCGGTAGATGATGAAGGTAACTGTTATGTTACCGGATACTTTTTTGGGAAAATCGAATTTGCCGGGCAGGTATTCAGTTCGGCGGGGGAAGAAGACATTTTCCTGTGTAAACTAAATCCAGCGGGGAAAGTAATATGGTTCCGTCATTTTGATCGCAGCTATCCCTATAGTGAAGAGGAGAACCTGGCCATTTCTTCCGATGGTCGGGCATATTTTACTGCCTTTGCCGCCGGTTCGTTCGGCGGAGTTAAAATAGAAAAATCTGCGTTTCTGGCCGGATGTGATACCAATGGAAATATTAGCTGGGTGGCTCCTTTGAATTTTTCCGGTCTTAATGCGATGAAGGTAATTCTTTCGCGCGCTGATCGGGGAGACCTCTATATGAATCTTGGGTTTGCCCAAACGAATGAGAGCACGAGTGTGTTCAGTTTAACCAAGCTTGGTTTTGAAAAGTGACGGAGCCTCCGACGGTTGCCCTGTTATTTCCCCATCTGCCCGCGAGTGACGCCGAGTTGGTTGTGCAACTTGAGTTCCTTCCAGAGTTGTGTCCCCGAGATTTCGCCACGCAGGAGTTGGCGATATTTTGAAATGGTTTGCACGACCTGGTCGGGGGATTCGTTCAGGAATTCGATGCGGAAGTTCCGGACGCCGAGCGACAGCATCCGTTCCACATATTCCGCGCCCGTCTGGGTTTGGGAATTGAACACGGTGTTGCGGCAGCCGGTGTCGGCTTTCAATACGTGCTCGGCGCCGACGCGGTCGCGGAGTTTGACTTCGTGGTGGTCGCAGGGCCGGCCGCAGTCGCGGTAATCCTTGCCGCTGGACAGGAATGCGCAGAACACACAGTGCTCCATGTGAAACATCGGCATGTGCTGGTGGATGGTGATTTCAAACCAGTCCGGCGGGGCGGCCTGCAGCAGGGCTTCGAGTTGCTGCGCATTGAGATCGTATGAGGCGGTGACCGTTTCGAGTTCGAATTGAGTTTTGAAATAATCGGCCGTGAGCGCGTTCGCCACGTTGAGCGAGTAGTCACCGCGTTTCCGGCAATCGGCAAAGTAGTTCAGGTGATCGTAGTTGCGGATGAGATAGCCATCGGCATTGCACGAACGGACTTGCTTCAGGATCCAGTCTTCGCCGGTTTTGAAGATGCGCGGGGGAGCGACGAAAATTGCGGAATGCGGAGTGCGGAGTGCGGAGTCGCAGCCACGGCCGGTATGAAACATCGTGACTGCTTCGCGGTATTTTTTGGTGTCTTCGAATTCGCAGTAAACGGTGGTGATGCCGCAGCGGAGCGCGGCTTCGAGTTGGGGCAGGGAGCGGACAAGCGTGATGAGAATCGGGTCTTGGGTCTTGGATTTGGCGTCTGGGATCCGAAGTCCAGGACCCGAAAACCGAGATCCCAGACCCGACACCTGCCATCGTTTCGGCTGGATTCTTTGTCTTTCCAATTCTTCAACGGCCTCGCGACGCAGGCGGTTTAACTCGCTGATGGGCAAAAGCACGTCGCCTTCAAGATGGTTTTTTAGTTCCCCGAGCTTGAACGGTGTGCCGCCGAGCCGGCCCAGTTGTTCCTGCAGTCGTTCGGTGGACAGCGGTTGCTTTTCCGCTTTGGCCAATGGCATCGAAGATTCGAGCCTGGCGGCGTGGCCGAATTCGTCCCCGACGATCAACGTCAGCGGTTTGCCGGCGATACCGTGGATCTCCATCCGGAGCGGACGTTGAAATTTTGGTTTTTCCCCGTCAAACGTCTGGCGCAGGTTGCGATCCAGCTCCGGGTCGCTTGTTTTCCAAACCTTGTCGCCGACATGGATGCGGTTGAAGTCGATATCGCCTTGTCCGAAGCTCAACTCGACAAGGTGGGGCTCGCAGTCCCCTGCGAGCCGTGGCGCGGAACGGAGTCCGTGCCCTACCTCTTTGACCTGGTAAACCCTTCCGCCTTCTTCCTTTGTTTCGGGTTTGCCGGCGTCGAATACGATGCCATCGCCGGGCTTGAGCGGCGCCTGGAGGCTGATGGTGACGCTGTCGCGGCCGAGGCGGGTGACTTCGCCGAGGTAGACGCCGCGTTTTTTTCCAAACCGGGCGTGGACCAATTCCTGGTTGTTGATGCCGCCGAACCAGCCGGTATAGAGGCCGCGCGAGAAGGACATCTCCAGGGAGTATTTCCGATTTGCGATTTCCGATTTACGATTTGAGTCGCTGACGGCGCGTAAATTGTCATTCGTATATCGTAAATCATCGAGCGCTTTTCTGTAGGTTCTCGTAATACTCGCCACGTATTCCGGCGTCTTCAGGCGTCCTTCAATTTTGAGCGACGCCACGCCGGCGCGGATGAGATCGGGCAACACGTCAATGCCGGCGAGATCCTGCGGGCTGAGAAGGTATTTACGGTCGCCGAGCGGGACGGGTTTTCCATCCGAGACCAATTCGTAAGGCATGCGGCAGGCCTGGGCGCATTCGCCGCGGTTGGCGGAGCGGCCGCCGAGCGATTCGCTGGTCAGGCATTGGCCGGAGTAGGCGACGCATAGGGCGCCGTGGACAAATACTTCCAGCGGAAGTTTCAAGTTTTCAGTTTTCAGTTTCAAGTTGCTGACCGGCTGAACACTTGAAACTGAACACTGAAAACTCTGTTGGATTTTTTCGATTTCAGCGATGGAACATTCGCGGGCGAGGACGACGAGGTTGCAGCCCAGGTTGCGGGCGAATTCGACGCCGCCGGCGCTGGTGACGGTCATCTGGGTTGAGGCGTGGATGGGAAAATCCGGCGACAGCCGGCGGATGAGGCGGCAGATGCCGACGTCCTGGACGATGGCGGCGTCGACGCCGGCTGTGATGATGGCGCGCAGATATTCTTCGGCTTCGGCCAGTTCATTTTGGAAAACGAGGGTGTTGAACGTGACATATCCGCGGACGCCGCGGCGATGGAGGAATTCCATCAGTTTGGGAAGGTCGGCGACGGTGAAGTTATGGGCGCGCATGCGCGCGTTGAACCGTTCGAGCCCGAAATAAATGGCGTCGGCCCCATTTTCAACCGCCGCGCGGGCGCATTCCCAGTCGCCGGCAGGAGCCAGCAATTCCGGGCGGACCAGGGAGGTCGCCGGAACAGTCGCGGACGGTGAATCTTTCGCCGACGGAATCATTCGGCAACAGGATAGCCTGAAAACCGAACAGCCACAAAGGATTTAGGCAGCAATGCAATTGGTAGGGACGGCGCTCCGCGCCGTCCGCGCCGCGGGAGCGGCGCAACCGCGAGGAAATGCGTGCACTTTCCTTTTCATCTACCGGCCGCTTCGTTGTGTTATTTCGCAGATGCGCCGGCGCGGGCGGATTCGTTGGCTTTAACCATGGCGAGGATCCAGGATTGGAGGTTGGTCCTGGCGGCGACGGTTTCATCGAGTTCCTTCGTTGTGAAATGGAATTCGTCGGTGAGCAGGCTGACGGTATTGGTGGGGGTCTCGCGGGACGACAAGAGTTTCAGGTAATCGGTTTTCTTGCTTTCGAGGGTGGTGATTTTTTCATCGAAGAGAATGCCCGGCATATCGGACAGGGCGGCGACGTTTAACGCGCCGATGGTCAATTTGTTGTCGTTTTGCCAGTTGTGGGAGAGTCCCAGGGTCAAAATGCCGGCCAGGGTGGTTTGCGGTTTTAAGGTCAACGAATCATCGTTTTTGACGGTGACATCGCTTTCCACGCCGATTTTGTCGATGCCGACGAGGATGGGGTCGGCGGTGTTTTGTTCGTTTTGTTTGCGGCGGACCCACTCCTCGATGTTCTTTCGGTCGTCGGTGTTGGGATTTTTGGCAAAATCAATCAATCGCGCCTCGGAAATGCAGTCTTTGCGCGCCAGGGCCTTGGAAGTCGATTTGATAAAGGCCGCAAAATCGGGTGGTTGATGCGTGGCGCAGCCGGCCAGCAAGGTTACGCCGAAACACAGATAGAGATATGTTTTCATAGATACGATCCTTAATTTTTGCCCTGATGAAACCCTGGAGCGACGTCATCTTTATCCGGTGGACGGCGGTTGGCAACGGGAAAATGCTGCGCAAATAAATCGTTGACCTGGACCGGTTTGGCGGCTATTGAATGGTTCGAAGTAAACCCTTCATGATAAAGCCCTACAGCGCGCCAACACGACTGGATTCGGTTTCCATCATTCTTCCGGTAATCAATGAAACAGTCTCGCTGCGCAAATCAGTCGAGGCGGTGTTGCGTGACGTGAAGCGCGAGTTGATCCGGGAATTCATCATCGTGGTTTGCAAGCGCACGACGCCCGAGGCCATGGCGGTGATTGCCGAGCTCGAAAAGGAGTTTGGCGATTTGATTGTCGTGCTGCAGCAGAAGCTGCCTTTTCTGGGCGGGGCATTGCGGGACGCATTCGATATCGCGCGGGGCAGCCATCTGATCATCATGGGCAGCGACCTGGAAACGAACCCGGATGATGTTCATGTCCTGATTGCGGAAGAGCAGAAAATGCCGGCGGGCATTGTGACGACGTCGCGTTGGATTCGCGGCGGTGAATTTCATGGATACTCGCCGATCAAGCTGCTGTGCAACTGGATTTTCCAGCGGTTTTTTTCGCTGCTTTACCTGACGCGGTTGACCGACATGACTTTTGGTTTTCGCATCATGCCCACCGCTTTGGCGCAGGCCATCCTTTGGGAAGAGGTGCGGCATCCGTTTAACCTCGAATGCATGATCAAGCCGTTGCGTTTGGGGATCGCGGCCAGGGAAATTCCCACCATTTGGCACCCGCGCATCGAGGGCGAATCGCAAAATCCGTTTTTCCGCAACTTCGAATATTTCCGCATCGGTTTCAAAGCCCGTTTTGCCAACAAAAATTCTTTCTGGCGCAAATGAAAAAAGTCATCGTCACCACCACCATTAATCCGCCGACCAAAGCCATCGAAGCCTTCCAGGCCATGAAAGGCTGGGAACTCGTTGTTGCGGGTGACAAAAAGACCCCGCGCGACTATCACCTGGATCGCGGCACTTATATCACCCCGGAGGAACAGGAAAAATATGATCCGGCGTTGTCCGACGCCATCGGATGGAACTGCATCCAACGGCGTAATTTTGCGTTTTTATGGGCGAAGGAAATGAAGGCGGACCTCGTGGCCCTGGTGGACGACGACAACATCCCGTTGCCGGGGTGGGGCGAGGATTTGCTGGTGGGTAAAGAAGTGGAGGTAAATTGTTACGAAACCGATCTGCCGGCGTTTGACCCGATTGGCGTGACGAATTATCCGCACTTGTGGCATCGCGGATTTCCGCTGCAACTGTTGTCCAAGCGCGATTATTCGCGCAAGAAACGCACTCGCGTCAAGGTGGATATCCAGGCCGATTTTTGGAATGGGGATCCGGACATCGACGCCATTTGTCGCATCGCCTATGCGCCGGAATGCACGTTTGATCCGGCCGTCTTTCCTTTCGCGGCCAACAAACCGTCGCCGTTTGATTCCCAAAACACCTTCATCCGCGGGGAAATGTTGAAGGATTATTTTATGTTTCCTTTCGTGGGGCGGATGGATGACATCTGGCCGAGTTACTACGTCCAGGCGTTGGGTTACCGCGTGGTTTATAATCGCGCCTCGGTCTACCAGGCGCGCAACGTGCATGACCTGACGCGTGATATGCGCGGGGAGTACATCGGTTACGAAAACAATCTTCAACTGGTCGCCGACCTGGCAAAAAACCCGGAATCATTCCTGGCGCATGTTCCGGGGCGCACGGCCTGGGCGTTCGAGCTTTATCGGCGGCATTTCCGGCAGTAGGCGGGATTTGAGGCTTTTGAAAGGCCTGTTGCAATTGAAAATATGCCTTAAGCTGCCAGCATATTACGACACGATGAATGCCAAACCAAATTCGTTTCCAGGAAGATTCCTTTCTTATCAAAATTTCCCGGCAATTGCGGCGGTGGCTTGTTTTATCTTCGTCACTTTGCAATTAACTTACCGATCGCTGCAAACGTGCAACCATCATTTTAGTTATATATTGGATGATGTTTATATTTCGATGGCCGTTGCAAAAAATTTGGTATTGCATGGAGTTTGGGGGGTTACTTCGAATGAATTTTGCTCTGCCAGTTCCTCGTTGATTTGGTCACCGATGATCGGTCTTTGTTACCTGGTGTTTGGTGTGAACGAAATAACGCCGTATTTACTTGAATGGATTATCAGCCTCGCTTTGATCCTGGTGGTCGCATGGATTTTTAAGCGCAACGATGTCCCCTGGGTTGTCAGCATGGTTGTTTTGATGTTTATTGTCCTGGTTTTGCCCCTTCCCGTCCTGGTGTTTACGGGTTTGGAACATATTCTTCATTCGCTGGTATCAGTCGTATTTTTATACTGTTCAATCCGATACCTGACAAAAGAGATGGCGGCGAAATCGGCGGGGGTATTACCTCTGTGCTGGTTGGCAATGTTAGTGACTTCATGTCGTTATGAGGGGGGCGCGTTGGTATTGGTAATCTCCCTTCTATGCTTTTTAAAGCGCCGGTTCAAAGCCGGGTTGTTGATCGGTTTGGCGGGAGCTTTACCGGTGGTTGCCTTTGGCATTTTGTCGGTTTGCCTGGGGTGGCATTTCCTTCCGGATTCGATCCTGCTAAAGGCAAACATTACCCAAACAGGGACTCAAACCTTTTGGTCGGAGTTTTGCAATAAGGCGTTGATTGCCTTGGATCAAAGCGTGCAAAGCCCCTTGCTCTTTGCCCTGGCATTCATGAGTTTGGTGACATTGATTGCTGCGTTGTTTGTCAAAAGGCACCAGCAGCAACGGAAGTCATCAAGCGACCTTGAGTCAAAGCTTGTCGATCAAACCCTGGGAATGAACGTCGTATTTATCCTTATAACCGTCGCCCATTGTTCATTTGCGAGAATTGATTTTCGTTATTCAGTCTATTTGATCTTAACAGGAATTGTTGTGCTGACCCTTTCAGTGACCAATTTGGGTCGATTGAGTTTGCTTAACCGAATTCAGCTGTCCGGGGTGCGCTGTGTTTATTTGATCTTCGTGTTCCTTGCGCTTTTTCTGGTTAAACCCGGTTATGCGAGAAGCCGTGATTTGCTGGGCGTATCACCGATTGCCGCGCAAAACATCTACGAACAGCAATATCAAATGGCCTTGTTCATCAAGAAATATTACAACGGCCAGGCGGTGGCCTTAAATGATATTGGCGCTGTAGACTACCTGGCTGATATTAAAATGGTTGACCTGGCCGGGTTGGCCAATCGGGAGATTATGGATTTACACAGACAAGGACGCCTGGACGACCGCGAGATTTACCGAATCTGCAAGGATGCAGACGTCAAAATCGCTTTTTTGTACAAACATTGGTTTTGGCGACTCCCTTCAGAATGGGTGCAAGTTGGCACCTGGAGGATTCCCAATAATGCGGTCTGCGGGGGGGACACGGTTTCCATCTATGCCGTGAACCCGGCCGAGCGTGGGCAGCTTTTAAAACATCTGAACGAATTCTCCCGGTCCCTTCCAAAAAATGTCAGGTGTGTTTTATACGATGATGAATCCAACGGCAGCGGAACAATTCAAAACTAAAAGATTTGTTTTCTGCGCTCTGAATGTCCGGGACTAGAATTTTTTGTCGTCCGCTGACGGAGTCGCCGGCTTCTGCCCGAGGCGGCTACGATGGTAGGCCGCACGTTGTTGATCTCCTTGCTGGGCATACGCGATAGAGAGGTTCCAATGCAGAACCGCGTCGTCAGGAGCGTAGGTTAATAATTCTTCCCAAAGAGAAATGGCTTTCGCCTGGTGACCTTGCTGCGCTTCCATGTAAGCCAATTCATACGCGGCCCGGAGTGTGTCCTGTGACCACGGCCGTTCGGCGACGGCTTTTTGATAAAGTGCTTCGGCGCGTTCGGGTTGCCCCAGATGGTCCGAATAAATATCTGCTTCGAACGCCAGATCCCATGACCGTGTTCCGTCCCGGACGTACCGACGGTAGACCGTCAGCCAGTTTAACGCATCCTGAATTCTTCCTTCCCGCTCGGCGACAACCGCCCGGACGGCATAAGGTCCCGAGCGATCGGGAGCCAGCGCGATTGACTTTGCGGCAAGTTCGTCTGCCTTCCGATATTGTTTGCGACTTTCATAGTCCTTGGCCAGTTCAGTCATCGCATCAAAGGCCAGGGGAAATGTTTGCAGGCTCCGTTCATAGGCAACGGTTGGGTCGTTCCAGGTGTTGGACCACGCCGCCGCTTCAAATGCGGCGGCGACGCGAGAGGCAGCCAACAGAGTGACGATCGCCAGGGCCGCCAGCCGGGCTGTGCCCGTCATTCTTAATGACCACAATGCCCGAATCGTCGCGACAGCGGTGATCGCCGCTCCGACGCTCGCCAGCGCAATATAAGAATCGCAATAAGGACCGTTCCGAAATCCCAGGAGATTGCTCATGGGGGCGAAGGCCAGGAGGAAAAAGAGAATTCCGAAGGTGGCGCACGGATAACGCCGGCGTAAACCGATGGAAAACAGAACGGCCGCGACAACGACGAGGTAACACGCCGCCAGTTCCACCATCGGCACCTGTCCCCAGTAATAGCCGCCGATCACGGCCATTCCACTAAAGGGCCAAAGCCATTTGCCGGCATGCAACACCGTTAAATAACCCGACGACATCGCGGCGTGCGCGCGCGATACGCCGGAAAAACCTCCCAGGATGGTTTGGGTGGCCTGGGCGTGTTGGCGAAAAACCAGGTAGGCGGCTGCCACCACTCCATAGAGAAAATAGAGTCGCCAGGTTGAAGCCAGCCGGAGCCTTGCCGGACGTAGAAACCAGTCCAGAAGAAAAAAAAGCGGGACGATGCTGATGGCTCCTTCATAGGAACCCAAAGCCAGCATCAACGACAGGGCGGCAAACGCTGTCCACATTCCGACTGGCCCCCTGGCGCCGCCGGTCGCCGGTGGGATGGCTTCGCAGGCGAGGTCGTGGCAGGTCAACGCGGCGGCCGCCAGGCCGGTCATCAGCAGGATATTTGAGGCGCTCAACCAGGCCATGCTTGAAACCAGCGTGGGAGCCAGCAGCCAGGCGGCCATCGCCATCAGGGCCCACATCCGGCTGCCCAGCACCCGGCAACAGAATTTGAAAACGGCGAGCGCGCTGAGCAGCCCGATAATCAGCGGCACCATGCGAACGGCGGCAATCCCTCCATGGTTGTAAAGCCAGTCGTACAGGACAAAGAGCATGTTTTTGACCGGCCGGAAAAAGCTGTAGAGGTCGGTCCCCAGCAATGACAACCACGACTTGCTGGTTCGGATCAGGTAAAATTCATCGAGATCGTCCAGCGGAAAAAAGGGGGCGCGAAGGCAACGAACGCCGATGGCGACGTATGCCAACAGCACGGCGCCGAACAACAGGTGCAGCACGCGATCGTTACTTTTGGCTGCGGGCTGGTCGCGATGGGTTTGGCTCATAACAGCGCAGGTCTGGTTATGGCGTTGCCCATGGCGCGAAAAGATCAGCCGATAAAGGCCGAGTGCACCGCTTTCACCGCGGCTTCCCCTTTGGCCAGGTCGATCACGACGGAGATTTTGATTTCGCTGGTGGAGATCATGTCGATGTTGACGCCTTCCCTGGCCAGCGTTTCGAACAGTTTGCCCGCCACGCCGGTGTGGGATTTCATGCCGACGCCGACGATGGACAGCTTGCCGATTTTTTCGGCGACAATGACTTCCCGGTAGCCGACTTCTTTTTTCAGGCCATCGATCACTTTTTGCGCCTTGAGCAGGTCGGGTTTGTCGGTGGTGAAGGTCAGGTCGGTGGAAGGGATGCCGGTGCCGTGGCTGATGTTCTGGACGATCATGTCCACGTTGACGGTGGCGTCGCCCAACGCCTTGAAGATGATGGCGGCCACACCGGGTTTGTCGGGCACGCCGACGAGCGTGACTTTGGCCTGGTTTTTGTCGAGGGCAACGCCGCGGACGACGACGCCTTCCATGCTTTTGGTTTCTTCTTTCACAATCGTTCCGGGGTTGTCGTTGAGGCTGGAGCGCACTTCGAAGACGACTCCAAATTTTTTGGCAAATTCTACCGAGCGGCTCTGCATTACCTTGGCGCCCAGGCTGGCCAGTTCAAGCATTTCGTCGTAGGAAATTTCCTGCAGCTTCTTCGCGTTGGGCACGATGCGCGGGTCGGTGGTGTAGACGCCGTCGACGTCCGTATAAATCTGGCAGAGATCCGCCTTGAGCGCGGCGGCGAGGGCGATGGCGGTCAGGTCCGAGCCGCCGCGACCGAGCGTGGTGATCTGGCCCTCGGAAGTTTCACCCTGGAAGCCGGCCACAATGACAACATTGCCCGCATCCAACCTCTTGTGGACTTCCTTGGGGGTGATGTTGTGGATTTTGGCCTTGGTATGGACGCCGTCGGTGACGATGCCGGCTTGCGCGCCCGTCATCGAGACGGCGGGGACACCGATCTGATGCAGGGCGATGGCGGTGAGGGCGATGGTTTGTTGTTCGCCGGTGGCCAGGAGCATGTCCATTTCGCGTTCGCTGGGAAGCGGGGCGATGTCCTTGGCCAGTTTGATGAGGCCATCGGTGACGCCGCTCATGGCGGAGACGACGACGACGACCTGGTCGCCGCGCGAGCGGTATTCGGCGACGCGTTTGGCGACGTTCTTGATGCGATCGGTATTGCCGACCGACGTGCCGCCGTATTTTTGGACAATTAAGGCCATGTAAAAGGAGCCGGAATCTAATCAGATACAAGGCATTTGAAAAGTCCGGAATTGCGTAGCGTAGCCGTCCCGGCTGCGGGTGAACGCAGCGTCTCGCTGCGTTAAGTCGAACTGGAAGCAGGATGCTTCCTTACCCGCACACGGGACGCGTGCGCTACAATCAGGCGTGTTTTTGCAGCAGGTACGCCTTGAACTGGTCGTAATCGGCCCGCATGCGGTCGAAATCTTCGGGCAATTTATTGGTGATTTCCATGGCCGCCGGGATGTCCGGGGACCAGCCGAAGGCTTTCTCGATCTCCTCGGGAAACTTCGCCGGGTTGGCGGTTTCCAAAATTGCCACGGGCGAATCCGGAGATCGGAGATCGGAGATCGGAGTTGGAGTTCCGCCATCCGGCATCTGCTTTCCGCCTTCTGATCGAAGCCAATCTTCAAACCCGCACCAGGCCACGGCGCCGTGGGGTTCGAGCAGCAGCTGGTATTTATGGTAGACGTCGATGAAAGTTTTGCGGGTGCGTTCGTCGGAGACCGAGGTCGAAAATAAATCGCGTCGCATGGCCTCGCGATCGGGCATTTTGTTGATCCTGCCGGTTTCATCCATCTGGCCGCCGTAAACGGCGACCAACCGCGCGAGGTTGCTCGGGTGCCCGACGTTCATGGCGTTGGAGAGCGAGTTCCGCGAAGGAACAACTTTTTGATAGATGCCGGTTTCGAGAAAACGCGGGAAGGCATCATTGTCGTTGACCGACGCGATAATTTTTTTGACCGCCAACCCCATTTGGCGAGCGACGACCGCGCCCATCATGTCGCCGAAATTCCCGCTGGGCACGGAGAACACAATCGGTTCGCCGGGTTTGGCCAGGCGTGAGGCGGCATAGAAATAATAAACGCTCTGCGGGAGCAACCGGCCGATGTTGATCGAGTTGGCCGATGACAATGAGATGTGTTTGAGCGCGGGATCGGCGAAGGCGCGTTTCACCATGGCCTGGCAATCGTCGAACTTGCCGTCGATGGCCACGGTGCGGACATTGTCCTTGAGGGTGGTCATCAATTTGCGCTGGCTGACGCTGACTTCGTCGACCGGGAACAGCACGATCACGCGAATGCCGGGGACCTTATGGAAGGCGTGGGCGACGGCGGAGCCGGTATCGCCGCTGGTGGCCGTCAGGATCGTCAGTTGTTTGCCGTCCTCCTGAATGAACCGGCCCATGAGCCGCGCCATCATCTGCGCGGCAAAATCCTTGAACGATGCCGTCGGCCCCTGGTCCAGGCGCATGACGTGGACGCGGCCATAGACTTTTTCGAGCGGGACGGGAAAGTTATACGCTTCGCGACAGATGGCGGCGAGATCGGTGTCCGGAATGAGGCCTTGCGTGAATTTCGAGACCACGCGGAAGGCGATCTCATGGTACGGCAATTGGGCGAACGCGGCGATTTCGTCGGCAGTCAATTTCGGAAATTTTTCCGGAAAATAAAGACCGCGATCGGGCGCCTGTCCCTGGAGGAACGCTTCGCGCAGGTCGACAGCGGGCGACTGGCCGTTGGTGCTGTGGAAGAGGAGAGGCATATCAGGAGTCGCGCGAAGAACGCGAAGTTAGCGAAGGTTTTTGAAAGTCAATTTCTGATACATTTGGCCTTGGACTGAAGAACCCTTTTCCTTCCAGTCCGTTGGTAATACGAACGATACCGTCTTTAAGGTGAACTTCGTTAAAATTGATCAGAAACCCTAAACGTAAAGGGATCAGTTTCAAATAATTGGTCACGGTTTTTTTAAACAAAAGCGTGACTGCTTCAACTGACTTAAGCTCGGCTAAAACCAAGCCGTTGACGATCAGGTCGGCCCGAAAGGCAACATCCAGCAGGTGGCCGCCATAGCTAATTTGAATGGGTCTTTGACGCTCAACACTTAAACCATGGGTGACTAATTCGATTGCCATGGCACTTTCATAAACCGATTCCAGCAAGCCTGAGCCGAGCGTGGAATGAACTTTAAAAGCGGAATCCAGAACGATCTTTCCGATTTGCTCCTCGTTCAGGATATCATGGGTTGCTTTCAATTCTTTTCCTTCGCTTTCTTCGCGAACTTCGCGCGACTCATTCAAATGTTTCGACCCGGAGCATGACGGGTTTGCCTTTGATGACGGGGAGTCGGCCGATCTTTTTCAGCGCGCCATCGACGGCGCCGTTGGTGGCGTCGTGGAGCATGAAAATGAGCGGGACGCTTTCGCCTTCGTGGCCTTCCGGCTGGATGACGGACGAAATGCCGATCTTTGACTGGCCGAAGATGGCGGCGATCTTCGCCAGGGTGCCGGGTTGGTCGATGACGCTGAGACGGACGAAATATTGCGACACGATCTCGGCAACCGGCAACACGGCGCCTTTGCATTCGTGCGGCACGAACGGCGGGATGCGGTGCTTGTTGGAAAATTTCAGGTCGAGCACGGCGTCGGCGATGTCGCTCAACACGGCGCTGGCCGTCGGGTCCTTGCCCGCGCCGCGGCCGTAGAACAGGGAATCGCCGACGACATCGCCGTGCACGAACACGGCGTTGAAGGCGTAGTTAACGCTGGCGAGGACGTGCGAGTTCGGGACAGGGTGGGATAGACGGAAACCTGGACGCGGCATTTGCGATTTGCGATTTGCGATTTGCGATTTTTGGAATCGGCAGCCGCGGCAATCTTTACGATTCCCAGGAGTTTGATGGTGTAGCCAAGTTCGCCGGCGAATTTGATGTCCAGCGCAGAAATATGGCGGATGCCTTCGACGTGGATTTGCTTCGGGTTGACCCAGAAACCATGGGCGAGCGAGGCGAGGATGCCGATTTTATGCGCGGCATCGTGGCCGTCGATATCCAGGTCCGGGGGCGTCTCGGCATAACCCAGGCGTTGGGCGTCGGCGAGGACATTGGCGAAGTCGGCGCCTTCGAGTTTCATCCGGGTCAGGATGTAATTGCAGGTGCCGTTGACGATGCCGTAGAGGGCGTTGATGCGGTTGCCGACGAAACCTTCGCGGAGCGACTTGATGATGGGGATACCGCCGCAGACGCTGGCTTCGTAGTAAAGGTTGGTGCCGTATTTTTTTGCCGCGGCAAACAGTTCTTCGCCATGGGCGGAGAGCAGCGCTTTATTGGCGGTGATGACCGGTTTGCCGGCTTTGAGGGCGGACAGGACAATATCGCGGGCGACGACAGTGCCGCCGACGAGTTCGGCGACGATTTGGATATTGGGATCGCTGATCAGTTCCCGCCAGTTTTCGGTCAGCAACGCGCGGGGGATTTTCGGGGAAACTTTTTTGATCGAACGCACGGCAATCCTGCCGATGCGCACGGAGGCGCCGATGCGTGACGACAGAAGGTCGCCGTTGAGCTGGAGGGCGTCGTAAACGCCGCTGCCCACCGTTCCGAGGCCGATAATGCCGAGATTGACCTGAGGCATGGAGCGGACAGCTTGCCGCGAAAACGGGCACGGGACAATTTAATTTTCGTCGCCATCAAGGATTCAACCACGGATGGGCACGAAAAAACCGGCAGTCCGGGTGAGGACTGCCGGCTGGACTGCGAAGCCGCTGACTATTTTTTAAAGAACTTCACATTTTCCCAATACGTGTAGGTGGCGGCATTGAACGAGCCGTACAAACCGTATTTGAAATTGTAGCTGCCGGTGTAGGAGGTGCCGGCATCGCCGCCGGACCATTTTTGGGTGCCGTTGATGTAGATAGTGATCTTATGGGCGCCGGTGTCGTGGTTGATGTTGACCCGCACCTTTTGCCCGTTGAAAAGGTTATTGATCAGATCAAAGCTGGTGTCGCGGGTGACGACGAGGGCGCCATTGTTGCGGCCGTAACCTTTGATCATGCAGATGGGGCCGCCGGAGCCGCCGCCGAAATCCTGCACCACGCTTTGCTGGCTGATGCCGGTATGGATCACCAGGTCGCCCTGAAACTGCACGCTGCCGGTATTGAAGTGATGATTGGAATCATGTTCGACGCGGTTCGAATCGGACGTCGACAGGCCGAATTTTTCCCAGTAGCTGCCTTTGGTGTACCAGCAGGAGGGCAGTGTGAAACTGGAAATGCTGTGTTGATGGTGGACGCCGCCGACTTCGTAGTCGATGAAGTCGCCGCTCAGGCTGAATTGCGACCAGCCGCTCCCGATCTGCGCGCGGGCGGGGGTTGCCAGGAGCAGGGCGGAAAACAGCGCTGCGGCAATGGAGGTTATTTTGACGGTGTTAACGGTTCGTTGTTTCATTTTGTTGGATGGTTGCTTGGTTGTTGGTTGCCGCAGTCGCCTGGGTCGCTGCGGTTGACCTGGGACCAACCATGAAGGCGGATTGTAACTGATCGGGTTGCCGTTTCCATGGATGATGAGACGACCCTAACACCACTCGCAACCCGTCGGACATAGCGAAAGGGGGTTATTTCGGCATCGTATAAAGGGGTGAGCCGGGCGACAGAATTGGACCGCTCTTTTTTCTTTGGCCTACCTGAAAGGAATCGTGGGCTTCGACACGGAATGGGAATTCGCAGCGCTCAAACGGCCCTGGCCAGGACCTGTTTCCATTGCCGTTTCCATACCAGGAACAGAAGGAAAGTGATTCCGAAATGCGCGGCGACGATTCCCAGGAGATAACCTTTGTCCTCACCGCGGGAATCGGAAAGCGCGAGAAAGCCCGGCGACAGCAAGGACAGCCGTCCGGCGGCCTTGGTGCCGAACACGCCGGCCAGGATGAACGGCAGGACGCAGAGGATGAACAGCCATAGGGCGACGAAACCCAGGGCGCGGCGACGGAATTGCGCCCGGCAGAATTCCAGCAGCAGCGAGAAGATTAAAAAGAGGTTCAGCAGGTTTCCAACGACGATGAAGTAGGTGTCCCAGTTTTCCCCGAAGTTTCCGATGCATTCGGTCAGGACGGCAACGGCCGCCACGCCGGCGAGGGCCAGGGCGAGCGGAAGCGAGCTGCGCGCAAAAATAAAACTCATTTTCTGGTCGCCCAGCCGGAGCGATTCCAATCGCACCTGTTCCGGCAGCGGACTGGAAAAGGAAAGCATAATCACGCCGATGAACAGCGTTGAGCCATAAGCCAGCGGCATGAGGGAATCGGTTTCATAACCATAGCGGGATCCGGGCGGGACGACGTTGAAGTCAGGGAACGTCCCGCGCCAGATGTCCCAAATCAGGCCGTACTGGGCAGCGACGAGGATGGTAAACAGGACGATGGCTTCCCAGCGCAACAACAGCGGTTGGAACGGGTGGGCTGTTTTCCGGACGACGGCGCGCCAGATGAGCGTCCCCAGCGCGCCTTGCAACAGGAGGCTTAAGATTACCGGATAAATTGAAATTCCAAACAACGCCGGCAACCGGTACCAATCGCGCCCGTAATTGGAGGGTTCAATAAAAAAATGAGTGATGCCGTAAATGGGCAGCAGGAAGTTCGTCAACATCCGGCTGGGCGCCATGAACGACATCGGGAACAGGAAAAACATTCCGAGGAGAATCAGGATTCCCTGCGGACGCTGGAAGGCCATCCCGACCAGGACGCCGAGCAACCCGAAAAAGAGCGCGGTGCTGATGATCAATATTTGCGTGCCCAGCCAGATCGTGATCGACATGCGGGAGACCAGGACGATGGCCAGCCCGATGACAGCCAGGATCGCGGCCATGTACGCTTCGCGCAACGGTGAGCCGAACCAATATCCCATTACCAATTCCCGCGGCTTGAGCGGTGTTAGGCGATTGCTGTCCCACAGGCCGGCCTTGCGTTCGTTGGCCAGGGCCGTGGCGATGCGGCTGTGACCGCCGATGACCAGCACGAGGATTTCGATGCCGATGGTCCAGCCGTAGAACATGGTCCCGGCTTCCTGGGGCGACTGGAAAGAGAAGTTGGTGGTATCCGCCAGGTAGGCGATCAAACCGGACAACAGGCTCAGGCCGATGAGCCCGGCGATGAGGATGGCGGCCAGAACGCCGCCGCGGTGCACCAGGCGTTTTTGCGTGAGGAAAATGGGATTGTCGTTCAGGTTCACATCAATTCCTTCGCGCCCGATTGCAAAAAGATTTGTTCCAGGTCATCGCCGATCCCGCGCCACTCGGAAATGCGTACGCCGCGGGTGATCATCGTCTTCA
>Ga0134124_10001447_pt1 | contig 19116 bp, 15 predicted proteins | sample KB304_FD_96880 | JGI IMG/M metagenome (GOLD analysis project Ga0134124, IMG submission 96880) | Terrestrial soil microbial communities without Nitrogen fertilizer from Kellogg Biological Station, Michigan, USA - KB3-0-4 | ecosystem: Environmental > Terrestrial > Soil > Unclassified ...
ATTCCCCGCTAGCCGGCCGGCTCGATGCGGTAGACGACGCCGCTCGTCGCGTCGCCGGGCTCGGGCCCGCCCCCGAGCGTGCGCTTCTCCGTGAGCGCGTAGAGATAACCGTCCGGGCCCTGCACGACGTGGCGCCAGCGCCGGCCGAGCGTCATGAATAGCGAATCGCGCCGCTCCGCCTGGGGCATCGGCTGATGGAACGCCACGCGCAAGAGCGTCTGCCCGTTCAGCGCGCCGACGAAGAGCTGGCCCTTCCACGGCGCGAGCTTGTCGCCCGTGTACCAGACGAGCGTCGACGGGCTGATCGACGGCGTCCAGAACATCACCGGCATGTCCATGCCGGGCCGATACCAGTGGTCGTCGTTCATCTCCTTCTCGTTGTAATTCTTGCCGAGCGAGACGAGCGGCCAACCGTAGTTGTGCCCTGCGTGCAGCACGTTGATCTCGTCGCCTCCCATGGGCGCGATCTCGGTCGTCCAGAGCTCGCCCGACTCGGGATGCCACGAGAAGTCGGTCACGTTGCGCTGTCCGTACGTGAAGATCTCTGGTCTGGCGTCCTTGCGACCGACAAACGGGTTGTCGCCCGGGATGCCGCCGTCGTCGCGGACGCGCAGGACCTTGCCGACGTCGTTGTCGAGTTGCTGCGCGAGCAGCGGCTCGCCGCCGCCGTTCTTCCCGTCGTGCTCGACGTGATCGTTCACCGTCAGATAGATCGCGCCGTCCGGCCCGAATACCGCGCGGCCGGCCATCGGCCCGCCCGGGATCCAGGCGTCGGCGACGAACAGCTCCTGCACGTCCCGCAGCGAAGTGCCGTCGAGGCGCGCGCGCGCGAGCGCGCGCGTCAACATCCCGTCCGCGCCTTTCTTCACGTAGTAGAGGTACACGAAGTGGTTCGCCGCGAACTGCGGGTGCACCGCGATCGACCACAGAGCCCCCGCGTCGATGCTCGACGTCGGCCAGCCCGACAGCGGCGCCGCCGCGAGCACGCCGTCGTGCACGATGCGCACGTGGCCGGGCTTTCCTTGCACGGCCTGGTTGCCGCCGCCCGGATCTCCCGCCGGCTCGGCGAGCTCCGTGATCAGCAAGTCGCCGTCGGGCGTGAACGCGATGTGGCGCGGGCTGCGCAACCCCTCGGCGACCGGCACGAGCCGAACGCGGAACAGCTCGCCGGGCGGGCACTGGCCTTGCGGCTGGCCGTTCGGCGAGCACGGCCCGGGGACCCACGTGTCGAACACGAGCGCGTCGGCCGTCGCCGGCGGCTCTGCCGCGGAGGCGGAGCCGGCTGGCGAGCCCGGTGCGCAGCCTTGCGTGCACGCGAGCAACAGCAGCGGCAATGCCGGACGCAGCAATCGGTGGTTCATCATCGTGCCCCCTTTTTATCGTTTCCAACCATCGTAGCAACGAGCCCGACCGGCGTCCCGCGTTGCTGCTGGAAAGCCCAAAAAAAGCCGAAACACTGGGGCTTCTCTCGCGCCGAAACGACTTCGCCCGCGTCCTTGACGCGGCCGGGCGGGTGCGCCTATGGTCCATCGCAAACGACGATCTCGACGGGGAGGGGGGATGCTCCGACTTCGATCGGCGATTCGACCGGCAATGTTCGCGGCCGCGCTACTCGCGCTTCGCGCGCTTCCGGCGCTCGCGCACCACAGCAACTCGGCCTACCAAGTCGACAAGATCATCACGCTCACCGGCACCGTGAAGGAATGGCGCTGGATGAATCCGCACACGTGGCTCTATCTGATCGTCAAGGACGCGAACGGCAAAGATCAGGAGTGGGCGATCGAGGGCCGGCCGCCAGGCATCCTCGGCCGCGCCGGCTGGAGCGCGACGATTCTCAAGCCCGGCGACAAGGTCACGGTGCACGCGAGCCCTGCGAAGAACGGCGGCCCGACCGGCATCATCGCGCGCGTGACGATGGCGGACGGCACGGTGCTCGGCAATCAACCGGACTTCAATCGCGACGCGCCGGCCGAGACCGCACCCACCGTCGCCGCCGCCAAGCCGTCGGCGGCCGATCGGCCGGCCCTCGCGGGCGTCTACTACCCGGCCCAAGGCGAAGGCGGCCCGCGCCCGCCGCCGCGCCGGCCCGGCGAGCCGCTGCCGCCGCCGACACGCTCTTCCCCGACGGCCGACGGATCCCAGGGCCGCGGCCCCGACGCGCCGAAGCTCACGCCCGAGTACCTCGCGAAGTGGAACGTCGTCGCGAAATCGCGGATCTCGGGCTCGTATGAGTACGACAACATCGCGAACTGCCTGCCGCCGGGCATGCCCGCGATGATGAGCGCGGCTTACGGCATGGAGATCATGCAGGACGAGCAGAAGATCACGTTCTTCAGCGAGCACCAGGACGCGCTGCGCCGCGTCTACCTCGACGGGCGGAAACCGTCGCAGCAAGTGCTCGCCGATCCGACCTACGCGGGCTACTCGACGGGCCGTTGGGAAGGCGACACGCTCGTCGTCGACACGGTCGCGCTCAGCGACAAATCCTTCATCGACGGCTCGTCCCCGCACAGCCCGAAGATGACGGTCCAAGAACGTATTCGCTTCGTCGAACCCGGAGTGCTCGAGGATCAGATCACGGTGAACGACCCAGTGGCGCTAACCGAGCCGTGGCACGCGGTTCGCCGCTATCGAAAAGCGGCGTACCCGAACGACGAGCTCCGCGAGTTCGCGTGCGCCGAAGGACTCCGCGACCGCACGCACTGAACGAGCCGCACGCGTGTGATCTCTGCCGACGCAGCGCGTCGTGCAGCCGCGGCTGCTACGAATTCCGTTACGCCCCGAGCCAATCGCCGCGGCGCTGCGCAGCCTCGGCCGTGGCCTGCTCGTCGAGCGCGAGAAACGCAGTGTCGAGCAGCGCCGCGCGCATCACGAGACCGACCTCGAGGAGCTCGTCGCCGCGGAAGACGCTCGCGGTGATCCGTTCGCCGGCCTCGAAACGCGCGAGCCTGCGCTTCAAGTTGCGGTCGGAGACCTTGAGCCGGTCGACCGCGATCAGCACGTCGCCCGGGTTCAGCCCCGCGCGCTGAGCTGCGCCGCCGTCGACGACGGCCGTGAGCTCGACGCCGTTGGCATGCTCGCGGAAGCTGATTCCGAGCGACAACAGCTCGCCGTTCGGCGAGCGCGGCGTCCCGCCTTTGTCCTCGGGCCCCACGGCGGCGCGAAATTCGAGCCGCAACCCGAACGCCGCGAGGAGCTCCGCCATGGGTAAGTCCTCGGTGCCCCGGACCGCGGCGGAGAAAAAGCGCTCGAGCTCCGCGCCGCCGAGCTCGATCGCGAGCTTTTCGAAGCCGTCCTCGGGCACGCCGACCGAGCGCTCGCCATAGCGACGCCAGAGCTCGCGCATCACATCGTCGAGGCTCTTTTTGGCTGATGCGCGCCGCATCGTGAGATCGAGCGCGAGCGCGACGAGCGCGCCCTTCGTGTAGTAGCTGATGCTCGAGTTCGGATGATTCGCCTCGGGCTTGTACAAAATGTCCCACGCGTCGAAGCTCGAGTCGGAGAGGGTCTGCTTGAGCCGGCCCGGCGTGCGATAGACGCGCGTGATCATCTCGGCGAGCCGCTGGAGAAACGCGGGCACGCCGATCACGCCGCTACGCAGCAGCATCACCTCTTGGTAGTAGCTCGTGATTCCCTCGAACACCCAGAGCTGCCGCGTGTGCGCACGGCGGTCGAGACGATACGGCATGAACGCCGCGGGCTTGGTGCGCTTCACGTGCCAGGTGTGAAAGTACTCGTGGCTCGCGAGCGCGAGGAAACGTTGGTAGTCGCGCGGCACGCCGGCCTCGCCGGCCTTCGGCAGATCGTCGCGGCCGAAGATCAGGCTCGTCGAGGCGCGATGCTCGAGCCCTCCCCAGCCGTCGCCGCCCGTCGTGAGACACAGGAACCAGTAGCGATTGAACGGCGCGGGCCGGCCGAAGAACTCGATCTGCGCCTCGCAGAGCTGTTTCAGGTCCGCGGCGACGCGCTCGAGATCGGACTCGAAACGCCCGGCAACGACGAGATGGTGCGGCACGCCGGCGGCTTCGAACTCGACGCTCTCGAAGAGGCCGATCTCGACGGGGTGATCGAGCAGCTCGTCGTAGTCGGCCGCGCGATAGACGCCGAAGCCCTCGTCGTTGGCATCGGCGCGCTCGAGCGCGGTCGCGACGCGCCATCCTTCGCAAAGCAGATTGGCGGGTCGCTCGAGCGTGACCTCGATCGGCTGCGCGTCGCGGCCGTCGGGCAACACGAACACGCAGGGGCCGTTGAAGTACGCGCGCCGCCGGTCGAGATACGCACCGCGCACCGACTGATCGAGCGCGTAGACCTTGATCGTGAGCGTGAGATCGGCGCCCGCGCCGCGCACGAGCCACGCGCTGCTCTCGGTCTTTTCGACCGGCAGAGCACGGCCGCCCGACGACGCCTCGATGCCCACCACGAAACGCGCGAACTCGCGGAGCAGGTAGCTGCCCGGAATCCAGGCCGGAAGCGTGAAACGTTGGTCGGGTGCAGGGTCGTCGATGCGGCAGTCGATCTCGAAGAGGTGACGGTCGAGATCCGCGACGCGGACGCGATACTTGATCAGGACGATTCTCCGCGGAGGTCTTGGCCGGCGCGCATTGTCGCACAACGCGCCGCGCCCGCGACGTGACGCGAGTCGTCGCATCCGGCATGCCTTGCAAACGCGTCCGCGCGATCCTAAGGTGCGCGGCAGGCGGTGCCTCGAGAGGGGCCGAAGAGGGAACGCAGTTCAAAGCTGCGGCTGTTCCCGCAACTGTAGACGGCGAGGTTTCGCGTCGAATGCCACTGAGGACCTAAGCCTCGGGAAGGCGCGTCGAAGCCGCTCGAGCCGTGAGCCAGGAGACCTGCCGCCGCTGTCGTCCTTCCGCCGCCGGGAACGCGCGCGGTGCGGAAATCCGTCGTGGCGACGACTCTCGAGCGAGTTGGCGCCGCGTCTTCGAGCTCCAACTCTCGGACAGGAGTTGGAGCCCGTGCCGCTCTCGATCGCGAAGCTGTCATCGACACGCGCTGCCGGCGCCGCGCTGTTCTTGTTCTTGCTCGTCGCACCCGTCGGCGCGCGGGCCGCGCCATTGCCATCGGTCGCGTCGATCAATCTCTGCGCCGATCAGCTCGTGCTGAGCGTCGCGGCGCCCGAGCAAGTGCTCACGGTGAGCTGGCTGTCGGCTGACCCCGAGGAGTCGCTGCTCGCCGCGCAGGCTGCGCGTTACCCTCTGAACTACGGCTCCGCGGAGGAGATGCTGCGCTTCCGTCCCGACGTCGTGATCGCGGGCGCCTACACGAACGCGTTCACGCGCGCGCTGCTCGCGCGACTCGGCTACCGCGTGATCGAGCTCGAGCCCGAGGACTCCGTCGCCGACATCGCGCGCAACTTGGCCCTAGTTGCCGCGGCGATCGGGAGGGAAGAGCGTGGCAACTCACTTGTCGCGGAGCTCCATGCTCGCGAGCGGCAAATCGCCGCCGCGCGGCCCGCTCGCGCGCCCGCGACCGTCGTGGTGAGACCCGGCGGCTTCACCGTCGGCAAGCACTCGCTCGCGGACGAGCTCATGAAGCTCGCGGGCGTGCGCAACGTCGCAGCCGAGCAAGGCCTCGACCGCTGGGGCAGCTTGTCGATGGAAACGCTGCTCGCGAGCAGGCCCGACCTGATCGTGATGACCGGCTATCGCGCGTCGCAGCCCTCGCTCGCGAACGCTGTCCTCGAGCATCCCGCGTTGCGCCTCGTGCGCACGGCGCAGCGCACCACGACGGTACCGGCGCCGTACTGGGACTGCGGGCTGGTCGAGAGTCTCGACGCGGCCGCGTTGCTGCAACGGGCAGCTGCGCCATGACGATTGCCGCGCCGAGATCCGCGTCCGACACGCGCGAGGTGCGAGCCGCGTGGCGCCTGTCGGGCGCGCTCGGCATTCTCGTGATCGCGGCCGCCGGCGCGTCGCTCGTGATCGGCCGCACGAGCGGCGGTCCGACCTTCGGCTTCGGCGGCCCCGATCTCGCACGGATCGTGCTGACCGAGATCCGCGTGCCGCGCACGCTGCTCGCGCTCCTCGTCGGCGGAACGCTGGGGCTCTGCGGCGCGGCGCTACAGGGCCTGCTGCGCAACCCCTTGGCGGAGCCGGGGCTACTCGGGGCGTCGAGCGGCGCCGCGTTCGGCGCGGTGCTCGTGTTCTATTTCGGGCTCGCGGGTGCGGATTCGCTGATGCTGCCGGCCGGCGCCGTCGCGGGCTCGCTCGTCGCGCTCGCGGCGCTCTACGGCCTCGCGGGAAGACGCGGCGACTTTCTCACCGTCGTGCTCGCGGGCATCGCGATCAACGCGTTCGCTGCGGCGCTCACGTCGCTCGCGCTCAACTTCGCGCCGAGCCCGTACGCGGCTCTCGAGATACTGTTCTGGATGCTCGGCTCGCTCGCGGACCGCAGCCTCGCGCACGTCGCGCTCGCGCTGCCGCTGATGGTGCCCGGCTGGCTGCTCGTAGTAGCAGCCGCGCGCGGGCTCGACGCGCTCACGCTCGGCGAGGAGACGGCCGCGAGCTTGGGGCTCGATCCGCGCCGCACGCAGTGGCTCGTGATCGGCGGCACGGCGCTCGCCGTCGGCGGTGCGGTCGCCGTGACCGGCGTCGTCGGCTTCGTCGGTCTCGTCGTGCCGCACCTGCTGCGCGGCCGCGTCGGCCAACATCCGAGCCGGCTGTTACTGCCGAGCTTCCTCGGCGGCGCGGTGCTCACCTCCGTCGCCGACGTCGCGATCCGGCTGATGCCGCCCGGGCCCGAGCTCAAGCTCGGCGTCGTGACGGCGCTGCTCGGCGCGCCGTTCTTCCTGCACCTGATCGTGCGCGCACGGCCCGCGGGTGGCGCATGAGCGGTGACTCGCGATGACTCTCGTCGCGCGCGACGTCGGCGTCGTCTACGGCACACGAGTCGCGTTGCAGCCCGTCAACGTGGCGCTCGAGCGCGGCGAGCTCGTCGCCCTCGTCGGGCCGAACGGCGCGGGCAAGACCAGCTTGCTCAAGGCCCTCGCGGGTCTGCTGCCGCACGCCGGCACGGTGACTTGGTCCGGCGCCGCGCTCGATTCGCTCGCTTCGCGCGCGCGGGCGCGCCTGATCGCTTATCTGCCGCAAGCGGCGAGCCTGCACTGGCCGATGACGACACGCGATCTGGTCGCGCTCGGCAGGCTTCCGCATCGCGCGTTCGGCGCGGCGCCGAGCGAGGACGATCGCGCCGCAACCGAGTGGGCGCTCGAGCAAACGGAGACCACCGCGTTCGCCGAACGGACCGTGGATAGATTGTCGAGCGGTGAACGTGCACGCGTGCTGCTCGCGCGCGCTCTCGCGGTTCGCGCGCCGGTGCTGCTCGTCGACGAGCCGATCGCCGCGCTCGACCCGTATCACCAGCTGCAGGTGATGGCGACGTTGCGCACTTACGCCAGCGACGGCGCGCTCGTCGTCGCCGTGCTCCACGACTTGCCTCTCGTCGCGCGGTTCTGCGCTCGCGTGCTGCTGCTCGACGCCGGCGCCGTCGTCGACGACGGCAACCCCGAACGCGTATTGAACGCGCGCGCGCTCGAGCGCCACTATCGCGTCGAGCCGCTCGTCACGACGCACGAGGGCGAGCCGTTGATCCTACCCTGGCGGCGGCTCACGCCGCGTTGAAAGACGGCACCGCGTCAGCCTGAAGCTTTGATCCCGGGCCGAGCCGCGACGGTTTCGCTCCAGCGCTTGAGCGCCGGCCTGTTCGTGGCCGGATCGTGACCTAGCGCACGGACGGCGAAGCCGACATACACGTAGCCCACGATGTCCGCATACGTGAAGCGCGCCGACGCGATGAACGGGCTCGCCTCGAGCCTGGCCTCGAGCCTGTCGAAGTAGACCTCCGCGCGCTTTCGGCCGCGTTCGGCCAGCTCCGGGATCTGCGCGTATGGGACCGGCCCGGGGAAAGCCCGATCCTTGAACGCCTCGTGGCCATTGCGCAGCACCTCTTGGAGGCCGAGGTAGCCCTCATAGGTCTGGATGTCGTTCCACATCAGCACGAGCGCCTGCTCGCGCGCATCGAGTCCCATGAGGTTCGGCTGCGGGTAGCGTTGCTCGAGGTAGTGACAGATCGCGAGGCTTTCGCTCAGGCAGGTGCCGTCGTCGAGCTCGAGCAGCGGCACGCCGCCGCTCGGATTCTTGACGAGGAAGTCGGGTCGAAGCTGCTCGCGGGAGCGCAGGTCCACTTGCTGCGTCGGGATCTCGATACCTTTCTCGGCGATGAACAGCCTGACCTTGCGCGGGCTCGGCGCATTTCGATAGTCGTAGTACTTCATACCTACATTCCCTGTGAATAGTCGGCGATCAGTGTACATGCCGCCCGGGACGGACGGCCGCGGCACGGTTTCGGGTTACACGACCATTCGTATAATCGGTCGATGGCGAATCTCGTCACGCTGAGCCGGCTGCTGCTGCTCTTCATCGTCGTTTGGCTCATGTACCAGCAGCCAACGCCGTGGCAGCTCGCGAGCTTCTTTCTGGTCATTTTGATCTTCTTGTCCGACGCGCTCGACGGATACGTCGCGCGTAAGCGCGGCGAGTCGAGCTTGTTCGGCGCGTTGTTCGACATCGCGGGCGATCGGATCGTCGAGCTGACTCTCTGGATCGTGTTCGCCGACAACGCGCTCGTGCCGATCTGGGTGCCCCTCGTCTTCATCGCCCGCGGCGTGATCGTAGACACGATCCGCTCGAGCAACGCGGTCGCGCACGGTGTCGAGCCGTTCGCACTGATGCGCTCGCCCATCGGCAAGTTCATCGTCGCGAGCAAGCTCATGCGCGTGCTCTACGCCGTCGTGAAGGCGATCGCGTTCGCGGGGCTCGCGCTGCGCGAGCCCTTTCAGCAGTGGCTCCCCGACCTTTGGCAGTACGTGAGCTGGCCGCTCACGACCCTCACCTACCTCTGCGTCTATCTTTCGGTGCTTCTGTGCATCGCCCGCGGCGCACCGGTCATCGCCGAGTTCGTCTACGCGCAGCGGCACGACATCCTCAAACGGCCCGGAGCGAGCCGATGAGGCTCGCGATCTTCGACGTCGACGGCACACTCGTCCGCGGCAGCTCGGAGCGGCTGTTCTGGTGGTATCTCGTTAAGCGCGGGCGCCAAGGTCCGCGCCAGATTGCGGCGTATCTCTTGTTCCTCGTCCGCTATCTGCCGACCGGCGGCATCGTCACGCTGAAGAAGAACAAGGCGTATCTCTGCGGGCTGAAGCGCGCCGACATCGAAGCGCTCGCGGAAGAATTCGTCGCGACGCGGCTCGTGCCGCGATTCAACGGCGCGGTCGTGCAGCGACTGCGCCAGCACGTTCTACGCGGCGACGCCGTCGTGCTGCTCACGGGTACGATCGAGCCCGTAGCGCGGGCGCTCGCACGCCGGCTCGGCGTGCGCTACGTCTGCGCGACGCTTTGCAGCGAGCGTAACGGCCGTTACCTCGCTCAGCCACCGGAGACGCACCCGTTCGGCGCCGCGAAGCTCGGCTTATCACGACAGCTCGCGGCGCAAATCGGCTGCGAGCTCGGGAACGCGACCGCGTACGGCGACTCGCACCACGATCTGTTCCTACTCGAAGCGGTGAGCGAGCCGGTCGCGGTGTCACCCGACGCCGGCTTGACGAGAGTCGCGCTCCAACGGGATTGGGAGATCGTCGGCCAGGGCGACGCGCAGCGCGCGCTGCCGCCTTGAGCCGCTACATGTAGGCGAGCTGGCTGTTCGCGACGAGGTCGAACGGCACGCTGCGATTGCGTCCTTGGAGCTTCGCCGTGTAGAGCGCCTTGTCCGCGGCCTTGAGAAGCTCCTCTACGCTACGGAATCGGCGGCCGTCGTTGTGCGTCGCCATCCCGATCGAGACGGTGACGTTTAGATCGCGCTTGACGCCGACGTCGTGCCGCGTGTCTTGAAACGCGCGCACGATGCGCTCGCAGATCGTCTTCAGCAGACCGTAATCGGTGTGCGGGAACACGAGCATGAACTCCTCTCCACCGTAGCGAGCGACCACGTCCGCGGCGCGCACGTTGGCTTTGAGGATGTTCGCGGTCGTCACGAGAACCTGATCGCCGGTCGCGTGACCGAACGTGTCGTTGACCGTCTTGAAGCGATCGAGATCGGCGAACGCAACGCTGAGCGGCGTGCCGTCCTTGGCGCTGTCCTGAAACGCGTCGTGGATGAATTGATCGAGGTAGGCGCGGTTGTACAAGTTCGTGAGCGGGTCGCGCTTGTTCGACTCCTCGAGCCGCCGGGTCCGAACCTCGAGCGACTCGGTCGCGATCTTGAGGCTGTCCACGATCTGCATGGCCTGAAGGTTGCGCACCATCAGCGCGTCGCGCGCCTGTTCGAGGATCTCGTCTGAGTCCGCCGCCGACAGGATCTGCGTATCGAAAATGCTCTCTGCGTCCGGGATCATCTTGCCGATCTCGGCCAAGAGCTCTCCGAGCACGCTCTTGTCGATCGCGAAGAAGGCCTGCGCGCGCTCGGCGAGCTCGGTGAAGCTACGGTCTCTGCTGTCGTCGAGGAACACCTCGGCGATCGAGCTCGCGAGCGCGACGCAGCGCGCGAATACGCCGTTCGGGCTCTGCTTCGGCAAGCGCTCCGGATCGTGGCTCGCCGCGACGACCTGCTGGGTGCGCTCCGGGAACTGCCACTTCTCGAGCAGCCATCCGCTCACGGCCGCATGATCGACCCCGAGCCGTTCTGTCTCGCGCGCGATCAACGAGGACTGGTGGATCTGCTCGTGGCCGAGCCCTTCATAAAGGCCCGGCACCGAATGATCGAGCGCCATGAGACCGATGTCTTGAATGAGACACGCGAGAAAGAGCTCCTCGCCATCCTTCACTCCGATCGCGCGCGCGAGCACGTGGCTCGCAGTCGCGGCAAGCAACGCGCGGCGCCAGTAGAGCGGATAGTCGAGCCCCCCGGCGACGGAATGCTTTTGCCACGACTTGATCAACGAGAACGACAGCGCGAGGGAAATCGTCGCGTTCAAGCCGACGACCATGAGAGCCTGACGCAGGTTCTCGGTCTTGCGCTGGCGAGCGTACATCGGCGAGTTCGCGATCCTGAGGATCTTCGCCGTGATGGCCGGATCGAGCGCGAGCACCTCGGCGATTCGAGCCATGTCGGCGTCCGGATCGTTCGCGAGCCGAATGATCTTGGTCGCGACCCCGGGCGGCGACGGGAGGTTATTGCAGCTTTCGATTTGTTTGCGTAGCTCGGGCGTCAGCAAGGCCGGCTCCAGCATGCTCCACGGAAGGCAAATACGACCCGCCTTGTAGGCATGCGAGCACGAGCCGCGTGAGCCCACTATCGGCTCAGGCCTTACGAAACTTTAGGCGTTTGGCAGCAGCAGCCGTTGACATAATGAGCGACGTCAACGGCGTCGATCGGCTGGATGTCCCAAGCGGCGCTCTCCTGCTTCCGATCAAAGCAGCTCAATTGCACTCGAAATCCGCGCCACCGGATATCGGCCGGCAATAGTCGCCCCAGTTGCCGCTGTCACGGAAATAGTCGACGAGCCCGACGTCGCGCAGGATGTCCTTGAAGCGCGGGTCGTTGCGCAGCGGATTGCGGTACGGGCGCCAGATCATGCCGAGGTTCGTGCCGCCGAAATCGACGTACGCACGGCGCAGAGCCGCGAGCGCGAGATCGGGGTCGTCGAAGTAGTCGGCGAACCCCGCGAGCCACAGCATCACGCCGGAGTTCTGCATCGTCTCGTCTATGAAGAGTCGATGCAGGGTCGTCAACGCGGCTTCACGGTGCTCGACGTCAGCGATGACCGCGTCTTTCAAGACTGCAACCGGACCTTGGTCGCGCGATAGGGTGCCGAGTTGAGCACGAAGCGACGCCGGGTCCGTCGCGCGGCTCGAGAGCGACCTCAGCAAGGCCATGGAATCCACGAGCCCATGTTCGCCGCTCAGTGACCGGCTGCGCGCGTACTCGGCCTCGGCGTCGTCCATGCGGCCCGCGAGCGTGAGCATGATCTGCCAGCCGTACGAGGCGTTCAGCGACAACGGGTCCGTTTCCCGTCTTTGGCGGACCCGCGGCATAGACTCGCGTACGCGCCCGGTGTTCAACAGAACGATCGTGTCCACGCTCGTGATGTCGAGTCGGAAATTGGCGCCGGCGGCCGTGGCGGCCGCGATCGCCTGCTCGGCGTCTCGCCACCGGTGCGCCTCGAGCAGCTGATTGGCGACGATCGTCATTGTGAATGGGCTTGCCGGGGCGAGCTGCTGCAAGCGCGCCAATATCGTCGCCATCTCCTGGCGACTTTCCGCGACGCGGTCGGGCACGTAGATGAGCCAGGAGGCCAGCTCGAGATACAGATCGCTCGCGGCACGAATGAACGCGGGGTCGAGCGCGAGGGCTTCGCGGTAGTACTGCGCGGCCTGCACGAGATCGTCGCTCGTGCCGCGTTGGCGATCGAAGGCGCGCGCGCGCAAGTATTTGTCGTAGGCCTCGAGGTTCGTGGTCCCTCCGCGCGTGCGCGCCATCGCGCCCACGTCGAGGGAGACGCTCATGGCTCCGGACACGGCCATCGCGATCTCTTCCTGAATCGCGAAAACGTCGTTCAGCGTGCGATCGAACGTTCTCGACCACAGATGAGACCCGGCTAGCGCGTCGATGAGCTGAGCCGTGATGCGCAGCTCGTTGCCCGCTTTGCGCACGCTGCCTTCGAGCAAGTAGCGCGCGTTCAGCTGCTGGCCGATGACTCGCAAGTCCTCGTTCTTGCCCTTGAAGAAGAAGCTCGACGTGCGAGCCGTTACGCGCAGCTCGGCGATCTGCGCGAGCTGATTGAGTATTTCCTCCGACAGGCCGTCGGAGAAATATTCTTGCTCCGGGTCCGACGACAGGTTAACGAAGGGCAGAACTGCGACTGACTTCTCGGATTGCGCGCTCGACGCCGGCGTAGCGGCACCGGCGGACGCTGCCTGGGCGGCAGCCGACTCGGCGGGTTTCGGCGCGGTCGAGCTTGGCCACCAACGATTCGCGACGAGCACGACGATCAGTAGCGCGATCATGCCGATCAACACGCGATCGAGTCGTCGGCCGGTTGCGTGCGTGATCGACGTCTCGACGTCGACCTCGCGCGTAAGCTTCACGCCTTCGGGCGTCAGCTCGAAGAGCCAAGCGATGACCAGCACGATGGGCAGTCCGAGCGCGAGCAACACGAGCAGCACGCGCATCGGCCACCCGGGAGCGGCGAACGCCTGCGAGACAACATCGCCGATCTGCGCGAGCAGCCAAGCGGCCGCGAGATAAATCGCGCTGACGCGGACGACATTCCGTCGCTTGAGCTCGGCCCAGAAGGACATCCAACCCCCAACCGCTCTTTTTTGTTTGTTCTTGTTCCCGAGCGCAGCGAGTCTACGCGCGCGCGCCTTGTTGCGAAACACATCGTGGGACAATCATGATCCACTGCCCGTGCGACGCGGACGCCGTAGCGATTGGCGGTGCGGCCTTCGAAGGCCCTCCGAGAGGCAAGTACGGTAAGCCGGAACGAGATTCGAGGAGACGAGCGACGTGACCCAACGCGACTTTGATTTGGGTGAGATCGGATTCGAGCACGATCGTGAGCTGATGGAGGGACTCGATCAGCAGTTTGTCGTTGGTCGACAATAGGTTCGGGTCTTCGATGCAGCGAGCCAGACGCTGGCGGATGGCGTCGTAGGCGAGACGACCAGAGACACCAGCGCGACACATGAGCAAAGCCTCGCCCGTCACAATCGAGCTACGCAAAGTCACGAAGTCCTATGGTCCGCAGGTCGTGCTCGCCGATGCGTCGATTTCGATCGCGCGCGGCGAGCTCGTCGTCATCGTCGGCCGCAGCGGCTCGGGCAAATCGACCCTGCTTCGTCTGATCGGCGGCCTCGAGACGCCCGATCGCGGCAGCGTGCTGATCGACGGCAGCGACGTCGCCGCGCTCACCGAGACGGCACGCGCGAGATTGCGTCGCGCGGCGCTCGGCTTCGTCTTTCAGTTCTTCAACTTGATACCGACTCTGACTGCAGCGGAGAACGTGGAGCTGCCGCTTGCGCTGAACGGCGTGAGCCGCCGCGACGCGCGCGGCCGCGGCCTCGCGCTGCTCGATGAGCTCGGCGTAGCGGCTTGCGCCGACCGGCTTCCGGACGAGATCTCCGGCGGCGAGCAACAACGCGTCGCGATCGCGCGCGCGCTCGTGCACGAGCCGAGGGTGGTGCTCGCGGACGAGCCGACGGGGAACCTCGACCTCGAGACGGCTCAGCAAGTGCTCGCGCTGCTGCAGGCGACCTGCCGCCGTCGGCAAACGACGCTGATCATGGCGACGCACAGCCGCGAAGCTGCGAGCGTCGCCGACCGTGTGCTGTCGATACGCGAGGCGCGCATCGAGGACGGCGCGGCGTGATTCGCCTCCTGGGTTTGGCGACCGGGCGGTTCTACGGCCGGCATCCTTGGCAGCTGCTGCTCGCCCTGACCGGCATCAGCCTCGGCGTCGGGGTCTACGTCGGCGTCGATCTCGCGAGCAGCAGCGCCGCGCGAGCATTCGACCTTTCGGCCTCGGTGGTCCGCGGCCGCACCACGCATCACTTGTTGGCCGCGGGCGGTGATCTCGACGAGAGCCTTTACACGGAGCTCGTGGTGCACCGCGGAATCGCGCACGCGGCGCCGGTCGTCGAGCTCGACGTCGGCATCCCGAACCGTCCCGGGACCCGCATGCCGTTGCTCGGAATCGATCCGCTCGAAGAGGCGAGCGTTCGGAGCTTCGCCGACTTCGTGCCCGGCAGCCGCAATCTCGAGCAGCTGATCTCCGAGCCGAATACCGTGCTGCTTCCCGAGTCGGTCGCCGCCGAGCTCGGCGTTGCGCGCGGGCAGCGCATCGAGCTGACCTTGCGCGGACGCAACCGCTCGGTCGAGGTCGTCGGCACGCTGCCGCCGGTCGCGCGGGATACGGCGAGCGAGCCTCCGATCGTCACGGACATCGCGACCGCGCAAGAGCTGAGCGGCAGCTATGGCCGAATCAGTCGCATCGATCTCGCGCTCACGTCCGAGCAAGCGGAGCAGCTCGCGCAAAATCCGCCGCCCGGCACGGTGTTGATACCCGTCGAGGCGGACGACAGCTCGTTCAACGCGCTGGCCGCGGCGTTTCGCACGAATCTGACGGCGCTCGGCCTCCTCGCGCTGATCGTCGGGATGTTCCTCATCTACAGCACGATGTCGTTTACCGTCGTCCAGCGCCGCTTCACGCTCGGCGTCTTGCGCGCGCTCGGGCTCACGCAGCGCGCGATGGTCGCGTATGTGCTCGTCGAGGCTCTCGCGCTCGGCGTGTGTGCGACCGCAGTCGGGCTGCTGCTCGGCCATGCGCTCGCGACGAGCCTCGTCGAGCTCGTGCTGCGCACGATCGGCGATCTCTACTTCGGCGCCGCGGTGACGGCGGTCGCGCCCTCGCCGGAGATCTACGTTCGCGGCGCGCTGCTCGGCATTGCGGGCACGCTGCTTGCCGGCGCAAAACCCGCGGTCGACGCGGCGCGCACGGCGCCCGCGCTCGCGCTGCGGCGTGCCGATCTCGAGCGCCGCTCACGACACCGTGCCCACGTCGCCGTTTGGCTGGCCGTGCCTGTCGCCGCTGCAGGACTGCTGCTCACGGCCCTCGGCCCGAGCAGTCTGCGCTACGCGTTCGCCGGACTGTTCGGCGTATTGGCGGCGTGCGCGCTGCTCGTGCCCGCGGCCACGCTGCTGCTGATGCGCTTGCTCGAGGCCGCGACGCGGCGCGGCGCAAGTCTGCCGAGCCTGTTGGCCATGCGGGGCGTCGGCGCTTCGCTGAGCCGAACCGGTGTCGCGACGGCCGCGCTCGCGATCGCGATCGCGACGGTGAACGGCGTCGGCTTGATGATCTCGAGCTTTCGCACGAGTCTCGACCATTGGCTCGGCACGACGCTCAGCGCCGACTTGTACGTGGCATTCGACGGCGACGGCCGATCTCTCACGACCGAGCAAATCTCCGCTCTCGAGCACATCGCTAACGTGCGCGGCGTGAGCCTTACCCGCTCCGTGCTCGTGCCGACACCGGCAGGCGAGTTCGCGGTTCGGGGCATGCGCCCGGGTCCCGACGGCTGGGGGCTCGACATTCTCGGCGCCGACCCATCGACGGCGCTCGCGGCGGTTGCAAACGGCAGCGGGGTCGTCGTGTCGGAGCGGCTCGCGTTCGCGCGATCTTTGCACGTCGGAGAGCCGCTCGGCATCCCATCGCCTGCCGGGGAGCAGCAGCTGCCGATCGTCGGCGAGTTCCGCGACTTCAATACAGGTGTCTATTCCGTTGTCGTCTCGCTCGATTGGTTTCGGCGCTATTGGCAAGACACCTCGATCACGGGCATCGGCGTCTATGTCGAGCGCGGCTCGCCGACGATGCCGGTGGAGGCGCGCATCAGGACCATCGCGCCGCAACCGACACGCATTCGCTCCGCGGACGCGATTCGCAAAACCTCTCTCGAAATCTTCGACAGGACTTTCCAGATCACCGAGGTGCTCCGGATTCTTGCCGCAATCGTCGCGTTTCTCGGCGTGCTGAGCGCGCTGCTGTCGATAGAGCTCGAGCGTAGCCGCGAGCTCGCGATACTGCGGACGCTCGGCTTCACGCCGCGCGAGCTCACGACGACGCTGCTCGCGCAAACCGGTCTGCTCGGCGCCGCGGCCGGGTTGGCTGCGATTCCGATCGGAACGGCGCTCGCGGCGCTGCTCGTTCATGTGATCAACCGCCGATCGTTCGGCTGGACAATGGACTTCGTGTTCTCGCCCGGCGCGCCGGCGACGGGCCTTTTGCTCGCCATCGGCGCCGCTTTGCTCGCGGGAATCTATCCCGCACTGCGCTCGGCGCGCGGCGCCCTCGCGGGCGCACTGAGAGAAGAATGAAGTCCGCCGCGATGGTCTTGGTCGTGCTGCTCGCCGCGTGCCAGCCGACGAGCCCGCCGACTCCGACGACGTCGACGAGCAGTCGCGCGGTCGAATCGGCCCCGCCCTCGACCGGGCTGCGGTATCTCGGCGGACCAGCCGACTCCCGCTTTGCGCGCGTAAGCGAGCCGCGGGAGCTCTCCTTTCCGCGCGATCACGGCAGCCACGACGAGTTCAGAAGCGAATGGTGGTACTTCACCGGCAACCTCGACAGCGCCGACGGCAGGCACTTCGGATTCGAGCTCACTTTTTTCCGCGTCGGGTTGGCCGCGGCGAGCACCGAGCCGCGCGCGTCGGCGTGGGCTACGAAGCAAGTTTGGATGGCGAACTTCACGATCACGGATATTCGCGGCGGCCGCTTTCTATCGGCGGAGCGTTTCGCGCGCGGCGCGCTGGGGCTTGCGGGCGCGACGGCGCCGCCGTTCCGCGTTTGGCTCGATGATTGGTCCGTCACGGGCGATGCGGACGCACGAAGCGCCGAGCTCGCGCTGCGCGCGAAGGACGAGCGCTTCGCGATATCGCTCGCGCTCGAAGCCGCCGCGCCGGTCGCGGCCCACGGTGACCGCGGCTTCGACGCGAAGGGCCCGGAGCCAGGCAACGCGTCGTTCTACTACTCGTTTCCGCGACTATCGGCGCGCGGCTCGATCGAGCTGGACGGAACGTCGGTCGACGTCGCGGGGACGGCTTGGATGGATCGCGAATGGAGCACCAGCGCGCTGAGCGCCGGAGTGCTCGGTTGGGCATGGTTCGGCCTCCAGCTTTCCGATGGGCGGGAGCTGATGTTCTATCGGCTGCGGCAGGCGGACGGCACGGCGAATCGATACAGCTCGGGGTCGCTGATCGAACGCGACGGAACGATCACGAGACTCGGCGTCGACGATGTCGAATCGCAGCCGATTGCGTACTGGACCAGCGAGCGAACTCATCGAACCTATCCGCTTGCGTGGCGGATCGCGATACCGACGCAAGGGCTCACGCTGTCGGTGCAACCCTATCTCGAGGATCAGGAGATCGATCGCGCGGTCCGATATTGGGAAGGAGCCGTTCGTGTGACCGGGAGTGCGCGCGGAGCGCAGATCGACGGCCAGGGCTACCTGGAGCTCGCGGGGTACTGAGCGGGTTTGGACATAACAGCATTCCAATCGCCTAGCGATTTGTTACGCTTGCGTGCAAGTGTCTCTGGGATGCGACACGTGAACATAGAACAAGAAGATTCACGGACGATCGAACGCCGCCAAAAGCCGCGTAAAGTTTGGGCGATCAAGAAGGACCGCGGCGCCGCCGTGCTCGAGTGGAAGGTCGACCGCCGCTCCAAGGAACAGGATGCGGACGACCCCTTGGCGCGCACGTATAACTTCTTACAGAAGCTCAGCGTTCCGGGCCTGGCGCTCGAGGACGAGTCACCTTTGCGCCGCGACGGGCGCGATCCGTACGACAACGCGCGCGCGTTCAAGAACCAGAAACCGGTCGGCCGAAAATAGAAAACCCGGCGCGTTTCCGCGCCGGGTTTTGCATTAAGAGCCTGGCGATAACCTACTCTCGCGTGGCATAGCGCCACACTACCATCGGCGCGGGACGTTTTCACTTCCGAGTTCGGAATGGGATCGGGTGGTTCCCGTCCGCTATTGCCGCCAGGCAAACCGGTATGTGTCTCTCATGGAAATGACAGACACGCAATTTGGGATGATCCGTCCCGTCGCACTCCCTTTCGATCAGCATCGATCGGAGAGAACCCAAACTGTTTGGGTGTTATATGGTCAAGCCTCACGGGCAATTAGTACTGGTTAGCTACGCTCATTACTGAGCTTCCACATCCAGCCTATCAACCTCGTAGTCTACGAGGGCCCTTTAGGAGGATCGAGTCCTCAGGGAAACCTAATCTTGGGGTGGGCTTCCCGCTTAGATGCTTTCAGCGGTTATCCCTTCCGTACATAGCTACCCGGCAATGCCACTGGCGTGACAACCGGAACACCAGAGGTACGTCCACTCCGGTCCTCTCGTACTAGGAGCAGCTCCCCTCAAGTTTCCAACGCCCACGGCAGATAGGGACCGAACTGTCTCACGACGTTCTGAACCCAGCTCGCGTACCACTTTAATCGGCGAACAGCCGAACCCTTGGGACCTGCTACAGCCCCAGGATGTGATGAGCCGACATCGAGGTGCCAAACTCCTCCGTCGATGTGGACTCTTGGG